>Ga0111538_10006554_pt1 | contig 15742 bp, 13 predicted proteins | sample SoiMethybrSBSTD1_FD_79669 | JGI IMG/M metagenome (GOLD analysis project Ga0111538, IMG submission 79669) | Bulk soil microbial communities from a Populus tree surrounding site in Tennessee, USA - Soil MetaG P. TD hybrid SBSTD1 (version 2)... | ecosystem: Environmental > Terrestrial > Soil >...
GTCGGCGCGATGATCGAGCGGCACTACGGCTACACCAAGAGCGGACGGGCGCGGCAGGTGCTCGACAACTGGGATCGCATGGTGTCGCGCTTCGTGCGCGTCATGCCGCGCGACTATCACCGCATGCTCCAGTGCATCGCGCGCGCTCACGAGCAGGGACTTTCCGGCGACGACGCGATCATGGTCGCGTTCGAAGAGAACGCGAAGGACTTGGCACGCGTGGGGGGAAATTGATGGAGGAGAAGCGGATAGCGGTCAGCGGTTGGCGGTTAGTGCAGACACGCAGACCAAAGGTCAGCTGGCTTACTGCTCGCGCGCACGCAAGCGAACCGGACGCTCCAATGGGCATTCTCCACCAACCGCTAACCGCCAACCGCTAACCGCTTCCGGCCACGTCATGGGCAAACCCACTGGATTTATAGAGTACCTGCGCGAGCTGCCCGTCGACCGGACGCCGCAGGAGCGCGTGCGCGACTGGAAAGAGTTCCATCACCACATGGAAGACCGGCGGCTGCGGCACCAGGCCGCGCGCTGCATGGATTGCGGCGTGCCGTTCTGCCACACCGGCAAGCTGATCAGCGGCATGGCCTCGGGTTGCCCGGTCAACAACGTGATCCCGGAATGGAATGACCTGGTGTATCGCGGCCTGTGGCGCGAGGCGCTCGAGCGCCTGCACATGACCAACAACTTCCCGGAGTTCACCGGGCGTGTGTGCCCGGCGCCGTGCGAAGGCTCGTGCGTGCTCGGCATCACCAATCCGCCGGTCACGATCAAGACCATCGAGAACGCGATCGTCGATCGCGGCTGGGACGAGGGCTGGGTCGTGCCCGAGCCGCCGCGGCAGCGCACGGGCAAGAAGGTCGCGGTGATCGGCTCCGGCCCGGCCGGGCTTGCGGCCGCCGCGCAGCTCAATCGCGCGGGCCATGCAGTCACTGTGCTGGAGCGCGCCGACCGCCCGGGCGGACTGCTGATGTACGGCATTCCGAACATGAAGCTCGACAAGCGCGAGGTGGTCGAGCGGCGCCTGAAGATCATGGAGCGCGAAGGCATCAAGTTCATCTGCAACGCCAACGTCGGCGAGAACGTCGAGGCGCAGCTGCTGCGCAAGGACTTCGACGCGATCGTGCTGTGCACCGGCGCGACGCTGCCGCGTGACCTGCCCGTCGAGGGCCGTAACCTCGCGGGCGTGCATTTCGCGATGGATTACCTCACTGCGAGCACTAAGGCGCTCATGAACGGCGGCCCGGATCACAGCCCGATTCATGCGCGCGACCAGCACGTGATCGTGATCGGCGGCGGCGACACCGGCACCGATTGCGTGGCGACGGCGATGCGCCAGGGCTGCCGCAGCCTGACGCAGCTCGAGATCATGGAGCAGCCGCCCATCGATCGCGCCGCCGACAATCCGTGGCCGGAGTGGCCGAAGGTCTACAAGCTCGACTACGGTCAGGAAGAAGCGGCAGCGAAGTTCGGCGCGGATCCGCGCACGTATCTGATCACCGTCAAGCGTCTCGTGGGCGACGATAAAGGCGCGCTCAAGGAGCTCGTCACCGTCCAGATCGAATGGCAGAAGAACGAGAAGGGGCAGTACGTGCCGGTCGAAGTGCCTGGCACGGAGCGCACGCATCCGGCGCAGCTGGTGCTGCTGGCGATGGGCTTCCTCGGGCCCGAGCAGGTGCTGCTCAAGGATCTCGCGGTCGAAACCGACGCACGCAGCAACGTAAAAGCCGACCACGGCAAGTTCTCGACCAGTATCCCGGGCGTATTCGCGGCCGGCGATTGCCGGCGCGGGCAGAGCCTCGTGGTGTGGGCGATCAACGAAGGCCGCGGCGCCGCGCGCGAATGCGATCGATACCTCATGGGCGCGACTGAGCTACCCTAGCTGCATGAAACGCGTCTTCGAGGCAGCCAACCACATCCAGGCCCACATGGTCATGCACGTCCTCGAGCAGGCCGGCGTGTCTGCGCACGTGCAGGGCGAGTTTCTCCAGAGCGGGGCCGGCGAGCTGCCGCTCGGCAATCTCGTCGGCGTGGTCGTGGCGGATGAAGATGTGGAGATTGCGCGGGAGATCATCCGCGACTGGGAGAAGCTGATGAGCGAGCCGGACGGAGAAGAAGAAGGACAGGCGGACTAAAGCCCGACCTACAGCCTACTCGCGGGTGCCGACACCCCGCTGCAGCAGCCACACGCAGCTCACGAACAGCGCGACCGCAGCGCCGATCATCATCGTGTACGCGAGGCGGATGTCGACGTCCGACACGCCGAGGAATCCATAGCGGAACGCGTTCACCATGTACAGGATCGGGTTGGCGTGCGACACGCCCTGCGCCCACTCCGGCAGCAGCTTGATCGTGTAGAACACGCCACCCAGGTACGTCAGCGGGGTGAGCACGAACGTCGGGATGAACGAGATCTGATCGAAGTTCTTGGCGAACACCGCGTTGATCATGCCGGCGAGCGCGAACACGATCGAGCTGAGCAGGACCGCAGTCATCACCACCAGCACGTTGTGGACATGCAGGCGCGTGAAGATCAGCGTGATGGTCGTCACCACCGCGCCGACGATCAGGCCGCGCAGGATACCGCCCACCATGTAGCCCGTGACGATCAGCCAGCTCGGCAGCGGCGACACCAGCAGCTCCTCGATGTGCTTGCCGAACTTCGCGCCGAAGAACGACGAGACCACGTTGCCGTAGGAGTTGGTGATGACGGACATCATGATCAGGCCCGGCGCGATGTACTGGATGTACGTGTAGCCGCCCATGTCGCCGATGCGCCGGCCGATAAGGCTGCCGAAGATCACGAAGTACAGGGTCGCGGTGATCGCGGGCGGGACGATCGTCTGGCCCCAGATGCGGATGATGCGATTGAGCTCGCGAATGACGATCGTGCTGAAACCGACCGCGTTGGTACGCGCGAGCGCCGCTCTTTCGTCGTGCGCCTGCGCGGCAGTCCGCTCGAGTGTCTCGTGAGGCACGGTCATGACGCGGCCTTGCTCGGCTGTTGGGCCGGGTGCTGCTCGACCAGCCGCACGAACAGCTCTTCCAGGCGGTTGGTCTTGGTGCGCATCGATAGCACCTCGATGCCGGCTGCCGTGAGACGCGAGAAGATGTCGTTCAGGTTCTGCTCCTTCGACACTTCGATTTCGAGCGTGTGATCGTCCGGCATCGTCAGGCGATAGCCGGGCAGCGCGGGCGCCGCGGGAATCGGATTGCGCAGGTTGAGCACGAACACTTCGGTCTGCAGCTTGCGCAGCACGCGGCTCATGCGGTCGTTCTCGATGATGCGGCCCTTGTCGATGATCGCGACGTGGCGGCACAGGCTCTCGGCTTCTTCGAGATAGTGCGTCGTCAGGATGATGGTGGTGCCGGCCTGGTTGATGTCGCGCATGAACGTCCACATGGTCCGGCGCACTTCGATGTCGACGCCCGCGGTCGGCTCGTCGAGGATCAGCAGCCGCGGCTCGTGCATGAGCGCGCGCGCGATCATCAAGCGGCGCTTCATGCCGCCGGACAGCGTGCGCGACACGGCGTTGCGCTTTTCCCAGAGCTGCAGCGCGCCGAGATACTTCTCGAGCCGGTCATGTGCGACCTTGCGCGGGATTCCGTAAAACCCGGCCTGGTTGACCAGGATGGTGCTGACGGTCTCGAACTGGTTGAAGTTGATCTCCTGCGGCACGAGCCCGATGCAGGACTTGGCGACGGCGAGCTCCCGGTCGATGTCGTGGCCGAACACCTCCACCTTGCCGCCGGTCTTGTTGACCAGCGAGGTGACGATGCCGATGGCGGTGGTTTTGCCGGCGCCGTTCGGCCCCAGCAGCGCGAAGAAATCGCCCTCTTCGACCGTCAGGTCGATGCCCTTGAGCGCCTGGACGCCGTTCTTGTAGGTCTTGGTGAGCTGATGAAATGAAAGTGCCTTCACGGTCGCGCGCAACGTCCCATTCAAGCGGGGATGGGCAGGGTATCGGCTCTGCTGTCCCTCGCCAAGGCGGCAGCGGTCACGATTGAAGTGAATCCGCCCGCGACTTAACCCAATAGCGCACCGCCCGCGTTGCAAGACCCGACCGCGGCGAGCATCATCTTTTCCCGTTTCCGCTGCATCTGCGCATGTACACGAGCTTTTTTGGCCTGGGCGAGAAGCCCTTCGCAATCACCCCGGATCCGCGCTATCTCTTCATGAGCGAGCGCCACGCCGAGGCGCTCGCGCACCTGCTGTACGGGATCAACGAGGCCGGCGGCTTCATTCAGCTCACCGGCGAAGTCGGCACCGGCAAGACGACCGTGGTGCGCTCGCTGCTCGAGCGCATGCCGGGCCATGCCGACGTCGCCGTCATCCTCAACCCACAATTGACGCCGGTTGAGTTCGTCCTGACGATCTGCGAAGAGCTCGGCATCTTCATGCGCGACGACGATGCGTCGAGCATCAAGGACCTGGTCGACCTCCTCAACAAGCGGCTGCTGGAAGCGCACGCCAAGGGGCGGCGCGTCGTCGTGATCGTCGACGAGGCGCAGAACCTGACGCCCGAGACGCTCGAGCAGGTGCGGCTGCTGACGAACCTGGAGACGGCGTCGCAGAAGCTGCTGCAGATCATCCTGATCGGCCAGCCCGAGCTGCGCGAAGTGCTGGCGCGCGTCGAGCTGCGCCAGCTCGCGCAGCGCATCACCGGACGCTATCACCTCAATCCGTTGTCGCGCGCCGAGACCGCCTCATACGTGAATCATCGGCTGAAGGTCGCCGGCTCCGCGACGGGTGAGATTTTTTCCGCCACGGCGCTGCGCGAAGTGCACCGTCTCAGCGACGGCATCCCGCGCATCATCAACGTGATCTGCGATCGCGCGCTGCTCGGCGCGTTTACGCAGGAACAGCACCGCATCGGTCCGGCAATGGTGCGAGATGCGGCCGGCGAAGTATACGGACGCGCGTTCAATCCGCCGTGGACCAAGCTGCTCATCGGAGCGTCCGGCACTGTCGCAGTGCTCGGTCTCGTACTCGGCATCTGGCAGCTGTTGCCGAATCGCGCCGACGGCGAAGAGCAACTCACTGCAGCGACGCAGCCGGCGGTCACTCCTCCTCCGGTCGAAGTCGAACCGGCGGCGACCGCTCAACTATCTGTCGCGGCGCCTGCCTCGGCCGACATCGAAGCATTGTTGAAGGATCAACCGGGCGAAACCACTACTGAAACAGCGTTTACGCAGCTGTTCGGCCTGTGGGGCGCGAAGTTCGATCCGGCAAAAGGTCGGCCGTGCAACCAGGCGCAGCAGCAGGGACTCGAGTGCGTATATCAGCAGGGATCGTGGGGTCAGCTGCGCACGCTCAACCGTCCGGCGATCCTCACGCTCATCGATGAGGCCGGCAACGCGCATCAGGTGGTGATCGCGGGGCTGGACGCCGAAGCAGCGAAGGTGCGCTTCGCCGAGGCGACGCGCGACATTTCGATCGCGTCGCTGTCGCGACTCTGGTACGGCGACTATCTGATTCTGTGGCGACCGCAGGTCGCCACGCCGCGCGCGCTGTCCGCGGGCATGCAGGGCGCGGGCGTGCGCTGGCTGCGCAACTCGCTCAACACCGTTCACGGTAAATCGGGCGAGAACGATCCCAGCGACTACTACGACGAGGAGCTCGTGAAGATGGTGGAAGACTTCCAACGGCAGCATCGGCTCAACGTCGACGGCATCGCGGGCGTGCAGACGCAGATCGTGCTCGACACGCTCAACAACTCGGCCGGCGCGCCGCTGCTCGTCGCCCAGGCACAGGACAGCCCGGGAGCCAGCTGATGAGCTTCATCCTCGACGCGCTGAAGAAATCCGAGAACGAGCGGCAGCGACAGGTCGGCCCTTCGCTCGCGGACGTGCAAGTCAGCCAGCGCCGCACCGACAAGCCGTGGTGGGTTGTTGCCGTCGCCGCGCTGCTCGTGCTGAATCTCGGCGTGCTGCTCGTCGTGTTGATGCGCGATGGCGATGCCAAATCGAGCGCGCCACAAGCTGCGCCTGCACATGCTCCTGCGACTGCTCCGGCAACAGCGGGAACGCAAACGCCGTTGCCTGCGAGCGCGAGCCGCATGCCGCGCGGCAATCCGCCCGTCGCTGCGTCGGCGAATCCCGCGGTTCACGCGCTCGCTGACGAAGCAGGCGGTTACGAGCCCGGCGTCGCGCCCGAAGCAGACCCACAATTGTCGTCCGCGGCCGCCGTGCCCGAAGGTCCGCCGATGGTGCGCCCGATCGAAGCGCCGGCGGTTACGCCCGCTGCGGTCCAGCCCGCGCAGGATCAGGAGATGCTGCCCACCTCGGCGAGCCTGATGGCAAGCGGCACGGCGCTGCCGGACATGCACCTGGACATCCACGTCTACGCGCCCAAGCCGGCGGACCGCTTCGTCTTCGTGAACATGCGCAAATACACGGAGGGTCAAGCACTTAAGGAGGGCCCGACGCTCGAGCGGATCACCCCCGACGGTGCGATCCTCAACCACCACGGCCTGCGATTTCTGCTCCCTCGTCAGTAAGCCAGGTATCGGGCCGACAACAATTTTGTTTTTGACACAGATTTATCTGTTGACACGATGTCAACGACGGCATAGGCTCCCGCCCCATGTCGTACATCGCTGAACGCCGCCAGGAAGAGAAAGACCGCCGCCGCGTGGAAATCGTGGAGGCCGCCGAGGATCTCTATCGCGAGATGGGTTGGGACGCAGTCACCATGGACAGCGTCGCCCGCCGCGCCCGCCTGAGCCGCGCACTGGTGTACGTGTACTTCAAGGATAAGCAGGACCTGCACTTTGCGATCGCCGCGCGCGCCCTGGAAATGCTCCGGCAGCGCTTCACCGAAGCGACCGCCCGCGCCCGCACCGGCATGGACAAGGTGGAAGCCTGCGGCCGCGCCTACATGGCGTATGCGCAGGAATTCCCGCATTTCTTCGATGCTTGCGCGCGGCTCGAGTCGCAGGCGACGCACGGTGCGGAGCCCAGCCCGCAAGCTGAGAGTTGCGTCGAATGCGGCAAGGGCGTGCACGACGTCGTCGTCGAAGCGCTCGCCACCGGCCAGCGCGACGGCACGATCCGCGCGGACATCGGCGAGCTGCAGGTTGTCTCGCGCGTGCTGTGGGGCTTCATGCACGGCCTGATCCAGATTGCGATCACCAAGGGCGAGCCCCTGGCGGAGCAGGGCATCAGCGTGCAGCAGCTCTCGCAGACGGCGCTTGGGCTGATCCGTCACGGACTGACGTGCAGGTTGAAGGGCTGACAGGTATTTTTTTACGCAATTTTTGACAAGTGTCTAAACTGTGAATCGAGTTCTAACGTCTCAACGTCTGTAACAACACTGTAAGGAGAATGACCATGACTTCCCTCAAAGAGCGTTTCTCGAACTTCGTCGAGTCCGCGTTCCTCGTCTCGATCCTGGCCTGGTCCGTGTTCGCCGGCGCCGCTGCAATGAGCAACCCGACGGTTACGCATGAGCCGCGCGCCACGGTCGAGATTCACGCAGTCAACGACGTCGGCGCCTGAGCGTGCGATCGTGCTGCGCGACCTGGTCCTCGGCTCCGTCTGCCTCGCTGCGTCGGCCGCCGCGTTCGCCCAAGGGGCACGCGAAGGCGAATTCGACACAGTCGTAGAGCGCTACGTAGCCGAGGGCCTGCGCAGCAACCTTTCCCTGCAAACCGAGACGCTCGAAGTCGAGCGTGCCGCGCAGGCGCTCGCCGAGGCTCGAGCGCGGTTCTTCCCCGAAGTCTCGCTGCAAGCCCGTTACACGCGCGCCGAAGGCGGCCGCGAGTTCTCGATCCCAATCGGCACGGCGCTCAATCCCGTCTACTCCACGCTGAACGACCTGCTCGCCGCGCAAGGCCAGCCGGCGCAGTTCCCCCGGATTTCCGATGTCACGGTGCAATTCCTCCGCGAGGAAGAGCAGGACACGCGCGTTGTCGTGCGCCAGCCGCTCTATGCACCGGCGATTCCCGCGGCCGTGCGCGCGCAACGCTCGCTTCTCGACGCGAGCAGCTTCAATCGCATGGCCGTCGCGCGCGCTCTGCGACGCGACATCACGATTGCCTATGTCGATTGGTTGAAAGCCCGCAGCTCGGTCGAGATCGTCGCCGCCAGCCGCGAGCTGCTGCGAGAGAACCTGCGCGTCAACGAATCGCTGTTCTCCAACGGCAAGATCACTGAAGACCAGGTGCTGCGCGCGAAAGCGGAGCTGCTCGAGGTCGACCAGCAACAGCGCGAGACCGAGAATCTCGCCAGCCAGGCGCGCAGCTTCTTCAACTTCCTGCTCAATCGCGAGCTGCTCTCGGAGATCGACGTGTCCGCGCCGCCGCAGTCGCCCACCCGTGAAGAAGGTGCGCTCGAGCAATTGTGGTCCGCGGCACTCAATCGCCGACCCGAGGTGGCTCGCGTCGACGAGCTGCGCAAGGCCTCGGAAGAGCAAGTTCGGGTCGCGCGCAAGCAGAAGTGGCCAACCCTTTCGTTTGGCCTGGACGCCGGCACCCAGGGCGTCGACTATCGTTTTGGCGATGGTTACAACTTCGGCACGGCGTCGCTCGTCTTCACGTGGCGCCTGTTCGACGGCGGCGGCGACGAAGCACGCGTGCGCCAGGCGCGGGCCGCCGAGCGTCAGGTCGTGCTGCGCCAGGAAGAGGTCGCGCAGCAGATCCGGCTCGAAGTGCAGCAGGCTTTCGATCGCCTCGCGACGGCGCGCGACTCGCTGGCAACGGCCGCTGCCCGGGCCGATGCCGCGCGCGCGGCGTTTCGAATTGCCAGCCGCAAGCGCGACGAAGGCGTCATCAGCCAGGTCGAATTCATCGATGCGCGCAGCGCGCTCACCGGCGCGGAGCTCAACCACAGCGTCACTCGCTTCAATGTCCTCGCGCGTCGCGCCGAGCTCGAATATGCGACGTCCACGGGAGATCTCCCGCTGGATCCGGGAGCCTGATCATGCGTGCGCCCATTCTGTTCGTGACTGTCGCGTGCGCAGTGCTGCTCGCCGGCTGCAATAGCAAGGCGACCGACGAAGTACCTCCCGCGACGCCGGTGCGCGTCGCCGCTGCAACGACGGGACCCGCCGCGCCCCCGATTCGCACCAACGGCTTGCTCGCGAACAAGGACGAAATCCGCCTGGCGTTCAAGGTCGGCGGCGTCGTCCGCAAGCTGGCCGTGTCCGAAGGCGAGCACGTACGCAAAGGTCAGCGCCTCGCGGAGATCGAGCAGACCGAAGTCAACGCGCAGGTCGAGCAGGCGCGGCAGGCGCACGAAAAGGCGAAGCGCGACGCAACCCGCGGCGAACGCCTGTACGAAGACAAGGTGATCAGCCTGGAACAGTTGCAGGATCTGCGCACGCAGTCCGCGATGACCGAAGCCGCGCTGAACTCTGCTGAATTCAACTCGAACTATGCCGTGATCGTCGCGCCGCGTGACGGCACCGTGCTGCGCCGACTCGCCGAAGAGCGCGAGCTGGTCTCGGCGGGAACGCCGGTGCTCGTGCTCGGCGCGCAGGACAAAGGTTTCATCGTCAGCACCGGGCTGGCGGATCGCGAGATCGTGCAAGTGCGCCTCGGCGACACCGCGCTGGTGCGGCTCGACGCCCTGCCCGACGCAACGCTCAACGGCAGGGTCACCGAAGTGGCGAGCGCAGCCGACATCGCCAGCGGCATGTTCCGCATCGAAGTGACGCTCGCTTCCACCGAGCTGCCGCTGAAGAGCGGCCTGGTCGCGAAGTTGACCGTCGTGCCGTCGTCGGCAAGCGCCGGCTCGCGCGTTTACGTGCCGATCGGCGCGATTGTCGAAGGCGACGGCCGCACTGCCCGCCTGTTCGTGCTCGACAAAGACCATGCGCGGCGTCGCGACGTCGAAGTGGCATTCATCGAAGGCGACAACGTGGCGCTGAGCAGCGGCGTCGAGGCCGGCGAGCAGGTCATTACCGACGGCGCGCAATACCTCGAAGACGGCGAGCAGGTTGCGATCGCCCAACCGTTGGCTGAGGTTCGCACGAGCGGCCGGCCCTCCGGAATGCGATAAGAGGGCTGCAGTGACTTTGCTCGACTTCCCGATCCGCCGCTACCAGTTCACGCTCATCGCGTTTGCGATGCTGGTCGCGCTCGGCATCACCTCCTGGCGCGGGATTCCGCGCCAGGAAGACCCGTACTTCCCGATCGCGATCTTTCAGATCGTGGTCGCCTACCCCGGCGCCGAGCCGCAGGACGTCGAGCGGCTGGTGGTGAAGCCGATCGAGGACCGGCTGAGTGAGCTGGACGACATCAAGAAGATCGAATCGCACAGCAATGACGGGGTCGCGGTGATCCAGCCCGAGTTCTACTCGTCGGTGGACACCGAAAAGAAGTACGACGAGGTCGTGCGCGAGGTGAACGCGCTGCGGCCGACGCTGCCGCCCGAGCTGACGAAGCTCGATATCAAGAAGAGCAACCCGGGGCTGGTCAACATCGTGCAGCTGGCGCTGGTGTCAGAGGACGCGCCCTATCGGGAGCTCGAAGACTACGCACGCGACCTGAAGGACACGCTCAAGACGCTGGATGGCGTGCGCACCTCCGAGACCTGGGCGTATCCCGCGCGCGAGTTGCGCGTTGCGCTCGATCTGCCGCGCATGGCGGAGCTGCGGCTCGCGCCGGGCCGGGTGCTGCAGGCCCTGCAGAGCGAGAACGCGAACATCCCCGGCGGCTCGATCGATGTCGGCAGCCGCTCGTTCAGCCTCAAGACGTCCGGCAGCTACGCAACGCTCGACGAAGTGCGCGACACCGTCGTTGCCGTCGCCGAGGGACGCAGCGTACGCGTTCGCGACATCGCCGAAGTGAGCTGGGATACGCAAGAACACACTTATATCGGGCGCTACAACGGCAAGCGCGCAGTGTTCGTGACGGCGAACCAGAAAGACGGCTACAACATCTTCGAGGTCCGCCAGCGCATCCTCGCAGCAGTCGATCGGTTCCAGGCGCAGCTGCCGAAGCGCATCCACCTCGAGCTGGGCTTCGACCAGTCGGAAAACGTCGAGCACCGGCTCGACCGGCTGCAGGATGACTTCGGGATTGCGATTGCGCTGGTCGCGATCACGCTGTTGCCGCTCGGCTTGCGCGCCGCGAGCGTCGTCATGATTTCGATTCCGCTGTCGCTCGCCATCGGCGTCTCGGCGTTGTACTTCCTCGGCTTCTCGCTCAACCAGATCTCCATCGCCGGCTTCGTGGTCGCGCTGGGCCTGCTGGTCGACGATTCCATCGTCGTCGTCGAGAACATCGCGCGCTTCCTGCGCGAGGGGCATACGCGCACGCAGGCTGCGATCCTCGCCACGCGCCAGATTTTCGAGGCGATCGTCGGCTGCACGGCCACGATCATGTTCGCCTTCCTGCCGCTGATGATGATCGGCGGCACGTCCGGTCAGTTCATTCGCGTGCTGCCGACAGCGGTGCTGGTGACCGTGGGCGCTTCGCTGCTGGTGGCGCTGACGATCATCCCGTTTCTCGCGAGCCGCTTCCTCAGGGAGCGCGAGGATCCGCACGGCAACCGCATGCTGCAATGGATCACGGACGCGATTCATCGCTTCTATCAACCGCTGCTGCACCGGGCGCTGGCGCGCCCGAAACTGACTGTCTGGGCGTCGCTGGCCGGCTGTGTGGTCGTGATGCTCGGCGTCGGCGGCCTCATCGGCTTCAGCCTGTTCCCGAAGGCCGATACGCCGCACTTCCTGATTACGGTCGAGACGCCCGACGGCAGCAGCCTCGCCGAGACCGATCGTGCGTTGCGCTTCGCCGAAAGCAAGCTGCGCGAGCTGCCGGACCTGAAGTCGTACTTCTCCAACCTGGGGCACGGTAACCCGAGGATCTACTACAACGAGACCGGCAACGAGGGCGACAGCAGCTACGCAGACCTGTTCGTCAAGCTCGCGAAGTACGACCCGGACGAAACACCGCGCGCGCTCGACCAGCTGCGGCACGAGCTCGAGAAGTATCCGAACGCGCGCATCCACGTGCGCGAGTTCCGCAACGGGCCGCCGATCACGGCGCCGATCGCGGTGCGCGTCATCGGACCGGACCTGGATCGCCTGTACGAGCTCGCAGCCAAAGTCGAGAAGATCATCGAGGCCACGCCGGGCGCTCGCGACGTCGAGAACCCGGTGCGCATGCGGCGCACCAACCTGAGCCTCGACATCGACTCGCACAAGGCCGCGCTGCTCGGGGTAGCTTCGGTCGAGTTCGATCGCGCCGTGCGCCTCGCAGTGGCCGGCATTCCCGCGGGCAAGTTCAAGGACACCGACGGCGAGCAGTACGACATCATGGTGCGCACGCCGATCGATGCGCGGCCCGATGTGCGTGCGCTCGACCAGGTGCGCGTTGCCACCCTCAACGGCGCAACGTTGCCACTGAGTCAGCTGGCGCGCGTCGGGTTCACCTCCGCACCGACGGAGATTCATCGCTACAACCGCGAACGCGCCGTCACCATCAATGCAGATGTGAAGAGCGGCTACAACACGGACCGCGTCACGAAGGATGTGCTCAGCCGACTGGACCAGATGCAGTGGCCACGCGGCTATTCGTATGTCCCGGGCGGTGAGCTGGAAACGCGCACCGAAAGCTTCGGCGGCCTGCAGTCGGCGCTCATCATCGCCCTGCTCGGCATCGTCGCGATCCTGGTGCTAGAGTTCGGCAACTTCAAGAGCACGCTCATCGTGCTCACCGTAGTGCCCTTCGGCATCGCAGGCGGCATCCTCATGCTCGGGCTCACCGGCAATACGATCTCCTTCACTGCAACCATCGGCTTCATCGCATTGATCGGCATCGAGACCAAGAACTCGATCCTGCTGGTGGACTTCACCAATCGTCTGCGTGCCGAAGGCGTGCCGCTCGATGAAGCGATCGAGCGTGCCGGCGAAGTGCGCTTCCTGCCGATCCTGCTCACGAGTGCGACAGCGATCGGCGGTCTGCTGCCGCTGGCGTTGCAAAACTCGGCGATGTACTCGCCGCTCGCCTGGGTGATCATCGGCGGGCTGCTCTCCTCCACCTTCGTCGCCCGCATCGTCACGCCGGCGATCTACAAGCTGATTCCGCCGACGATCGAGGACGCGGGTCACCACACCGTGACACGCTTCTCCGGCGGCAAGTACATCGCGTCGCCAGTGCGCACGCCGAACGCCTCGTAGAATGCATCCTGGTTGCGCAGCGGCGCCGAGCCGCGCACCCAGCGGGGCGAATGCTCGTCGCTCTTCAGGATGCGCAGCGTCTCGGCATCGCGAACCTTCGCGCGCCACTTCTGCGTCCAGCCCATGAACAGGCGCTGATCGCCGCTCAGTCCATCGATGACCGGCGCCGGCTTGCCCTGGAGCGAGCGGTGATAGGCGGCGTAGGCGAGCGCCAGACCGGCGTTGTCTGCAATGTTCTCGCCGAGCGTCAAGTGACCATCGATGTGTTGGCCGGGCAGCGCTTCGATCGCTCCGTACTGGTCGACGAGAGCCTGGCCGCGCGCGTCGAATCGAGCGCGCTCCTCGCTCGTGAACCAGCCGGGCTTGCCGAGGAACGCGCCGTCGGCGCCGTACTGACTGCCGACGTCGTCGAAGCCATGGCTGAGTTCGTGACCGATCGTCGCGCCGATCGCGCCGTAGTTCACCCCATCGTCGGCGGCGGGATCGAAGAACGGCGGCTGCATCAGCCCGGCGGGAAACACGATGTCGTTGAGCGGCGGGTAGCCATAGGCATCGACAGTTTGCGGCGTGATGTACCACTCGTCGCGATCCATCGGCGTGCCGAGCTTGGCCATGTAGTAGCGGACGTTGAACGAGCGCGCACGCTGGACGTTGCCCACCAGGTCGCCGCGCTCGACGCGCAGTCCGCTGTAATCGCGCCAGCGGTCCGGGTAGCCGATCTTCACCTTCGTCCGGTGCAGCTTGTCGAGCGCGGCGCGTCGGGTCGGAGCGGTCAGCCACGATGCGGATTCGATGCGCTCGCCGAGCGCCGCGACGACGTTGTTCGCCATTTCCTGCAGCCGCGCTTTGTGCGCAGGCAGGAAGTAGCGCGCGACATACATGCTGCCGAGCGCTTCGCCCAGGGTTTGGTCGATCAGCTCGAGCGCACTTCGCCAGCGCGGAACGTTCTCCTTGATGCCGCGCAAGGCGGTACCGCGGAGCGCAAAATCTGCAGCGACGAACTCGCGGCCGAGATACGGAGCGTAAGCAGCGAGCAGCTGCGAGCGCAGATAGGCCTTCCAGGTCGCAAGGGGCACGTCCTGCAGCAGCTCGCCCAACCCGACGAAATAGCTCGTCTGGCCGATGATCAACGTGTCGATCCGGCCGTCGACGCGGAAGCCTTGCAGCAAGCTGCGCCAGTCGATCTTGTCGGTGACATCGCTCAGCTTCGCGATCGCGACGCGGTTGGTGGTCTTGCCGGGATCGCGGCTCTCGCGGGCGCTCCAGTGCACTTTCGCGAGCTGCGTTTCCAGTTCCATCACGGCATCCGCGGTCTGCTGCGCGTTGGGATCGCCAGCAAGACGCAGCAGCGTGGCGATGTACGCCAGGTAAGCGCTGCGCACCTCTTTGAACTGCGGACCGTCGTCGAGATAGTAGTCGCGCGCCGGCAGACCGAGGCCGCTCTGGTACAGGAACAAGGCGTACTCGCCTGGCCGATCCGGATCGTTCAGCACCGCTGTCGTGAACGGCGTTCGCACCCAGATCTGGCCGAGCTCGTTGAACGCAGCGCACAGCTGCGCGCGATCGCCGATCGCTTCGATCGCTGCCAGGTCGCGCGCGAGCGGTTGCAGTCCCAGCTTCTGCACCGTGCTCTCGTCCAGGTAGCTCGCATAGAAATCGGCGAGCTTGCGCTGCGAGGCATCTGGCGAGCGCGCTGCCTGCTCGATGAGCTCGCGCAGTCGGGTCCTGATGACGTCGTTGAGCTGCGCCGACGGCGTGATCCGCTCCTGGTCCGCGGGAATCTGCACGGAGTCCAGCCAGCGGCCGTTGACGTAGCGATAGAAGTCGTCCTGCGGGCGGACGCTGCGATCGACGTACTGCAGATCGATGCCAGAACGCGGCGGCCGCTCGTCCGCAGCAGCGGCCGGCAGGAGTGCGGCACACAGAGCGACCAGCTGCACGACCCTCCGGATCACGCAGTGCACTCAGCGAGGAATGATCGAGATCTGGCCGTCGCGCTCGAGGATCGCGTGACGGATCTGCTCCATGCGCTCCAGTCCGCAGTTCTCCCGTGCGGCGTCCAGCACGTCATCCTCGTCGACCCGCGCCTTGTCCATGCGGTCTTTCAGCGGCTTGCCGTCCGCGACGATCACCAGCGGAATGTCGTCGAGCAGCCGGTCGAACCACTTCGAGCGCTGCTTCACCAGCGACATCAGGATGTTGATCCCGATCAGCGTCGCGACCACGATCAGGCTGTTGATCATCGAATTGTCTTCGCCGATCAGCGCCTGCTGCGTGGCCTCGCTGATGATCAGCAGCAGCACGAAATCGAAACTGGTGATCTGGGCCAGAGTGCGCTTGCCGGTGAGGCGCAACAGCACCAGCACGAACAAGTACACGAGCGTCGGGCGGATGACGGATTCCATGGTCCCTCCGTTTGCAATCAGGGATAGGTGAGCTGCCGGATTTCGAGCGGCGTGCCGCCGTCGATTCGCACGACCGCGCGATGACGCCAGAGTCGCTGCGGATCGACATGAATGGAGATGGACGCGCCGGCCCCGGCTGCGGTGAACTCGTAGACCAGCTGCTGGCCCGCCATGCTTACATTCGCCGGCTCGGGGGTGATGCTCTCGA
>Ga0111538_10006555_pt1 | contig 15741 bp, 14 predicted proteins | sample SoiMethybrSBSTD1_FD_79669 | JGI IMG/M metagenome (GOLD analysis project Ga0111538, IMG submission 79669) | Bulk soil microbial communities from a Populus tree surrounding site in Tennessee, USA - Soil MetaG P. TD hybrid SBSTD1 (version 2)... | ecosystem: Environmental > Terrestrial > Soil >...
CGTTCCTCGGCCTGGGAACGACGTTGGCGGGGGCGGTCCTGCTGGGGGTGGGCGGCGGCTACTGGCTCGATGCCAAGCTCGGCACGCGCCCGGTCTTCTTCCTGATCGGAGCGGTCCTGGGTCTGGGTGCGGCAGGCCTGCAGTTCTACCGGATGCTGGTTCAGAAAAAGCCTTGATGGCCATGAGTCTGTCCCGATACGCGCTGCTGGCGGTGGCCCTGGCCCTGGGCTCGCTGGCCGTGCTGTGGCCGCCGGTCGTGGGCGCCCTGGCGCGCGAGGCCCGCTGGGCCGTCGTGGCCGGAGCCGGCCTGGCCGTGGCCAACACCGTGGCCGCCCACGGCCTGGTGCGCTGGTCGGAGGGGCGGGCCGCCAACGCGTTCGTGACCGCGATCCTGGGGGGGATGGTGACGAGGATGGGCGTGATGCTGGGCGCCGTGCTGGTGGCCGTGCTCCTGCTGGGCCTGCCCCAGGTGCCGCTCGTCGTCTCGCTGCTCGGCTACTTCACGTTCTTCCTGGTCCTGGAGCTGCGCCTGGCCTCGCGCCGCCCGCGCCCGGAGCCGGCCCGATGAGGCGCCTGCTGCTGGCCGCCCTGCTGGCCCTCGGCCTGCCGCTGGCCGCGCGCGCGCAGGAGCACGCGGCCCCCGAACACGCGGCTCCCGCGCACGAGGCCGCCGCGCCCGTGCACGAGAGCGCGGTCTCGATGCCCGGCCTCGCCCACGAGGGCGCGGCGGAGCACGAAGCCGAGGGCGAACACGACGAGAGCGTGGCCGGCATCCTGATGCACCACGTGGTGGACGAGCGCTACGGCCACCTCTTCGTGGGCTCGGTGGACCTCGGCCCCACCAAACACCTGGCCTTCTTCCTCGGCGTTGCCCTGTTCGTGATCGTGATCATCCAGGGCGTGCTCCACTTCGGCTACAAGGACGGCATCCCCAACAACTGGCTGGCCGGGGCGGTGGAGGCCATGGTGGTCTTCGTGCGCGACGACATCGCGGAGAAGAACATCGGCCACGACGGGCGCAAGTTCACGCCCCTGCTGCTCTCCTTCTTCTTCTTCATCCTCATCGCGGCCCTGGTGGGCCTGGGCCCCTTCTCGGCCACCTCCACCGGCAACATCAGCGTGACCCTGGGCCTGGCCATCATCTCGTTCCTGGCCCAGCAGTGGGGCGGCATCTCCAAGTTCGGCGTGGTCCACCACTTCGGCGGCCTGGTGCCGCCCGGCCTGCCCAAGTTCCTGCTGCCCATCATGATCCCCATCGAGATCCTGGGCATGTTCACCAAGCCCTTCGCGCTCATGATCCGGCTCTTCGCCAACATGCTGGCCGGGCACATGGTGATCACGACCCTGCTGCTGCTCATCCCGCTCATGTCGGCCATCAGCATCTACCTGGGCATCTTCATGATCCCGGTGTCGCTGGGCCTGTCCGTCTTCATCATGTTCCTGGAGCTGCTGGTGGCCTTCATCCAGGCCTACATCTTCACGCTCCTCACCGCCATCTTCATCGGGATGTACGCGCATCCCGCGCACTAGACCGTGGCCCCTACCGCACAATCAAGGAGAGCTGAACGCCATGCCGACTGATCCCAAAGCGCTGGCCTACTTCGCCGCCGGCATCGGAGCCGGCCTCACGATCATGGGAGGCGCGGCGGGCATCGGCCGCCTGGCCGCCGCCGCCCTGGAGGGCATCGCCCGCCAGCCCAACGCCGCCGGAGACATCCGCGGCGCCATGATCGTGGCCGCCGGCCTCATCGAAGGCGTCACCTTCTTCGCGCTGATCGTCACCATCCTGCTGGCCATCAAGTAGGAGGGCGCATGCCGCTGCTGGCCGCGCTGCAGGCCGCCGCCGCCGCAGGCAAGGGGGGGATCACCGACCTCAACCTGGGCCTGGTCATCTGGACCGTCGTCCTCTTCCTGATCTTCGCCGTCCTGCTCGGCAAGCTGGGCTGGAGGCCGCTCCTCGACGTGATCGAGGCGCGCGAGAAGGGCATCGCCGAGTCGGTGGAGGGCGCGCGCCAGGCCAACGACGCCGCCCAGGCCCTGCTGGCGCAGCACAAGGAGCTGCTGCGCGAGGCCGGCCAGCAGCGCGAGGCGATGATGAAGCAGGCCCTGGCCGACGCCGATCAGCTCAGGGCCAACCTCATGAACCAGGCCAAGGCCGAGAGCGCCCGCCTGGTGGAGAAGGCCCGCGAGCAGATCGAGCGCGAGAAGGACATCGCGGTGCGCGATCTGCGGGCCCAGGTGGCCGACCTGGCCATCCAGGCCGCGGGCAAGATCGTGACCTCGTCCCTCACTCCCGACACCCAGCGCAAGCTGGTGGACGAGTTCCTGCAGGCGCTGCCCAAGCAGTAGCGCGTCCGTCCGCGCGTTATCATCCTTCCGCCGCCCTGCGCGGACGGCGGGAGGATGGGATGCGGGCAGCGTGGCCGTTGGCCCTGGCCCTGGCCCTGGGCGCGGCCCGGCTGGAGGCAGCGGCCGCGGGCGTGGTCATGGGCCCCGACGGAGCGCCCGTGGCCGGGGCCGCCGTCGCCCTCTATCCGATCGAATCCTCCGACCAGCGCGCGCGCCGGGTGGCCCGCGGCGCCCCGCGCCAGCCGCTGGCCGGCGCCGTGACCGGCGCCGACGGCGCCTTCCGCCTCGAGGCCGGCGGGCCGGGCGACCTGGTGGTGACGGCCAAGGGTTACGCGCCCGCCTTCGCCGATGGCGCGGAGACGCGCCTCCTGATCGAGCTCAGCCCGGCGGCGCCGCGCCGCGGCGTGGTGAGCGCGGCCGGCCGCCCGGTCGCCGGCGCCCGCGTCGTGTTCTTCGCCCCCCAGCTGGCGGGGGAGTGGGCGGCCGACACCGGGGCCGACGGCGCCTTCGAGGTGCCCGATCCGCAGGTCTGGGCCGCCGGGCTGGTCGTCCTCCATCCCGGGTATGCGCGCTTCGAGCACGACGGCGAGTGGGGCAAGAACGCGGGGGCCCTCGACGTCGCGCTGGAGCCGGGCGAGGCCGTGAGCGGACGCGTGGTGGACGAGGGCCAGCGGCCGGTTCCCGGCGCGGCGCTGTGGATCGGCGGCCCGGCGGGACTGTGGCCGCAGGCGACGGCCACCGCGTCCGACGGCACCTTCCGCCTCGCCCACGCGCCCGCGGGCTGGACCGTCCTGCAGGCCCGGACCGATGTGCTGGTCGGCAGCGCGCGGCGGCGGAGCGGGGCCGTGACGGTGGTGGCGCGGCCGGGCCGCATGATCAGCGGAACGGTGCGCGCGGCCGCCGGCGGAGCACCCCTGGCCGGTGTCCGCCTCGCCCTCCTGGACGGCGACGTGGCCGGCGGCACGGTCACGGACGCCCAGGGCCGCTACGCGCTGGGGGGCCTGCCGCCCGGCCAATACACGCTGGAGGCGTCGCGATCCGGCTATACGAGCCCGGCGCCGGTGTCCGTCGCGCTCACCTCCGCGGCCGCGGCCACGCGCGATCTTCGCCTGGAGCGCCAGCCGATGGTGACCGGCCGCATCGAGGACGAAGCCCACCGGCCGGTGGCGGGCGCGCTGGTGTCGGCGGCCATCCCGGGCGTGCCCATCGTGTACGCGCCCGTCCCCCTGCCGCTGTTGCAGATGGCGGCCTCGTCCACCCGCAGCGGCCCCGACGGCGTCTTCACGATGGCCATTGCGACGTGGGACCTGCCCGGCGAGCCCCAGGGCGCCGGCTCGGTCGCGGGAGTGGTGGTCTTGAAGAGCGGGTTCGCGGCCGCCCGCGTGCCGCTGAAGCTCCCGCTCCCGGCGGATGCGGCACCGCTGGTGGTCACGCTTTCCCGCGGCGTCGAGCTGCGCGGACGGACGGTCGACGCGTCCGGGGCGGCCGTGGCCGGGGCCGCCTTGACGCTGGCCGAAGACGGCGCGTTCGCGGACAGCGGGATTCCCATCTCGATGATGCTGGGCCGGCTGGCGGTGGGGGCCTGGGTGACGAGCGCCGCGGACGGGACCTTCTCCACGCGCGTGCAGGCGGCCGTGCACCACGTCCAGGCGCGGAAGGCCGGCTTCGTGGCCCAGGTGGCGCGCGGCCAGGACCCGCGGCGCGGCCCCGTCGAGATCGTGCTGGAGCGTGCGGCCGCGCTGCGCGGCCGCGTGACCCGCGCCGACGGCACCGGCCTGGGCGCGGTCACGGTTGCGCTCGAGTCCGATCAATCCCTGCAGGAGATGCCGGAGGCGGCCACGACCGGGGCCGACGGCAGCTTCGTGATCGACGACGTGGCTCCCGGCAGCTATGGGCTGGTGGCCACCGTGGAGGGACTCGGCCTGACCGAGCGGCGCCGGGTCGACGTCCCCGGGCCCCCGGTGTGGGTGAAGTTCGCTCGCGGCGGCAGCCTGGCCGGCCAGGTGGTGGACGCGGCCAGCCGCCGGCCGGTGCGCCGCTTCGAGCTCTCCTTCGTCTGGGGCGACGGGGAGGGCGGCGACCGCACCGTCTCGGTGGACGACACGGGCGGGCGCTTCACGGTCGCCGACCTGCCCGTGGGAAGCCTCGGGCTGTCGGTGACGGCCGAGGGCCACGCCCGCCGCCGCCTCGACGTGATCATCGCCGCCGGAGAGGCCACGCCGCTGGACGTGGCCCTGGAGGCGGAGGCCATCGTGAGCGGCCGCGTCATCGACGAGGCGGGGGCCGGCCTGCCCAACGTCAACATCGAGCCCAGCACCGGCGGCGACGACGGCGAATCCTCCGGCGCGGTCCTCACCGACAACGACGGGACCTACGAGGTCCGCAGCCAGGCCGCCGGGGACGTGACGTTCACGTTCGAGGCCGAGGGCTACGTCTCCGAGACGCGGCAGGTGGACACCCGGCAGGTGAGGAGCGTGGACGTGACCCTGCGCCGCGGGCTGGCCCTGAGCGGCCAGGTGGTCACCGAGGCCGGCGGGCCCGTGGCCGGGGCCCGGGTCTACGCGGCGGCGAGCGACGGGAACCAGACGGCCACGTCCGACGAGACGGGCCGCTTCCGGCTGAGCGGGCTGACGGCGGACCGCTACAGCGTCCAGGCCTGGGGCAGCAACGGCGGCCGGGGCAAGGTCGAAGATGTGGATCCCCGGACCGCCGGGCCGCTGCGGCTGGTCATCGCGACGGCCAAGACCGCGATCCTCACCGGCCGCCTGGCGGGCGTCGTCCTGGGCGAAGACGGCTTCGTGCCCACGGTGCAGGCCTTCTCCGTGGACGGAGGGGCCACGATGGGCAACGCGACCGTGGACCCGAGCCTGGCCTTCCGCATGGACGACGCGCCGGCGGGGGCGGTCACGGTCCAGGCGCGCGTGCAGACGGCCAACGGCGGCCAGCGCAGCAGCCGGGTGCTGGAGCTGGTGCTGGCGCCGGGCTCGGAGACGGACGTCACGCTCGAGTTCCCGGCCGGCGGGGTCAGCGGCCAGGTCACGCGCGGCGGAGCCCCGGTTCGGGGCGTGACCGTCGTGTTCGGCAGCGGCCGCCGCACCGGCGGCGTGGCCCGCACCGACGCCCAGGGGCACTACGAGGTGAACGGCCTGGATCCCGGCACGTACAGCGTCCAGGTCTCCGGCGATGGCGAGAGCTCCTACTCCACCGAATACACGCAGGCCGGCGCCGACGTGGGCCAGTTCGACATCGACATCACCGGGGCCGCGCTGCAGGGGCGCGTGGTGCGGGCGGACGGCGGCGCGCCCATCGCCGGGGTGGAGGTCGCGTTCTGGCCGCTGTTCGGCGGCGGCCAGAACAGCCCGGCCGAGACGGCCACCACCAGCGAGCAGGGCGACTTCACCGTGCGCTCCCTGCGGGAGGGCCGCTATCGGCTCACCACCGCCAAGGCCGGCTTCGGGCAGCAGGTGCGCGAGCTGGAGCTGGAGCGGGGCGCGGCGGGGCCGCTCGTGATCGAGCTGGCGGCGGCGGCCGGCCTCACGGTGGCGGTGGTGGACCAGCGCACCGCGCGCGCGCTGGACGGCATCGTGGTGGTGCGCGACGCCTCCCGCCGCATCGTGGCCAACCGCCATTCCGGTGTGGGCCCCGACGGCGCGCTCAACATCCCGCTGGCCGACGGCGCCTACATCCTGTCCGTCTCCGCCAGCGGCTACGGCACCGTCACCCGCCCGGTCACCGCGCCCTCCAGCGGGCTGCGCATCGCCCTCACGCCCGGGGGGACGCTGGTGATCGAATCGACCCGCCTCGTGGAGGGGCGGGTGCGCCTGCTCCAGCCGGACGGCGAGGAGTACGTGCGCTGCTGGTGCAACGGCATCGCCGACATCGCCCTCACCGGCCGCCGCACCACGGTGGAGCACGTGGCCAGCGGCAGCTACACGATGGAGGTGCTGGTGGGCCAGGAGGTGGTGGCCCGGCAGCCGGTGGCGGTGGCCGAGGGCCAGACGGCCACGGTGACCATCGATTGAGGGCTCGGGCCGGCCCGCATAGCCAAAAACTCAGCCAAGGTTCTTGAGCGCGCCCTCCACCAGCCCGGCCCAGCTGCCCTGGCAGCCGGGATGTGCCTGGGCCCGCTCGTAGGCGGTCCGCGCCTCGCGCACGTTGCCGGCCCGGGCCAGGATCTCGCCCCGCTTCACGTGGGCGCGCAGCGCGCTCACCTCGTCGGGCGAGGCTTCGGCCGCGCGGCGGTAGAGGTCGAGGGCCTCCCGCGCGTCGTCGTGCCGCTCCAGCCAGGCGGCCGCGGAAAGCCAGAAGCGCGCGTTGAGCTTGAGGTCGCGCAGGCGCGCGTCGTGCACCAGCTCCATGGCCAGCTCCTCTTCGCCCGCGCGCGAGAGCAGGTCGAGCAGGCGGGCGGCGCTGCGGCCGGCCTCGGCGTCGTCGGGCCCGGCCAGCGCGACCTCCAGGCTCTCGCGCCAGGCGTCGAGGTTGTCGGGCTCCTCCCGCAGCACCTGCGCGATCTCGCGCCGCGCGCGCGGCAGGTCGCCCTCGAGGCGCGCGTTCATCCCCTTCTCCAGCCCTTCGTGCTGGGTCACGGAGATCTGGCGCTCGATGGAGGGGTTGATCCAGTTCTGCTCCACGCCGCTCACGCGGATGGCCAGGGCCGCGGCCAGGCCGAAGACGAAGCCGCCCACGTGCGCCCACCAGGCCACGCCGGCCCCGGGGGCCATGTGTGCGTACCAGAACTGCTCGGCCGCCCACAGCGGCAGCACCACGAAGGCGGGCGGCGTGAGCGTGAAGCGCAAAGCGGGGATGAGGGGGAAGGGCAGGACCAGCAGCACCACCCGCGACGTGGCCAGCCGGCCCAGGAACGCGCCCATCACCCCGGCCACCGCTCCCGAGGCCCCGACCATGGGCATCGTGCTGGACGGATCGGCCATGGCCTGGGCGGCGGCGGCGGCGATGCCGGAGAGGAGGTAGAGGGCGGCGAAGAGCGCGCGCCCGAAGACGTCCTCCACGTAGGGCCCGCTCACGTAGAGGAACAGCATGTTGCCCAGGATGTGCAGGAGGCCGGCGTGCACGAACATGCTGGTGACCAGCGTGGCCGGCCGCCGCGCGGCGGGGGCGAAGCCGAGGGCCCGCGTGGGCATCCTTTCGAGGGCCACCTTCAGCTGCGTGCACAGGCCGTTGAAGACGGCCTGCTCCTGCTCCACCACTTCCCGCGGGGGCAGGCTGGCCAGCTGGCCGCGCTGCTCGTCCATCTCCTCCGACAGCTCGAGCAGGTCGTCGATCTCGGCGCTCAGCGAGAGGTAGGGATGTTCGAGCGCATAGGCGGCCACGGCCTCCGCGCGCCGGATGAGCTCGGGCCGCTGGCCGGCGGCGGCCACGGAGGTGGCGATGAAGACCAGCGTGTTCAGGACGATCAGCGTCACCGATACCCAGGGGAAGCGGCGGACGACGCTGTTCTGCTGACGGATGGGAATGATCAGCACGACGGCGGAGTTTACCGCCGCATCACTCGTTCTGGCCGAAGATGTTGCCCAGGTCGCGCAGCGTGCCCCCTACGCCGGCCAGGCTGCCCGTGCCCTCGCGGCTGGTGCCCATGATGCGCCCGGCCAGGCGCGAGAAGGGGAGGGTCTGCAGGACCACCTTGCCGGGGCCGGTGAGCGTGGCCAGGAACAGGCCCTCGCCGCCGAAGAGCGCGTTCTTGAAGCCGCCCACGAACTGGATGTCGTAGTGCACGCTCTCCTGGAAGGAGACGATGCAGCCGGTGTCCACGCGCAGCGTCTGGCCGGGCAGCAGGTCGAACTCCAGGAAGTTGCCGCCGCCGTGGATGAACACCGTGCCGTCGCCGGAGATGCGCTCCAGGATGAAGCCCTCGCCGCCGAAGAGGCCGGCCCCGAAGCGCTTGGTGAAGGCGATGCCCACCTCGATGCCCTGGGTGGCGCAGAGGAAGGAGTCGCGCTGGCACAGCCAGACCTCGCCCGCCACCAGCTCCATCTGCCGGATCTTGCCCGGGTGGGGCGCGGCGAAGGCCACCTGGCCCTGCTGCTGCGCGCGGAAGCGGGTCATGAACAGGCTCTCGCCGGCCACCAGGCGCTTGATGCCGCCCCAGAAGCCGCCGCGCATGGTGCTGTCCATCTCCACGTCACCGGCCATGTAGAGGAGCGCGCCCGGCTCGGCCTGCATCTCCTGTCCGGGACCCAGGGGCACCACCACCGCCTGCATCACGTCGCCCACCAGGTGGAACGACGTGGGCCGGCCGCCGGTGAACGTGCTCATCTCCTCACCCCCTCGCGGCCCGCGCGTTGATCGGCACGCGGGGCCACACTAAGATCCACCGCCTCAGGAAATGACGCCCGGGCGGGCGGAAAGTTCCCGGAGGGAGGCCCATGTCCGAGATCGGAGAGGTGTTCAAGACGCTGCCCAAGCGGTTCCAGAAGGGCACGGTGAAGAAGCCGCGTACCTTCTACTTCTCGCTGGGTGACGACGAGAAGTGGACGGTGGCCCTGGGACCGGACGCCTGCACGGTCACGGCGGGCAAGCCGGCGCAGGACGCCGACTGCTTCTTCAAGGCTTCCGAGAAGATGTTCCTGGACGTGTGGAACGGCAAGCACACGCCGGGCCCCAAGGACTTCCTCACCGGCGCCATCAAGAGCAACAATCCGCTGCTCCTGAAGGATTTCGTGGCCGCCTTCAAGAAGGCTGAGTAGCTGCGCGTAGGACTCTCCTTGGGGGTCTGGGGGCGAAGCCGCGCAGCGGCGGGAAGCCCCCAGTGCGGCGGTCCGGGCTTGGCCCGGACCGCATAGCACTAAAGCCCAAAGGCGGCTAGCGCGCGTTCGGCGGCCCAGAAGAGGGCCACGCCCAGGAACACCACCAGCGGCATCAGCGGGCCGCGCGGCTCGTTCACCTCGGGCATCAGGTCGCTGGCCGCCACGTAGAGCGTCACGCCGGCCGAGAGCGGCAGCGCCCACGCCACCGACTCCGCGAACTGGTGCATGCCCAGCACGCCGGCCAGGGTCGCCCCGGCCAGCACGAAGGCGGAGGTCAGCGCTGCCCGCTTGCCCCGGCCCGAGGCCAGGGCGATGGAGGCCACCGTAAATCCCTCCGGCACCTTGTGCAGGGCCACCGCGAAGAAGATCAGCATGCCCACCGGCACCGACACCAGGAAGCCGGACGCGATCGACACGCCGTCGAAGAAGGTGTGGATGGACAGCCCCACCAGCGCGGAGTAGCCCACGGCCGGGTGCACCATCACCTCGTCGTGCACCTCCTCGCCGAAGTGGAAGTGGGGCGCGATGGTGTGCTCGAAGAAGTGCACCAGGAAGTAGCCTCCCAGCATCAGGGAGGGCGCATGGGTGCCCAGCTTGAGCGCCTCCGGCAGCATGCTCAGGAACACGGCCGCCAGCATGAAGCCGGCCCCCAGGGCGATGAAGTACTTGAGCACCAGGTCGTTCCACGACCGGCGCGAGACCACCACCAGCCCGCCCACCACGTTGGCGGCGGCGGCGGCGCCGCCCAGCAGCAGGCTCCAGCCGAGGGGGGTCATCATGGGAAGGGGCAGGCACGATACACCGCCGCCGTTTGCGCTTTCAAGGCGCGCCCGGGCGCCGCGGGGCCCGCGGAGCGCCTTTTGACGGCCCCAGCGGCGGGCGTTACCCTGATGCCCTCGTGCGCGTACGGGCTCAGGGAGCGTGGGTGATCCTCGGCGGACTGGCGCTGCTGGCCCTTCCTCCAGCCCGGCCGGCGGAGCCGTCCGACAAGCCGCCGTCGCCGCCGCCGGCCGTCCTGCCCGAGCCCGTGCTTCCCGAGCCCGTGCTTCCCGACGCGCAAGCGGCGGCGGCCGACGAGACGGCCGGGGCCGACGGCATCCTGGACGACGCCGTCCGTCCCGCGCCGGGCGCGCCCACGCTCTCGCTGGCGGAGGCGGTGGCCACGGCGCTGCAGAACAACTACGCGATGCTGCAGGTCTCCGACGCGCTGAGCTCCTCGCGCTACCGCTACTCGGCGGCCATGGCCCAGTTCTACCCGAAGGTCACGCCCAGCTACCAGCGCTCGGCCGACGACTCGCGGGCGGCCCTGGAGGCCCGCCAGCAGGTGCCCTGGACCGGCGGCTCCGTGAGCGCCAACGCCTTCTACCGCTCGGTGCCGGACGTGGCCGGCCCCCTCAGCCGCAACTCCGTCATGGCCTTCGTGGTCAGCCAGCCCCTGCTGCGCGGCTTCGGCCCCAACGCCTCGCTCTACGACCTGCGCAACAGCCGGCGCACGCGCGAGGGCCGCGAGCGCGTCTACGTGCTGGAGCGGCAGCGCCTGGCCGTGGACGTGACCCGCTCCTTCTACGAGGTGCTGGAGCAGCGCACGCTGCTGGCCGTGGCCCGCCAGAGCCTGGCCCGCACCACCAGCCTGCTGAAGGCCTCGGAGGCGCGGCTGCAGGTGGGCCTGGTGAGCAAGCTCGACGTCTACCGGGCCGAGCTGCAGGCTTCGCAGGCCGAGGAATCGATGGTGCGCGCCGAGTCGGCCCTGCAGAACGCGCTGGAGCGCTTCCGCTTCCTGCTCGGCCGCGAGCCGGCGGAGCCGCTGGAGCCGGCGGCGGTGGCGCTGTCGCCCGACCTGCCGGCCACGCTGCCCCAGCCGCTGGAGGTGCTGATCGAGTCGGCCCGCCACGCGCGCGTCGACCTCGACGAGGCGCGCGACCAGGTGGAGGACGCCCGCCGCACGGCCTCACTTTCGAAGCAGAACCTGCTGCCGCAGCTCGACCTCAACCTCGGCTACACGCACGAGGGCTGGGGCTCCAGCTTCTCCTCGGCCTGGAACCGGGCCGACCACCGCTTCAACGTGTTCTTCAGCGCCTCCTATCCCTTCGAGCGCTCGAGCGACCTGGCCAACAAGTCCATCTCCGACATCGAGCTGGCGGCCAGCCAGCGCTCGCTGCGCCAGCGCGAGCTGCAGATCGAGACCGACGTGCGCGCGGCCGCGCGCGAGCTGGACCAGATCCGCAAGAGCGTGGAGCTGCAGAGGAAGGGGGTGGAGGTGGCCCAGCAGCAGCTGCGCCTGGCCACCCTGCGCTACCAGCGCGGCCTGGCCTCCAACTTCGACGTGGTGGACGCGGAGAGCGCGCTGGTGCTGGCCCGCAGCACGCTGGTGGGCCTGCTCTCCCGCTACCAGGTCCAGCGGGTGGAGCTGCTGCGGGTGACGGGAACGCTCGACGTGGAGGCGGAGTTCAGGTGAGCACCACGGCCGAGGTGCGCCGCGTGCTGACCTCCACCGCCGCCGCCGTGCGCCCCTGGCTGCGCCGCGAGGCCTGGACGCGGCAGGGCTTCACGCGCGTGGTGGCCTCCGCCCGCCGGCGCCCGCTGTGGGCGGGGGCCGCGCTGGCCGGGCTGGCCGGCCTGGCCGTGGTGCCCCTGCTCTTGCTGCGCGGGGCGGGCACGCCGCCCATCGCCACCGCCGGCGCGCAGGAGGGCGCCTTCCGGGTGTCGATGGTGGAGGGAGGCACGCTGCAGGCCTTGCGCTCCGTGACCTACGCCTCCAGCATCCAGAGCAACCAGGCCAAGATCGTGGTCATCACGCCCGAGGGCCGGCTGGTGAACAAGGGCGACCTGCTGATCCTCTTCGACTCCGCCCCCTTCGAGGAGGAGATCCGCAAGAACCAGGCCCTGCTGGCCCAGGCCAACGCCGACCTGGAGAAGGCGCGCCAGGACTTCAAGCTGCAGCTCATCGAGAACCAGGAGGAGCAGGCCTCGGCGCGCCAGAAGCAGGAGCGCTCGCAGCTGGAGCTGAAGGACGTGCAGGAGGGCAAGGGCCGCCTCAAGGAGGAGGAGGCGGCGGCGGCGGTGGCCAACGCCGAGCGCGAGCTGCAGAAGGCGCGCACGGCCCTCGAAGACCTGAAGCCGCTGCTGGCCGAGGGCTTCATCACCCGCCAGGAGCTGGAGCGGGCCGAGCAGGCCGTGGCGCGGGCGGAGGAGGAGCGCGCCCTGGCCAAGCGGCGCCGCGACTCGCTGGTCAACTTCGGCCGCCCGCTGGAGGTGGCCCAGGCCCGCGCCGACGCGCTCATGACCAAGGAGACGGCCCGCCAGCTCCAGGCCGCGGCCGCCTTCAAGGTGGAGCAGCGCAAGGCCGCCATCTCCGCGGCCGAGAGCCGCATCCAGGAGGCGGCCAGCCGCCTGGCCCTCGCCCAGCAGCAGCTGGCGCGCACGGAGGTGCGGGCCGACGTGCCCGGCATCGTGGTCTACCGCGAGGTCTTCTTCGGCTCCGAGCAGCGGAAGCCCCAGGTGGGCGACCAGGTGTGGGCCAACCAGCCGCTCATCATCCTGCCCGACATCTCGAAGATGGTGGTGGAGACCAAGGTGCGCGAGACCGACATCCACAAGGTGGAGCGCAACCAGAAGGTCTCGGTGCGCGTGCAGGCCTACCCCGACCTGGCCCTGAGCGGCCAGGTCACGCTGGTGGGCACGCTGGCCCAGGAGGAGAAGGAGCGGCGTGGGGCCAAGTTCTTCGGCGTCACCGTGCAGCTCAACGAGTCCGACGCGCGGCTGCGGCCCGGCATGTCGGCCCGGGTGGAGATCCAGGTGGAGGAGCGGCCGCGGGCGCTCTTCGTGCCCCTGGAAGCGGTGTTCGAAAAAGACGGGCGGCCCGCCTGCTACCTCTGGCAGCGGGGCGGCTTCGTGCCCCGCCCGGTCGTGCTGGGCCCCTCCAACCGCGACTTCGTGGTGATCGAGAAGGGGCTGCAGAAGGGCGACCGGGTGGCCCTCCGTGACCCCGGGGCGCCGCCCTCGGACTTCGGCTCCGCCGGCGCGCCCTGATCGCGTGAGCAGCCCGCCGCCTCCAGCCGGCAACGGGGCCGACGGCGAGCGCGCCTTCGGGCTGCTCCTCTTCCAGGCCGAGGAGGAGCTGGCCCGCGGCCACGGCGATAAGGCCCTGGTGCTGGCCTCACGGGCGGTGAAGGAGCGGCCGGACAGCCTCACCGCCCTGGCCCTCTACGAGCGCGCGCGGCGCGACGTGCTGCGCGGCCGCCGGCGCGAGAAGCTGGAGGCCCGCATCGCCGAGGGCCGCACGCACTTCGAGGCCGGCCGCCTGGCCGAGGCCGAGCGCATCGTGACCTCGGCCCTCAAGCTGCTGCCCGACCACCCGCTGGCCCGCGCGCTGCAGGCGCAGCTGCGCGAGAGGCGCCCCGGCGGGACCAGCGTGGAGGCGGAGGCGCAGCGCGAGCTGGAGCGGCTGGGCCGGGCCCGGGCCGGCCAGGCGGCCCAGGCCGCGCGGGCCGCCCTGGCCAGCGGCTGGTACCGCCAGGCCCTGGTGGCCGTGCGGCGCGGGCTCCGCGTCTATCCGGACGACCCCGAGCTGCTGGCGGTGCTGCGCGAGATCCAGCCCTCCAGCGAGCAGATCGAGCAGGAGTCGGGCCGCCGCCGGGCCGTGCAGCAGCGGGTGCGGGCCGCCCACGACCTCCTGGTGCAGGGCCGGCTGGCCGAGAGCCGCCAGGTGCTGCGCGCCGTGCTGCGCGAGGAGCCCGACGACGCGCGGGCCCAGGCCGCGCTGATGGATGTGCGGCGGGCCTGGCTGGAATCCAGGGCCGGCCGCCTCCCGGCCGTGCCCGCCGCCGCGCCGGCGGCCTCCCTGCCGGCGCCGGCGTCCGAACCGGGGGCCGGAGAGCCGCCCTCGGCCCTGGCCCTGCGCGCGGCCGAGGCCCGGGCCGCCATCGCCGCCGCCCGGGCCGCGGCCACGCCCGCCCGCACCTCCCGCGCCCCGACCAGCCGCGCGGTGCCCGGCCTGCACGTGCAGCGTCCGGAGGGCATCCCGCAGGAGATCCTGCTGCCGCGCACGCGCCGCCGGGCCACGCCGCTGGTCCTGATCCTGTCCGGCGCGGCCGTGGTGCTGGCGGCCGGCTACATCCTCGTCCGCCCGGGCGGCGGCGGGCCGCGGGCCCGCCTCCCGGCACCGCTGCCGCCGACACCGGTGACGGCTCCGTCCGCGCCGCCGCCCAGCGCGGCCGCGCCCGGTCCCCTCGACGGCCTGGAGCCGGCGCTGCGCCAGGCCATCGAGACGGTGCTGTCCGACTACGCCGGTGCGCTGGAGGCGCAGGACGCCGCCCGCCTGGCCCGGGCCCGGCCCGACCTCTCGGAGGCCGAGCGGAAGGCGCTGCTGGCTCCCCTGGCCGGCGCCCTCAACGTCGGCATCGACCTGCGCGTGCTCGACGTGGCGGCCACGCCGTCCGCGGCCGCGGTCCCGGTGCTCCGCACGGCGGTGGTGGTGGGCGGCAACGCCAGCCGCAGCGCGCCGGTGGAGGAGACGCTGCGCTTCCACCGCCGCGGCGAGGCCTGGGTGCTCGATGCCCCCGGCCGCTGATCCGGGGCCGCTGCTCGAGCTGCGCGGCGTGGGCAAGACCTACGCCCGCGGCGGGGCCTCGGTGGAGGCGCTGCGCGGCGTCGACGTGCGCGTGGAGCGGGGCGAATGGGTGGCCGTCACCGGCCCCTCCGGCTCCGGCAAGTCCACGCTGCTCGCCATCCTGGGCCTGCTCGACCGGCCCAGCGCCGGCGAATACCTGCTCGAGGGCACGGCCGCGGCCGCCCTCGACGACGACGCCGCCTCCCGCGTGCGCAACCGCAGCGTGGGCTTCGTCTTCCAGTCCTTCCACCTCATCTCCACCCTCACCGTGCAGGAGAACGTGGAGACGCCGCTGCTCTACGCGCGCGTGCCCGAGCGCGAGTGGCGCGCACGCTCCCTGCGCTGCCTGGAGCGGGTGGGCCTGGCCCACCGCGCGGACCACCTGCCCACCGAGCTCTCCGGCGGCGAGGCCCAGCGCGCGGCCGTGGCCCGCGCCCTCGTCTGCGAGCCGGCCCTGCTGCTGGCCGACGAGCCCACCGGCAACCTCGATACCGCCACCGGCGAGCAGATCGCCTCCCTGCTGGAGGGGCTCAACGCGGAGGGGCGCACGGTGGTGCTGGTGACCCACAACGAGACGCTGGCCGCGCGCTCGCCGCGCGTGCTGCGCCTGGTGGACGGCCGCCTGGTGGCCGACGAGCGGCGCGCGTGACCCTCCGCGCCCTCGTGCGCCTGGGCCAGAAGGGCCTGCTGCAGCACAAGCTCCGCTCCACGCTCTCCATCCTGGGCGTGGTGTTCGGCGTGGCGGCGGTGGTGGCCATGTCGTCGGTGGGCGAGGGCGCGCGGCGCGAAGCGGTGGCGCAGATCGGGGCCCTGGGCATCGACAGCATCACGCTGCGCGTGCGCGCGCAGGCGGCGGCATAAAGCGTGCCCAGGGGCGGGTACGGCTGGCGGGCTTCCCGTTGCTTCGGATCGAGGCGCAGCGAATAGGCCTGCCCGAAAAGGACCTCGCTCATCCGAGCTCCGGTGTCATCTGGAAGCAGAGAGCCTACGTCCGCGCGATAACGGGGTCAATGGCCGCAC
>Ga0111538_10006556_pt1 | contig 15739 bp, 15 predicted proteins | sample SoiMethybrSBSTD1_FD_79669 | JGI IMG/M metagenome (GOLD analysis project Ga0111538, IMG submission 79669) | Bulk soil microbial communities from a Populus tree surrounding site in Tennessee, USA - Soil MetaG P. TD hybrid SBSTD1 (version 2)... | ecosystem: Environmental > Terrestrial > Soil >...
CGCAGCGTGGTGGTCTTCCCCGCCCCATTCCGCCCAATGAGCGTCACGACCTCGCCCTCTTGCAGGGAGAGCGACACGCCCTGCAGGATGTGCGCTTCACCGTAGTACGTGTGGACATCCTCGAGGGCCAGCAGGGCCGCCGCCATCGCTAGTGATCCTCGCGGGATGTGGTGCTGCGGGGGGTCGAGCCCGAGGGCCCCGGGCGCGCCATCACGGCGAGCCGTCGTCGCCGTTGCCGCTCCGGGCTCGGCGAGCGAGCCGCCAACAATCCAAAGAGCCCTCGCGCCAATTCACATGGGGGCCTCGACATGGCCCCCAAACCCCCAGCGCTCGTCGCGCCCCGGGGCACCCGGGGCGCTCCTCGATTCTGCGTGCCCTGCGGGCCACCGCGCCCGGGCCCTCGGGCTCGACCCCCCGCAGCACCGCGTCGCGCGTGGTTCATCAGCGGAGCGCGCCGAGATACGTCTGCTGCACACGCTCATTGGCGCGGATCTCATCAGGCGTGCCGTCCGCCAACACCTGCCCCTGGTGAAACACAGTGATGCGGTCCGAGATCCGCATCACGACCTTCATCTTGTGCTCGACCAGGATCACCGTGCGATCACGCCCCAGCTCGCGGATCAGCCGCATCGTCTCGTCCGTCTCCTCGGGGCTCATGCCGGCGGTCGGCTCGTCGAGCAGCAGCAGCGCGGGCTCGGTCGCCAGCGCGATGCCGATCTCCAGGTGCCGCTTCTCGCCGTGCGACAGGTGCGCGGCCAGCAGGTCGGCCTTGGTGGCGAGACCCACGGTCTGCAGCAGCGCGGTGGCCCGGGCGCTCACGCCGGCCAGCCCGTCGGCGCGCGCCCAGAAATTGAAGGCGTGGGCGTGGCCCTGCACGGCCACCCGCACGTTCTCGTGCACGGTGAGGTGCGGAAACACGTTGGTGATCTGGTAGCTCTTGGCGATGCCGAGCCGGACCACCGCATGCTGCGGCAGTCCGGTGATCTCGCGCTCGCCGAACCAGATCCGGCCGGAGGACGGCGTCATCTCCCCGGAGATCAGCCGGAAGAAGGTCGTCTTCCCCGCGCCGTTGGGCCCGATGATCGAGCGCAGCTCGCCGCGACGGACGCTGACGTCGACGCGGTCCACGGCCACGAGGCTGCCGAACGCGCGGGTCAATCGCTCGGTGCGCAGCAGGGCGGGCTCGGACATGGCAGCGTTGGATAGCACGCGGCCTTTCGGAGTGTCAAGGACAGGGGCCTGTGCTAAGGTCGCGGCAGCCGGATTGCCGCGAATCCATGAGCGTTCCCGACCGTGCTTCGCCGCGCAGTGACGCGATGCCGACCACGCGCGGCACCAACTTCGACCTCACCGATCCCAACCTTGCCTTCGTCTGCGCCACGGTGATGACGCTGTATGTAAAAAGGTGGCTGCGGCCGTGACGGCCGGACCGTCCTGAGCACGCCCCCTGGTTGCGCGTCGAGGGAACTTCGCCGGGGCCGGTCGGTCTAACCGTGCGTGAGCCTGATGCCCACCACGATGACCTGCTGGTCCGGCTGCGCCGCGGCGATTCGCGGGCGTTCGAGGATCTGGTGAGGAGGTATCAGCACCGCGTGTTCGGAGTGGGGCTGCGGATGCTCGGCAGCCGCGCCGAGGCGGAAGAGATCGCGCAGGAGACGTTCCTGCGCGCTCACCGCGCCCTGGCCGAGTTCCGTGGCGAGGCCCGGCTGGGGACCTGGCTCTATGGCATCGCCTCCCGGCTCTGCCTGAACCGTCTGGCCTCGAGCGAGCGCCGTCACCCGCGTGCCGACGACGACGCACTGGACCGCGTGCCGGCCAACGTCGCCGATGCCGCCACCGCCCTGGAGCGGACCGAGCTCGAGGCCGCGCTGCACCAGGCCATCGCCGAGCTGCCGGACGAGCGGCGCATCGTCATCGTCCTCCGAGACGTCGAGGGGCTGGCCTACGAGGAGATCTCCGAGGCCCTCGGCCTCGAGCTCGGGACCGTGCGCTCACGCCTGCACCGCGCGCGCATGGAGCTCAAGGCAAAGCTGGAGCGCTTCCTGCCGTGACCTGCCAGGACGCGCGCGACCTCTTCTCCGCTCGCGCCGACGACGCGCTGAGCCCCGTCGAGCAAGCGCACCTGCAGGCGCATCTGGCGACGTGCGCGGAGTGCGAGCGCGAGTGGGTGCGGTTCGAGCGGACGGTGGCGCTCGTGCAGGCGATCGAACCAGCGCACGCTCCCGCCGGCTTCGTCGACCGCGTGATGGGCGCCCGGGCCCGTCCCTGGTACGCGCGCCTGGCGCGCGGGCTCTTCGTGCCGTGGCCGGTGAAGCTGCCGGTCGAGGCCGCGGCCATCGTGCTGGTGGCCGGCCTGGCCGTCATGATCTTTCAGCGCTCGCCGGAGCTCCAGCAGGCATCCGTCCCGCCCGAGCCGCGCACGGAATCCGCGCCGATGCTCGTGCGCCAGTCGCCGTCGTTCACCACCGGTCCCCTGGCAAAGGCCGGTGAAAAGACGACCTCACGGATCGCTTCGACTCCCACGCCGGAAGGCATCTCGCCCTCGCAGGGATCGGCGCCGGCCACCACCCCACCGCGGCGTGAGCAGGCGCGGGACGCCGCCGAGCCGCCGCGCGCGCCCGCGCCGATCGCCGCTGCGGAGTCAAAGGCGAAGAGCGACGAGGAGCGCAAGACGCTGCTCCGAAAGGAGGCCGATCCGTCCGACGCGCTGCTGTCCGCACGCAAGGCGCCGGCCGTGGCCTCACCGCCGGCAGGCCCCACCGCGCCGGCCCCAACCGTCCTTGAGGAGCGATCCGGGAGCAGGCAGAACTTGGCACAAGGGTATGCGCGAACCTCGGCCGGCCTCCAAGCGCGCCTCGCCGTCGGGGAGCGCGTCGCGGCCGAATCCACCGTGCGCGATCTCGTGGCCCGCGTGGGAGGACAGGTCCTGTCGCAGGCCAAGGACGGCGACGCTGTCGTGATGCGCCTAGTCGTCCCCGCCGACCGTTGGGACGAGCTGCGGCGCGGGCTCGAGGCGCTCGGCACGCTCCGCGTCGAGGGCACGAAAGCCGAAGGCTCCGGTCTGCTCCTGGTCACCCTCCGCCTCGAGCGCTAGCCGTCCCCCCGAAGTCGTCCGGGAACTCCGGCCGGGTTGCCCTGTCTAACCGGGCAGGACGTGGACCCGATCATCCGGAGGACGCTCATGAAGAAGCGCCTGCTCGCTCTGGCCGTGCTCGTGTCGTTCATGGCGGCGCAGATGGTCTCCGCCGCCACCCTCGCCGTCACCGGCGAAACGCAGAAGAACGTGATGGTGACCATCTACAACGGCAATCTCGGTCTCGTGAAGGACGTGCGCGAGGTACGGCTGCCGGCCGGCACCCACGAGGCCCAGTTCACCGACGTGGCGGCGCAGATCGACCCCACGAGCGTCCATCTGAAGTCGCTCAGCGATCCGACCGGGCTCAAGATCCTGGAGCAGAACTACGAGTACGACCTGCTCTCCAGCGACAAGCTGCTGGAGAAGTACGTGGGCAAGACCGTCCGGCTCTATCAGTCCGACGGCACCTTCCACGAGGCCAAGCTCCTGTCCACCGCCGGGCCGGTCTTCGAGATCAACGGCCAGATCCACCTGGGCTACTCCGGCCGCATGGTGCTGCCCTCGCTCCCGGAGAACCTGGTGGCCAAGCCCACGCTGGTGTGGCTGCTGCGCAACCAGACGGCGACGCCGCAGCGGGTCGAGGCCTCGTATCTGACCGGCGGGATCACCTGGAAGTCCGACTACGTCATGCTCGTCAACGAGGCCGACAGCAAGGCCGACCTCACGGGCTGGGTGACGATCGACAACAAGAGCGGCGCGACGTACACGAATGCCGCGCTCAAGCTGGTGGCCGGTGACGTCAATCGCGCCCGGGATCCGCGGCGTGAAGGACGCATGATGGAGCTCGCGGCCAAGGCCGCCTCGGTCAACGAGGCGCGCCGCGATTTCCTCGAGGAGGGCTTCTTCGAGTACCACCTCTACACGCTCGACGGCCGCACCACGCTGAAGAACCAGCAGACCAAGCAGCTGGCCTTGCTGAGCGGCAGCGACGTGCCGGTGGTCAAGCACCTGACGTACTACGGCGCCCAGGACTACTACCGCAACAGCTATGGGATGCCGATCTCGAACCAGAAGGTGGCGGTCCTGCTCGAGATCAAGAACAGCGCGGAGAATCGGCTCGGCATGCCGCTGCCCAAGGGCAAGGTCCGCGTCTACAAGGCGGATGCCGGTGGCAGCCAGCAGTTCATCGGCGAGGACTGGATCGAGCACACGCCCAAGGACGAGCGCGTGAAGATCAAGCTCGGCGACGCCTTCGACGTGGTGGGCGAGCGCACCCAGAAGGACTGGCGCAAGCTCGGCTCCGGCCTGTGGGAAGTCGAGTGGGAGATCAGCCTGCGCAACCACAAGAAGCAGGACCAGGTCGTGACCGTCATCGAGCCCGTCCCCGGCGACTGGCAAGTCCTCCACTCCACCCACACCTACGAGAAGCCCGAAGCCCACACGCTCCGATTCTCCCTTCCCGCCCCTAAGGACGGCACCACCAAGCTCACCTACCGCGTGCGCATCAAGGGCTAACGCTCACTGCCGCGTTCGACGCCGCCGCGCCTGACCCGCGCGGCGGCGACGACACGACCCGGGCTCGACGCGTGGGTCGGGGCGCGCGTGTGGGCTCGGTCGCGCGGGTGGGCCTCGTGCGCGCCCGCATGGCTCGCCTGTCGCCGTAAGTCGCTCCGGGCCCGGCTCACTCGGCCCCCATCCCCGGAGGGGCTCGGTCGGCGGCCAGTCGAAGCGTCGGCGGCTCGTTCGCCGGGCCCTGCGCTCCTAACGGCGCCGACAGCTCGCCATGATGGCGCGCACGAGGCCCACCCGCGCGACCGAGCCCACACGCGCGCCCCGACCCACGCGGCCGCTCGGCCACGTCCACCGCCTACGGCCGGCATCGGCAGCGGCTGGACGAGGAGCGGCTATTGGTGAAGGACGGTGGCGACGATGTGTTCGAGGTATTGGAGGCGGACGGGTTTGGGGAGGTAGGAGTAGGCGCCGCCTTTGATGGCGTCGCCGGCGAGGCGGGTGCTCTCGGTGCCGGTGACCATGATGACGGGGATTCGGGAATCGATGGCGCGGATGCTGCGGAGGGCTTCGACGCCGTTCATGCCGGGCATCTCGATGTCGAGGAGCACGAGGGCGGGGCGCCGGCGGCGCACGGCGGCGAGGGCGGCGGCGCCGTCGTTGGCGGTCTCCACGGTGTAGCCGCGCGGTCCGTACGCCTGCTCGAAGAAGGTCGTGAGGACCTCGCGGACCGCGTACTCGTCGTCCACGATCAGGATCGTCTTCGGCGCCCCATCGCTCATGCCGGCACCTTACTACGGACGCCGAAGCCTGGCGCGTTCCTAGCCATTCACAGTGGATGAAAAGTGACCGTACGCGCCGTCGGACACTGGAGGCGAGATCGAGATATCAAAGGGTTACGACCCGTCGGGCTCTGGTGCCGCGCTTGCACTATCGGCCTGCGGCCCATGCTAGATAGCCTGTCGTCCGGGTCCGCAGCGTTGCTCCGTTCGGCGGAGCCCTCGCTTCAGTCCGAGGCCACGCCGGCGAAGACGCCTGTCCCGCCGATGTCGCAAGCCGCACGGCGACGGCGGCGGCGCCAGCGCCAGGAGTTCGCCGCCCGGATCACGGTGGCCATCCTCATCCTGCTCTTCAACGAGCTGGTGATCCCGAACCTCGAAACCGCATCGATCATCCGGCTCACGGGACTAATCGCTCTCGTGCTCAACGGTCCCTACTACCTTGCCCTGCGCACTGGACGCTGGATGCGCGGGCAGGCCTACATCCGGATGCTCGTGGACGTCGCGCTGCTCACCGCCGGCCTCTACGGCGCGGGCGGCCTGGCCGCAGCCCAGTACATCGCGGTCTACATGGTGGTGCCGGTCTACGCGGCGTTCGTGTTCTCGAGCCGCGCCTCCGCGGTCGCGACCATGTTCGCGACGGTCAGCTACCTCACCATCGTCGTGCTCCAGACCGCCGGCCTGCTGGGATTCACGCATCCGCCCGCGGGCGACGCCGCCGTCGTCGCGGCCTTCAACCTGCTCGTGCTGAACATCGTCGGCTGGCTGGCGGCGCTGCTGGCCGAGGCCTACCGGGCGGGACGCCATCGGCTCACCGCGCTCAACGTCGAGCTCGAGCGGGCCCACGACGAGTCGCTCCGGATGAACTCCCAGATCCAGCGGGCCGCTCGGCGGTACGTGCTGGGCGAGGTCGTCGCCGGCGTCACGCACGAAGTCCGCAACGCGCTGCAGGGCGCCTTCGGTCATCTGTGGCTGGCCAGCCGCAAGCCCGGCATGCCGCCCGAGGCCCTCGAGCACCTCAAGCAGGTCGAGGGGGCCTGCGAGGACGCGATGCGGATCTTGAGGAACACGCTCGATCTGGCGCCGCGGCCGGAGCCCGACCGTCAGCCGGTGGTCCTCGCCGAGGTCGCGCGGCACGTGGCCGAGGTCAAGAGCTTCGACCTGCGCCGCGACGGCATCACGCTGCGGGTGGACGTGCCGGAGACGCTGCCGCTGGTGCGCGGCGCCGCGTTCCAGCTCGAGCAGGTCGTGCTGAACCTGGTGGTCAACGCCCAGGACGAGCTGCGTGGACGGCCGGGTCGCCGCGAGATCGCGATTCTCGGAACGGCCGAAGCCGGCCATGCCGTGCTCGAGGTGCACGACAGCGGCCCCGGCATCGCGCCGGCTGCGCTGGGCCGCCTGTTCGAGCCGTTCTACACGACCAAGCCGGGCGGCGCCGGACTCGGCCTCGCCATCTCCGCGGGCATCGTCGACGCGTTCGGCGGCAAGCTCACCGCCGACAATCGCCGCCGCGCGGGCGCCATCTTCCGCCTGGAGCTTCCCCCCGCCCCGCCGGAGGACAGCTCGATCATCTGATTTTCTTGGTGTGAGGGCACGGCGGCCACACAATGATGGCCGTGGAGTTGCCGCGCGAAGAAGTGGCCCTCCTGCTCGGAACGCTCACCGCGTGCGGCTTCCTCATCCTCGGTGTCCTGGAGCTCATGTGGCCCTCCGCATCGCGTCGCGGCCACGCCCCCTCGTCGCGATCGTCGTCGCCGCGTCCCGCGTCAGTCGTCACACGCTCCGCACGAGCACCGATGGCCGTGCGGTCTGCACCGGCGGCGACGCTGCTCGCACCGTCCGCGCCATCGACGAGGCGACCCGCGCCGATGGCCGCGGGATCCGCCCGGATGGCGCCGCAGCCCGCCTCGGTGGCGGCGCCGCCGTCGCCGCTCGAGATCGCGCGCGTGCTGCTCGAGCGCGCCAACACCGAGAAGGACCTGGAGCGCCGCGTGACGATCCTGAACCGCGCGGTGGCCGGACTGACGCGCAGCGTGCAGACGGCGCCGGACGACGACGCAATGTCGGAGCTCTTGACCTCGACGCGTGCGCAGCTGTGGCAGACGTGGGAGCGGATCGCCCTGGCCCGGCTCGCGGCGGCCATGCCGTGGAACGGCGAGATCCTGGCCGCGGAAACCACGACCGTCCTCACCCGGACGCGCTGACGCCCCCTGGGCGGGGGGCGCGCCCGCCTACCGTCCAGCCTTCGCCAGGAACTCCGGACCGACCAGGATCTCGCGCGGCTTGGCGCCCTGTCCGGGACCGATGATCCGGTCCTGCTCCATCATGTCGATGAAGCGCGCGGCCTTCGGGTAGCCGAGACTCATCCGGCGCTGCAGGAACGAGATGGACCCCTGGCGCTGGCCGATGACCAGCCGCACGCAGTCCCAGTAGAGATCGTCGCGGTCGGCCCCGTCGTCGCCTTCGCCGCCCTCGGGGTCGGACGGCAGCACGACCTCCTCGTAGACCGCCTTGCCCTGCTTGCGCAGGAATTCGGTGACGCCCTTGACCTCGTCGTCGGCGACCCAGGCGCCGTGCACGCGCATCTGCTTGTTGGCCCCCGGCGGCACGTAGATCATGTCGCCCCGCCCCAGCAGCTGCTCGGCACCGTTGCCGTCGAGCACCGTACGTGAGTCGACCTTGGAGGCGACCTGGAAGGCGATGCGCGTCGGGAAGTTGGCCTTGATCAATCCGGTGACGACGTCGACCGACGGCCGCTGCGTGGCGATGATCAGGTGGATGCCGACCGCGCGCGCGATCTGGGCCAGCCGCACCAGCGAGTTCTGTACCTCGCCGGCCGAGACCATCATGAGGTCGGCCAGCTCGTCGACCACGACCACCCAGTACGGCAGCCGGTCCTCGGGGTTGACCGCACGGTTGTAGCCGTCGATGTTGCGCACTTGCTTGGCCTGCAGCGTCTTGTAGCGCTCGTCCATCTTGCCGACGATCCAGCGCAGGCGGGCGGCCGCCTCCTTCGAATCGGTCACCACCGGGGCCAGCAGGTGCGGGATGCCCTCGTAGACGGACAGCTCCAGACGCTTGGGATCGATCATCAGGAAGCGCACGTCGGCCGGCGTGGCCTTGTAGAGGATCGAGCAGATCATGCCGTTGAGGCCGACCGACTTGCCGCTACCGGTGGCGCCGGCGATGAGCAGGTGCGGCATCGCCGTCAGATCGGCGACCACCGGCTGCCCCTGCACGTCCTTGCCCAGGGCCAGCGGGAGCTTGCCCTTGGATTCGGCGAACTCCGCCGAGACGAAGATCTCGCGCAGGTACACCGTGGACTGCGCGTCGTTGGGAACCTCGATCGCGACCGTGCCGCGCCCCGGGATCGGGCCCACGATGCGCACGGAGGCGGCCTTGAGGGCGAGAGCCAGGTCGTCGGAGAGGTTCACGACCTGGCTCACCTTCACGCCAGCCGCCGGCTCGAACTCGTACGAGGTGATGATCGGGCCGGGGCTCACCTGCACGATGCGGCCGTCGACCTCGAAGTCCTGCAGCTTCTTGCGCAAGACTTCGGCGTTGTCCTGCAGCTCCTCGCGCGTGCGCCGCAGCTCCTCGATCGGCGGCGGCTTCAGCAGTCCCACCGGCGGCAACTGGAACGACTGCTCGCCCCCCTTGCCGAAATCGAACGTCTCCTGCCAGGCCAGGCCCTGCTCCATCAGCCGGCCGCGCGGCAGGCTCGGCTCCACGACGTGCGGCAGGGCCAGCTCGACCTCGGTGTCCGGCTCGGCCACGATCGCCGGCGCCGCGACGACGGGCTCCAGACGCGGCGGCGCGGCCCTGGCCACGCGCTGCTTGCGCAGCCGGGCCAGGCGCGCCGTGGCGAGTCGGGCGATGGCCAGGTACGACGCCTGGGTGACCAGGAGCACGCCGACCGGCACCGCCGCCAGCAGCAGCAGCCATGTCCCGACCTGGCCGAGCGTGCTCGACAGGCCACTGGTCAGCGCCCAGCCCACCCAGCCACCGGTCGCCAGGATCCCGCCGCGTGTCACGCGCTGGGCGACGAACGTCTCCGCCGACTGCTGCATCAGGCCCGCCGCGGCGAGCATCAGCACGGCGATGCCGGCCAGCGGCACCCAGCCGCGGGCCAGGCGCGGCCGCGTGAACGCCGACAGCCCCCAGGCGGCCACCAGCAACGGGAGCAGAAAGCCGGCGTAGCCGAGCGAGCGGAAGAGGGCCCAGCCCAGCCAGGCGCCGACCGGACCGACACTGGTCCCCTGCTCGGTCGGGTGTAGCGCCGGATCGAAGACCGCCAGCGAGACGACCGCGAAGCCCGCCACGGCCATCGCGACGATGCCGCGCGCCTCGCGCAGCCACCGGCCGTGGTCGCGCGGACGGCGCGCGCGGCGCGGACGCGGGGCCGCGGGTCTGGCGGGGATCGGCTTGTCGACGTCGGCGGATACGGTCGCGGGCATCAGACCTCCAGGATCATCGGGAGCACGAATGGCTTGCGCTGGAAGCGCTGGTTGACGAACTGGCGGACGGCGGTGCGGACGCGGACGCCGATCGCCTCGCGATCCCACGGGTCGTCCGGCCCCCGCTCGCCGAGCGCGGTCATCACGGCGATCCGCAGCTCGTCGAGCAGGATCTCGCTCTCCTTGACGTAGAACACACCGCGCGAGGCGAACTCCGGTCCGGTCACCACGGCACCCTTGGCATCCACGGCCAGGGAGACCGCGATCACGCCGTCCTCGGACAGGATCTCGCGATCGCGTAGCACGACGGCGCCGACATCGCCGATGCCCTTGCCATCGACCAGGACGCGGCCGGCCGGGAACCCAGAGAGAACGCGCGCGCCGCTCGGGCCGATCTCCACCGCCGCGCCGTCCTCGATCAGGAAGATCCGCTCGGGCGCGATGCCCACGCTCTCGGCCAGGCGCGCGTGGCCCAGGAGGTGGCGGTACTCGCCATGCACCGGCACGAAGTACCGCGGCCGGGTGAGGCTCAGCATCAGCTTGAGATCCTCCTGGCTGGCGTGCCCGGAGACGTGGACGAAGGCGTTGTCCTCGTACAGGACCTCGGCGCCGCGGCGATAGAGGGCGTTGATCACGCGGCCCACGGTGCGCTCGTGGCCGGGAATGACGCGAGCCGAGATGATGACCAGGTCGCCCCGAGCGATCCCCACGTACTTGTGCTCGCCGGCAGCCATCAAGCTCAGTGCGGAGTGCGGCTCGCCCTGGCTCCCGGTGGAGAGGATCACCTGCTGGCGCGGCGGCAGCTCGACCACGTCCTCCAGCGGCTGCACGAGGCCCCGGGGTATGCGCAGGTAGCCGAGCTCGGCGGCGATCGTGACGTTCTTCTCCATCGAGCGTCCGAGCAGCGCCACCCGCCGACCGAAGCGCTCGGCCAGGGTCAGGACGTGCTGGATGCGGTGGATGTGGGACGCGAACGTCGCGAGGATGATCCGGCCCTGCGCGCGGGCGAACCGCTCGGCCAGCGCGGCGCCCACGTCGACTTCCGAGCGCGTGTGGCCGGGGCGGTCCACGTTGGTGGAGTCCGAGCAGAGCAGGACCACGCCCTGCTCGCCGAGCTCGGCGAAGCGCCGGTAGTCGGACGGCTCGCCGTCCAGCGGACTCGGATCGAGCTTGAAGTCGCCGGTGAGGACGACGGTCCCCACGGGCGTGTCGATCGCCAGGCCGATGCCGTCCACGATCGAGTGGGTGACGCGAATCGGCTCCACGCGGAACGACCCTACCTCGAACGCCGACCGCGGCCGCATCGGCCGCAGATCGGCGCCCTCCAGGAGGCCATGCTCGCGCAGCTTCTCGGCCACGAGCGCCAGGGTCATCGGGGTGCCGTACACCGGCACGTTCACGGCGCGCAGCAGATACGGGATCGCGCCGATATGGTCCTCGTGCCCGTGAGTCAGCAGGACGGCGCGGAAGCCCTCGCCCTTGGCCAAGACGTACGTGAAGTCCGGGATCACGTAGTCGATGCCGAGCAGCTCGTCGTCCGGGAACATGAGGCCGCAGTCCACCGCCACGAGGTCTTCGCCAGACTCGAGAAGCATCATGTTGAGCCCGATCTCCCCGAGGCCGCCGAGCGGAATCAGGCGAACGACGGGCTCGGTGGTGGTTGTTGCGGGGTCCACACAAACTCCTTTCGAATGCCGGCCATCATCGTAGCACCGGGTCTCCGGACCCCGAAGTTTTGCCCGGCACGATTCTTGGATGGTGTTCAGGGCAGAGGTCAACTATGCGAGTGCTCATGCTCTCCGTGCTGGCCCTGACCGCGGTCGTCCTGGTGCTCAGTGGCTGTAGCACCGCCGCGAACTTGACCACCCTGAACTTGACCAACACCTACAACACCTACTGGACCCGTCCCGGGGCCTCGCTGCAGGAGGTCGCCGACGAGTCGCGAGCCTGCTATGTGGCGGCGGTCCAAGCCGTCGAAGGCGAATACCCATCGGCATTTCCCGCTGCTGGGGACCCCGGTCCCAGGGGCGGCCGCCTGCTGCCACCGACCGAGCCGCCGCCCAAGCTGTGGGCCCGCTCGCCACGCGAGGCCGGATTCGCGCGATTCGACGAGCAGCTACGCTACGAGCGCTGCATGCGGCAGCGCGGCTGGAGCGCGACCCGGTCCTGAGCGTGCGATAGTCGGCGAGTGCCCCTGCGCCGACTGCCTCACGCCAGCCTGGTCGCGCTCCTCTCCCGCGAGCTCACGCGGCAGGAGCATCCGCCCACTGCCGCGCTGATCCGTGAGCTGGCCGGCGCGCGCGCACGGGGCAGCTTCACCCGTGCTGAATTTTCAAAGATGTGTCGCTGGAAGAGCCCCCGCGCCCGTCACCTGTGGGAGGCGAACTCGGCGGCGCGCATTCGCGCCGTCTCGAGGCAAGTGCTGACCACGCGCAGCGAGCGTCGCCGGATGGAGCTCCTCACGGGGCTCCGCGGCGTGGGCGTGCCCATGGCCTCGGCGATCCTGACCCTGCTCGACCCGCGCCGCTACGGCGTGCTGGACATCCGCGCCTGGCAACTCCTCTTCGCGATCCACTCGGTCGGCGCCAACCAGCGCGGCCAGGGCTTCACCATCGCCCAGTGGGAGCAGTACCTCGACGCCCTCCGCTCGCACGCGCGCCGCCTTCGCACGACCGCTCGCGCCATCGAGTACACGCTCTTTCTCTGCCACCGGAAGTTCCAGCAGGGACTTCTCTACGGGCGGGCGTCGAAGCGAACGCGCTCAGGGAACAGCTAGAGGGGCGCGGTGTCCTCGAGACGACGGGTCAGCTCACGGGCGTCGCGCAGGAAGCGATTGCGCTCGGCGCCGTCGAGGGGCTGGCCGGGAATGAACTTCTCCCCTAGCGGATTGACGAAGCGGCCGTCCTTGGCCACGCGATAGTCGAGGTGCGGACCGGTCGACAATCCGGTGGACCCGACGTAGCCGATGACCTGCCGCTGCGTCACCTTGCCTCCCGCGCGGACCCCGGGTGCCAGCTTCGAGAGGTGGTTGTACACGGTCTCGTAGCCCGAGCGGTGACGCAGGTGTACCTGGATGCCGTTGCCGCCATTCCAGCCGGCGACGAGCACGCTGCCGTCGGCCACGGCTCGCACCGGTGTGCCGACGGGTGCGGCGTAGTCCACCGCGAGGTGCGGACGCACGCCGCCCAGGATCGGATGCGGCCGTGCGTAGGTGAAGCCCGACGTGACGCGGGTGAACTCGAGCGGTGACTTGAGGAACGTCTTCTTGAGCGAGCGCCCGCCGAGATCGTAGTACCCCGACCGGCCCCCCGTCGGCTCGAAGCCGATACCGGTGAGCACCTTACCATCACTCACGTACTGCGCGACCAGGACCTGGCCGTAGTCGACGAACTCGTCGCCGGCGTAGCGCTTCTCGACCAGCAGCCGGAAGCGATCGCCGGGACGCGTGTCCGCGGTGAAATCGAACTCGGAGGAGAACATCTCCACCAGCTCGAGCACCAGCTGGGCGGATTCGCCCAGGGCGTCGACCGACTCGAACAGCGAGCGCCGGACCTCGCCGCTCACCGCCTCGACGCGGACCTCGGGCTGCGTCTCCGCGCGTCGGACCTCCCACCCCGTGTCGGTCGCCACCGCTGCGAAGCCGAGCCACGGGCTGGGCTCCCATCGCACGGCGATCGGATCGCCCTCGAGCGTCCAGGTGATCTCCAGCTCGTCCCGGGGCTTGAGGCGGCGCAGGTCGGCACCGTTGGCGCGCAGCGCGTCGGCGATGCCGGTGGACGCCCGGCGATCCAGCCCGCCCCGGCCCAGCGCGACCAGCAGCGTGTCGCCGCGGCGCAGCGTGACGGTGCTCGTCTTGACGGTGGGTGCGGGCTCGGCCGCCTCCGGCTCGGTGGACGACTCCGGCGCTGCCGGGGATGGAGAAGGTGCCGGGGGCGCCGTCGCGACGCTCGCCGACCGGGGCGGCGTGAAGACGCCCAGCCACGTTCCGGCCAGCGTGACGAGACCCAGCAGGATCAGCAGGACGCCACGGCGAGACATCGCCTTCATGATAGCCGAGCGGTCAGCGTGACAAACTCTTCTATCGACAGGGTTTCGGCGCGCCGGGCGGGATCGACCCCAGACCTCGTGGTGGCCTCGCGGGCCTGCCCCAGCGGTATGCCGAGGCCCTCGTTCAGCGCGTTGGGCAAGGTCTTGCGGCGGCGGCCGAACGCCGCCCGCACGACCTCGCGGAAGCGGGCCTCCAGCTCCGCCGGCACCCGGGACTCGGCCCGCGGGGTGAGCCGAACGACGGCGGAATCGACCTGCGGCGGCGGGCGGAAGGCCTCGGGCGGCACGCGCAGGGCCAGCTCGACGTCGCAACCGGCCTGGGTCAGGACCGAGAGCGCGCCGTACACCTTGCCGCCGGGCCCCGCCGCCAGCCGCTCGGCGACCTCGCGCTGGAGCATCAACGCCATCACGTCGATCGACTGACGCGCCGCCTGCAGCGCGGTGACGATCGGCTTGCTGACGCTGTAGGGAAGGTTACCGACGACGAGCACCCGTCCCTCGGGCGGGCGGGCCAGCGCGCCGTAGTCCCATTCCCGGGCATCCGCGTGCTGCACTTCGACCTGAGGAAACCGGCGCCACAGCCGTGCGATCAGCTGGGTGTCCACCTCGAGGGCGATGAGGCGGCCGCAGCGCTGGGCCAGCTCCTGGGTCAGGGCGCCTTCACCGGGGCCGATCTCCACGACGAGGTCACGCAGCGTGGGCGCCACCAGATCCACGATGGCGCGGGCGATGCCGGGGTCGCGGAGAAAGTGCTGCCCGAGAGCCCGGCGCTTACCGGACGGCACGCGTCTGCAGATCGGCGATGAGCGCGCGATAGACCTCGCGCGTGCGCGCCTCGGTGGCGGCGCGATCGCCCGAGTTGTCGATCACGTAGTCGGCGAGCTTGACCTTCTCGCTGAGCGGCATCTGGTTGGCGATGCGACGCTCGACGTCGGCGCGGTCACCATCGCGTGCGACCGCCCGCGCGTGCTGGATCGACGCATCGGTGATGACCACGACCAGGCAGTCCATGGCCGTGTGGCCGCCCGACTCGATCAGGACCGCTGCGTCCCAGAAGACGAGGCCGGCGAAGCCCTGCGCCTCCAGATCGGTCAGGCGCGCCGCGAACGCATCGCGAATGGCCGGGTGCGTGATCGCCTCCAGCCGGCGGCGTCGCTCGGGGTCGATGAACGCGAGGGCAGCCAGGCGCTTGCGATCCAGCGTGCCGTCCGCGTTTAGCACGTCCGGGCCGAATTCCCGGACGATCGCCGCCAGCGCCGGCTGACCGGGGGCCACGACCTCGCGGGCCAGGAGATCCGCGTCGATGATCACGCCGCCGAGACCGCGGAGGATGTCGGACACGGTGCTCTTGCCGGTCGCGATGCCGCCGGTGAGGCCGACCAGCAGGAAGCGACGACTCACGTGTGCGACCAGTCGAGCCCAGCCTTGAGATCGACGACGATCGGGACGTCGAGCGGCAGCGCCGCCTCCATGATCTCGCGGGCCAGCGCCGAGACCGTCTCCACCTCGTCGGGCGGCGATTCGAATAGCAGCTCGTCGTGCACCTGCAGCAGCATGCGGCTCTGGAGATGCAGCACCCGCATGGCCGCGTCCATCCGCACCATGGCGATCTTGATCATGTCGCTGGCGGTCCCCTGCACCGGCGCGTTCATCGCCATCCGCTCGGCGGCGTTGCGGGCCACCGGGTTGTTGGAGCGCAGGTCAGGCAGGTAGCGCCGGCGGCCGAGCAAGGTCATCACGTAGCCGCGCTCACGCCCGTCGGCCAGGGTGCGGTCGATGAAGGCGCGCACCAGCGGGTGCGTGGCGAAGTACGCCTCGATGTAGCGCTGCGCTTCCTTCTGATCGATCTTGGTGGCCTGCGACAGGCCGAA
>Ga0111538_10006557_pt1 | contig 15739 bp, 11 predicted proteins | sample SoiMethybrSBSTD1_FD_79669 | JGI IMG/M metagenome (GOLD analysis project Ga0111538, IMG submission 79669) | Bulk soil microbial communities from a Populus tree surrounding site in Tennessee, USA - Soil MetaG P. TD hybrid SBSTD1 (version 2)... | ecosystem: Environmental > Terrestrial > Soil >...
CCGCCCCGATGATCAGCGCTCGGTGCCATGAGGGGATGTTCTCGAAGTAGTTGATTATCTGCGCCATTTTGTGGACCACAAAAGAAAAACGAACAACCGTTTTTTAATTTAGGTCACGAAGGCGACTCCGTCAAGCTGGTCCGAGCGCGCGTGGCCAGTGCGATCACGAGCTGTTGCTGTGGTTCACGCGTGTGTCGCGTTCTCGCGACGCGGTGCGAGAAGCTCGCTGCATCACCGCGGACGCGCGCGCGGCATGCGGATTGCTAAGTCGCGCGCAGGAGCTCGGAATGCGCGCTGTTACGCTCGCGATCGCCGTGGTTTGTGCCGCACTCACCACCGGTTGCTCTTTCGACACATCCTGGGGCGACTCGAGGCCCGCTCCCGCAGGATCCACCCCTGCGCCGACAGCTCAGCCTCCCCCGGTGTACGTGCTTCCGCCGAGCCGTTGCATGCCGCCGCCGGACGTCTGGTCCGAGATGCGGTTGCTCCACGACACGAACGAGCTCTCCGTTCACGAGCTCATCAAGTGCGGCGGCCTGCAAACGTCGATCAGCCGGACCTTTCTCGTCGTCGTCGTCGCCTCGAATCAGGATCTATTCCATGGCGATTCGTACGCCGAGCTCGTGCGCATCGCGCGCCGCTACGGCATCAATCTCGAGGTGCCGTTCACGCAGGAGGCGGGCGGCGTTTGGACACTACCGCTCGACGTGGGAAACGGCTCGAGGTTCTCCATGGTCTTCCACGACCCGGTCTCCGGTGCCGTGATCGAACAGGATCCGTTCTCGATGGAGAGCTATCTGAGCGGTGTCACGGCCGAGAGCACGCTCACGATCGAGCAAATGGAAGCGGATCTCTTGGCGACCAACCGCATCTCGTTCAGCTGGACGGAGTCCGCAGCGCTCGCTCACGTCCTGAATCGCGGCGCGCCCGTGCCCAACCCCTTCGACGTCCGGGTCTCCCTGCTCGGCCTCGGTGGGATGGCCTACGGGTTTGGTATTGGCGGCGCGCTCGACTTCGGGCCGCTCGACTCGGTTCTCGATCTCGAAGTCGAGTCCGAGGTGATCCTCAGCGACCGGGTGGGTGATACGACGATTGACTACGACGTCGCCGGACTCGCGAGCACGCTCCGCGAGATTTCGTCGCGGGGCGTGGCCTTTGAGGTCAAGAGCATCGTCGCGCGCAGCGGCAGCTACCGGCAGGACGGATACGCAACGGGCCTCCGCTACGATCCGAAGTTCGGTCATATCGTCGGGCGCTTCGACTATCGCGTCTCGGGTCCGGGTGGCGATTTGCTCGTGTCCGACACGTACACCGGATCGGGCCTCGACGTGCGCTGGACCTGCTCAGCGAGTTAACGCGCCGCGGCCGGTCGGCTCGCTGCGCCTGACGGCATGGCCGCCAAGCGGCGCTGGGCGAGCTGATAGGTCGAGATCGGCCACTCGTCGCGAACGACCGCGGCGTAGGCCTGGCGCGCGATATCGGGCAGGGAGTGCTCCTCGGCAAGCCGGCCCACGATGTACCAGTCGATCGGCTCCGGCGCGCCGCCGGTGCGGAGCTCGAGCAGCTTGCCGAGCGTCTGCCGCGCCTCGTCCAGCTTGCCGCGCTCGGCGTACAGCGCCGCGAGCGTGTGCATCGGTCCGGCCGCCCCGAAGTTGGTGAGCTGCACGGCTTGAAGCGCGTACTCGAGATCCTGGTCGGTGGCGCCGGGGAGGAATAGCGCCATCCAGGCGAGGTTGTTGTAGGTCGACGCGCGCGCGCGGCCGCTCTTCACGAGTGCGCGAAGCGTGTCGCGTGCGCGCGCGATCTGGCCGCGCTTGGTTTGCGAGCGCGCGAGGGCTTCCTGCAGCTCGACGCGTTGGGCCTCTTCCTGGCCCGGCTCGGCGAGCGCCTGCTGGACGAGCTTTTCATAAGCCTCCTGGCGATTCAGCTCCCAGAGCGCCTCGAGCTCGAGCTCGAGCGCTTTCTTCGACTTCGGGTGTGCTCGGTGTAACCGCGTGGCATGCTCGAGTGCGCGCGCGTCCTGCTTGGCGGCGAGCAGGGCGATGGCCAGCGCGTGGTCGCGCGCCTCCGTGTCGGATCCGGCCGCGTCCGGCCGCTTGTTTCGCGCTTCCGATAGCGCATTGAGGGCGTCTTTGCCGGTGTCGTCCTCGTTGCGTGCGCAGAGCGCGGCCGCCGACTCGAGCAAGTCCCCTTTGCCGTCGTTCCAGATCCGGACGAATGGATCCATCGCGAGCGCGTCGTTCCCGCCGCTTTCGTGCATCTCCTCGCGTGCCCACTCGAGCCAGCGCCGGGCGCGTGCCGCATTGCCTGCACGCGCCGCCGCGAAAGCTTCGCAGCCGAGCTCGGTGATGGCGCTTTCGAACGCTCGGATGCGGTAGGAGCCGCGCTCCCGTGCCACGTACAGCTTGACGCGCCGGCCGTTCACGCCGGGCGCAGCCATCAAAAGCTCGACGCGATGGCCGCGCTGGTCATCGCCGCTCGCCGTCCCGCTCAGCGTGGCGAAGGTCGAGTCAGCCGCGACCGCACGGGGGACCTGGACAGCGCCGAAGGCCGCGCCGAAACCGTTCAAAAAAGCCAAGAGGCGGGACCCTTGACCAAAAGCGCGCGCGACGACCAACGGCTCCAGCAGCTTGTCGTCCGGTTTGTCGCTCGACGAGGCAAGCACCAACGCCTTGATGCCGACCTCGACGGGCGTCTTGGCGGGCAGCCGTGCCGGATCGGTGCGCTTGACGCGACTCAAGAACTGGGCGCGGTTGGTGTACCGTACGGAGTCGCTCGAGCCCTGCCCGGCAGCAGCGATCAAGGCCGCCGCTTCCGGGTAGCGGCGCAGCGCGAACAGCGTTTCACCCGCGGTGGCGAGCATCTTCGAACGCTGCTCGCCGCGCAGCCCGAGCCGATCGGCCTCGCTCAGGCCGGCGAGCGAGCCGCGCAGCGCGGCGACGCTGGCGATCGCAACGCCGGCCGGTACTTTTGCGACCGGGAGTTTCTCCAAGCGCCGGATCAGCTCTTCGAAGCGCTCTGCCCACAGCAGGGCGACGAGCGGGTTCGCGGCATATTCGCCATCGCTGTAGCCTTCGAGCTCGTCGGGCTTGACCGAGTCGTACTGCTCGATGGCGCGCTCCAGGCCGCCGCGATCGCGGTAGCGGTGGCCCGCCGCGTCGTGCTCGAACACGACCGCACGCTCGAGCCGCGAGTAGGTTTCGTCCGCGTCGAGCTCGGCGGCGCGAGCATAGGCAGCCAGCGCGCCGTCCCGATCGAAGCCGCTGCGGTAGGGGCGACCAAACTCGTCTCGGCTCAGGATCACGCCCAGGCTGCGCTGCACCACGGCGTTCGTCGGCGCGAGCGCGAGCGCGCGGCGCGCCTCCTCTCGCGCCGCGCGGCCGAAGCCGAGGTCGACGAGCGTCAGCGCGAGCCGCAGGCGGTCTATCGCGTCGTTCGGGTGGGCAGCGACGGTCTTGCGGAACACGTCGAGGCCCTGCCGCGATTTTTGCCCTTCGATCAGCCGCTGGCCGATGTGCTCGAACTCGACGAGCGGCAGCGGGTTGCGATCGAGCTCCTGCACGCCGCTGCGAAACGCTCCGAGCTCTTCGGGGGTCAGACGCGCTTTCGGGATGTCGAGCACGAGGCGGGCTTCCACCCCACCGGACTCGCTCGCCCGGAAGCTCCGCGACAGGCTGGCCGGACCGAGCCGGAAAGTCCGCTGAGGCGGCAGCGGCTTCGCCACGAAGCCCTCGGGCGTGCGGATCTGGTAGCGGAGCTCGATGCGCTGGGCGAACGGCAGCACGAAATCCATGCGGCGCGGAGGCTCCTCTTCTAAAAAGAGTGCCTTTGGAAGAAAGCCGAAGAGCACCTGGTCGTTGAGCGCCGCGCTCGCATCCATCATGTTGGTGATGGCGGCCTGCGCGGGGCCAGTCTCGATGGTCACGCGCAGCGGTTGCCCGAGCTCGAACGGGTCGGTGTATTCGAGACGGGCGAGCTTGTCGGACGTGTAAGTTTCCTTGATGTAGTCGGTGAGGGACTTGGACACGGTGTCGCGCGACTCCGAGAAGCTCGAGCGCACCCGTTGCTCGAGGTTCCCGTGTGCAGTCGTCGTCTCCACGACCGTCGCCCGACCGAACTTCTGGAGCCGGAGCTCGCGCACTTCGAGGTAGGCATTCTGCTCGATGGTCGCGATCGGCGTGCGAACGAGCCCCGTCGTCTTGCCGTCCGCGACCAACGCCAGCCTGTTTTGGTCCTGCTCGAGCAGCTCGCCGGGACGAGCATAGGGGTCGGTCGGATCGATCCAGAGCGCCGGCTCGCCCGGCACGAAGACGATCGCGTGATCGAAAACGTTGAGCGCCGGGACGCGCTCACGGACGTCCTCGCCGGGACCGGCACGCAACAGCGCAACACGGGCGTCGATACCTGCCGCGCGCAACAGATCGACGAGCAGTATCGCCTGGTCCTTGCAGTCGCCGTAGCCGCGCTCCAGCGTCTGCGCCGAAGCCGCCGGGATGATGGCCGAGTCACCGAAGGCGATCGACGTGTAACGGACTCGCCCGCGGACCGCTGCCGTGAGCTTTTCGATCTTCTGCTTTGGCGTGTCACCGTCGCGCACGGCGCCGCGGAGGATCGGTCCGAGCTCGGTTCGCCCGAGCTTCGGGGCGAGCGCGTCGGCGTAGGCGGTAGCAACTTGGTTCCACGACCCCGCGACCGAAAAAATCACCGCCGGCAGCGCAGGCAATTCGGGGGGTGCATACACATCGAGCGGTTCGACTGCCGAATACGGTCCTCCGCGAAACACCAGGCGCCGCCGCTCCGCCTGCTCGCGGTCTTCGACCTGGACGCGCGCGTCGAGGATCTCGTAATTCAGCGACAGCTTGCGCGGCACGTCGATGCTGAGCTCGACCCGGTCGCGCGGCACCGAGGTTTGAAAGACGGTCTCGATCGCGCTGCCCCCTGCGAAGAACGGACGCTTCGTTCGCGTCGAGATGCGCTCTTCGATGATCGAGCCGACCCGCACCCCCGGCAGCGGCGCCCGCAGGATCCGACGGTCGCTGTACACGTCGGGGGCATCCGGGTAGACCGGCGATACCGCGATCGTCTTCGGATCGAGCGCCTGAGTTTTGCCATCGGGCCCCACGATACTGGCTGCCAGCTCGGGCCGCTGCATGTACCAGGGCGACCAGCTCTTGCCCGTGCTACCCCATTCCTCGACTCCAGCCTGCGTGAGTACCCGGTAGCGCTGGACCAACTGCTCTTGCCAGGCGCCCTGCTCGTCGAGCACATAGGCCACCTTGAACTCGAGCACTTGTACCGGTGCCTGCTCTCCGACGCGCGTGCGCTCGATCGGGGAGGCAAAGCGACTGGTGGAGCCCGGCTCACGCACGCACCCGACGACGAACAACACGGCGAACACCGCCCCGAAAACGCCAAGCCATCGCATAGGCGGGCGACTCTGCGGTCTCGGCGCGCCGGAATCAAGGCACCGCCGTCCCCACGAGTGAACTGGCGCGGCAAGCAACTGGATTCGAGTTTGTCGGTCTGAGTCACGGCTTGTCCGACGACGAAAGTTGAGACGGGCGTCGCCGTTGTGCATGCCCGCGGCGAGGGCTACGCTTACCGGCCATGCGTCGCTTTGGTGCACTCAGCTTGCCTTTCACGATGGCGATGCTCTGGGCCATCGGTAACGGCTGCAGCTCGACCTCCAGTTCGACGCGCGTCGTCGAGCGCTGCTCCCCGGGTACGGTGGTCACCTGCGCGATGGCGGGGTGCGTGGCTGAAAAGGTGTGCCGCGCGGATGGCAACGGCTTCGAGGCGTGCGCTTGCACGGACGGTGGCGGCGGCAGTGCTGGAAGCGGCGGCGCGGGGGCCACGGGAGGAGCCGTCGGGAGCGGGGGCAGTGCAGGTTCGAGCACTGGCGGCTCGAGCACCGGTGGCTCGAGCACCGGCGGCTCGAGCACGGACGGTTCGAGCACCGGCGGTTCGAGCACCGGCGGCTCCGGCGCAGGCGGGACTTCGGACGCGGGAGCCTGCGATCTCGTGGCACAGAACTGTGCGTCCGGTAGTCGTTGCCTCGATTCGGGGGCCGGACCTCGTTGCATCGCGATCACCAGCATTCCACTGAACGTGAACGAGTCGTGCTCGCGTTCCAGCAACGGCGACGACTGCGACCGCGGGCTCGTTTGCCTCGACGGCGTCACCACCGGCATCTGCCGCCGCTACTGCAGCGACGAGGCGCAGTGCGACGGGGACTCCGACTGTGTCGCGGTCGATCAGGGCGGCCAGGCTTGCCACCGGCGGTGCGCGCCCGACGTGTCCGATTGCCCGACGGGACAGGCCTGTTACGTCGCGGCGGCGGATCCGCTGCTCACGTTCTGCTACGCCGCTGGTCAGGCGACCCGGGGCAGCCCCTGCGAACAGCGCAACGACTGCCTGCCGGGAAACACCTGCGCGACGGTGCCCACCGGTACGGAGTGCGGAGCCGGGCAAGACGGGCAGTGCTGCGCACGCTTCTGCCGGGACGTGGGCGAGTGCGATCCCGGCGAGTCGTGCATCCACTTCACCGCCTCGACGCCGTACGGGTTCTGCTGGCTACGACCTCGATGAGCAGTTGACGACGCGTTGCGGCTCTTTTGCCGTTGTCCTCACTGGAACTCCACCGCGCCGACGTCCACCGCCATTCCCGAAGGGGCCGGGTTGCCCAGCAGGTCGACACTCCGAAAGGACACCGGCACCCCGTGGTCGATGAGCGAGGATCCCGACGGGAGCGCGAAGTCGGCCTTCATCAACGGGTTGGGATTGGCCGCGGCGAACGGGTTGACGTTGGTCGAGACGTTCCCGACCTCCGTGACGGGCCCGGACTCGCCGCTGTGGTTCTGTAGGAGGGGAGGGGGCGAGGCTACCTGTGCGTACACGAGGTTGTTCCGCAAGATCAGGCCGTCGACCTTCGTCCCCGCCTCGATCGAGACGCAGCTCGGGGATATGGATGTGCCGCGCCGGTCACAGACGTTCTGCTCGAACACGTTGTTTCGCGGCTCCACGGCATCGGCGCGGTTCTGGCGAGGCCTGATGTTGAGGCCGCCGAGCACGTTGAAGCGGAACACGTCGTTCGGATGAATGGTCGAAATACCGAACGGCAGGAGGTTGCGCTCGAAGACGCTGTCGGCGATCGCTGCCTGATTTTCCTGGGAGCCCGTTCCCAAATTCACGTGCTCCTTCGCCACCAGGTTGTCGGAGAACACCATGTTCTCGCACACCAAACCCGCAGCGTCGACAGGACCGAGCGAGCAGTGGAACTTGATCGCCTCGAAGGCGCCCGCGTGCTCCGCGACCACGATGTTCGAGATCACGGCCTTGTGCGTGTAGGCGATGCGCATCTGCCACCAATTGGCCTGCCCGCACACGACGCCGCTGATGAACTGGTGGCTCGCGCCGCCGAAGTAACAGGACCCAGAGTCCGTGACCGGAGTGCCCGTGTTGCCGCGGAGCTGGGTGTCCACGAGGGCGTAGTACTTGTGGGGCGTGTTGAGACCCGATTGGTCCGGACCGAAGTTGAAGCCGAGGCCCGTGGGGCCGACATCCATCTTGTACAGGAGCACGTCGTCGAAGATGTAACTGGTCTTGAAGCCCCAGGCCGGATTGGTGGGGCTCTCGGACGTGACCCGGAAATCCACGAACCGCCATCCCCCGGCCGTCGCCGTGTCGACGGACGTTCCTTGCAGGATGATCGCGGCCTCGGTGTTCGAAGTGGCGATCTGGACGATGGGCTTTTCGCCGGTCCCGAACGCCGCGATCATCGCCTCGGTCTTTTCCCGGTTCGGCGTTCGCCAGGGGCGATCGGCGATGAAGGTTTCCCCTCGGCGGAACAGAATCCGCCGGTAGCCCTGAGACACCCGGTCATCCATCGCGGACGTGAAGTTGGAAGACGTCAGCCGGTTGGCCGAGTTCGTCGCGGGGCACCCGCTGAAGTCCCCACTGGAGCTCACGCAGGCCGTCTTTCCTGCCCAGAACGCGTCCGGGTCGTCCACGGCGATCGCTCGCGTCACCGTGGTCCGGCCCCCGTCCGTGTCCGTAACTCTCAACGTGACGGTGTAGGTTCCGGGCCGCTCGTACACGTGGGCGGCGACGCCGCCGAAGGCTTTGTTGCGGGGCAGACCATTGGTGGCCCAGTTGCCTGACTGCGGGTCCCCGAAATCCCACTCGTACAACATATCCGTGAAATGGTTCGCGTTCGGGTTCGTGCTTCGAGACGCTGTCGCGTCGAAGTGAACGTAAAGCGGGGCGACACCGCTTGCTCGGTGTGGTGTCAACACGACGCTCGGTGCGCCGGTACCGCCTTCGGCTCCACTGCTTCCTCCGGCGCCGCTCGTTCCCGAAGTGCTTCCGGCGCTACCGCTGGTTCCCGAAGTGCTTCCGGCGCTGCCGCCTGTTGCGGGGTCTCCTCCCGTTCCGGAATTGCCGCCGATGCCCGGTCGCCCTCCGCGCCCCGCTTGGCTGCTGCCGGCCGTTCCACCGGCGTGGTTTGCGGTGCCACCGGTTTCGTCTTCCGCTCCACAAGCCGTCGCCAGGAGCAGAGCGGCACACAGTCTCAGGGTGGCTGAAGGAACCATGCGGGCTGCACTTGGAGCAAGCCGCATACCACGCCGAAGATCGGCACTTTTGCCGGAGCAACGGCTCCGCGCCGAGAACCGGGAACGTTCTCGGTTCCCGCCCAGCGCGCATCAGAGCGCCTACAGACTTCCGAACGAGATGAACACGAGCGAGAGCCCTCCTGCGAGAGTCGGCGCTCCCGCCGCGAGCATCACGTGCGACGCTTTCTGCTCATCATTCTCGGCAGCGTCGTTGCTGGATGCGACCTGCCACGTGACGAAGCCCGCGACGAGTGTCAGCACGCCGAGCACGGTGGCGACCAGCTTCGCGCGCTGGTCGGTGAGGCCCGCGACAATCCCCAACAAGCCTGCCGATTGAACGACGCCGTCGAGGACCAGGGCGCTCGTGCCTGCTAGGTTGGCGTCAAGCGTTTCAATTGCGATGAATGGGCCCGCGACGGGGAGGGCAAGCGGAAACCAGGAGTCATTCCCGGCAACACCCGCAATGACGGCTGACGTCATCCAACCGCTGGCGAAGACTCCTGCGCCTCGGACGAGCATCGGGTAGTTGACGCTGTCGACACGACGCCAGCCCGCGGGCGCCGGCGCCCCGGGTTCCCAGTCCGGCTCAAGACGCGGAACTGGAGGTGCCTGCGCGGCGGCAACTCGAGACAACGCAACGACAGAGATGAACGCGCTGGATGCGAGCCTCGGAGGCACCGTGCAGCCACTACCTCGGGCAGGATCGATCGTCAGCTTACCGATCGTGCGGGCGTGACAGTTCAGCGCACCATGACCGCGCCGCCAGCGACGTCGAGGATCACACCCGTTATCCAGCCCGAAGCGTCGGACGCCAAGAACAGCGCCGCGCGGGCGACGTCCTCGGGCGTGCCGAGGCGCCTCAGCGGATGGGCTTCGACCAGCTGAGACTGCTGTGCTTCCGGAATCCGTTCCCGATTGCGCTCGGTGAGGATGGTCTCCGGTGCGATGCAGTTGGCTCGAACGTCGAAAGGCCCCGCCTGCGCCGCCACGTCCTGCGTCAAGAGCTCGATGCCGGCTTTGGCTGCGGCGTAGGGAATCGGCGAACGCGGATGCGGGCGTCGGCCAGCGGCCGACGAGATCGTGATCAGGTTGCCGCGCCGGCGCGCTTTCATCCCGGGCAGGACGCTTTTCAAGGTGAGAAACGTCGCGGTCAGATTGCCGTCGATGGAAGCGCGGAAGCCCTCTTCGCTGGTGTCCTCGAGCGGCCCCGGTGGGCTGAAGGAACCGCCGGCATTGGCGACCAGCACGTCGATCGGGCCGAGCTCGCGCTCGACGGCCGCGCGCATCGCCTCGATGTCGGCGAACTTCGTGACGTCGCCGGTGACTGCGAACGCCCGCCCGCCCGTGCCCGCGATGTCTTGCGTCACCGACGCGAGCGCCTGCGTGTCGCGGCCGTGGACGGCGACCTTGGCGCCCTCCGCCGCGAAGACCCGCGCGATCGCGGCGCCGATGCCGCGCGAGCTCCCCGTCACCAGCGCCACCTTGCCCGCGAGCGCGCTCACGACACACCTTCTGAAGTGCTGAGCGCGGCAGACGGCGGCGCGGGTCGATCCGCGCCGACACCGGGCCGTGCAGCGCGCGCGCGCACTTTCGGCAGCTTCACACCCGTCGCGATCAGCCAGAGCAGGCCTGGAAAGCGCGCCAGCGGCAACATCCAGGCAAAAAACGGCGACAGCAGGGCGAGCACCGAAAGCTCGGCGATCGCTGCGACGGCCAGACCGAACCACATCAGCCAGTGCGGCAACAGGCGATGTAGCCCTCCGGTCAGCGCCACTCCCGCGACCAGGAGCCCGAACAGGGCGACCTGACCCACGCCGCCGGTCGCGAACGCGAGCAGGTGCAACGCCCGCACCGTCGACGCAGTTTCCGTGACGCCCGGCTGCGCCAGCACCCAGCTCGCGAGCGCGGAGAGCGCTAGCATCAGCGAAGCACCGAGCCCGCCGTACAGCGCGATCGTGGTTCCTGCAGCCTGAACGCCGAAGAAACGCAGCCGGCTCACGGCGGTGGCCGCGAAGATCCCCAGTGGGATCGCTGAGCTGAACTGCAGAAAGGACGCGAGCCGCACCGCCGCGGCGTGGTCGGTGAAGTAACGAGCAGCCTCGGCTTGAGAACCGAACGGCGACGGATAGTGCGCGCCCGCGACCGCGATCGGCGCCGCAATGCCCGCGGCAAAAAGCGCGGCGTGCACGAGCGCGACGATCGAAAGCGGCGGGCTCGGATGACGAGGCCCGGTGGATTCGGCGGCCATGTGAACACTCCGGTGATTAGTTCAACTAGTGAATAATTCTTTGATAGAATGATGTCAACGGTGTATCGTTCAACCGTGCAAGATCGCGACGAAAGTGCGCGCTGGCGCGGCCCGCCGGCGTTCTTGCTGGCTCAGGTCGGCGCTCACGCGGCGGCCCAGTTCGCTCAGCGCATCGCTCCGCTCGGGATCACGCCGCCGCAAGCCGGCATCCTGCGCGTGATTGCTGCTGACCAGGGTCTCAGCCAGCGCGAGCTCAGTACGCTGCTCGGCATCTTACCGAGCCGGCTGGTCACGCTCGTCGACGAGCTCGAAGCTCTGGGTCTGCTCGAACGCCGCAGCGATCCCGAGGATCGACGCGCCCACGCACTGCACCTGAGTGCAACGGGGCATCAGCTGCTCGAGCGGCTCGCGCAAGCCGCGAAGAGTCACAATCAAGCGGTGTGTGCCGCGCTGAACGAGCGCGAACGCCGCGTGCTCGCCGGCTTGCTCGCTCGCATCGCCGACGAGCAGGGCCTCGTTCCCGGCGTCCACCCTGGCTACCGGCGCTAGCGCTCCGCGCGCGACTAGCGGCAGTTCCAGCAGCACGTAAACGACGCGTCTCGACAGAGACCCTCGCCCGACCGTCCTACTCTTACCCCGACCCAGCGCGGCGCAGATCGCGAGCAGCTCCCACCAGCCGGAGTAGCTCGATCCGCTCCGCTTTCTGCTCGGTGGAGCTCGCCGCGATGCGCTCGATTTCGGCGATGTCCCAGCCGAGCGCATGCGGGCTTCCGCGCAAGACCTCTGCCAGGCCGGCGACCGCCACCGCGAAGCGCAGACCTGGCTCGGCAGCAGCAAAACTCGCGACGATGGATTCCGGGCGTAGGCCGACCGACTGTTCGACGGCCGGACCTCGAGCCTCGAGTTTGTACCTGAGATTCAGCGTGACCGGCGAGCGCTGTACCGACTTCAGGACAACGTCGTAGAGCGCTGTGATGCTGTGTCCCGAGCCGACCTCGCCTCCGTCGATGTCGTCATTGCGAAAATCGTGGTCGGCGACGTCGCGGTTCTCGTAGCCGATCAGGCGATACTCCGAGACCACGGCCGGATCGAACACGACCTGGAGCTTCACGTCGCGCGCGATCACGTGGAGCAATCCGTCCACCTGTTCCGAGAACACGCGCTTCGCATCTCTATCGCTGCCGATGTAAGAGTAGTTGCCGTCGCCCGCGTCGGCGAAGCGCTCCATCATCGCGTCTTTGTAGTTTCCACGGCCGAACCCGACCGTCGACAGCGTGATCCCGCGTTTGCGGTGATCGGCTATCGAACCGAGAATCTGTTCGGGAGAAGTCGGACCCACGTTCGCGTCGCCGTCCGAAAGCACGATCACGCGACTTTCGTGACCGCGGACCAAGGTGCGCGAAGCCAGCTCGTAAGCCAGATCGATGCCGCTCGCCATCGCGGTCGATCCGCCCACGCGGAGGGAGTCGATCGCCGAAAGCACGCGCTGTTTGTGGCGAAGCTCGGTCGGCGAAAGGACTTCACTCACGCTTCCGGCGTACGTGCAGAGCGCGACCGTGTCGTCAGGGCGCAGGGCATGCGTCAGGTAGCGCAGGCTCGCCTGAACGAGCCCGATCTTGTCTTCGGACTGCATCGATCCGCTGGTATCGACCAGGTAGACCAGATGTAGCGGAGGGCGCTCGGCGCGCGGGACTCGGCGGCCCTGCAGTGCGACGCGCAGCAAGTGCCGGCCCCGCGCGAACGGTGAAGCCACGGCGTCCAGGTGGACTTTGAAGGCGTCGTTACCTGGGTCGGATTCCGGTCCAGGGTAGGCGTAGTCGAACGCGTTCAAGAACTCTTCCGCGCGTATCGCGTGCAACGGCGGGAGCACACCATCGAGCAGCTTGCGCTTGGCGATCATGTACGAGCCCGTGTCGACGTCGATCGCAAAGGTGGACAAAGGGTCTTTCGACGGGTCGACTGCGGGGTTCACACCATGGTCGGCGTATTGCTCGGCGCCCACCAGATCACCCCAGCTCTCGAGCGGATCTCCATCTCCGGCTTCGCCCTGGTCGGGCCCCGAGCGCGCATCGGCGATCCCGTCCGCTGGCGGCGAGCTGCCCGAAGCCCCGGTGTTGTATAGCCCGATCATGCCGAACTCTCGTGCCTCGTTGAGGGCGGCGGCGCGCGCGATGTGCGGCTCATCGTCATTGGCCGTGCCCCGGACGGCATGGTGCCGGCCGAGCGTGGCCTCTTCGCCTTTGGCGCGAGCGCCGCTGCCGCCCTCTTGCGCATCGCCAGGTTCGATCTCGCGCTCGGCACCCGCCGCCAGATACTGGCGCATCAAGAGCACTTGATCCTTGAGCTCCATCTCGCGCTCGAGCTCGCTGGGAGCAACGTAGTAGGCGAGCGCGGCGAGAACGCCGGCGTGAAACAGGATGCTGGCGGCGAAGTAACAGGCCGTGCGCGGCTTCAGCGCGAAGCGGGGAAAGCGTGAGCCGACAGCGGTCTCCGCGTCGATTGCGACGTTAAACGCCCCGAGGCGCAGCTCGCCGTGTTCGCCGGGCAAAAGCTCGCGAAACGCGGCTTCTCCGAGCGTCGTGCGCGCAAAAACCCGCCCACGGTCGATGTGCACGAGCTGGATACGATCCTCGCCGAGCACGCTGCTCGGCAGAAGCAGCTCGGCATCGCGTTCGCCTACGGCGAGCGGGGCCGGTGGAGAAAAGATTCGATCGACGACCGGGTAGTCCCCCCACAGTAGTCGCACGCGCAGCGTCCGAACCAGTGCTCGGTCGTCGAAGCTCATGACAGAACAACGACACCCACTGGCTTGGCGAAGTTCCCCGCAGCTCGGACAAGTGTGGCTCTCGACTCCGCGCGTCGTCGATCAGCGGCCGTGAACGTGATCAGCGTGGCTTGCCGCAGTCAGTCCACTGGTAAAGCTGTTGACGCTGCTCCTCGGTCGGCCCGTTTCCGTCGGGGAAAGGCATGATTCGCGAGCGGACCATGTAGCTCATGACCTCGGCCGCACTCGCGACTTGCTCGTAGGTGTCGAAGTTCACGACTACCGGCGCGCCGTTTCGCGCCGCTCCGACGACCCGCTCGGAATGGCATCGGCGGCAGATCGAAAGAATGCCTCCTTCCAGGTCCGCGAACGTCGGCACGTTTTCGGGCGAAGGGCATCCGCCGTCGGGTGCCTGCGCGGCAGGCTGACCCGAGGGGTCGTCGCTGGAGCACGCGGCGAAGAAGACGAACGTGACCACGAAGATGGAGCACCGCAGGGCAGTCACGGATCTAGACAGCTAACACGCTTTGGAGGGCCGCAAACCGCGAGAAAAAAGCACGCCCTCGGCATGCCGTCGTGATCCTTCTCGGCTCCCGATCCGTACCGTGGATGGACCACTCCGCTGACCGACCCTCCAGGTGTCCGAACCTTCGGTAAGGTGAGAACTTGACGAACTCGAAAAACCTTCTCGTGCTCCTAGTCGCGCTCTCCTCGGTCGGGGGCATCGCCGGCTGCTCGGGCTCCGACGACGGCGGACAAACGCCGCCTCCCACGGAGACCAAGCCCCTTTTCAACTACGAAAACGTGGAAGTGCGGCTAGATGCCGACTTGGTCGTACCGGCGGGCCACAGGGGACGCATCGGACCGGGCGCCGTTCTCATTGCGGACGCGGACATCCAGATCCGCGTCGAAGGCGTGCTCGATGTCGAAGGCTCTGCAGAATCTCCCTCTCGCTTCACGGGCAGCGGGACCGCGAGCTCGTGGTACGGCATCCTCGTCGCGGCGGGGGGCCGGCTGACGCTGAAGCACGCCGAGCTCAAGGAGGCGCGGTACGGCGTCCACGCCCTCGCGGGGTCGTCCTACGAAATGGACTACGCCGACATTTCGGGTGGCTTCAAGGCGGCGGTCCTGGAGTCCGACGGGACCATCGATCACTCGCATTTCGCCGGCGCTCCGCCCACGAGCATCGCCGTCACCCTCGAGGTTTCGATCGACGATCCGAACGGCACGATGACCATCATGAATGCGTCGCCCACGGTCAAAAATTCTTCGTTCGACGGCGCTTCTGCCTACACGGACATGGTGCGCATCGGTGGCCAGGCCTCCCCGACGTTCGACCACGTGCAGATGCAGAACGCCCATTGTGGCTTTCACACCTTCGGCGGCGTGAATACATCACCTCGGATCACCAACTCGGTTTTCCAGAACCTGTCCTACGGCATCATGGCGTTCCAGACCAAGCCGAGCTTCGAGAGCTGCGTGTTCCAGAACAACACGAACGACGTGGGGTTGTGTCTCGGCGCGGCCGCCGACAATGCCCCCGTCCTCTCGGGGAATTACTACGCCTCGGGAAGCCCAGCGATCGACGCGGGCTGTTTCGCGATCGGTACGAACGACCCGAACCCGGCCGCTTCTCCCATCGAGGGCGCGGGCCCGGTTGGGCTCTAAAACGGCAATCGGATCTCGCTAAGCGGGCGCCGAACCATGGTGCTCGAGGGTGGGCTCCAAGGTGCGGAGCCACGCTCGTGGCGAGGTCAATCAAAATGAAGTACCGTTCATCAATTCGATGGACGGTCGATGCGCGCGGAGGATCTAGATCACAGAGAGCTTCTCGAACTCGATCCCGAGGGAGGCTTGATTCGCTTTGCCGGGCAGCGAGCGCTTTTGCTCGACGCGGTGGCAATGGGACTGCTGCGAAAGTACCTGGTCGAGAACTTCGGGCTCACGGCCGCACGCGCGGTGCTCACCCAGTTCGGTTTTGCGCACGGCTGGCGAATGGCCGAAGCCCTAAAGTCCGAATTCAAGTGGCAAACCGACGAAGAATGGCGCCGAGCCGGCGCACGTATCCACACCCTCGAGGGGCTCTTCCGCGTCGAACCGGAAGGCAGCGGACCG
>Ga0111538_10006559_pt1 | contig 15737 bp, 11 predicted proteins | sample SoiMethybrSBSTD1_FD_79669 | JGI IMG/M metagenome (GOLD analysis project Ga0111538, IMG submission 79669) | Bulk soil microbial communities from a Populus tree surrounding site in Tennessee, USA - Soil MetaG P. TD hybrid SBSTD1 (version 2)... | ecosystem: Environmental > Terrestrial > Soil >...
GGCGTCGAGGTTTACGCGGCGGCGATCGAGCTGGTGCGTGCCTTGCGCGAGCTGGAGATCAAGACTGCGGTCGTATCCTCCAGCAACAATTGCGCGGCCGTTCTCCAGGCGGCAGGCATAGCGCAGCTGTTCGACGCGCGGGTGGACGGAGTGGATATTACGCGCCTGAAGCTCAAGAGGAAGCCGGCCGCCGACGCTTTCCTGGAGGGCGCGCGGCGCCTTCTGGTCGAGCCAACGCGTGCGGTCGTCGTGGAGGATGCGATTGCCGGCGTCGAGGCGGGACGCGCCGGTCGATTCGGTTGTGTGATCGGCGTGGATAATGGCGGCCGTTCGCAAGCGCTCCGCGAAGCCGGCGCCGATGTTGTGGTGACCAGTCTGGCGCAGGTCAAACTTGCGGTGGAACCGCCTTCGGCGTGGTCACTGGTGTTCGACGGATTCGATCCGGGGCGCGAGGGAATCCGCGAAGCGCTGTGTGCTCTCGGGAACGGCTATTTTTCGGCACGCGGCGCCGCGCCGGGCGCTGTTGCAGACGGTATTCACTATCCAGGGACTTACCTCGCTTGTGGATATAACCGGCTGCACACGGATATTGCCGGCCGGGTGGTCGAGAACGAAGATTTAGTAAATCTTCCCAACTGGCTCGTTCTCCGGTTCCGCATCGACGATGAGGACTGGTTCCAGGAGAGAACGGCCAAGATTCTGTCCTACCGTCAAGAGCTCGATCTGCGGCACGGCATGCTGTTGCGAACGTTGAGTTTCGAAGACGGCAAGGCGCGGCGTACTACACTCAAGGAACGGCGGCTGGTTTCGATGAGCGACATGCACGTGGCCGCGCTGGAGCTTTCATTGACCGCCGAGAACTGGTCCGGAAAAGTCGTCGTGCGCTCGGCCATCGATGGGCGTGTCGTCAACGCGGGCGCGAAGCTCTATCGCAAATTCAACAACAAACATCTCGAGCCGATCGCAGGCGAGGTCATTGGCACGAACGGAGTTTACCTGCTGGTGCGCACCAGCCAATCCGAAATTCATGTCGCTCAAGCCGCGCGCACACAAGCTTTCGTCGACGGAGAGCTTCGCCAAGCGCCACGCCGGCTTGTCGAAGAACCGGGATACATTGCGCAGGAGTTCGCGATCGATCTTAAGCAGGGACAGAGTTTGGCACTGGAAAAGATTGCGTCTTTCTATACATCGAGAGATCAGGCCATTTCCGAATGCGGGCTGGCGGCGCGCAAGGCGATCGAGCGCGCGGGACGGTTGGAGGCGATAATATCCGAGCACATCCTTTCTTGGAAACATCTGTGGCGCCGCTTCGACGTGCACCTGCGGCCGGCAGGTGACGGATTCAAGCTCAATGTTCCGATGCTGCTCCGCTTGAACATGTTTCACCTGTTGCAGGCGGCGTCGCTTAACTCGATCGGGATCGATATCGGGATACCGGCGCGCGGCTGGACCGGGGAGGCCTATCAGGGTCATATTTTCTGGGACGAGCTATTTATTTTTCCTACGCTCAACTTCCGGGCACCCGAGATTACCCGATCGCTTCTGCTATACCGCTACCGCCGGCTCGGAGAGGCGCGCGTCGCGGCGAGGAGCGCCGGATTTCGGGGAGCCATGTTTCCCTGGCAAAGCGCCAGCGATGGTCAGGAGGAAACCCAGGAACTCAACCTCAATCCGCGCTCACAACGCTGGGTGCCGGACAACAGCTATTTACAACGCCATGTCGGCAGCGCCGTCGCGTGGAACGTCTGGCAATACTTCCAGGTCACCTACGACCTCGAATTTCTGCAGTTCTACGGCGCCGAGTTGATTCTCGAGATCGCCCGCTTCTGGGCGAGCATCGCCACATTCAATGCCGAGCGCCAGCGTTACGAGATCCACGGCGTTATGGGTCCGGACGAATTTCACGAAGGCTACCCAGGCGCCCCAAAGCCCGGTCTCAACAATAACGCATATACCAACATCATGGCGGTGTGGGTGCTTTGCCGAGCGCTCGACGTGCTCGAGGTTCTTCCCGACATACGTCGAGCCGAGCTAACCGCACGGTTGGGTTTGTCGGCGCAAGAGATCGCGCGATGGGAGGACATCAGCCGCAAGATGTTCGTGCCTTTTCATGGCGACGGTATCATCAGCCAGTTCGAGGGCTATGAAAAGCTCGCCGAGCTGGATTGGGAGGACTACCGAAAACGCTACGGCAATATCCAGCGGCTCGAGCTTATTCTGGAGGCGGAAAATGACAGCGCCAACCGTTACAAGCTTTCGAAGCAGGCGGACGTGCTGATGTTGTTTTATCTTTTTTCTGCCGAGGAGCTTGGCGGGTTGTTCGAACGCTTGGGCTACCGCTTCGACCCTGCAGCGATTCCCCGAAACGTCGCGTACTACGATTGCCGCTCGTCCCACGGCTCCACGTTGTCACGTGTGGTCCACTCCTGGGTTTTAGCGCGCTCCAATCGGCCGCTCGCGATGCGCTATTTTGCCGAGGCTCTGCAAAGTGACGTGAGCGACATCCAGCAGGGCACCACGGCAGAGGGCGTGCATCTCGGCGCGATGGCTGGCACGGTCGATCTGGTGCAGCGCGTCTCGACCGGCATCGAAGTTACCGGCGATGTGCTGAGGCTCAATCCCCGATTGCCGGAGGAACTTGAGCGCCTCGACATGCGCATCCGCTACCGCGGCCATTCGCTCGATCTGCGGCTTATACGCGATAGTCTAACCGTGCGCGAGCGCGAACGCGGCGCCGCGCCGATCCGATTGGGCTTCAAAGATGAGGTTTACGAGTTCGCCGGCGGCACGCAGGTTTTTAACCTCGCGAGTGAAGCAAAGGAAGGCGCGACCAAGTAGAGCAGAGATTTGACCGCAAAGAACGCAAGGGCGCTACGCCGTAACCAAACCAACGGTTCGTAAGGGATGGTTCACCACGAAGGGCATGGATTCGGCTGCGCTCACCACACAGGCTCCGATCACGAAGGAACATTAACAATGAGAATTCTTCCTGAACTTCGCGCCCTTCCTGTGCTTCGTGGTGAGATGAGATTTTGGTACGAAACGCCGAGCAAACCAAATGGGGAGAACTCGCGCAAAGCACGTAAAGACCGCAAAGAAGAAAAATAAACTCTGAATCTTCGCGTCCTTGGCGTTTCTGGCGCGAGAATAATCTGCAAGGCTTTCACTGTCGGCTCCCGACCGCTCGCGCGCCTTCATGGCGAGGTCGGATTAACGACCATGGCCGAAATCCATATTACAGACGCCTACCGGCGGCCGGTGGACGAAATATTGGCTGCGCTCGGTACGGATGCGCGGCTCGGACTTAGCGCAGAGGACGCACGGACGCGGCTTCAGCGCTACGGCAGGAACGAGTTGTCTGCGGAGAAACCGGTGCCCGCATGGAGGAAATTCCTCGCGCAGTTTCAAGACACGCTCGTCATCCTGCTACTGATTGCGACATTGATTTCGGCGGGAATGTGGCTGTACGAGCGCGAGTCGGCCTTGCCTTACGAAGCGATCGCCATCTTTGCCGTCGTCCTGCTGAACGCGATCATGGGTTATGTCCAACAATCCCGAGCAGAGGAAGCCGTAGCGGCGCTGCGCCGGATGTCTGCCGCGCATGCTCACGTGATTCGAGGGGGCGAGCGGCAGAGTGTGGCGGCGGCAGAGATCGTGCCCGGCGACATCATCCTGATTGAGGAAGGCGACACGTTTCCCGCCGACGCTCGGCTGATCCAATCAACCGCGCTCCAAACTGCAGAGGCAGCCCTCACCGGCGAAAGCCTGCCTATCTCCAAAGATATCGCTTCCATTACGGAAGAGGTTGGACTTGGCGACCGCGACAACATGGTTTTTAGCGGCACGGCGGCGACCTACGGCCACGGCAGAGCAGTGGTCGTCGCGACGGGTATGCAAACCGAAGTCGGTCGAATCGCCGGCATGTTGAGAGCTGCGCCACAAGAGACTACGCCGCTGCAACGGGAGCTCGATCGGGTCGGCAAGCTGCTCGGAGTGATCGTCATCATCATCGCCGTCGTCATGATCGCGACAATCATTCTCGTCGAAGATGTGAGCGGGTTCTCGGCAATTTTCGACGTGCTCATTCTGGGCGTAGCGCTCGCTGTGGCCGCGGTGCCGGAAGGTTTGCCGGCGGTGGTGACAGCCGTGCTCGCTCTCGGCGTCCAGCGCATGGCCAAGCGGCACGCCATTGTGCGCCATCTTGCGGCCGTGGAAACTCTCGGCTCAGCGAATGTGATCGCCTCGGACAAGACCGGCACCCTGACCAAGAACGAGATGACGGTGCGAGCGGTGGTGACTGCGAGCGGGCGCGTAATCTTGAGCGGCACGGGCTATGATCCCGCTGGCCAAGTGAAGCGAGACCGGGACGGAGCCATTGCCGGTAACGAGCAGGGAGCCATCGATGGCGCTCTCCGAATCGAGTTGGAGCGCGCGCTCGCAGTAGGCGACCGTGCCAACAACGCCGAGTTGCTGAAGCAAGACGGCCGTTGGACGGTTCAGGGGGATCCGACCGAAGGCGCGCTCGTCGTCGCGGCGCGCAAAGCCGGCCTCGAGGATGAAGCGCTCGATGCACGGTTCGAGCGCATTGGCGAAGTTCCCTTTTCCTCGGAGCGCAAGTTGATGACGACGATTCACACGGATCGGCAGAAGCAGGAGCGGATATTGGCGTTCACCAAGGGCGCGCCGGACATATTGCTCGGTCGTTGTTCGCATGAGCTGGTGGGCGAAGAGAGTCGCGCTTTGACGCCGGAGCGTCGTGCGGAAATCTTGCGCAGCAATGAAACGCTCGCCAGCGAAGCTCTGCGAACGCTCGGCGTCGCTTTTCGATTGCTGCCGGCGGGCGCATTCGAAGCCGATGAAGTGGATGAGCGTATCGAGCGAGACCTCGTGTTCGCTGGGTTGATTGGGATGATCGATCCGCCGCGCGAGGAGGCGAAGGAGGCCGTGGCACGGGCGAGGACGGCAGGGATACGGCCAATGATGATTACCGGCGATCATCCCAAGACTGCCGCAGTCATTGCCAACGAGCTGGGCATAAGTGAAAGCGGGCGGGCTGTCACTGGTGCGGAGCTGGAGCGGATGGCCGAGGAGATGCTCGATCAGACAGTGCGAGAAGTGTCCGTATATGCGCGAGTCAACCCTGAGCACAAATTGCGAATCGTGAAGGCTCTCCAACGCGAAGGGGCGATTGTGGCGATGACCGGCGACGGCGTCAACGACGCGCCCGCCCTGAAAACCGCCGACATCGGCGTCGCCATGGGCATTACCGGGACGGACGTTTCGAAGCAAGCTGCGGACATGGTGCTGGCAGACGATAACTTCGCGACTATCGTCGCCGCAGTGGAACAGGGCCGGGCGATCTTCTCGAATATCAGAAAATTTTTGCGTTATCTGCTGTCGTCGAACATCGGCGAAGTGATGACGATGTTTTTCGGCGTGCTGCTCGCCCACGCCATCGGACTGAGGGCGGAAGCCGGCAGCCCGGTGGTGCTGCCGCTCCTGGCGACGCAAATCCTCTGGGTCAACCTGGTGACGGACGGCGCGCCGGCGCTTGCCCTCGGGGTGGACCCGGCAGATGTCGACGTGATGAACGATCCGCCGCGTCCGCGGCATGAAGCAGTCATTACTCGTAGCATGTGGACCGGCATCTTATTTGTGGGCGTGGTTGTGGCGGCAGGGACGCTGCTCGTGCTCGATGCGAGCTTGCCCGGCGGTCTGATCGAAGGGTCCGGCAACATGCGCTACGCGCAGACGATGGCTTTTACGACTCTAGTCTTCTTTTCCCTCTTTACCGTCTTTAACGCGCGCTCCGATGAACGGAGCGCATTTGTCGGCCTGTTCTCCAACAAATGGCTCTGGAGAGCCGTTCTGTTGTCGCTGTTGTTGCAAGCGGCGGTGATTTACATCCCGTTTCTGCAGCAGGCGTTTTCGACCGTGAGCTTGGGCGCAAAGGACTGGCTCTTTTGCGCCGCGGTCGCCAGCTCGGTCCTGTGGCTCCGCGAATTTACAAAGCTCATCGCGCGAGCGGGTCGCGCAGCCACAAGGCGGGCCTGAGCGCAAAGCGCATACTGTCGCACAAAGGACGGAGCGCCGAACTACAAGTGCCGAGTTTTGTTTTAACGATCGCGTCTCGATTTTCGTGGCTCAGTTGTCAGTCCTCGTTAGACAGCACTGTCATTGATTGAACCGGCACGAGAATGGTGGTGCTGATATAGGGCGGCACTCCGAAGTGCAATCGGAAATCAAGCGTTCCCTACAAAGTTGTGGCCGGATCAAGCGATGCGGTCCGTTTGTATAGCCGCCAAACGATTTGCGCTCGAACAGATCTCGGCGCAGGTGCTGTGCAAGGTGGCGGACGATGCAGCCAAATAGTTGGGCGAGAAGGTCACCGGCACGGTCATCACCGTCCCGGCGTACTTAAAGTACCTGTGAACAAGATGGCGCGTTGCCCGCAATTGATTACTGAGACTTCCGAGCTGGCGAAGAACAACTCATCAGACACGACGCGGCTGCGCCAGCTTACCGGAGTCACAGCAGGCCACTTCGACGTCGGCGAAATTTTTAATCCCAAACTATACGACGCCATCGGTTTAGTCGACAGCGACGAGATTGAATCAGGAAGAGTGGCGGAAGAAGTGCAACGCGGATATCGCTGGACGGACGAAGTGGCCAGGCCAGCCCGCGTGCGAGTGGCTCAATAACCGTCCCGCGTTTGGAATCTTCGCGTCTCACGTTCACAGATGAAATCCGAGTCCAAAGTTTGTGTGCCAAGTTTAAACAGGGCCTCGAGCAGGGACGGGACCTGGCAAGCTCTATTTTGACAAACTCTCAACCGTGGGTGGGATTTCACCAAACTCGCCGGTCTCAAGGAAGTCCAGGAATCGCAGGGCTAGATGTCGCTTTCTGATCGCACTCAGGCACGATCTCCATGACCGCGGGGGTTGTCGATTCGATCCGCACGAAAGCCGCATGCATGCGATTCATTCGGCTGAGATAACTGGATGGATCTGCATCGAGCATTCGCAAGCGCGCTTCCTGCCATACACCGCGCAAATGAACCTTCAGCCGATTGTCGTTCGCGAGAGCATTTTGGATCCACTGAGCGCGAAGGCCATCCTCCACGACGACGATGATGTGGCCGCCATCGTCGAGATACCCCACGGGGATCCGGTGGCGCTTACCGGAGCGACGGCCGACGGTTTCGACGATAAGCGCGTTTTGTCGGGTGTACGGAGGCCGTGGAATGCCTGTCAGGAGCGCGAGCTTGGTAATCGCGTTCGCGATACGCACGATCTGCCTCGGAACTCGCATCTAATTACCCCGATCGGCGTAAGTGCTCTGCTACTAGCAGGCTGAACAGTACGCGCGCCGCGATCGGTTGATTCTACTTCACCCAAGATCGGCCAACTTCCGTACCCCGTCACCCCAGTCTTCGATCTTAAAGTCGTTGAGGGATATGGCGATGGGTTCCTTTTCTTCAATTACGATCATTTTTTCCTTGTATTCAATGAGGAAGGAAATCTTGAGCAACAGCGAATCATCGCGAACTTCTAGAATGGATACCTTCTCTTCGAGATACGAATACTCTTTTTTGCGCAAGATTTCTTTTACACGATTTCTGGTCAGCAGCTCCTTTTCACCTAGAAATCCACCCATAATTCCTCCCTAAGCGAGGCTATGCTTGTGCTGACGAGATCCACCTGTGCGAGTCCTGTCAATGAACCCTCACCTGTCCTGGCGAAACCCAATCGTTCGTTTTGGTGATCGCCTCGAGAGTTTCTAAATCGCGGGCCTGTGGCAACACTTTTTTTAAATGTTTTCTGTACTCGGACTCCGATAATAGCCGTCCCTCGACGCTGTATGTCTGCCCGGTGAACTCGCCGATCTGACGGTTGAATTTCGGATCAGGGGCGCGGAGCTTTAGCGCATCGCTCGGGATCAATTGATTCAGTGCGTTGATGATTTCGCAGCACTCGTCGTAGTATCGGCGGCGCGCGTGCTCGTTCAGTCGCTCAAGCTCTTCGGGCGCTACCAAGGCAGTCTCTTCATCGAAGCGGCCCTTAAAACCCCAGCGATAGAATCGGAGAGCCGAGCTGGAATGATCTTTCCCGAGCAAATCCTGGCCCGTTGAAATCCACTTGTTTAAATATTTCTGAATCAGCTCTACAGGGATTTTGCCTGCCTTCAGAACCCGAGAAAGACCGCTCTGGCCCGTAAAGAGGTGAAACGCCTCTTCTTTCAGCATCGGTCCCATGCTTCGAGCCAGAGGAGCGAAGCCCGAGCGGTGTAGCATGGTAAGCTGATATTTCCCGTCGCGGTCGATGAAGCAGGTATAAACGAAGAATTCGAGAAAGTGATCGATGGTTTGATTGAAGGCACCCAGGAGCCGCGTCCCTTCGTAGGCTCTTCGCTCCAAGAGCTTTCTTGCTTCCAGTTTTCCGGAGTCCCCGAAGTGATTTACCAGAACGTGGCACATCTGCCAGCCGTGGCGCTGCTCTTCACGCATAACGCGCAACAGACACCGAAGGTCATAGCTCGTGGGCGCCGAGTTGACCAACTGGCGCTGCTGTTCGGTGGAAGCGAATTCGGTGTCTCCCTGATAAACGATGAGATGCTCGAGTGAGTCGCGCATGTCCTGCGTTGGAACTTCCAGGACTTTTTCCCATTTTCCGCGTCCTTTGAATTCTCCGAACTCAATTTCCGAATGTGACTGCTCCTCATATAACGCGTCAAACGTATAGCCTTTGATCTGTATGGCATCGAAACCGATATCTTTCTGCCATTTATGAAAGTAATCGGTCCAGTCGTCGAACGTTGAAATCCGCTTTAACATGATATCTCCCGCGCGTTCTATTGACGCTCCGAATTCTGAACTAACTCATTGCGCAAAACAGATACCGCAGCGGGGCTATGTAATTGCTCGAATTCCCGTGGGCGATTTCGCAGGATCGCGAAAACGAGCGACGCAATCGCCAAATTTAAGAAATCGCCGTGTAGAGCACCTCTGAGCGATCCCCTACGCGGCATTTAGGCCATATGCCCTATCCGCTGCATGTGATAAGGAACCCGGACTAATGCTCTTTTGCTTACGCTACTTGACCGGCGCGGACCGGTGGAGCGATCGAGCAGCCAAGACTTCGTTTTGGTCGCTCAATATCGGTCTCGCGTGGATGGCTTTCGTTAATCTTTTTCCGCTTGGTATCGTCCAACTGCATCATGCAGTCGGTACTGGGTACTGGTATGCACGGAGCCTCGCATTTTCTTAGTTTGCGCCGGGTGAATTTTGTCGAATGGGCACGATTACCGGGCGATGCGCTGTTTATTTTGGGTGGATCTCTCCCTCTTGTCTAGCTTTGATTTCAGGCGCTCCGCTACCCTAATCCGCGTCGAGTCGACGCCGAAACCGAGCTGGCGCGCACTCTCTAATACCTATGAAACGGAGTTGCGAGAGGTTATATAATTCGAACGTCTGACGAGAAATTTTGCTTGTTCGGAGACGGTTGATATCCGGTTTTTTTCGCAGGATCTCAGTGCGCTTCTACAGTCTCCTCATTGTAGATCCTTAGCTACCATCTGCTCGGATCATAATGGAGTATCGAAAAGATAAACGGCGCCATGATTGAGCGTCCAGTGAGCGCGGTGAGAGTCAGCCCTTGAGAACCGCTGCCGACGCATGGTTTCCTGAGACATTTCTCCTCCAGGACTTCTCGTTCGATCCGGCTGAAAATTTCTCGCTCGAAAACATCCTGCGATAAAGCCGCTGCAACGATTGAATCGAATCTGAAAGGATCCATACCTTTTGTTAGGTGTATCGAGCGAACGCTTGCTCCAGAAACGGTGATAGCAGTCGATGCAGCGAACGGGATGCTCGCTCGAAAAAACTTCGGATTCGGTGCGTGATACTGAGGTGCCGAGGGCGATGGACATTTTGACCCTCGCATTTTGGAGAAAGAATATCGTCACGCCGTGCCTTGCAGGTTACAGAGCAAATTCGCCGTGAAATCAAAAACAAACCTTGCCGTGATCTCCGTATCTGATATTACGCACGAGATAAGAAAGGAAGAGTATTCTTCCAAGGCGCCGAATACACGTTGTTTTTCGTGCAGTTAATTGCCAAAAGTCTCCGACACGCGCTGATCAAACCGCTCAGCTTTTTACCGTCGGCATCCAAGCGATGTTTGTAGGATGACCGGTGGCCGTATCCTGTAGGCTCGCGGCCCGCTCGCGAGCGATACATTCGCTGCACACTTCGGCCCGTTCGGGAAGCGACAATAATGAAATGTATGTGCTCATCGGCCATCGCGAACACTTCGGAGAAATATGCCATACTTCGCTGGTAGCGGTCTTTTTCCTGACTTCGTGCTGAATCGAGACGTTCAGCATAAGCGCCTCCCACGAAACTCTCGCTGACGGTCTTTTAACCGCAGATATGACCGCCAGCTTAATCTTTCGAGATATTTTTCCAGCTGTTGTAGCTGGTTAAAGCAGGCGACGTAGCGGTTCAGGGCAGAAGGATTCTGGTGCTCGTTAGCGGGCGGGACAGCACGCTCTACGTTTAGTTTAGAGCGACGCATGGCACCTGGTCTACGAAGCAAACGCGATTCCAACCAAATTATTCAGTAACTTACGTTTCACATGGGCGACTGATCGTCCGCCACCTCCTACAGTCACGACGTAACTTTGTCGGTCATCTAAAGACGGCGATTAACGGGGTCGGAACGCGATCCGCCACCCCAGCTATTTCACTCATGTACTGTGACACTGGGAGTAACAGGATGGGGAAATCGACGGCATCAGTCAGCGAAAAAGTTCCAATCTCCGACCGGCACCGTTAAAGACTGCGGGACGCAGTATCTCGCAGCGTCACGGTGTTGGTTTGAACAGAAGGAACCTACCGTTATGGCTATTTCACAAGGAGGACGTGAGCAGCATATTGTTGTGTTCTTCGACAGCATGAGTTTTCCGGGACGATAATTCCGAAGCCTTGAAGGGTCTCGAAGCAAGAAGCAGTCGCTGATTTTTGGTGATAATGCCCGGACCGGCAAAAACCGTTCAGAGCAGGTCCCGCTTTACACGACAAACCCACTCACGTCTGAAGAACTGCTCATCATTTTCGTATGCGGTAATCTCCGCCTGCAGGATGAAATCATCGGGTGTCGATGCCAAGCGGGTATGCGTCTCGACCCGGGTGTTCCAGGCACTACGGCAAAACCATGTCTTGAGATTGATTTCAGCCCGCGCCGTAGCTGGATCTTCTTCGTCGATCCGAAAACGCTTGAGCATCGTTTGGCCCATCCCCAGGTCGATTGCTTTGATGTGTGTGAGCTTGGGGCTCTCGATACTGCCAGCACCGCTGGAAACGGTATAGACGGTTTCATTTGTGGTGCGATCACGCTCGAGTATCCGCTTGACCGCGGGTGGCCGGCCTTCGGTCAATTCAGCGGCGGCACGTTCAGGTGGTTCAAATGCTCTAAGCACGGCGTCACTCGGATCGGGTGCTCGTACGGGTAGATCCAGGAAGCTCTTGCCGGCAAAAAAACTCAACGTTACGGGCTTCGGTGTCGGCCAAGCGATCGGCCAGTAGCCGGTAGAGAGAGCCAAGCGCAACTTATGGCCGGCGGGAAATGCATAAGCGACATCGTTCATCGTTACTCTTACCGAGAAAGGCTTACCCGGCTCGAGTGGTTCGGGATGCTCATGACTGTCGCGATGTGTGAGGTTTAGCAGTCCGTAGGTGACTCGAGCGGATGTTCCGTCGGGAGCCACATCATTCAATCGCACGGCAACAAAAGCCACACTCTGGTCGGCTGCAATTTCCAGCGTAGCCACTGGGGAACCGAGAATTTCCAGTCTCTCCGGAAATTCCTCCGAATCGAACGTTAAAGAACAACCGTCGTCGATGCGCTGGTCTGTTGGCGCTTCGCCTGGCGCGCCAAATCCGCACCATTCACCGGCGCAGAGCCCGGTCGTCTGGGGAGAGCAAAAGTCAACTTGTCGTTCTTCCGTCGGCAGACTGCTCAGCTGATCCGGACTGATCGAATAGCGCCTGAGAGTGATGTGGGGCGAAGGCCATTGCGCTTCCGCTACCCAGCGTCCGGCGCGCTCCTTATGAAACGGCCGTGGCCGGACGCTCTCCTGCATCCAAACCCTTAGCACCGGCTCTGACATAATTCCGGTGTCTTTGCGTTTCAACCATTGATCCCACCAGCGCAGCGCCTCCTGCAGAAAGCCGATGGCCGGGCCCGGAACGCCGTCGTGCGGATAGAGATGCGCCCACGGGCCAATCAGACCCTTGCGGGGGACGTTGAGCCTGGCCAACAGTCGAGGAATCGCATTGCTATAAGCATCCGACCAGCCGCCGATGGCGTAAACCGGACAGGTGATCGCGCTGTAGTCCTCGCACACCGAACCATGCCTCCAGTAATCATCCCTACGCTGATGTTGAAGCCAAAGCTCAGGAAAAAAAAACGCATGGTCGAGACGTTCACGCCACATTGCGCGCCAGCGGTCTCCGACGATCTCAGGATCCGGCGGATAGGCATTATAGCTCATCAGCACCGAGCCCCAGGTCAGGTTCTCATTGAGAAGGCAACCGCCCATGTAGTGCACATCGTCGAGATAGCGATCGTCGGTGGAACAGACGGTGATAATCGCCTTAAGCTCGGGCGGGCGACGAGCCGCCACCTGCAGTGAATTAAATCCGCCCCAGGACTTGCCCATCATGCCGACGGCGCCGCTGCACCACGGTTGTTCTGCGATCCATCGGATGACTTCCAGAGCGTCGTCGTGTTCCTGTTTCAAATATTCGTCCAACAACAGACCGTCTGAATCGCCCGAACCACGGAGGTCAACGCGCACTGCGGCGTATCCATAACCGGCGAAGTAATGATGCATCGGCTCGTCGCGCGCGCGCGTGAAATCGCGCTTGCGATACGGAATGTATTCGAGAATCGCCGGCACTGGCGCCGTATCGGCGTCTGCTGGGAGCCAGATCCGCGCTGCCAGACGGCACCCATCTGACATTGGAATCCAGGAGTTCTCAATCACTCGGACTGCGTGGGGAAATCGACGGATGGTTTTCATTACGTTGCTCTGCTGAGCATTATACTCGTGCGGGCGTTTGAGGCGAGTTCTTCGGCGAGCTTTTGGCTGGTGCCCAAAGATCTTTCGAACGAAGCTCTACGAAAAAGTACGGCGGCTAAAAACAGCGATTATTCAGCTAGACAGAGGAAGGATGCGATCGAGCTTGCTTGCAATTCGCGGAAGGTTAGGCGGCAACTTTAGCGCTTGATCGTATAGATTGAAATAGACAAGCGAGTCGTTCCCGGGCTTCAAGGCCCATCTCGAGATTCCAGCAATTCACAATGGCAAGTCGAAACCCTCCCGGCGGCATCGAATGAAGCTCCGGGGCTTTATCTTCATGAAAAGTCATCTGGATACTGGAAACTCCCCGCCAGCCGAGAACTTCACTAACTGTGGCGTGATCGGGTTTTTTATAGCGCGGTCCATGTTCGCCGAAGAGCACTACACTATAACCCGTTCGACGATTTTCATCGCGGTAACGCCAGCGGCCGTTTGCGTAGAGATCGACGACCGCGTCGATCCAGCCGGAACCATACAGGTCGGGCCATTGATCGGCGAAGCGCAGGTGCGCCTCGATAATCTTGGCGCCGATGGTCTCGAAATTCACGCAGCCCGTATAACCTCTGAGGTTCCGGCGCAGCCAATCACCACAGTAACTCTCGATTTCGGGTTTTGACTCGCCAAGGATTACCCAGTGATCGAACATGCCTTGATCGAGAGTTCTTCCGATCGTGTGCCGCCACCAAACCGGCTCGCCATCGATCACCGCAACATCGGTGCTCACGTGTTCGCCGTCAAGCAGAGTCATCCACATATGTCCCGGCTGTACCGCAGCCCGGAACTGCTCCGGTGATGCAACAATTTTGCTTCCTGCACCCATGCCGCGCATATTGTAGATGGGCTTGCTGAAAACGGGGAATTGTCGAGGCATGATATCATGCGGCGCATTATCCAGTCCTTGGGTTTCACAAATGAGAAGTTTGTTGTAGATCCAGCGATGTTTCGGAAATCGCTGATAAGCCAGTTCATCATCCGTCGGAATGACGACATGATCGGGGCAAGCAATTCCGCTAAAGTACTGAGTACGCCAAGGATCTGTTTCTATAATCGGCATCGCTACATCCTCTCACGAAAACAGCTCACTGTTCTGCGCCCGACTACGCACTCGCGAGGCGAGCCCAATAGAACAACTATCTGGCTCAGGTCTCCATCTTTCCTGTACAACAAGTTTGTTCGAGCATGCCCAGTCTTGTAGCCGCCGTGACTCAGTCGCGAAGCCGAGGCTCCGCCCAACGACCAATAAACCTGAAAAGATTAATTTGTTCCAAGTTTTGACCCCTGGAGTTCAAGCGGTCGCAGCTCGGGCGTCTTGGTAGATTGCAAAGCGAAGACCGGCGCGGGATTGATGGCCCTGGTGATCGTAAAGAGATGAATGAGCCGAGTAGGTGCGAAGAGATAGCATCGACCTCGAGCGCTGTCATGCTCAATTGCAACCGAACGCATATACCGCCTTCGTCTGGACGGAGAACTGTGCTCACACTACGGCTGAGCAATTCTGGCGATTATTGTCGAGTTCCACCCTTTGCCAGATTTTTGATCCACGATGCACCAGTTTCTTCTAGTGCAGAACGGATGGGATCTCCTTGACTGTACGGAGTGTTCGTCGCTCGAGCCCTCGTCGAACCTTGTGCGCCGCCGCGACGTGTTAAGACCAGTTCCAAATCGGTGGTCTTTTTCGAACCCACGCTCACGGTCGCAATCTGCGGATCAAAGGCCTCCCTCCCGACCTTCAAAATGTAATTGCCTGGCTGCAGGTCTTTTTGAATGTAGCGGCCATTGCGATCCGTCTCAGTAGTACCGAGCAACACATTCTGCGACGTCAAAAGCTCCACGTGAGCGCGCGCAACAGGTGACCCGCTTTGCTCGCGGACGACCGCCGCGATATTGCCCGGGGCAGACGAGATAAAATTGTAGGCTCCTACGAGCGAAGCTACTGAGCCACCAATAATGCCTATCCAGGTATTGATTCTTTTCAGCCACAAATCATGTCGGGTTTCCGAAGCGCCCATAAAGACCTCTGCCAATATTTCGATTTGTCGGGCTCTCAAAGGCAACCCAAATGCCACAGTACGTAGCGTGCGTGTTCTGGTAAAAGGAGAGTGATGAGGAGAAGATTCGTGACAAAATCGCCAGCTTTGTGGGCGTGAAATTCAGCAACTAAGGGGAATTATTTACGCGGTCCAAGAAAAATGTCCGGCTTCCCGATAGTCTTTGGTTTCCCTATTCCACTCCGTCACTACGGAAACGTGAGTTAACGAAGATTAACCGCATCAATCGTTTTGCGTGCCGATCACAAATGTTATCCGTCGGTCATTGGTCCCGAACATTGCCATTGCCGCCAAGTATAAACGCGATATAACGGCGGCCACGCGCTATCAAAAAATTTTGAAAGAAAGCTGCTTGGCAGTAATCGAGGCCGCTCAGACGCGCGCGAGTCCGCGGCCTCATGTGCTTCGAGTAACCGATCATTTTAAGACGTCACAGCCATAGGAGACATAGACTACTAAAATTGATGCTGCTCATATCCCAAAAAGAGGATTCACTTTCTGGAGAGTCGAAGGTTCTCCTCACTGCAGTTGAGTTGGAATTGTTTA
>Ga0111538_10006560_pt1 | contig 15737 bp, 9 predicted proteins | sample SoiMethybrSBSTD1_FD_79669 | JGI IMG/M metagenome (GOLD analysis project Ga0111538, IMG submission 79669) | Bulk soil microbial communities from a Populus tree surrounding site in Tennessee, USA - Soil MetaG P. TD hybrid SBSTD1 (version 2)... | ecosystem: Environmental > Terrestrial > Soil > Tree...
CACGGCAGACACAACCGTTTGCGTCCCCTCTCCCCCGCCGGGCGTTTCCCGGCGCCCCCCTAGCTCAAGGGCGACGACTATACCGATAATGGAGCACGGAACAAACAGAAATCACGGAGGGAGCCGCCGATTTTCGAACGCAGGTTCAGCTTTCGTCGGAGCGTTCAAGGCAGGGGACGAACATACCAGCTCTGCACGCCCTCTGCCGCGGATCCGGGGTTTCTCCAGAACGCGGCCAGGTCGATGACGATCCTCCGCAGGATGCCGAGCGAGGCGGGCTTGACGATATAGGCGACCGCTCCCAGGTCGTAGGCGCGTCGGACATCTCCGGGCTCGTCGGAGGACGTCATCACGACGACTTTGGGACTTTCGAGCCTCGCCTCCTTCATCCACTCGAGGACCTCCAGGCCCGACTTCCGCGGCATCTTCAGATCGAGCAGCAAGACGGAGGGCATGGGGTAACGCGCCCGATCGCTGTAAACACCTTGGCCGGAGAGATAGTCGATGGTTTCCTGGCCATCCATGACGACGACGAGGGGAAGCTCGGTCCGGGTCTGCTCGATGGCGCGTTTGAGGAAGAGCACGTCCGCTTCGCTATCCTCGGCCAACAGGAAGGCAGGGCTCGATGCCGGTTGATTCATGGTGCTTATCCGTGCGCCCTCTAAGGAACGTCCAACATATCGCCTGAGACACGTCGAAGCAATCGTCGCAAGCGGACCGTCACAACCTCATCGTTTCCATATTTCGGGGTATCCTTAGGAAAGGTCGAGGGCCACGAGGCATGCATCATGATTGACGGAGTGGATCCCGAGCTCCTCCTCGGCAACTTGGCGCTCGAGGCGCGCATGATCACGCCCGACCAGCTCCGAGTCGCTCTCGGCGACCAGGCGAGGGACCTGGACCTGGGAAGGGCACCGCGCCAACTTGGGGTCATCCTCCTGGCGCGCGGCTGGCTGTCGGAAGACCAGCTCGTGGACCTCCTTCGAGAGCAGGCCGGCCGCCGCGCGCGACGCAAGAGCGTCGGGGGGCAATCCCCATCCTTGGGGTAAACTTCAAGGGCATGGCTGACGCAACGATTCCTTCCCAGGATCCCGCGATGCGGGATTCCGTCACCGGCTTGGCGAATCGGGCCGCACTAGTCGCCGCGCTACGGGAACGGGTGGGCTCGGCCCAAGGGGCCTTGATCCTTCTCGACATGGACGCGTTCCGGAAGGCCACCCAGAACTTCCGACGCGAAGAGCTCGACCGCCTCATCGTCGACGTGGCGCAACGGATCCAGACCCGGATCCGGGAAAACGGCCTCCTGTTCCGGTATGCGGGCGACGCCTTCTGCCTTCTGGTTCCCGAGGTGGATCGGGACGGCGGCGCCGCCACGGCGGAGACGCTCCGGGCGGCGATCGCCGAAACCCCCTTCCTCGGGCCGGCAGGACCGCTCCCGCTTACCGCGACCGTCGCTGCCGCCGCCTTCCCCCAGGACGGTCGCTCGCCCACGACGCTGATCGAGGCGGCGGAATTAGCCGTGCTGGCGGCCAAACACACAGGACCGAACAGCGTGGCCGTCGCCGGCCGGCTGGATCCTGCGGTCCTGGCCCAGATCGGCGTTTACCGAGGGCTCCCGTGCCCGGTCATGGTCGGCCGCATCGCCGAGCAGTCCCGCCTCTGCCAGGCGGCCTCGGACGTCCGCCACGTCGGCCCCACCTTCGCGGTCGTCACGGGTCCCCCCGGCATCGGAAAATCCCGCCTCGTCCGCGAGCTATGCCGCTGGGCACGCACGGAGCATTTCGTCGTCTTGAGCGGCACCTGCCAGGAGGCCCGCGCGACGCTGCCGTATGCGGCCCTCACCGAGCTGATCGAGAATTTCATCGTCACCGACCGGGACCAGGCGCTTGGAGCCTTGGAGCGGATCGGCCCGACGTTCCTGTCCGCGCTGTCGGTGGTCATCCGCGGTCTACCGGCTCCGACCGCCCCGCAGAAGATCGAGCTGAACGAGTATGGGCGGCTCATCTTCGAGGCCTTCGGCGCATTCCTGGACGAGCTGGCCAAGACGGGGCCGCTCGTCATCTCTCTCGACGAGGTTGAACACGCCGACAGCGCGACGTTCGACATCCTGCGGGCGGCGACGGGCCGCCGGATTCCCTTTCTGGTCGTCATGGCGACCAATCAGGACACGTCGGCGTTCCATCGCACCCCGGCGGGCGATTTCCACCGGACGCGGACGGCGAACGCCTTCAAGCTGATGGTTCCTCCCCTCTCGATCGAAGAAGTGGAGCAGCTTCTCTACGCGATCCTTCCGGACGCCGACATCGCGCACAACGTCGCCCTGGGCCTCCTGGCCCGGGCGGACGGAAATCCGCTTTACCTCGAGGAATCCGTTCGTGCCCTGCTGCTGAGAGGAAAGGCCCGTCGAATCGACGGCCGCTGGTCGATCCCCGACCTGGAAGCGCGGGACCTGCCGGCGAACCTGGATGCCGCGATCCGATCGGTCGTGGAGGCCATCCCGATGAGGGCCAACTCGCTCCTCATCCGGGCCGCGGTCATCGGCAATCAGATCGACCCGGACCTCCTCCAGGAGGTGGCGGGACACGACGACATGGAAATCCTGGACCTGATCGACGAAGCGCGCCGCTTCCGACTGCTGGTCACCTCCGAATCGACCGCAGACCGGCTGCTCTTTCCGGCGGAGCACGCACGGCGGATCCGATTGGCCGGCGCTCCGCCGATGGAGAAGCAGGAGATCCACGGCCGCGTCGGCGTGGCTCAGGAGGCCCGGCACGGCGGCGACGTCGCCCATCTGGCGGATGAACTGGCGTTCCACTACGGCAAGTCCGGCAACGAGGAGAAGGCGCGGCATTTCGACGCCATCGCACGCAAGCGGGCCGAGTTGATCCAGCCCCCGCGCGTCGAAGGCCGGCGCCGCGCCCGCGTCGATCCGATCAAGCAAGCGCTCTCGCCCCAGGCGCTGAGCCACGCCCTGGCGTTCATGAGGCATTTCCATGGAGCGCTCAAGGTGGGACGGCTCTATCCCCAGTGGAACCAGGTCAGCACCACCTTCGTGACGCAGCTGCGGACGGAACTGGACGCGCTCCTGGCGATCGCGCCCGGGCTCACCATCACGAATTCCGCAAGCGGCCCCCAGCTGAACCGCCAAGCCTGCGCCCATTCCTCCGCCCAGGACTTCTGCGCCGTCCTGGACGACAGGCTCCTGGAGTCCATCACCATCCTGCCGAACTTTGACCGCTCGTGCCTGGACCGGGTGATTCAGGCCTTCATGGAGCCCATCGACCGCGGACGCGCCGAGTCGGATCTCTGGGATCGCTTCCTGATCCGGGAGAACATGGAGGCGATCGACCTGGTCCAGAAGCTCTTCGAGGCGCGGACCCAGGAGCGGTCGAGGGTGGAGGTCGGACCGGAAGCGCCGGTGCCCCCCGAGGATCTGCCCGCGGTGCGCGAAGCCCTCCGGGCCATCAAGGCGGCCGTCGATAACCTGCGACTATACCCCCCAGGCCATGCCCTGGTCGAAGACACCGCCGAGGCGATGTCGAAGGCCCTGCTCGCTCTTCTCGATCGAGTGCCATCGCTCACGCTCGGAACCCCGGAAGGCGAGCTCGTGTTGAACGGGCGTCCCGTCGATATGAAGTTCTTCCAGGACGCCGGGGCCTTCATCGTCCGGGAAATCGACCGTCGCGAGCTGCGAAGCCTGACCGTCCGGAGAGGGTTGACGAAGGACGAATGCCTTGCGCTGGTCAGCTTCCTCGCCATGGCGCCGGAGGAGCAGAGCGCGGCCGCCAAGCGGCTCCAGGGCCAGTTCGTCAATGTGACCTTCGGGTCGCGACGCTACCAACGGGCGGTCGAGGGCGTGGAGGCCGTCGACCTCGCCCCTCCGCCCAAGCCGATCAAATCCGAGCTCCGCGCGCGATTCCTTCTGGGCGAGCGCTACGAGCATTTCCTCAGCGAGGAGCTGGAGGAGCAGTTCCCGAACCTCGTGGAGGTCCTGTCTTACGGAACCCGCCGTCCGCTGGCGGAGGAGCTGGTGGAGCGCCTGGCCGCCCACTTCGACGATGCCGATCTCAAGCACCGCAAGCTCGCCTACAAGATCTTCGGCAAGGCGACGGCGTTCGCCTCCCCCAGTGCGCGGCAGGTTCACGTGAGGCGTTCCTCTCCGTCGCTCAAGCGCCGGCTGACGGAGGATACCGACCTCGAGGCGTTCAAGTTGGTGTCGGATGTGATGACCATCTGGATTCCCGCGGCCGTGACGTCCGGCTGCCTGCGGGAGTTGGCGGAGGTCGCCGGCCCCGTGCTCCGGCGCCGGGCAACGTCGCCCGAAACGCCGCCGGCAATCTCCGCCCTGTGCGACCGGGCGCTCCAGATCATCCCGGACACCGGGGTCTACTCGGTTCTCCTCGCGGCCGCGGAGAAGCCGCAGTCCGACGATCGCATGTCGGCCGTCGGCATCCTGCTTGCGATCGGCGGAAAGGCCCACGAGCGGCTGGCCGAGGTCCTCGTCGCAGAGCCCGATCGAACGATCCGCCGAACCCTCGCGAACGTGATGGGAGCTGCGGCCGGCGCGATGTCCGGCCCTCTGACTCGAGTCCTCGACGCCGATGCACCGGTCGACCGGCTCAAGCGGGCCCTCGAGATCGTGGAGCCGCTGCTCACGCCGGCGCTTTTGACGCACTTCGCCGATCTCGCCGAAAAGGGGCGTCCCGACGTGCGACACGAGATCCTCCGATTGATCGACGAGTGGCCGATGCCGGCGGCGCAGGGCATCGTGCGGCGCCTGATTGTGAGCGGCGCAGAAGCGAATCGGGACGCGGGAATTGAAGCAGCCGCCCGTCTCAAGATCGTCCACGTCAGCGCCGACGTCGGCCTCCTTCTCGAAGGCGCAAAGGACGAGCGGCTCATCCGCCTGTGCTGCCGCTACTTCGCCTCCGTCCCGAATCCGAGCGCGACGCCGCTCCTGGAGCGGATCGTGGCCCGGAGGCCCCGGTTGTTCGGGTTGGTGAAGGGGTACGCCGAGGAGACGCGGGCCGAAGCGGCCAAGGCGCTGAATTCGGATCCGGGCCGCGCCCCGGAAGCGGCGCTCGAAGAGCGGAAGTAACCGCGACGCTCCCGACGGTCTAGATCGCGAGGATCTCGCGGGTTGTCCGCATCTTGAGCAGCCGATCGACGATGCCGAGAAGTTGAGGCAAATAGGGGGGGATCTCGTCGCCGTTGGTGACCGCCGCGGGCAGGAAAACCACCTCGGTATCTTCCCACCGTTGGCGAAGCCGGGAGAGCAGGTCGGATCCCTTGTCCACGAGAAGCGACCGATCCAGGAGAATCAAATCCGGCCGCACGCCGGAGTCGCCCATCAACAGATCGGCGCAGGAATGATCCGTCGCGACCGCCCAACCGTGGACCTCCAAGGTTTTTCGGAGGGCAATCCTCACCCTGGAAGCGGGGTGAACGACGGTTACGGTCTTGGCTGTATTCATTTCCCCAATTCCCCCGTCTTGCGATCTCGCTCGGCATAAGAGATGCGACGGGGTGCAATTTGTTACGCGCGTTCTCATGACAAGGATAAGAATTGAAGGGAGGCGGAAAGGTTCGATCCGGCCGAACCTCGTCCTCCGGCCTGGATTTCCGTATACTGTCGCCTTCTCGACCGTGCCCTCTTCCCGGAAAGGTTCCCCCTCGATGCCGGTCCTGCACCTCGCCGATGTGACGTTCGGATTCGGGACGCCGCCCCTGATTCAGGGCATCACGCTGAGCATCGAATCCGGCGAACGGGTCGGCCTCCTGGGTCGGAATGGGGTGGGAAAGTCCACGCTCCTGCGCCTGATCGCCGGGGAACTCCACCCCGAAATGGGGACGATCTCCCTCGCCGTGGGCGCCAAGGCGGCCTATTTGACCCAGCACGTGCCGTCGAACGTCGGAGGGACGGTCTTCGAGAAGGTGGCGGAGGGGTTGGGGGCCGCCGGGGAGGCCGTCGGTGCCCACCACCGGCTGAGTCGGAAGGCAAAGATCTCCCGTCTGACGGATGAGGAGCACGCGTCGTTGGATCGGGCGGTCGCGCGATTGAGCGAAGACCATTCCTGGGAAAGACTCCACTGGGTTGAGCGCACGCTCTCCGAGATGGAACTGGAGGAGGATCACGCGTTCGATTCGCTTTCGGCGGGAAAGAAGCGTCGGGTGCTCCTCGCAAGAGCGATCGTCGATCGTCCGGACGTCCTGCTCCTGGACGAGCCGACCAACCATCTGGACATCGACTCCATCGTCTGGCTCGAGAACTTCCTTCTCAAGTATGGCGGCACCGTGATCTTCATTACCCACGACCGGGCCTTTCTGCAGAGACTGGCGACTCGGGTGGTGGAGCTGGAACGGGGACGGCTGTTCGACTTCAAGACCGACTACCGAAGCTTCCTGCGATACCGGGACGAACTGCTCGAGGCCGAGGCCAAGCAGGAGGCGCAGTTCGACAAGAAACTCGCGGAAGAGGAACGGTGGCTGCGGCAGGGCGTCAAGGCCCGCCGCAAGCGCAACGAGGGGCGCGTCAAGGCCCTGATGGCGATGCGGCAGGAACGTCAGGCGCGGCGGACCCAGGTCGGCGCGGCCCGGATGCAGGCCCTGGACGCCGGCCGGTCGGGTCAGCGCATCGTCCAGGCGACCGCGGTCGGCTTTTCCTATGGGGACCGACCGATCATCCGGGATTACAGCACGGAAGTCTACCGTGGAGACCGGGTGGGTCTCATCGGGCCGAACGGCATTGGAAAGACCACCCTGCTCAAGATTCTCCTCGGCGAACTTCAGCCTCAATCGGGCACGGTCAAGCTGGGGACCCAGCTGGCCATCGCCTACTTCGACCAGCTCCGCGCGCAACTGGACGAGGGGAAGACCGTCCGGGAGTCCGTCGCGGACGGGCAGGAGACGATCGATGTCAACGGCAAGTCGCGCCACGTCCTGAGCTACCTGCAGGACTTCCTCTTTCCGGCCGACCGGGCAAGGCTCGGGGTCGGCGTCCTGTCCGGCGGGGAGCGGAACCGGCTCCTCCTCGCCCGGCTTTTCGCCAGACCTTCGAACGTCCTCGTCCTGGACGAGCCCACCAACGATCTCGACGCGGAGACCCTCGAGCTCCTCGAAGAGCTCCTGGCCGACTACCCGGGGACGGTCTTCCTCGTCAGCCACGACCGAGCGTTTCTCAACAACGTCGTGACGAGCACGATCGCCTTTGAAGGCGAGGGCGTCGTGAAGGAATACGCGGGAGGGTATGACGATTACCTGCGGCAGCGCCCGCCGCCCCTCCCCGCCGCCGTGCTTCCCGCCGCGAAGACCTCCAGGGCGCCGGCGCCCCCGACGCCGGCCGCCTCCCGGAAGTTGAGCTTCAAGGAGCGACGGGAACTGGAAGCGCTTCCTCAACGGATCGAGGACCTGGAGAGCCGTCAGAAAGCGCTCCATCTGGAAATGGCGGCGCCGGACTATCACCGCCAGGGGGCGCAGCGGATCTCGGCCGCCCGCACGGAGCTCGAGGCCATCGAACGGGACCTGACCGCGGCCTACTCCCGGTGGGAGGAGCTCGACGCGGTCGAATCGCCCGGGAAGCCCTGAGGACCGGAGTCGCCTGTGAAAGTGGACAAGCAGTTCACGCGGGAGGCCTATTCCCACCGCGGGGCCGTCCGGGGCTATTCCCGCGCCGTGGGCGAGGTCGGTCTCTGGAAGTGCGAGAGGGTCTATTTCACGAAATACCTGCCCGCCGGCGGCCGCATCCTGGATCTCGGTTGCGGCGCGGGGAGAACGACCTTCGGCCTTCACGACGAAGGGTACACGGACATCGTCGGGGTGGATCTATCCCCGGGAATGATTCGTCAGGCCCGGGCGCACGCCGAGCGACGACATCAACGCATTCCTTTCCGGGTCGGAGATGCCTGCCGGCTGAAGTTTCGGGCCCGATCCTTTGAGGGATGTCTTTTCTCCTTCAACGGATTGATGACCATCCCGAGCCTCGCCCTCCGCACCAAGGCCCTGCGGGAAGTGCGGCGGGTGCTGGCGCCGGGAGGGCGGTTCGTCTTCACGACGCACGAGCGGGTCGACAAGGTCAGTCCGCGGTCCTTCTGGCGGGAGCAGCGGGCACTCTGGGCGGCCGGGCGACAGGATCCTCAACTCCACGAGTACGGGGACGAGCTCCTCCACGAACTCGGCCGGCCGACCTTCGTCCACGTCCCGGATCGCCGCGAGGTCCTGGACTGTCTCGCGGCGGCCGGGCTGGAGCGGGTGTGCGACCGCTCCTGCGATCACGCCCAAGAGTCGAAGGCCGCGAAGGCGTTCATCGGGTCCACGTGCCGCTTCTGGGTTGCGCGCAGGCCGACCTGAACTCAGTGCCGCGCCTTTTCGTGCGCGGTGGGAGCCCGCAGAATCGCCTGCGTCCGGACCCGAACCTCCTCTGCGACCGGCGCGACCCGCGGGTCGAGGGCCATGAGCAGGCCGGCCTTCTGGCGCAGCGCCTTCACGATCCAGCGGCATTCCATCACCAGTTTGTCCTGGTTGCCGCCGATCCGGGTGAGATCGTCCGTGTACTTCTTCAGCCGATCCTTCAGATCCGGCCCCTCGTAGTCGCGGATGTTCTTCCGGAAGCCGTCGTTCAGCTCCATCACGTCCGACGGCGCCTTGATCCGGTCCCGGCGGTCCGCCAGGCGTTCCTCGATCTGCGCCGCGATCCCTTCCAGCTCGGCCAGCACCGCCGCCAGTTCGGGATGCTCCTTCCCCTTCGCGGCGATGAAACCCTTGATCTCCTTGCCGAACGCGATGTACGCCTCGATGCGCGACCGGATATGCTCTACGAACGTCAGCGCCTCGCCGAGCAGCTTCTCGATCTCGTCCTTCTTCCCCTTCTGCGTGCCCTTGTCGTAGATCTCCGACAGCCGGTCCCGCACGTGGCAGGTGTAGCTCCCCTTCTGCTTCTCTTTCTGACCTTCGACGTCCAGGATGTATTCGCACGGTCCCACCCCGAGCGTGCTCCGCATGACGTCGAGCGCCGTGAACCGGTCCGACGGCGTCTCCTTCACCCGGTTGATGGGATACAGGAACGCCGGTCCCGCCATCGTGCAGTACTTGTGGGCCATCGGCTGGACGAATCCCTTCCCCTCATGGTCCGACCAGAGCGGGTACTGGAACTCGCCCAGGATCTCGATCCACCGCTTCCGGCTCAACGGAAGCGTCCGGTCGTCGTTGCCCAGCCAGCTCGGCTTGGAGTACTCGCCGTCCTTCTTCGATTGCAGCAGCATCTCCCAGCTGTCCGTCAGGCCGTCCGACCGCGTGAAGTCGGCCCGCCACTGCGCCGGGAACGGCATCGTCCAGGGGAGCGGCGTGATCTTCCCCGCGGAGCCCGGAGGGACGTCGAACGTATGCCAGATCGCTTCCCCCTCCATCAACGCGCACCAGATCTTCCGGCCCTTGCCGAACTTGATGTTCGCCGAGTTGAACTGCCGAAGCCTGTCGTTTCCCCAGAGAGAGAGCTGAACCTCCTGCTCACGGTTCTCGAAGACCACCATCGTCAGCGAGTCGACGCTCACCCCCGGGAGGAGCAGGAAATTCTCGCTCGGCAGCTCGATCGATGCCGTCGGGATCTTCACCGCGTCGACCAGCATGTCATCGGCGAAGAAGTCGGGGAGGACGACGTACCGGGAGGAACAGGCGACCTGGAGTTTCTCCGCCCCCGCCCCGGGCTCGACTTCGACGAAGATCTCGCCGCGCTTCAGCCGGAATTTCGCCGTCGCGGTTCCGAAGGTCGCCTCGAGGCAGGCGTCCGCCTTCGATACCTCGACGAGCGCCACCCGGGTGAGCTCGCCGGTACCGAGCGAGAGCCGTGTCCGAGGCACATTCCCGCCGTAGACGGTGACCCCCTTCGCCTTTTTGCCGATGACCACCGTCACGCGCCCGTTCGTGATCACCGCGTCCCCCTGGAACGAGGCTACGGGCTCGGGGAGCGCCGTCCAGACGCCTCGAGGCGCCTCCACCTGGAAGGGGGTCGCTCCGGAGTCATAGGCGCTGATCCCCGCTTTGGGAGCCTGCTGAGCCAGGGAGAGCAGGAGCGCGACGCAGATCGTGTTCATGCAGCACTGACACCCGAACCGGGCCAATCTCCCCGGGAGATTACCGGTCTACGCGAGGATCGGCTTCACCACATTGCCGTGCACGTCCGTGAGTCTGAAGTCCCGGCCCGCGTGACGGAACGTCAGCTTCGTGTGATCGAGGCCCAGCAGGTGAAGGATCGTCGCATGGAAGTCGTGGACATGGACCTCGTCCTTCGCGATGTTGGCGCCGATCTCGTCGGTCTCGCCGTACGAGATTCCGCCTTTGACGCCGCCGCCCGCCATCCACGAGGAGAAGCAGCGCGCATGGTGGCTGCGCCCCTTGGGGCCGTCCTTGGTCGGCGTCCGCCCGAACTCCGTGGTGAAGACGACCAGCGTGTCGTCGAGCATCCCGCGCGCCTTGAGATCGCGGATCAGCGCCGCGACGGGCTGGTCGACGTTCTTCGCCAGCGGGATGTGGGTCGCCATGTCGCTGTGGGCGTCCCAATTGCTCGAGGCGCCGACGTCGATCAGCTCGATGAACCGGACGCCCCGCTCGGCCATCCGGCGGGCCACCAGGCACTGCCAGCCCATGCCCGTGGTCTTGCCGCGCTCCAGGCCGTAGAGCGCAAGCGTCGCGTCCGACTCCTTGGACAGATCGAACGCCTCGGGCGCCTCGCGCTGCATCGAGAACGCGGTCTCGAACGACTTGATCCGCGCCGCCAGGGCCACGTCCGCGTCGCGCTGCCCCAGATGCTCGCGGTTGAACGCGTGCATGAGGCCGAGCTCCATCTCCTGGATCTCCTCGACCGTCGTCCGGGGATTCAGATTCGGGATCGGCTCCGGCCCGGGGACCACCCGCGTCCCCTGGTGATAGGCCGGGAGGAAGTCGTTCGAATAGACCTGCGTCCCGGCGTACGGCAGCTGGGGCGCGATCACCACGAACGACGGGAGGTTCTGGTTGAAGGTCCCCAGCCCGTAGCTCACCCACGAGCCGATGCTCGGCCGGGCGAACGAGACGGATCCGGTGTGGATGCCGAGCGTGGACTGGAAATGGTCGGCGTGGTCCGACCTCATGGACTTGATCAGACAGACGTCGTCCATGACGCTGCGGATGTGCGGGAAGAGGTCGCTCACCAGCGTGCCGCAGTTCCCGCCCGGCTTGAAGCCGAACAGGGGACGGAGGATGTTCTGGACGCTCTTGGCGTGCGGCCCGAGCGACGTCGTCTTCCCGTCCAGGTCGAACAGCGCCGGCTTGTAGTCGAACGTCTCGAGATGAGAGAAGCCTCCCGTCAGGAAGATGAAGATCACCCGCTTCGCCTTCGCGGGATAATGCGAGGCCTTGGGCGACAGCGGATCGGCCTTGGTCTCGTCCGCCAGCAGGTTGCCCAGGATGCCCGGAAGCGTCAGCGAGCCGCCCACCAGGGACCGGATCGCGTCACGACGAGTGCAGCCGCAGTCAGTCGACATAGATGAACTCATTCGTCCTCAAGAGGACCCGCGCATAGCTCTCCCAGGCTTCGGCCTCGGAGCTCTTCGTCCGCACCTTCGCCGTGAACTCCGCCGCGGCCGCCCGCTCCGTCGCGGACGGGGATCGGCCGAACGCGAGCTGCCAGGCCCGCTCGATCCGGCCCGCGTCGTCGGCCCGCTCGGCGATCAGTCGCGCGGCGAGTCTCTTCGCCTGGGCGTGGACGAACGGGTCGTTCATCAGGTAGAGCGCCTGGAGGGGCGTCGTCGAGGTGCCGCGCAGAGCCGTGCTGGCGTTCGTGTCCGCCCCGTCGAACAGGGCGAAGAACGGATGGCGCCGGATCCGCTGAATCATCACGTAGACGCTCCGGCGGTCGGTCTCGAACACCTCGATGAACGGCCGGTGCTGCGTGTAGCCCCAGGTCTTCTGGGGCGCGAACGGGTGCTCGCCGCCCATCGTCCGATCGAGCCCGCCGCTGACCGCGAGCATCGCGTCGCGGATCTCCTCCCCCTGGAGGCGCCGGCGGCTGAACTTCCACAGCCAGTCGTTGTTCGGATCGACCTTCGCGTTTTCGGCGCGGCCTTCGCTCGACAACCGGTATGCCCGGGAGTCGAGGATCAGCCGGTGAAGCGCCTTCACGGACCAGCCGCTCTCGATGAAGCGGCGGGTGAGATAGTCCAGCAGCTCGGGGTGGGTGGGCGCCGTGCCCCGGATGCCGAAATCGTTGGCCGTCTGGACGATGCCCCGGCCGAAATGGTCCTGCCAGATGCGGTTGACGATCACGCGCGCGGTGAGAGGATTGGCGGAGTCGGCGATCCACTCGGCCAATTCCCGCCGGCCGCTGCCCTTCTGATCGGTGGAAACGGGCTGCCCGCCCAGCACCTCGAGAAAGCGGCGCGGGATCTCGGGGCCGAGATTCTTCGGCTCGCCGCGGATGAGCAGCTTCGCGTTCGCGATCTTCTGGCCTTCCGCCACCGCGTAAGCGGACTCGATCAGCGGCTGGGTCTTGGCGAAATCCTCCCGCCTCTTTTGCGCCCCCTTGATCTCGTTCTTCAGCTCGTCGATCCGCTTCCGCGCGGCCGCGAGCCGCTTCGACTCCGCGGTCTCCGCGAGGGCGACCTTCCCGCCCTCCAGCCTCCGGATCTCGGCGTCGATGAACGCCCGGGTCTTCCGCGCCTGCTCCTGGGCGGCCTGGAGCTCCTCGAACTTCCGGCGCAGCTCGGGGTCGCTCGGCGGGGGGACTTCCACAGACTTGGGCGCCGCAGCCTCCGCGACCGCCTTCGCCTTCGCCTTCGCCGCCTCGGCCCGCCGGGCTTCGTCGGCCTCGCGGAGGACCTTCTGGGCGGCGTCCCGTTCGTCCTCGAGCTTTTTCACCTCGTCGTCGTAGGTCTTCAGCTTCTCCCGGAACGGCTTCAGGATCTCCTCGGCCTTCTCGGGGGCGATCAGCGGCACCAGGTCGCGCGGGACTTTGTTGCTCTCGATCCCGGGGAACGGATACCGCGTGCTCGCAAAGATCCCGTAGAGCGCGTAGTAGTCCTCGTTCGAGATGGGGTCGAACTTGTGGTCGTGGCACCGGGCGCAGCTCACCGAGAGGCCGAGGAACGCCTTGCCGAGGTTGTCGATCGTGTCGTCGATGATCAGATGCTGCGTGCCCCCTTCGCCCGACGCGAACCGCCGCGTCGAGGCGAGGTAGCCCGTGGCGATGATCCACTCGTGGCGCTCCGCCTCGGTCTTCCAGGGCAGCAGGTCGCCGGCGATCTGCTCCCGGATGAACTGGTCGAACGGCTTGTCGGCATTGAATGAGTTGATCACGTAATTCCGGTACTTGTACATCTGCGGGATCGGGTAGTCGGAATTGCATCCCGCGGTGTCCGCGTAGCGGACGACGTCGAGCCAGTGGCGGCCCCACCGCTCGCCGTAGTGGGGCGACGCCAGGAGCCGGTCGACGGCCTTCGAGAGCGCCTCCGGCGAGGAGTCGGCGAGGAACGCCTCCATCTCCTCGGGGGTGGGCGGCAGGCCGATCAGGTCGAACGTCGCGCGGCGGAGCAGCGTCCTTCGGTCGGCGTCCTCCGCGTGGGGAAGATTCTTCTCCTCGAGCTTCGCGAGGATGAACCGGTCGATCGCGTTCCGGGGCCAGCTCTTCTCCCGGACGGCCGGAGCCCCCGGATCGGAGAGCGGCCGGTAGCTCCAGAATTTCCGCCCCTCGACGAAGTTGATCGCGGGCTTGGGGGGAGGCAGCGCGCCGCCGACCGACCTCGGGTCGGGAGCGCCCATCTTGACCCAGTTCTCGAAGTCCCGGATCTGCTCCGCGGAGAGCCAGTCCGCCTGCTTCGGCGGCATGTCGAGATCGTCGTCGCCGTGGCGAATCGCGTGGATCAGGAGGCTCTTCTCGGGTTCCCCGGGCACGACGGCGGGGCCCGATTCGCCCCCCTTGAGCATGCCGTCGCGCGAATCGAGGTAGAGCTCGGCCTTGACCTTGTCGCCGCTGTGGCACCGGTAGCAGCGGTCCGCCAGGATCGGCCGGATCTTCCTTTCGAAGAACTCGAGGCCTTCGCGGCTGAAGATGGTCCCGGTCTGCTGCTCCTGGGAGCCGGCGAAGGAGCCCAGGAGGAACAGGGCGAGGATGGAGCGGACCGACGCCATCAGGCCGTGCCCTCCCAATGATTCCCGCTCAGCTACAGTACTGTCCACTCTTGCCCCGAGTTGTCTTCACGTGCCTTTCCATTGGCGCTTTCGTACGGGGTCGCTCCTCGATTCTCGATTCTTCCCCTGCCGCCTGATGCTTGATGCCTGATGCTTCCGTGTGCTGTAATCGTCGCACTCCGGGAGGTGATTCATGGTCCGACTTTCCATCTCGTTCGCCGTCCTTCTTGTCCTGTCCGCCTGCGGCGGAGGAGGCGGCGGCTCGTCGACGCCGTCCGTCCGCGCCAACACCGAGGAGAAGAAGAGCCGGCGCGACGAGATCCAGGCCCTCGCCGACGTCCCGGCGGACGCGTCGAAGGACGTCCCGACGCTGCTCAAGGCCATGAACGACTCGGACCCCGAGATCCGCCGGCTCGCCGAGTTTGCCCTGGGACGGGTGGACGACCGGGGGATCAAGGCGCTCACCCGGGCGCTGAGCGACGACTCGGCGAAGAATCGGCTCGCCGCGGCCTACGTCCTCGGTCCCATGGGAAAGCGCGCCAAGTCCGCCCTTCCGGCCCTGCAAAAGACGCTCACCGACCCCGAACGCGGGGTCCGGCTCTGGTCCGTGAAGGCGTTGAGCGACATCGACCCCATGAACCCCGCCGTGGTCACCGCCATGGTCCGGACGCTGCGCGACCCCGATCCGGACGTCCGCCGCGTCGCCCTGTCGGCCGTCATCCGCCTCGGTCCCGCGGCGACGGACTCCGCCGCCACGCTCGTCGACGTCCTCCAGGACGCCGACGCCGGGATCCGCGCCCGGGCCTGCATCGCGTTCCGGGAGCTGAGCACCGACGGCAAGTCGGGCATCCCCGCCCTCATCACGCGCCTTTCCGACCCCGAGGCGGAGGTCCGCGTCCGCGCGGCGGAGGCGCTGGCGCGCATCGGGACCGGATCCATCCCCGCGCTGGTCCGCGCCCTCAAGGAGCGCGATCCCCGCACGCGCCGCGCCGCGGCCGAAATCCTCGGCACGTTCGGCAATGAGGCGCGGCCGAACGTCGTGGAGCTGACGGACGCGACGAAGGACGAGGACGCCGGCGTGAGCAAGGCGGCGGCCGAGGCCATCAAGAAGATCCAGGAAGGCGGCGGCGGCACGCCCACGGTGCGGGCGTCCAGCTTCATCGAGTCGCCCGACGCCGTGGCCCGTCGCACCGTCGGGCTCAAGTGGGCCAAGGTCGGGCTCTTCGTCCACACGGGACTCTACGCGGTCCCGGCCCGCGCGAAGCCGGGGCAGCAGGCCGAGTGGGTGATGCAGAACGACAAGATCCCGGCCAAGGAATACGAGCAGTTCGCGCAGAAGTTCAGCGGCGAAAAGTACAAGGCTGAGGACTGGGCGAAGCTCGCGGCCGAGGCGGGCGCCCGGTACCTCGTCATGACCGCGAAGCATCACGACGGCTTCTGCCTCTGGAACACCAAGCTGACGCCGTCCAACTCCGTCCGGATCGCGGCCGCGAAGCGCGACTTCGTGGCCGACACGGCGGCGGCGTGCGAGAAGGAGGGCGTCAAGTTCTGCGCCTCCTACTCGATGCTCGACTGGTCCCACC
>Ga0111538_10006561_pt1 | contig 15736 bp, 10 predicted proteins | sample SoiMethybrSBSTD1_FD_79669 | JGI IMG/M metagenome (GOLD analysis project Ga0111538, IMG submission 79669) | Bulk soil microbial communities from a Populus tree surrounding site in Tennessee, USA - Soil MetaG P. TD hybrid SBSTD1 (version 2)... | ecosystem: Environmental > Terrestrial > Soil >...
CTCGGGGCGCACCGGGCGGACAGGACCGCCAAGCGGGTCGGGCGGGTCGGCACCATGGCGAGGTCGGGGAGCCGGCGTATCGCGCCCGACCCCGCATTGCGGTGCGCGTCTCCCGGGCCACCCTGTTCGGCGCGCTCACGAGCCTCGCCATCGCGGCGGACGAGCCCCTGACCAAGTGCCTGAATTTGCTGTTTCCGCTCGACCGCGGGGCCCTTAAAGAGCTCTTCTCGCCGCTGCCGGACCCTCATCGACACCGCCATCATCCTGCCCCTCTCCCTCATCCTCGGAGTGCGAAAACGCCTGCGCTGAGCCGTCGCACGTCACAAATTCTCCTTGCTTGAGCCGTTGTCTTGCCGCTGCGGGATGGTCGTGCGGGCGATCGGTTCTTCTGGGGGCTTCATGCGCAACACCATTACCGTCATGAACGCCAAGGGCGGCGTGGGGAAGTCAACTCTCGTCCTCGCCCTGGCGGAAACCCTCTCCAACGATCACGGCCGCAAGGTCCTCGTCATCGACTCCGATGCCCAGGCGAGCATCAGCCACATGCTGCTGCCGCAGGAGGCCTTGGAGGCAGCACAGACCTCGGGCCGCACCATCGTCGACTACCTCGTCGGGGCGGTGCTCAAGCCATCGCCGGTCAAGTGGCAGGACTTCGTGATAACCGGAGCCTCCGATGTCGACGACGCGCGCTCGATCCACCTGCTCCCGAGCGACACTCAGCTGACGCTGTTCGAGCGCGAGGTGTCCAAGGGCGAGCACGAGCGCGATCTGCGCAAGATCATCGGCGCCCTCCTCGTGGAGGCGCGCGCGGCCTACGACATCGTTCTGATCGACAGCGCCCCGGGCCTCTCGGTGCTGACGGAGTGCTGGCTGCGCGAGGCGGATTTCTATGTCTCCCCGACCCGTCCCGACTACATCTCCTCGCGGGGTCTCAAGTTCCTGCGTGAGTTCCGCCAGCGCGATCCGCAGATGGGTTTTGCCGAGTCGCTCGGCGTCATCATCAACATGAAGGACCCCCACGCGCCCGAGGATGCGCAGTATGAGCAGTGGCTAAGGCAGGACGCGGAGCTCAAGTGCTTCCGCCAGGCGATCCTGCGCGTCACGCCGCTGCAGGCGGCGACGCGCTTTGCCCCCACGCCTCGGTCCTACTGGGCGAAATATCCGGGACAGACCGGCGCCTGCCTGCGCGACCTGGCGGCCGAGCTGATATGGCGGCTTGCGGCCTCACAGCCGGGAGCTACCTATCAGACCTCGCGCGGGCGCATTGCTCAGCACATGGGGCCGAGCTTCTGAGGGCCGAGCTTCCAGGCGGCCCTCCCGGCCTCGCGCAAGGGCAATCTCTGCTGTACTCAATTCGCGCTGCGGGTGGTCTTCCTAAGGAACGCGGGCACGTGATCACCCAGGCCGACGGGCGAGGGCGTGCGATCCTCGCGGTGGCGGTCGGGTGTCCGGGCCGGTCGCGGCTCCCAGGGCTGGCGGGTCGGCTTGCCGGATCGCTGCTGTCCGCCGCTGGCATCGCGCTCCGTCGAACCCTGCCGCTCACGGCGCTGCGGACGGGCGCGGCTATTGTGGCTGCCTTCACGCGGCGCACCCTCCTCGCGCGCTTCGCGCCGAGGTTCGGGCCGCGCGGGACGTGGCGACTTGCGCTCCTCGCGTTGCGGCGAGCGCTCGTTCCCTTCGACAGAGGCCCCGACAGAGACCGAATGGCCGTTTTGATGCTCGTGCGCGCCGCCGGGCAGCCTGCGCTCAGGACGTGGGCGGGCAGCAGACCTGTCCGCCCCTTTGCGCCCACCCCTGCCGGAGTTGCGGCCTTCCTGACGGCCCGATGACGGACGACCGCCTCGGCCCCGCCTGCGCTTGGACCCGCTGGCGATTTCCTCCTCGCTCGGCGCATCGCCGATCCAGGTGACCGAGCCCCCCAGCATCTTCTCGATGTCCTTGAGCTGCTTGAAGTCGTCGGGCGTCACGATCGTCAGCGATCGGCCTTCCTTGCCGGCGCGCCCCGTGCGACCGATACGGTGCACATAGTCGTCCGACTGCCAGGGGACGTCGAAATTGAAGATGTGACTGACGTCGGGGATGTCGAGGCCACGCGCGGCGACGTCGCTCGCCGCCAGGAACGTGATGCGCCCCTCACGGAAGGCATCGAGCGTCGCCATGCGGCTCATCTGGTCCATGTCGCCATGCAGCGCTCCGGCGTTGAAGCCATGCTTCTGCAGCGACTTGAGCAGGATCGCCACGTCGCGCTTGCGGTTGCAGAAGATGATGGCGTTCTTGACTTGCTCGGAGCGGATGAGATCGCGCAGTGCCTCGCGCTTCTCCCAATCCTCCGTAGAGGCGCAGTAGCGGAAACGCTGGGTGATGGTGGCCGCGGCGGTGGCCGGCCGTGCCACTTCGACGCGCACGGGGTCCTTCAGGAAGCTGTCGACCAGCCGCTGGATCTCCGGCGGCATGGTGGCCGAGAAGAACAGCGTCTGGCGCCGCGGAGGAAGCAGCTTGCAGATGCGCTCGATATCGGGGATGAAGCCCATATCCAGCATGCGGTCTGCCTCGTCGATCTCCAGAATCTCGACGCCCGTCAGCAGAATCTTGCCCCGGCCGAAGTGATCGAGAAGCCTGCCCGGTGTCGCAATCAGGACGTCGACACCGCGATCGAGTTTCCTCAGCTGATCGTCGAAGGAGACGCCGCCGATCAGCAATGCGACCGAGAGCTTGTGGTTGACCCCATATTTCTCGAAGCTTTGCGCGACCTGGGCCGCGAGCTCGCGAGTCGGCGCCAGAATCAACGAGCGCGGCATGCGGGCCCGTGCGCGCCCTGATTCGAGCCTAGCCAGCATTGGCAGGACGAAACCTGCTGTCTTGCCGGTGCCCGTCTGGGCGATGCCGAGGAGATCGCGCCCGGTCACTGCGACCGGAATGGCCTGGATCTGGATGGGAGTGGGTTGAGTGTAGCCGGCAGCCTGGACGGCCGCCTGCACCTTCGCGCTGAGCCCGAGCTCAGCGAAGCTTGCGGTTTGCAAAAGAAAGTATCTCCATGCGTCTCTGCATACGCCGACGCTGGCGCGACGCGGTACGGGCGCGACATCGGCAACAGTGGAGCGCAGGGGTTGAGCCACAAAGGGCCTAACGGGAAATCTTCTGTCCGGGGAAATGCTTTATGAAAGCGATCCCCTGCGCCCGTGGCCGGGTCAGTCGCACAATTCGCCTGCGAAAGCAAGGGATTCCGACCCAGTGCACACGCATGTGAGATAAGCGCTCCCTGGGGCGTGGCAAGTATGCCGCGACAGTTTGCGCGGACACCCCCCGCCCAGACCCCACCTTCCGAGCGAAGGGAAACCGATAAGGGTTTGGCGCCTCGCCCACATCTGCGCCATTTCCGCGCCTTGCACCCGCAAAGCCGGCCTACGCGCTGGCCGCATCGAGCGCCTTGAGCGCATCGGGGCCGAGCTTCAGCCGCACTGCCCCGATCAACTCCTCCATCTGGGCCATCGACGTCGCGCTGGCGATGGGTGCTGTGATGGCCGGCCGCATCATGAGCCACGCCAGTGCGACCTGGCCGGGCTTTGCCTTCAGGCCCGCTGCGACGTCGTCGAGGGCCTTCAGGATGCGCCTGCCCCTGTCATTGAGATAAGCCTTCATGCGGGCGCCGCGCGGGCTCTTGCCGAAATCGGCCTCCGAGCGGTACTTGCCGGTGAGGAAGCCCGCCGCCAGGGCGTAGTATGGGATGACTCCCACGTTCTCCTTGACGCACAGGGGCTGCAGCTCCTTCTCGAAGCCTTCGCGGTCGGACAGGTTGTAGAGCGGCTGCAGCGTCTCGTAGCGCGGCAGCCTGGCCGCAGCGCTGGCCTTCAAGGCCTGGGCCAGCCGGGGCGCCTCGTAGTTGGAGGCGCCGATGGCGCGCACCTTGCCCTGATCGATCAGCTTCTGATAGGCGCCGAGCGTCTCGTCAAGAGGCGCCGACTGATCGTCGGTGTGCGACTGATAGAGGTCGACGTAGTCGGTCTGCAGGCGCTTCAGGGAGTCCTCGACCCGGGCAAGGATGTAGTCCTTGCGCAGGCCCTGGCCAATACCCGGCATCTCCATGCCGACCTTGGTGGCGATGATGAGCTTGTCGCGACCGCCCCGGGCTTTCAGCCACTTGCCGAGGATTGTCTCGGATTCACCGCCCTTGTGGCCCGGCACCCACTTCGAATAGACGTCGGCCGTATCGATGGCATCGAATCCGGCGCCGACGAAGGCATCGAGCAACTTGAACGACATTGCCTCGTCGGCCGTCCAGCCGAATACGTTACCCCCGAACATCAGCGGTGCTATGGAGATGCCGGAATTGCCGAGCTTGCGCTTTTCCATGTCCGTGTCCCGTTGTTTCCTCAGGCCAGCTTCCAATCGAGCGTGATTTCTGCATTGAGAACCTTCGAGATCGGGCAGCCGGCCTTGGCGCCCTCGGCAACCTTCTGGAACTGCTCCTGCGAGATGTTGGGCACAGTCGCCTCGAGCTTCAGCGCCGATTTCGAGATCTTGAAGCCCGCACCCTCCGGCTCGAGCGTCACGGCGGCGCTCGTGGCAAGCCGCGTCGGCGTGAATCCCGCGGCGCTCAACGCGAACGCCAGTGCCATCGTGAAGCAGCCCGCGTGCGAGGCGGCGAGCAGCTCTTCGGGGTTGGTGCCCTTGGTGTCGCCGAAGCGCGTATTGAAGCCGTAGGGCGTGGTGGCGAGAACACCGCTTTGCGAGGTCAGGCTGCCCTTGCCCTCCTTGCCCGTGCCCTGCCATTCGGCGCTCGCTCTTCGCGTTATGCCTGCCATATCGTGTACTCCATCAAACGATCGAGGCGTGGCACAGGCCACGCCAGCTCATCTGCTCCAAGCTTAGCGCATCTTTGCCCCCTCGCGCCAACACGCGCGAGCACGGCGCTACGGCCAGCCCTAAACGTCGATCTTGAAACCGAGGTCCACTTCGGAGGCGGGCACACCGCCTTTGACACCCCAGTTGCCGGGCTCAGGTTCGATCAGGACGATCCGCGTCGCGTTGCGCGGAACGCCCGCGGCCTCCAGGTTGTCCGCGATCGCCCTGTACAGAACGCGCTTGGCGTCCGGCGAGCGCGCAGCGATGCCGATGATCTCGACGCGTGTGTAACGCTCCTACCGGCCCGCCGGCACGATGCGCCGGTTTGCGTCGTAAAGGTCCAATACGATGTCGCGATCCCCGTCGGGGATCTGGAAGGCAGAGACGAGCGCCGCCTGCACCGCTTCGATCAACGCCATTGCTCTGCCGGCTGCCCAACTTCCGGTGGCGATCCGCACACAGGGCATTCCTCGGCCTCCTGGTTGCTCGCCATCAGAGCCGATTCGTGCCGGGCGGCAGCCCGAGGTCAACGCGCCCGCTGATGACGTAGTTATTTGAGCTCATGGCCACGTGCTTTACGGCCGCGTGGACATCGCGCACGCATCGCTCGAGCCGGTTGGTCTCGAAAATTGCGACTGCCCCCGCCGCAGCAGCCAACCGGCCCACAATCGCAACGGCGGTCTCGGCAGCGTGCGTGCAAGCTGCCCGGAGCGCGGCACGCGCCCGCAGCAGCCGCTCTCCACCCGCGTCGGTTGCCGCCGTCAGCTCCCCCATCGCCTCTCGCAAAAGGGCGCGGGCCGCCGCCAGATGAACGCTGACACGGCCGAACTCGGACTGAATGACCTCGCGCTCGCGCAGCGGCAGGCTGGTGCCGACGCGTACCTTGCCTTCCGCCATTTCCGCGAACGCGGTGATTGCGGCACGGACGATGCCGAGCGGCACGACGGACACCGTCCAGGAGAACGTGGAGACCGCCGGCAGGCGATAGACTAGGCCGGGCTGTGTCGGCCGGTGATCTGGGAAAGCGTGGGTGTGAGCCGATGGGACGATGAGATCGCTCACCTCGAAGTCGCAACTGCCCGTGCCGCGCAGACCCGAGACGTGCCAATTGTCGATGATGGTGACGTTCTCCCGAGGGAAATAGCAGCACAGCGTCTGCACGTCCTTGCCCCCGGCGCCGCCGGCGACCTGGCACAGCCCCATGAAGTGTGTGGCGTGATGCGCCCCGCTGCCGAACGGCCACCGCCCGCTCACCCGGTAGCCGCCGTCCACCGGCACCGCCGTTCCGACCGCACCCGTCGCGCTCACCACGAACGCATGCGGGCTCGCAAACAGCGCGCGGGCGGCGGCCTCGGGAAGATAGCCGGCAACCCGGCTCATGCCGCCGCCATTGCCGACGATCCAGCCGACCGAGCCGTCGAGTTCGGCTGCGGCCTCGACCACCTCCATGAATTCGAGGGGCGACAGCTCCGGTCCTCCGAGAGCCTTCGGGAGCCACAGGCGGAACAGCCCGGCATCGGCGCAGGCCGCGAACACCGCGTCAGGGAGGCGGCGCTCGCGCTCGATCGCGTTCCGGTGCTCCGCGACCAGCGGGGCCAGGCGGCGAACCTTCGCGAGCATCTCATCAAGGGGGGCCGAAATGGCGTTGTTCATGGCGCCTGTCCATCCAAGGGCGGCGACGACCGATCGCCCACTTTCCGGGAAGTCGCCGGCCAGGAGCAAGGTCGAAGAATTCAGCTGCAGATGAAGCAGATTCATCTACGATCCTTGCCATGGAGCGCTTGCCACCACTCACCGAGCTACGCGCCTTCGAGGCAGCCGCCCGCCACTTGAGCTTCAAAGGCGCGGCCGCTGAGCTGAGCGTCACGCCGACAGCGATCAGCCACCAGATCAGGCTGCTCGAGGAGCATTGCGGGCAGCGCCTGTTTCGCCGCCGGCCGCGTCCCCTGACATTGACCAGGGCGGGAGAGCAGCTGTTTCCGGTTCTGCGCGACGGCCTGGAGGCCTTTGCCGAGGCGCTGGCAAGCGTGCGCGCAGGCGCAGCAAGCGGCAGGCTGCGCGTCACCGCCACCAACGCCTTTGCCGCGCGCTGGCTCGTGCCGCGCCTGCCGCGCTGGCGCCAGCTCCACCCGCGGCTCACGATCCAGCTCGTCGGCACCGATTCCGTCCTCGACCTGCAGGCCGGCGAGGCCGACGTTGCCATTCGCTACGCACGTACGCCGCCCTCGGATGGAGACGCCGTCGAGCTGGTGCGCGACACCTTCCACGTCGTCGGCAGCCCTTCGCTGGTCGGCAAGGTGCGCACAAGGATGCGTCCCGCGGATTTGGCCCGCTATCCCCTCATCGAGGCGGAATGGCCGCCGACCGATCGGGAGGCCCCGAACTGGCACCGCTGGGAGGTCGCAGCACGCGCCCGCCAAAAGGCGGCGGTGCCGCGACTTGCGAGCCTGGCGGCGCTGAGCTTCCGGGAGGAGCTGCACGCCATCGAGGCGGTGATCGCCGGGCAGGGTCTCGGCATCTGCAGCGACGTTCTGATCGGGCCTGAGCTTGCCGCCGGAACGCTGCTGCGCCTTTCCGACATCACGCTGCCCGGCTACGGCTTTTACATCGTCCACCGCACCGGCCACCCCAAGGAGGCCTCGATCCGCGCGTTCGCCAGGTGGGCGCAAGCTGCTCTGTAAGCGACGGCGGCATCAGCCGGCAAGCGCGAAGCCCTCGTAGCCCCTGGCCGCCACCTCGTTGCAAATCTCTCGATAGCGCCCCATGCCGCCGGCATACGGCATGAACACGCGCGGCTTTCCCGGCACGTTGGCGCCGAGATACCAGGAATGATGCGCCTGTGGCAGCAGCGTTGCATTGGCAGCGGCGTTCACCTCCGCAACCCAGCGATCCATGGCCTCCGGCTGCGCCTCGACACGCTCCAGGCCGTTCGCGCGCATGTGGGCGATGCAGTCGGTGATCCACTCGACGTGCTGCTCGATCGCCACCGGCATGTTGCAGAGCACGGACGGGCTGCCAGGGCCGGTCACGGTGAACAGGTTTGGAAAGCCCGCGACCTGCAGGCCCAGGTAGTTGCGCGGGCCGGCCGACCAGGCGTCCGCCAGCGCAAGCCCATCACGCCCGCGAATGTCGATGCGCAGCAGCGGGCCCGTCATGGCATCGAAGCCGGTGGCGAACACGATGATGTCGAGCGGATATTCCCCATCGCGCGTGCGCACGCCGGCCGGCGTGATGGCCTCGATGGGCGCGGCCCGCACATCCACCAGCGCGACGTTGTCGCGATTGAAGGTCTCGAAGTAGTCGGTGTCGATGGGCGGGCGCTTGGCGGCATAGGGATGGTCGATATCGGCGAGCTTCTCGGCAGTGGCCGGGTCCTTCACGATCTGGCGGATCTTGCTGCGGATGAAGTCGGCGGCCGTATCGTTGGCGCCCTTGTCCTGCAGGAGATCCTGAAAGGTGGCACGGAATTGCAGCCCGCCCGTCTCCCACGCCGCCTCATAGATCGCCTGGCGCTCCTGCGGGCTCACATCGAAGACCTTGCGCTCCTCGATCAGGAATGCGTGGCCGTTGGTGGCGGCGCGCATGATGCGTCGGATCTCGGCGCGGTTGTCGCGCACATACTTCTGGAAGGCTCGGGTCAGCGGAGCGTTGCGCGCGGGCACGCTGTAGTTGGCCGTGCGCTGAAAGACGGTGAGATGCCCCGCGGTCTCGGCGATGACCGGCGCGGCCTGGATGCCGGTCGAGCCGGTGCCGATGAGGCCGACGCGCTTGCCGGTGAAGTCCACCCCTTCGTGCGGCCATTGCCCCGTGTGCACCCAGCGGCCGGCGAACGTATCGAGCCCGGGTATGCGCGGCACGTTGGCGGCGGAGAGACAGCCGACGGCGGCGATCAGGAATTTCGCCGTGAACGCCTCTCCAGCCTGCGTGCTCACATGCCAGCGGTTGGCCTTCTCGTCGTAGCGTGCCGCCGTCACGCGCGTATCGAAGCGGATGTCGCGCTTGAGATCGAGCCGGTCGGCGACGTAGTTGAGGTAGCGCCTGACCTCTGCGTGCCCGGGATAGCGCTCCGTCCACTGCCAGCCCTCCTGCAGCTGCTCGGAGAACGTGAAGCAGTAGGAGTGGCTTTCCGAATCGCACCGGGCGCCGGGATAGCGATTCCAGTACCATGTGCCGCCGACGCCATCGCCGGTCTCGAGCACCGCGGCCGAGAGGCCCAGCCGGTCACGCAGGCAATGCAGCTGGTAGAGGCCCGAGAAGCCCGCGCCGATGATCAGGGCATCATATGCCGCCACCTTCGCAGCCGCTGAGCCTTTCCTGGCGCCGTTGGCAGTCCCCATCGAGTCCTCCGCCTGCAGTCAGACAGGCCGCACCTGCAGCCCATTCCTCATTGTAAGGTCAATGCAAAGGCGAGGAAGTGCAGTTTGTGCAGGCGTGGGCTGCCGTTGCGCCGGGGCCGGTGCGAGGGCCGGTCTCTGGGTGCCTATCTCTTGCGCGATGGGGGCTGGGCGGTCTCGGCCGACCAGCGAGAGCCCGCATCCGAGCCCGAGCCGCTGCCGGGAGCGCGGGGCCCCTCGCTCCTCGCGCTCGGTTTGTCACGCGGCACGATGCGCAGGTCCTCGGGCGTCATCTGGAAGATTTCGCGCGTGAAGCCGGGCGTCAGCAGCGAGAGGGGGTTCACGATCACCTCGGGCCGGGCCATCGCCCCCTTGATGGCGAAGGTGATGCCGAACATGCCCTCGCCCCTTGGACCCGTGAGGACCTGTCCCAGCAGCGGGATTTCCGCCGGCGCCCGCATCAGGCCGGATATCGGGACATACGTGCCCCCGATGTGCACCCTCTGGGCCCTGAAGTCGACCTTGCCGGTCATCGACGCGCTGACGAGCTGGCCATTCAGGACGGCATCGTGCATCACGAACTGGCCGTGCCCGACCTCGAACGGCACGCGCATGACCTCGAAATCGAACTGCTCGCGCACGACAGTGCGGCGCTGGTTGGATGGCGTGCCGTCGGCGTTCTGCAGCACCTCGCTGATGATGGGATCGCCGAGCACGGTGAAATTGCGAGCCACCAGCAGGCCCGTGCGCTCGACAGGGCCTTGGCCGTCGAGATTGACTTCAAGCTGCATGGTGCCGCCGACGGCATTGGGATAGAACCCGACCAGCTTGAAGGCGAGACCGGCATCCGTCGCTTCGGCGCGAAGGCGCCGGGCATGACCCGCATCGCTGCGCACCTCGGCCACGAACGGCTTGCCGCCCTCCAGCACACCGCGCGCATCGAGCGACGTCATCCTGTTCCCGCGCTTCTGCAACCGCACCTTGGCACTGCGCAGGGTCGTGTCGGAGAAGCCGACGACCGTGTCGATGTCGGCCTGCAGGTCGAGACCGGACCGCGCCTTCGCGCTCGCGGCCGTCGCGCCAAGGTGGGAAACATCGAAGAAGGAGCGGAAGAGGTCGCGCCCGTCGTAGGTCGGACCCTTGGCGGTGACGTCCCAGACGCCATCCGGGCGCATCTTGCCATGCGCCTGCAGGCTGGTGACGACGTTGAGCGAGAAATTGGGGAAACGGAATTCCTTGAGGCGGTTGTCGGCGCCGATGCCCATCCAGCCCTCGACCGCCACATCGTCACCGACGAGCCGGACATTGCGCAGCTCCATGGGGTAGGGGCTGCCGCCACGCAGGAGGTCGAATTCGAACAGGCTGGCCCTGCCCCTGGGCTTGCGCCAGGCCACGCTGTCGAGAACGATCTCGCTGTTGAGAAGGTCTGCGCGCAAGTGCACGCGCCGCTCCCCCTCCGCATCCCTGCCGACCGTCACCTCGACGGCGACATCGCCCTGCACGATCTCGTTGACGTCTAGCCCCAGCTGGGTACGGGCGTTGCCGTCGAGGTTCGCCGTGATGCGCAACGGCGGCTGCTTGTCGGCGGGAGCGCCGAAGATGTGGTGCCAGCCTGCCTTGGCGACCACACCGTTCACCAGCATCTCGCCCCTCGCCTCCGCAGCCGTGGCGGTCATGTCGATGGCGATGTTGGCGCCACTCACCTCATAGGGTCCGAGCATCTGGCCGAGCCGGCCCTCGGTGACGCGGGCCTTGCCTTCAACCGTCACGTCGCGCGGGCCCAACGGCTGACCGAGCGGCATGGAGGCCGTCAGTTGGCCGTCGACCTTGCCGTCCACCCCGGCGATCGTCAGGCCGTTGTTCTGCAGGATTTGCAGCGGCTCGGCATCGAGCATCTCGAGCGCGGCCGACAGCGGGCCATGCATCCGGAAGGCGGCGCGCCCGGTGCGCGGCAGCGGCTCCTTCATGTCGACGGTGAACGCACCCTTGACGCCGAGACGGCGTCCGTCCGCGAGGGCGAATGCTCCGTCCGGCACGCTGAGCTCGAAGGTATTCTCGTCGACCCGCACCGCGGCGCGCGGCGCCTCCAGCGTGGGCCAGGCGCGAATGAGGTCGAAGCCGAGGTTGACACCTTCGAGCGTCAGCGAGCCGCTGGTGTGGTGGGCCGCGGGATCATTCGGGCCACGCTTCGACCCTGAGTCCGTGGCCAGCCTGAACGCTCCGCCCTGGATCCAGCCCCGCGCGACGTGCGCCACCACCCAGTCGCGCGTGCGCGGCGCAAGCGGAGCGGGCCAGAGCGTCTTGAGGGTGCTGATGGACATCGCTCCGATCTTGCCCTCGAGCCTGGCCTCCATCGCGCCGACCATGTCGGTCACGTCCCCCTCGGCAGTGACCTCGCCTCCTCCGGCGCGCAGCAGAACCTGGTTGAGGACGATGCGACCGCGCTCGGGCGCGAAACTGCCGGTCACCTCCCAGTCGTCGATGGCAACCCGCGGCAGCAATGGCGGTTCCGCGCCGATCCAGCCGCCGGCCGACTTGAGGGCAAAGGACCATCCGGAGTCTGCCGCACCCTGTCCCGTGCGCACGATATTTCCGGTGAACTGCACGCGGCTGTCGCCCCACACGAGGACCGATGGTGCAATCTCGAAGCGCCGCGCGGCGCGGTCGTAGGACAAAGCGAGATGCCCGCCGTCGACCTGCAGCGGGGTGGCGCCGAGCCACGGCAGCAGCACCCGCCCTGGAGCCATGTCGATGCCGATCGTCCCGCCCAGAATTTCCCCCGTACTGGAGAGCTCGACCTTCGCATCACCCCACAGCTGCACATCGAGGCTCTCGAGCCCTGCCAGCTGCGGCAGCGTGCGCGCCAAGCCGCGCGGGATGAGGCCCTGGACGGATACCGCCAATTGCAGGGTGCGGGCATTCTCCTGCTCCTGAGTGCGGAAATTCAGGGTCCAGGGGCCTGTGAGCGAGTCGATCTTGGCGCGCCCGGCGATCGAGCTGCGGCTGCGGCGATGGTCGAGGTCGATATCGAGTTCCGGTACGCGCCAGATGCTCTTGCGGCTGCCGTTGTCAATCACGACCGTGGCCGACTTCAGCCCCACCTCGCGCAGATAGGCGCCAGCATGCTGGCGCCGGCGCGCGCGCGCCGAACTCTCGGAGAGCACCTTGACGAGATCGATGCGGCCAAGCGCTTCCTCGCCTGCGCCGGCGGGAGCCTGCACCGCTCCCGATCCGGAGCGAGCCGCCGGCGTCTTGGCAATCTCGTGCGTCTCGGCGGGGACGGCAAACTTGAGAGAGAGCTTGCCGTCCTCGCTGTAGAACAGCGACAGCCGCGGCGAGACCAGGGCGACGCTCTCGGGTGCGATGCGTCCCGCCAGCAGTGCCCTGTGGCTCAGGGAGACCGTGGCGGACGGCGCCAGCGCCAAGGGTACGTCGCCGGCGTCTGCGACCTGCACGTTGAGCAGTTCGAACTGCAGCTTGCCGCCCTCGCTCAGACGCAGCGCGACATCCTGGATACGAACGCGCAACCCCGACAGTTCGTCCGCGATCGCCTTCTCGATCGGGTCCTTGAGAAAGTCGAGCGCAACGGGGCCATGCAGCAGTTTCACATAGAGCAGCCCGAGGACCACACCGACGGCAAACGCCGGAATGCCCACCAGCTTGGCGGCGAGCCCAAGGGCCGAACGCAGCCGACGCCTCGCACCTCGCGGATCCGCGGTTGGACGTGACATCGCCTTGCCCGCGGCGGGCCTGGACAGAGGCTGCGAGGTCGGCGGGCCGGTGGGGCGGGACATGGTTTGCGTCACGGGCCGCGAGGTAATCTCGCCGGCGGGGCGGGACATAATCTGACCCGCCGGGCGCGACATGGGCTTGCCCGTACGTGGAGTGCTCCGCCGGTCCCCTTGCCCCCCGGAATCGGTCACACCGTATCCTCGTTCACGTGGCGGTCTTCAACCCCCGCCAGGCCATCATGCGCAATCCAGCCGACGGCCGGGTCCAGCAGCCCCCTGTGCAAACCGGCCTCCCCGATCGCCCGCAGCTACCATTGCAGGTCTTTGCGACGGCGGGCGAGAATCAGCGCCAGCCGAATTAACGCGCGCCGGTCCCGCCCGTGCAAGCAGGAGGCGCAAAAAGCGTCGAAAGGAAGGCGTGCGGCCAGCCGCAACGGGCATGCGGCCGCACGTGTGTCCCAGCGATCAGGTCGGCTGCGGCTCCAGGCCGCCGGTGTCCGGCTCGGCGCGGGGTGGTCGCGTCTTGCCCGCGGCGGGAACTGCCGGGCCAGCCGGCCCTTTGGTCTCCTCGTCGTCGGAGACGCGCACGATCCGCTCGCCGCGGATCAGGGCCTGTACTTCCTCGCCGCTGATGGTTTCGTACTCCATCAGGCCCTGCGTGATCGCCTCGAGTTTGTCGCGGTTGGCAAACAGCACCTCGCGCGCCTTCTTCTCGCCGTCCGTTACGATGCGCCGGATCTCCTCATCGATCAGCTTCGCCGTGTCCTCCGACATGTTCTGGCGCTGCGTGATCGCGTGGCCGAGGAAGACCTCCTGCTGGTTCTCGTTGTAGCGCAGGGGCCCGAGTTTCTCGCTCATCCCCCACTCCGTCACCATGCGGCGTGCAAGCTCGGTTGCCTGCATGATGTCGCTGGAGGCGCCCGTATTGAGGTGGTCCTCGCCGTAGATCAGCTGCTCGGCGACGCGCCCGCCGAACATCGTCGCGATACGCGCCGTGCACCACTGCATGGAGTAGCTGAGCTTGTCACGCTCCGGCAGGCTCATGGTGACGCCGAGCGCGCGGCCGCGCGGGATGATCGTGACCTTGTGCAGGGGATCGTTGCCCGGCACCATGAGGTTGACCAGGGCGTGGCCCGCCTCGTGGTAGGCGGTCGCGAGCTTCTCCTCCTCGGTCATGGCCATGGAGCGCCGCTCCGCGCCCATCATGACCTTGTCCTTGGAGTCCTCGAACTCCTGCTGGGTGACGAGCCGCTTGTTGCGCCGGGCGGCAAGCAGCGCCGCCTCGTTGACCAGGTTTGCCAGATCGGCCCCCGAGAAGCCCGGCGTGCCCCGGGCAATCACCTTGGGGTCGACGTCGGGTGCCAGGGGAACCTTGCGCATGTGCACGCGAAGGATCTTCTCGCGGCCGGCCACATCGGGGTTCGGCACGACGATCTGGCGATCGAAGCGTCCCGGACGCAGCAGCGCCGGATCGAGCACGTCCGGCCGGTTGGTGGCCGCGATGAGAATGATGCCCTCGTTGGCCTCGAAGCCGTCCATCTCCACGAGCAGCTGGTTCAACGTCTGCTCGCGCTCGTCGTTGCCGCCGCCCAGACCCGCGCCGCGATGGCGGCCGACAGCATCGATCTCGTCGATGAAGATGATGCAGGGCGCATTCTTCTTGGCCTGGTCGAACATGTCGCGAACGCGCGAGGCTCCCACGCCCACGAACATCTCGACGAAGTCCGAGCCCGAAATCGTGAAGAACGGCACGTTCGCCTCGCCGGCGATAGCCCGCGCCAGCAGGGTCTTGCCGGTGCCCGGCGGACCCACCAGCAGCGCACCGCGCGGAATGCGCCCGCCGAGGCGCTGGAACTTCTGCGGATCGCGCAGGAACTCCACGATCTCCTGCAGGTCGGACTTGGCCTCGTCGACGCCGGCGACGTCCTCGAATGTGACCCGGCCGTGCCGCTCGGTCAGCAGCTTGGCCTTGGACTTGCCGAAGCCCATGGCACGCCCGCCGCCCGACTGCATCTGGCGCATGAAGAAGATCCAAACGCCGATCAGGAGAAGCATCGGGAACCAGTTGACCAGCACGCCCAGGATGGAGGGCACATCCTCCTCCGGCGGCCGCGCGGTGATCTTGACGCCCTTCTTGTTCAGGCGCTCCACAAGGCCGGGGTCCTCCGGTGCAATGGTGGTGAAGGTGCTGCTCTTGTCGCGGTAGCTGCCGCTGATCCGGTGCTTGGCAATCGTCACATCCGAAATGTTGCCAGCATCCACGCCGGCAAGAAAATCAGAGTAACTGATCTCGTTGCCACGGCGCCCCGTACTGGGATTCTGGAACAAATTGAACAGGGCCATGAGCAACAGGCCGATGACGACCCAGATTGCCAGGTTCCGAAAGTTGGAATTCATCGGGATTCCTTCGTGCCCCGGGGCTATAAAGTGCCGTCCAACCCTGGGTTGCTGCCTCGATCCGCCGCCGCTCGGCGCTCCAAGGTCTCGTTTAACATAGGTGCGTATAGAAAATTTGCCAAGCATGACTGCCACCATCGCGCCGCGGTTGCTGACGCGCAGACGGGTGGCGACCCTCACTCTGAGAGTGTGATCTGGAGGCCGTCAGACCTCCTCCGAGGCCGATTCTGGACCATCGGGGTTCCAGTCACCTGCCCTTGCCAAGTTGTATCTCAAGCCGACGAAGGCCGCAGAGATTAGGCGCTCGAACCCCGGTTCACCCCAGAAATCCATGCAAGGAACGGCGACCAGTCTGCCTTGCCGCCGGAACGCAGGGACGAACTGCAAAGGCCGCGACCGAATGACCGGTCCCCCCGGACGCTCGAACTCGCC
>Ga0111538_10006562_pt1 | contig 15735 bp, 5 predicted proteins | sample SoiMethybrSBSTD1_FD_79669 | JGI IMG/M metagenome (GOLD analysis project Ga0111538, IMG submission 79669) | Bulk soil microbial communities from a Populus tree surrounding site in Tennessee, USA - Soil MetaG P. TD hybrid SBSTD1 (version 2)... | ecosystem: Environmental > Terrestrial > Soil > Tree...
AAAAGATAGCCCATCAGCGAAAGATTGGCGGCCAGCAGCAACCCGTGCTCCCACAACCAACGGGCCGGCGGCCAACTGACGATTGAGGTAGCCCATTCAAGAGGCAACCGCTCGACGCCAAAAGTCGGCAGTACAAATAAGCAGAGCGGAGCATAGAGCCACCGCGTCAACTTCGGCCAGCGCCGCAACCAGGGTGAAGGTTGAGGAAAGTAGAGAAACAAATGAAACAGCAGCGGGGCTGAGAAAAGCCCGCCGATTAGCGCTAAAGCGACCGGCAGCGCAAGCCACTTGGTCGCTATCTCTTCCTGCCAATGGTAGTTCAGTACCGTCGAAAAGCTGCCGAGCATCAAAGCCAACAGCCACGCCTGTCGATCCTCCGCTTTGAGCGACAACACGATCAGCCCGGAGAGCCAAAATAAAAGCGGAGGCAACTTATTCCACGGAAAAGAGCCGCGCCGACGTGGAATGGTTTGCCAGGCGAAAGTCATTTCCTGGCCGTTGCGCTCGACGGTCATCGAATAAGGCGAACCGGGCGCCAGGCGATACTCGTCATTCAGTACGCCCGCGTGCTCCGCCGCATTCACGCCGTTGATGGCGATAATTTTGTCGCCCGGGCGCAACTCTTGGGCAGGGCCTTGTGGGTCGATCTGGCTGACCTGAAACTCGCCAAACCCGTCTGACGCGTAGTCTGACACGTACCACCCCGCATCGCTTCCGGGCGGGTAAAGCCAGAAGTAGAAGCTGGCCGCACTATAGACCAGCAGCAGAGCGAAGAAGGCGATTCCCAAAATGAATCGAACAGGGCTGTTCATGAGCTTCAACCCTCCCATTGTTTATAGGCTGTGTAGGGATTGCTTGCACAAGACTGTCACTTCCGCCAACACCGGCAACGTCATCCACCGCGTCATCAATCTGTTTAGCTTCATCAATGAGTTTTGTCAGCCGTCTGACCGCGTCGCGCTGGATCCGCTGCGCCTCACTCCGCTGTGATTGCCCGTTTCGCCTTGAGTCCGAGGGAGAACTTCTTCCTCCTCCACTCTGGATTTGGGTGGTTACGACAGCTAGCGCAACAACTGCGGTAGTAATAAGAACGACCATTATTGGCCGGGCTAATGAGAATAGACAGCGAGCCATCTTCATCGACTCTCCAGACTGAAAGTGAATGTTACGAACTCAACAGGCCTCGGAGAAGAACCAAGGTTAACTTTTCCCCCTGTTGATGCTCAGATTGTCTGATTGACTAAGAGGAATCTGGTAACAAACAGAGCGAGCTGGCACTCACGGACGCCACGGCGCAAACGGTAGTTAGATATCCCAGCACATCACGTCCCCGCTGTCGCAAAGTCGTCACGACGGTCAAGATGCGCTCAACGAACCGACTCCCACTTTCGCTCTGCGTCCCGAATGATTTCCTGCGCCAGATCACTGCGCGCCGCAGCGGTCTCTCAGCATTATTGTTGGTCGGTTCAACACCCTCGACGCGCACAAATGTCCAGAGAGATTCCCACAGCTTCAAATTGTTCTGGCAGGTATGGCGTGTCTTCGGATGCGTCGAGCATGAACCTGCCTGCAGCAACTCTTTTACCTGCTGCTGAATCGGCTCCATCCGAACTTGGAACTCGACGCGACTCAGCGCGCCGTTTCGCACTTGATGCCAGAGGGTGAGGACCTCTTTCACCTGCTCAGGCGCGATTTGTACGTTCCGCAGTTCCATATTACTGAGCAGGATCCGCTCGATCACGTTCCGCAACCTGCGCGGAGGCTGAGCGCATCACGCTTTAACTACTGTTAAGCGCCGGATTGAGTACTGTTAACGGCGTCAGCGCGTGGGCCTCACGAGAAGTTCTCAACCAGTATGATGTCGCTCTCCGTCTGGTCCACTTGCACGTAGAGTATCCATCGGCCGTCGGACGTGGTGGTGAGGTTCGGGCCGTTCCAAAGAGGCTCCTTCTCGATCGTGGCGACTCGAGTCGTCCGGCCCGTGGCGAAGCTGTAGAACTCTACGGACTGGTGTGGACGCGCCTCCGGGTTGACGAAGTAGACTCCCTGCTCCCAGACGGCCCAGGCGCCATGCCTGACATGATCCAGGACCTTAACTTCCTCGCCGCCTTCCGCCGGCGCCCGCCATAGCCCTGGCACGTTCCACTTCGCGTAGTAAACGAACTTCCCGTCGGGGGACTCGAAGGCCTCGCGCCCGCCCTGCCTCGTCACCTGTATTGCCTGCCCGCCTTCGGCCGGCGCCTTCCAGATCTGCCACTCCCCGCTGCGGTCCGAGCCAAAGTAAATGAAGCGCCCGTCTCTCGACCAACTGGGTCGCACATCTGCCGAAGGCTCAACCGTCAGGCGGCGCGGCCTGCCTCCATCCAAACCCACCACATAGATGTCATGGCTCCCCTCTGCGGGAGAGTCGAAGGCGATCTGCCGCCCGTCTGGGGACCAGCGCGGGCTGCCCAGGCGCGAGCCGCCGAAGGAAGTCAGCCGGACGGGGGTGGAGCCGTCCGCGTCACACGTCCACAGCTCTGCGGTCCCGGTGCGCGAGGATACAAAGACGATCTTCTTCCCATCCGAGGAATACTGGGGGCTGTCATCCGGCCGCGTGGACGAGATCAACTTCAACGGCTGACTGCCGCCCGGGTTCTTCACGCCCTGGGACTCGACACGCCAGATATTCCTGTCCGAGAGGGTGGCGGCGTAAGCGAGGAGCCTCCCCTGACGTGAGATCGTAACGGTGTCGGGGCTCTCTTCACCTGCCGAGACGCGTTCCGGCATGCCGCCTTCGGCGGGGACCTTCCACAAGCGTCGGGAGCCCCCGCGGTTAGAAGAGTAAATGATCCCGCGGCCGTCAGGAGTCCAGGCCAGACCGTTAATCACCGAATTATCCGAAGTCAGACGTGTGGGTTCGCCGCCGGAGACGCGTACGAGATAGATGTTGTCTGTGTCGTTGTTGTTCCGGCGGATGAAGACCAGCGTGGCGCCGTCCGGGGAGATAGCGGGGGATCTATCGCCGTAGCTCCCCGCGGGCGGCGAAGTCAGTTTACGTCTTTCGAGGCTCTCGATCGAGAGAAGGTAAACGCTGGAGGGAGCCAGCGGCGAGTCTCTATCTGAGAAGGCTAGGGATTTCCCGTCGGACGACCATGCGAGGGAATGGCCTGGCAAACGGGAACCGGGTGGAGCGCCTGAGTGAAGGACGCGCTCCGGGCCGCCGGTGGTTGGGACGAGCGCTATCGAGTCCTCGTTTTCCATAAAGCGGATGAAGGCGATGTGACGCCCGTCCGGAGACCAGCAGGGATAGCGATCGGCGCCGGGATGGCTGGTCAGCCTGAGCTGGGCGCCGGTGTCGAGCCGTTTGACGTAGACGTCATAGTTGTCGGCGCCGGGACCATTCCACGTGAAGGCGATCTGTCTGCTGTCGGGCGAGAAGGACGGCTCCATCTCGGAGCCGGGAAAACTTGTGAAGAGGATTATCTTCGGCACGGGGACCGATGCCCTGTCGAAGTGTCGGTCTCGACTGAGCCATCTGTAAGCCCAGAAGGCAGCCCCAGCCGTCAGCAGAGTGATGGCGGCCAGCGCAACCATGAGTCCCCGCTTGTGGCGTATGATCTCGCTTAGAATCACCTTGCTGCTCGAAATCTGTGGCGCCAGCCCAGCGCCAGCCGGCGCCAGCCGCTCGCTGTTACCATTGACCGCCCCAGTCGTGAAGGGCCACTCGGGGAACGAGGATAATGCTATCTCCTCGCTGACCTCGAGATTCCGCTTCAGGTTCCGCAGGTCGATCAGTAGGTCTCGCGCCGCCTGATATCGCTCGTCTGGGTCTTTAGCCAGCGCCTTCCGCACGATCTCCTCAAAACGTTCAGGCGTCCCTTCGGCGTAGGCCGCGAGTGGCGACGGCTCGCTCTGCCGGATGGAGTTGATGCGCCGGTGGACGTCTTTGCCCTCGAAAGGCGGGCGCCCGGCAACCATCTCATACAACATCACGCCAAGGCTCCAAAGGTCGGTGCGGTGATCCACACTGGAGGAATTCCGCGTCTGCTCCGGCGACATGTATGTCGCCGTCCCCAGCACCAGTCCCGGCTCGGCGCCGCTCCTCATTTCCGACCACGCGCCAGAACCGACCGGCCGCCTCGGCGCGGCCGGTTCGACCTTCTCGATCAGTTTGGTCAGGCCAAAGTCGAGCACTTTAACGATACGGTCCCGCCGGACCATGACGTTCTCCGGCTTGATGTCGCGGTGGACGACACCCTCGGCGTGCGCCACGTCCAGCGCGCTCGCGACCTGCGCAGCCGCGTCCAGCGCTTCGGCGAGCCGCATCCTACCCCCTGCCATGTGGGCGCGCAGTGTCTCGCCTTCGATGAACTCAGTGACGATGAAGTAAACGCCACCCGCACGCCCGAACTCGTGGATGGTGAGAATGTTGGGGTGGTTGAGCGCTGAGGCCGCGCGCGCCTCCAATTCGAATCGCTGAACTCGCTCCGGGTCGTCAGTAAACTCTTTCGGCAGTAGCTTGAGCGCCACCTTGCGCCCGAGCATGGTATCTTCGGCCAAATAGACTTTCCCCATCCCGCCTGCTCCCAGCAGCGACAGCACTCGGTAGTGACCGATGATATGCCCCGCCGCCAGCGTCTGGGACTCCACATCTCCAAGCAGTTCGGCGGCCATCCCCAGCGCGGGTGTAGCGATGAAGTCGCCCGCCTGTTCGTGGGCCTCGAGCAATGACTCGACCTCGTGACGCAGTTCTTCATCCGCGCCGCAGGCGCTGTCAATTAATGAAGCGCGCTCTTCAGGCGCAAGTTCTAAAGCCGCGCCATAGAGCTCGGCTATTTGCTCAAAACGCTCAGGCGTCATCTCTTTCCTTATTTACTCAATTCGCGGTAGAGCCAGGCGCGAGCCAAATTCCAATCACGGCTGACCGTCTCGGGTGAGACCTTAAGCGCCTCGGCGATCTCCTCGATGGTCAGCCCCCCAAAGAACTTTAACTCGACGACCCTGCTCCTTCGCTCGCTGTGGACGGCCAACGCGTCGAGCGCCTCGTCGAGCGCGATTAGGTCGGCGCTGCGCTCATGCGGGACGCGGGCCGCCGCGGAGAGTGACACTCTCAGCGCGTGGGCGCCGTGTTTGGCGCGATGGCGGCGCTTGGCGAAATCGACCAGGATATTCCGCATGATGCGCGCCGCCATCGCAAAGAATTGAGCGCGGTTTTGCCAGTTGACATTCTCCCAATCAATCAATCGAAGAAAAGCCTCGTTGACGAGCGCCGAAGTTTGCAGCGAATGCCCTGGACGCTCGCGCCTCATGTGGTAATGCGCTAACCGGCGTAGCTCCTGGTAGCACTGTGTGGTCAGTTCATCGAGCGCCGCCTTGTCGCCACTGCCCCAGGCTTTAAGCAGTTCGGTAATTTCCTGTGTGGTCGCAGTCGCCATAGGACACTCCGTGTGTTAAGTGGGAAAAAACACCTGCGAACAAATATCATAGGACTTCGACGCCCCTCGATACAAAAAAAATCGTCCCGCTTAAAAGGTTCCGCCCCGGAAATCGCCTATAAGAGTAGAGAAGAGACTCTCGTTAAGGAAGGCCTCGGGCAGACTTTACATCAAAACCGAGATTAGTGTCCGAGCCGATGCTAAAGACAAAGAAACGCAAGCCGGGATGAATATAGCTTCAGTTCGTAGGGATTGCGTTATTCGCTGCCCATGCCGCGCACGGAAAAATATGAAATGAAGAAGTTTGGAGTTCCGCCGTCATGCGGTCAGGGTCGATAGACCGCGCCGATTGCCTGAAGGCGGAACTCCAAACAATTTTCCAAGGAGGACATCATGCGAAAGCTCGCCCTATCGGGTCTTCTTGCAGTAGGCCTGTTATGCATTGGTTTCGATTGGCTGTCCGAGAATTTTCAGAACTGGATGGGGAAAACTGCGGCCCAGGCCATGCCACGGAATATGGAAAATCTGGGCCGCGGCGTCGTAGCAGTGCGATCAAGCAGTTCGCAAGCCTTCATCAGTTGGCGGTTGCTCGGACTGGATCCAGCCAGCATCGGCTTCAATGTTTACCGCTCCGCAAATGGCGGCGCCGCTGTGAGGCTCAATGGTTCGACGCTTACCGGCGGCACGAACTTCACCGATTCGACCGCGAATCTTTCACAGTCGAACACATATTTCGTGCGTCCGGTGATCAACGGCGTCGAAGAGGCTCCGAGCGGTTCGTTCACGCTGCCGGCCAATGCTACGGTGCGGCAGTTCATGACGATTCCCTTGCAGTCGAATCCCGGAACTACTGTGCATTTCGTCTGGGTCGGCGATCTCGACGGCGACGGCGAGTATGACTTCATTTGCGATCGCCTCGGAACGCGGCAGTTCATCGAGGCGTACCGCCGCGACGGCGCGTTTTTGTGGCGCGTGAATTTCGGCCCGAACAGCGAGAACCAGGACAACATCGAGCCCGGCGCCTCGGCGATCAGCGTGGGCCACAATGACGGGGTCACCGTTTACGATCTCGACAGCGACGGACGCGCCGAAGTAATCATCAAGTCGGCCAACGGCGTCGTCTTCGGGAATGGCCAGACCCTCACGCATGGCGACAACACCACGCAGTTCATCTCCGTGCTCAACGGACTCACCGGCGCCGAACGCTCCCGCGCCACAATTCCGAATCCCTATCTCGCGGATGGCACGCTCTCGGGCCACATGGGCGTCGCCTACCTCGACGGCGTAAATCCGTCGATAGTCTTCAAAGGCAAGAACCGCGTCGGCAGCGGCGGATTCAATCTTAACGTTTCGACCTGGCGCTTCAACGGCTCCAACCTGATCCAGCAATGGTCGTGGCAGCGCGGCAGCGCGAATGCCCCGGATTTTCACCAGATCCGGATCGCGGACGTCGATCGCAACGGAACCGATGAGATCTGCGACGGCGGCTACGTTCTCAACTCCAACGGGACCTTCCGCTATGCTGTTCCCGGAGTGATCCATGGCGACCGCTTTCACATCAGCGATTTAGATCCGAATCGCCCCGGACTCGAAGGCTTCGGCATTCAGCAAAACAATCCCAGCGGCCTGCTCTACTACGTGTACGACGCCAGCACCGGCGCGATCCTCCGCAACCATTTCGGCGCGGTCGAGGACACCGCGCGGGGCATCGCGGCGGAGATCGACCCGCGCTACCGTGGTTACGAATACTGGTCGTTTCACGGCATCCACCGGATCGATACCGGCGCGGTGATCTCACCGGATCCGCAGCGCCCGTGGCCCAACTTCCGCATCTGGTGGGACGGCGACGTGCTGAGCGAAAATCTGAACCGCGAGTTCGTGGAGAAATGGAATTACACAGCCGGCAGCGTCACGCGCCTTCTGACCGCCAGCAACGACGGCGCCGAAGACTCGTGGCGCGACGCGGCGCAGTTCTACGGCGACATTATGGGCGACTGGCGTGAAGAGGTCGTCTACGCGAACAACACCGATACGGCGTTGATGATCTATACCACCACCACGCCGACGAACGTCCGGCTCTACACGCTGCCGCACAATCCTTTATATCGCGCGTGCATGACTGTGAAAGGCTATTTGCAGTCGCACTTGGTGGACTACTACCTCGGCGATGGCATGAGCGCGCCGCCGACGCCGAATATTCGATATGTCGGCGCAACGGGCGGCGGCTCGGACACCTATCAGGCCGAGTCAGCGAGCATAGGCGGCGGAGTGACGATCGATAACGACCGCTCCGGCTTCAACGGTACCGGCTTCGCCAACTTCCCATTGAGCGGCGGCGTCGTGCATTGGATCAACGTCGACGGCAACGGCGGCGGCTCGAAGACTCTCATGTTCCGCTACGCGCTCGGCGCCAGCGCAGCTCGCACCGGTCGTCTGGTCGTCAACGGCGCCGCGCAGAACATCACGTTTGCGAGCACTGGCGGATGGTCGGTGTGGCAGACCCATAACGTCACCGTCACATTGCTCGCCGGCCCGATAAACACGATCACCCTCGAATCGACCGGCGCCGACCTTGCGAATATCGATCAAGTCGTCGTCCCATAATCAGTACCGCGAGCGGTAGCGAGCGTGGCTTCCCTCGCGAGTCGCGCTCGCTACCGCTCGCGGTACTGATCCGGCGTCCCACATAAGCTGAAGGTGGCGGATTTTTATCTGGCGGCGCAGCCGCAAAGAGCACTCCTTGAATGTTATGCGAAAGTACGTACTGTTCGGTCTTCTGGTTGTGTATCTGCTTGGCGTCGGTTCCGACTGGCTGAAGAAACATCTTCCGTCCACGCTGAAAGCGAGCCATGCGGCCGGCGCGCCGCGCCAAATGGAAAATCTCGGCCGAGGCGTCGTCGCCGTGCGGGCTTCGGCGACCGAGGTGTTGGTGAGCTGGCGTCTGCTCGGGTACGAGCCGCAGGACCTGCCGTTCAACATCTACAGGTCGACAGGCGGCGGGCCGGCTCAAAAGCTCAACGCCGGACCGCTCACTGGCGGCACGAATTTCGTCGACGTCACTGCGGACCCGTCGGCGCCGAATTCGTATTTCGTTCGGCCCGTGATCAACGGCGTAGAACTTGCGGCCAGCGTCCCTTACACACTCCCGGCCAACGCGCCCGCGCGGCCGTATCTAACTTTCCCGCTGCAACCGGCGCCGGACACCTACGTGCATCTGATCTGGGTGGGCGATCTCGATGGCGACGGCGAATACGATTTCATCGTCAGCCGCCTGCCACTCAACTCCGGCCGGCAGTTCATCGACGCCTACAGGCGCGACGGCGCGTTTCTATGGCGGGTGGATTTCGGGCCTAACTCCGTCAACCCCGATAACATCGAACCTCCCGCAGCCGCGATCAACGCCGGCCACAACGACGGCGTCACCGTCTACGACCTCGACAGCGACGGCCGCGCGGAGGTGGTCGTTAAGTCAGCGAACGGCGTCGTCTTCGGAGACGGGCAGACGCTCGCCGCCGGCGACAATGTCACTCAGTTCATCTCCGTGCTCGACGGTCTCACCGGCGCCGAGAGGGCGCGCGCCCCGGTCCCGACGGATTACATCGCCGACGGTCCGGTGGCGGGACATTTCGGCGTCGCCTACCTCGACGGGGTGAAGCCGAGCTTCATTTTCAAGGCGAAGAACCGCGTCGGCAACGGCGGGTTCAATCTCTTCACCGTGGCGTGGGATTTCGACGGAACGAACCTGACCCAGCGATGGAAGTGGCTGCGGGGAGATCAGAACGCCCCGGACAATCACCAGATCCGGATCGTCGACGTCGATCGCGACGGGCGGGACGAGATTTGTGACGGCGGCTATGTTCTCGATGACGACGGCACGCTGCTTTACTCGCTCGGGCCGCAAGGCGTCATCCACGGCGACCGCTTCCACATCGCGGATCTCGACCCGGACAGGCCGGGACTCGAAGGCTTCGCCATTCAACAGAACAATCCCAGCGGGCTTCTCTATTTCATCTACGACGCGGCGGATGGGACGATCCTGCGCCGGCATTTCGGCGGGATCGAGGACACCGCGCGCGGCACAGCGGCCGACATCAGCGCCGCGCATCGAGGCTATGAATACTGGTCGTTTCATGGCATTCACGAGATCAAGGGCGGCGAACTCATCTCGCCGGACCCGCAGCGTCCATGGCCGAATTTCCGCATCTGGTGGGACGGCGACGTGATGGGCGAAAACCTGAACCGTGAGATCGTGGAAAAATGGAACCCCTCTACCGGCGGCGTCACGCGCCTGCTCACTGCGAGCGAGGACGGCGCCCTTGATTCGTGGCGCGACGCCGCGCAGTTCTACGGCGACATCATCGGCGACTGGCGCGAGGAGGTTGTGTTCGAAAACAGCGCACACAATGCGCTGCTGATCTATACCACGCCGATTCCGAGCGGGACGCGGCTTTACACTCTGCCGCACAATCCGGAATATCGCGCCTGCTTCACGGTCAAGGGCTATCTCCAATCGAACATGGTTGATTACTATCTGGGCGACGGGATGGCGCCCCCGCCTCCGCCGAATATCACGCCGGTTGTGCCGGCGAGCGCGGTCACGCCGGTGATAACCTCATTCGACTCCGACACCGGTGCGGCGACCGACGACCGCATCACCAACGACAACACGCCGGCGCTCTCCGGCGCGGCCCCGCCCAGCGCGAGGATTGTCGTATCGCGCCTGGGCGCCGGCGACGACGGCGCGACAGTGGCGGACAGTTCGGGCGCGTGGTCATTCACGTACTCGACGCCGCTCGCGGACGGTCAGCATCATTTCCTGGCGCGTGTGGATGACGGCCGGAACAACTTTTCGTTCCCGTTCGCGATTCAGATAGATACCGCGCCGCCGGCGGCCCCGACGATCGACGCGGTCGTCGCCGACGGCCCCGCGGGCCTTGTCATTCACGGCGGCGCGGAGCCTGGCTTGCGCGTCGAGGTGGCGCTTGAGGGGGCCGGCATAGTGGGCGCCGCTGTAGCGCAAGCTAGCGGCGCATGGTCGGCGCTGTACACTGGCGCGGCGCTCCCCGCCGGGACGCATACCTTCTCCGCAGTGGCGCTCGACATCGCCGGCAACTCCAGCGCGGCCGCCGAGCGCGTCGTCGATCTGACCGTCAACGCGCCGGCGATCACTGCGGTCTCCGACGACACCGGAGTTTCCGCGACCGATCACATCACGGCGGATCGCACAATCATTCTTTCAGGAACGGCGCCGTCGGGAGCGGAGATCAGTGTATTCCGATTCGGAACCGGCGTGGTCGGAACCGCGCGCGCAGACGCCGGCGGCGCCTGGACTTTCGATTACGGAGGCGCCGCGCTGGCTGACGGGGCTTATGCGTTCTCGGCGTTTTCCGGCAGGAGTGTGGGCGCGCCGACTTTCAACGTGGTGATCGACGGAGCGGCGCCGGCGGTCGCGGCCATCAATCGCATTTCGCCGAGCGCGGCTTCCTCCAGCGCAAACGAAGTGATGTGCCGCGCGCTATTCAGCGAGGCGGTCGCGGGCGTGGACCAGACGGACTTCACCCTGGCGTTCGGCGCCGGTTTAACCGGCGCGATAGCCAGCGTCAGACCCGCAGGCCCTTCAGCCTTCGACGTCGTGATTGGTCCGCTCTCCGGCGAAGGCGCGGTACACCTGGGCTTGAGCGCAGCGGGGACCGGCATCGCCGATCTTGCCGGCAACCCGCTGCCGGGCGGATTCCCCGCCGTCCAGATATTCACGCGCGCGCTGCTGGGCGACGGCGTGTGGGCGCGCACTACGAGCGGCGGCTTGTGGAGCGACAACGCGAATTGGGTCGGAGGCGTCGTCGCGCATGGCGCGGGCGCCACCGCGGATTTCAGCGCGATCGAAATTCCGGAGGACATCGTCGCGCATCTCGACGCGCCGCGCGCTGTTACCAACCTGATCTTTGGCGACGACGATATGACATCGCCAGCGAGTTGGATGATCGACGATAGCGGCGACGCGACCAACACTCTCACGCTCGTCAGCGGAGCGGCGCCGCCGAACATCACTGTAAATCCGCTCGGTTCAGGATCGCTCGTCAGGATCGCGGCGCCACTCGCCGGGTCGAACGGCTTCACCAAAGCCGGCGCCGGCGCGCTGGCTCTGGCTGCGCCGAACACGCTGACCGGCGTCGTCGGGGTGGCCGCCGGAGTGTTGCGCCTCGATCCGGGCGCGACGTTTACGCCGGGGACGATCAATATTTCGACGGGAGGCGCGACGTTCCAGGTCGCGGGCGGCACACTGAATGCGACCAGCACGGCGAATGTCACCGGCAGCAATTCAAATCTCGTGGTCGATTCCGGCGTCGCGAATTTCAACGCGATCGCCGGGAGCAACAACACTGGAAGCAGGGTACTCATCAACGGTGGCGCAGTCACCGCCAACAGCGTGTCGTTCCAGCGCAGCACGGACAGCAACCTGAATTACAACACGGGGCTGATCGTGAAGGGCGGGAACGCGACTATCGGTACGATCAATCTCGGCACGAACAACTCCAACGCCATGATGTCCGTCGAAGGAGGCGCGGTCACGGTCACGGGGCCGATCACGCTCGGCAATCAGTCCACCGGCGGACGCGGCGGCCATCTGCGCGTAATCAATGACGGCGTGTTCAATTCCACCGACGCTTCGCCGAACGGCGGACTCATCGTCACACGACGCAACAACAACGCCTCGACCGCCAACTTCCTGGGCGGCGTGAGCGCGGTCGAGAAGATCACGCTCGGCTTCGATGCGGCGGTGACGGGCGGATCCGGAACGTTGAACGTGAACGGCGGCGCGCTCTACGTCGGCGCGGGCGGGATCGTGAGCAACGCCAGCGGCGCATTCGTCGCGAATATCAACCTCGCCGCTGGCCTGCTAGGCGCGAAATCGAATTGGGCGACCATGCTGCCGATCACACTTCCCGCGGACGGCGCCATCGCGTTCAAAGCGGCCGACGCCGCAAGCGCGCCGCGCGACATCACTCTCGGAGGGGGGATTGGCGGCGCGGGCGGCTTCACCAAGGTCGGCGCCGGCCGGCTCATTCTGAGCGGCGCGAACATGTTCACCGGAGCAGTAGCGGTGAACGGCGGCGCGCTCGAGATCGACGGCAGCTTGGCTGTGGGCGCTGACGTATCTGTGAACGCTGGCGGCGTACTCACCGGCGACGGCGTGATCAACCGCGCGATCATCCTCAATCCCGGCGGCGCGTTGGCGCCGGGCGGCGCGGACTCGGCCTCGTCGCTAACGGCAAGCTCGCTGACCTGGAACGCGGACGCCGCGCTGGTCTTCGATCTCGCCGCCGGTTCGAATCAACTCGCGCTGAACGGATCACTCACTAAAGGCGGCGCCGGGCCGCACAGGTTCGTCTTCAGAGCCGGTCCGGGCATCGCGGCGGGAAACGCCTACAAACTCGTGACGTTCGGTACTACCGACTTCACGGTGGCCGACTTCAGTTTCAGCGGCCTGCCTCCGGGCCTCACCGGCGCATTCTTCGTTAGCGGGAACGAGATCACATTCAAAGTCTATGGCCCGCCGATCATCCTGTCGCAGCCGCTGGATGCGACAGTACTGATGGGTGGCGCAGCGACCTTCTCTGTGAGCGCGGCTGAGGCGCCATCGTTAAGTTACCAATGGTTCAAGAACGGCGAGCCAATCACAGGCGAGACTGCTCCAGGGCTGACGATCGCCAACGCCCAGGGGGGCGATATCGGCAGCTATCATGTCGTAGTGACGAACGCGGCGGGCAGTACGCCGAGCAGGGCGGCAGCGTTATCGATCGCCGCGCTCGCGCTGGTGAATCGTGGGCCGTCGCTCAACAGCGCCGAGGTCGAGGGTTCGATCCAGCAGATGCTCGGAACCAACGCCACCCTCAATGGCGACATGGTTGTCAACGGCAACCTGCTGGCGCCCGGCGCGCCGGCGGTGATCATCAACGGCGCGCCGACCTATGGCGGCACGATCGACGGCGCCGGCAGTGAGGCGCCGACAGGCTACACCGTGACCATCAACAGCGGTACGACGCTAGGCCATGTAGTGCGCCGGACTGATCCGGCGCCATTGCCGGCCGTGTCGACGCCGGTCGCGCCATCCGGCGCGCGCAATGTGATTATTAGCAATCCGGCCCAGAGCGTCGGCGATTGGACCACGGTGCGCAATCTCACGCTCAACGGCGCCGTGGGCCCGTTCGCCGTGCCGGCCGGCGCCTACGGCGCATTTGCCGTCAACGGCGCCGGCAGCCTGATACTCGGCGCGCCGGGCGCGACCAGGCCTTCGGTCTATTATTTCCAGCGTCTGACGTTGAACAGCGGCGCACAGGTGAAGATCGCTGGACCAGTCCTCGTCGTAGTCGCCAATGGTTCTAGCCTGAGCGGCTCTACTATGGGTTCCCCTGATCGTCCCGAATGGCTGACGCTACACATTGTCGGCGGCGACCTGCCTATCAACAGCAGTTCCGAGATCTATGGGTATGTTGTCATACCGGCGGGACAGGTTACGATCAACAATAACAGTAAGCTCAGCGGCGGGCTCGCCGCTGACCGGCTTACCCTGAACAGCCACGGCTTCCTCAAACTGCTCGGACCGGCCATTGACTGACTGAGGCAGTCGCAACAGTGTGTTCCGCCGCCCAAGCCGCGGGACACGCCTCTCGAAGTGATGAAGGGTTTCCCTTCGGTAGACGATCGTGAAAAAAGTAAATCTATATGCATAAGGCTTGGCGATGGATTTCTTCTGACATAGGATCAGACTGTACGATTCCCCATGAAAAGCGACGAAGAAATCTCCACCTCGGACTCGGCGCAGATCGAAAGTCTCATTGAGCGTGTCAAGCAAGGGAAGCTTGAATAGAACGACGCGCAATTGATTGAGAGGCTGCTGCGCGCCTTCCTGACGCTGATCACCTTACTTCAGCGAAAAAATACAACAATCAAACGGCTGAAGCAGTTGTTCCTCGGGGCTCAGGAGAAGAAGGGGAAGGGCCAATCCGATGCCACCATACGCACAACAACCACTGATCAGGAGAAGACATCGGAGAGTGGCTCGTCGGATGAGGCGGCTTCAAGCCGTAGTCGTTCAGCCCCCCTGTTGAGGTAAGTCGTCTCCTCGCGGTGGCTCGGCACGGCATAAATTATTCAACGCCTTAAGAAAAATTGGCGCTTTAGACTACTGAAAGCGTTGTTAGCGTAAACTCGTTCGCGCCTAAAATAGAGGGCACACAGCGGATTTTTCCAATTTTGTTCTAGTCGAGAAATAGGACGTCTACCTGGAGTAGACAACTCATCATGGGAGATACAGATGAAGCGCGCCGCAATTCTGATAGCACTGATTACACTTTTACACATCGCTTACGCTCAAGACCCGTCTTTTAAGACGCGATCCGAGCATGAACAATTAATGCTTCGAATTCAGAGAGAAAAGGTGGACCCCACAATGGGGGATTTGATGGAAATACGTGAATACACACACACGCTATTCAAAAAGTACTTGCCCGATTACAAATTCTATCTAGCTTATACTCCCACTTATACGCTGAAAATTCGTGGCCTCGGCGTCAAAGAAGAAGAGGTCTTATTGAAGGCGACGTATCTGACGGGCCTCGGCGTAGTTGATCGAGAGAATCGTTTTTCTCTATTCAGCAATAACCCGACGCCGTTCCTGGACCTGGGACGAGCGTTCCTCAAGGACGCGAACATAACCAGGGCCGCATCTTCGCGCACAGATGGCGAGCTTAAAGAGATTGCCAGTATGTATCTTATTTTAAGCAGTCTGAAAGGCCTCAACGGTTTTGGTGTTCTTGCGTTAACCGACGCCGAGGATGGTTTAACAACCGTCCGATATGTCAAGCCGGAAGAGTTCACCTTGAACCACGGAAAAAATAACATTACCGCAAGTTATAAGATCGATAATGACAGGGAGACATTGGAATGTTCCTTGAGCTTCGATCTTAACGGCAATGTCACAGACGGAAAGGCCATTCATTGGTTTAAATTCAAATCTCTCTGAGTGTCAGGAGTCCCTGGGTTACCCGAGCGCCTGTTATCTACCGTCCAGTTCCTTCCCTGAAAGGGAGTGGCTGCCGACCTATCGGATCCACCTAGGTGAACGGTTACGCTTCAAGCTCACGATCCGGTGAGCATTTGGCGAGTTGTCGTGGCAGGCTAATGGTGTCCCTTCGGCGCGCGGGCTTGACAATGTTTTGGAAGTGTCAAGCCCGCGCGATACTGTTGGCGAATTCGGTCTCAGCCGCGTAAGCTCTTTACATTCGGCAGGATAAAACGCATAAGTTCTTTGTTTGGA
>Ga0111538_10006563_pt1 | contig 15735 bp, 15 predicted proteins | sample SoiMethybrSBSTD1_FD_79669 | JGI IMG/M metagenome (GOLD analysis project Ga0111538, IMG submission 79669) | Bulk soil microbial communities from a Populus tree surrounding site in Tennessee, USA - Soil MetaG P. TD hybrid SBSTD1 (version 2)... | ecosystem: Environmental > Terrestrial > Soil >...
GCATGCGTGCCGACCCTGACGATGCGTGAGCCCTCGCCTGAATCAGTGCGGCGCTCGCCCTCCTCCATGAAGAAATAGACGCCGCGCTGCGGCCAGTCCATCTTCCCGCTGCATTCGCAGAGCAGGCGCCGGCCTCCGATCTTTCGTTCGAGGCGATCGAGAATGGCGTAGAAGCGTACGAGATCGTCGAGGCGAGACATTTGGTTTAGATCGGGTTCCTTTCAGACAAGATGCCAGTCCGGCGAGCGCGAATCAACCAGCGTTACCAGCTCTCCTGCTCGCGCTCCCAATCGCGCCGCTGCCCCTCGCGCTCGACGTATGTATCGCGCGTCCAGGACAGGTAGGAGTACACGCGATTCACGACGGTCTTCACGTTGGCGAGGTCCAGGAATTCTTGCGTGACAGGAAGGCGGTTGCCGCGCTCGTCATGGGAGTAACGCGCGGCCTCGCCCTTGGCTGTGCTCTCCGCCAGCTGCGAAATGCAGCGGGTGATAGCTTCATCGACGGCGTCAGTAAGATCGCCGGACGTCTTGCGCAGCAGGGCGCGCGCCACTTTCCACAGTTCAACGATTTCGTGGTGATGGGGCGTGCCTTGATCGATTTTGTGGAAGGTGTAGAGCGCTGTCAGCAGCCGCTTCAGCTGAATCTCGATCGCGTGATGATAGGCGTGCAGCACAGGCAGCACCATCGTCTTCTCAATCGAGCCGCCCACCCGGAGGCTGATGCAGTGATCGGCCAGCGCATCGCCGGCGCGCTTGAACCCTTCCGCGCGGTCGTAAGCGGTGTCCATGTGACGGACCATCACATGCCCGCGCTCATCGGGCGTCTTGCGGAACAGATCCTCGCTGCCGTCCGGCCAGGGGATGCCCCATTCCTCCATGGAGCGCGCCGCTTCTTCGGATTTCCTGGACACGGGGGAGTGACAGATTCTACTAAGCCAGACCCGATGACTCCGAATCATCAGGGCGAATGGCCCTCCGCCTCGCGGGCGCAGCCTGCCCCCGCGAAGGCGGGGGACCACTGGGCTCTATGCGGTACGCCGCACATGACGATCCGATGCGGCGCACCGCACCGAGTCTTCGTCTCGGCCCTTCGGGTAACGATCCCTTTCGCATTTCAGAATTCAGAAACCCGAAATCGGAACGCTGAAACGAAGATTCAAGACCGGCGGCGCCGGAGGTATCATGCGTTGCCGGTGCGGCCTGGCGGCACCATTGGATTCTGAACACCAGCCCCAAGGAGATTGAGCGTGGGAGGAGAACTTCGCGAACCGCCAACGGTCATCGGGCGCGGCATGTTTGAGACGCTTGTCCATGGATCCGGCGTGCTGCGGACAGTCGTCGAAGGCAAGGAGGTTCGGCTCGTGATGAGCACAGGCCTCGAGTTCACGATCGAACTGCGGATGTCCGGTGCTCCGGAATTCGCCGTGACACCTTCCGACGATGACGCGCTTCTCGCCATCACCACTTTGGCGCTGATGCGATCCGACGAGCTGCCTCTTTCGAGTGAGATCGAAAGAAGGCTGTGGCATGTGCGGCAGGTGCACGCCCTGCTGGTCCTGCTCGAGTACGGCCGTCTCGAAGAATTCAAGAAGTTTGTGCAGTCACATCCCCGCGGCGACCTAGAAGACCTTCTTTTCCCGGAGGACAGGCTAGAGCTGATCGGCGGTGGAACCGGCTCCTGGTACGTGGATGTTTTCAAGAAGGCGGCGAGCGCCGCGAAGAAATCGAAGGACGCTTCGTTGCAGACGCTGTCTCTCGTCTTCGCGGACGGGCGGGCACTGCTGATTCGATACGTAAAGGCGGTTACTGAAATCAAGGAAGCCGACGCCCGCAACAGACAGGCCGACGCGCAGACCCGCGAGGCCGATGCCCGAGTCAGGGAGGCCGAGGCGGCCCTGAAAGAAAATGAAGTCGAAAAGATGCAGCGCAACGCCGCGAAGGAGAGGCTCGACGCCCTCATCGAGACGAGCAACAAAATTGACGAGATCAAGGATGCAGAAACGAAAGCCTTGTTTCGGCAGAGATTTACAGAAGGCCTGAAGGGCGCTGTCGGGCCCGATGTGACGCCTCTGGATAAGCTGCTGCCAAGCCCGAAGAAACCATGAAGTTCGGTGCTATGTGAATAACGGCACGCCTTGACCTTACCGATCGCAAGCGGTAGCGTTGGAGGAGAGAACTGGCAGGGAACACAGTGCACTTAAGGTCTTTGTTTCACAAGCTTGGCACCCCGCTTGTGACGTTTGTTGCGCAGTGCGAGCGCGCCGCCGAAAGCCGGCAGCAAAGCGCGGCCAAGCTCTCACAGCGCGCCGCGGAAGCCGAAGAGCGTGCTGTCGTCCTCGAGCAGCGCGCCCTGCAGGCCCGGCGGGAACTCGAGCTCGATCGCCAGAACATGATTTCTGAGTTCGCGGAGAAGCTTGAGCACGTCCAGGATCCTGCAACGCGCCGCCTGCTGCGTGCACTCGTCGTTCAGACTCTCGCACCCCGCTGAGAGCGCGCTTCAGTCTTTCCTTTAAACGTTTCGCGTTTCACCCTCGCCGGGTTATCGCTGCGCACATTGAAGGTCAATCAGGGCGAATCCTCCTGTGCCCTGGCGGGCTTCGGAAGGACCGGGCTCTACTCAGCCGCCTTCGCATGAGGCGGCGCTTCCGGCGGCCTCACCGAGTCTTCGTCCCGGCCCGCAGCCTGCCTGTGGGGTGCAGAAATTCGATTTGCGTAGAATAGCCGGCGCTCCTGACTCTCTTCTGGAGGCGTCGTGCTCTTGTCCGCCTGGTACGTTGTGCTCCAACGCGTGCTGCAGCTGGTAGTTCTTCGGCTTCACTCCCGCGAGTTCAAGGAATTGGAGATCGTCGTGCTGCGCCACGAGATGGCGATCTTGCGCCGTCGCACCTGTCGACCGTCGATGACGACGGCGGACCGGGTCTTCTTAACGGCCACGAGTCGGCTGTTGCCGCGCCCGATATGGAACGCATTCTTCGTCAAGCCGGCCACGCTGCTTGATTGGCATCGGCGGCTGGTCGCTCGGCGTTGGACGTATCGGCGACGACCAGGCCGCAGGCCGATGAGCCGCGAGGTTCGAGAGCTGATTCTGCGGATCGCGCGCGAGAATCCGCGGTGGGGCTATCTGCGCATCGTGGGTGAACTGAAAGGACTGGGCGTTGCCGTATCGGCGACCACCGTCCGGAACGTAGTGCGCAGGGCACTGCTGGGTCCAGCGGGTGGACGGTCGGGTCCCTCGTGGCGTCAGTTCCTTCAGGCGCAAGCGAGAAGCCTCATTGCTGTCGATTTCTTTACCGTCGATACGATCTGGCTCCAGCGGTTGTACGTATTGTTCTTCATCGAAGTCGGCAGTCGGCGGGTGCACTTCGCCGGCTGCACGGCCCATCTGACCAGGAGTGGGTCACGCAACAAGCCCGGCAGGTGGCCTGGACCGTCAGCGAGCGCGCGGACCCGGTTCGCCGGCTGATTCGGGATCGCGATCAGAAATTCACGCGCAGCTTTGACGACGTATTTGGGGGCGCCGGCATTCATATCGTTCGCACGCCGATTCAGGCGCCGCAGGCGAACGCGATCGCAGAACGATTCGTTCGGACGGTCCGTTCCGAGTGCCTCGATTGGCTGCTCATTCTAAGTGCGGGCCACCTTGAACTTATCCTGACCGTCTACATTGATCATTACAACCGGCATCGGCCTCACCGAAGCTTGGACCTCACGCCGCCGAACGGTCCACCGGGGAGTGACGATCGAGCCGACCCGGACAATCTGGTTGTGGTGCAACGCGATCGGCTTGGCGGGCTGGTGCGTGAGTACGAGCGGGCCGCGTGAGCCAGTTCGAGTTTGTGCATCCCACAGGCTATCGAAGAACATCCGTAACCTCAATCGACGGAATGCGTTACGATGTTTTCGACAGCCACAGGATACGCAGCCGTCCACGTTGACGAGATTTTACCCGCCAGAAGAGGCGAAAGAGATTCGCTGCCAGCGCACGAGCGTCTCGGGCCGCACAACCGTCAAGAGCTCGCGCCAATCGACGAATTGCGAGAGTCGGACGAGTGCGATTCGCGAGGCGTTGTCGGTGCGGTGCGGTCGGACTTAGCGTTCGATATAACAGGCGAGCTGCTTGCGCAGGAACAGATTCTCGGCGGCTAATTGCGCGCGGAAGCGGAGCATCAGACGGAGCGAACGCACGAGATCAGCGACGAGGGCGAGCGACGTGTTAAGCACGTGTAGCGATGATACCGTGTGACCAGCTGCTACGCCGTGTTTAGCAGTTGACAGGCGGTAACATAAATTTTGCGGAAGACAGCCGACGAGATCCTTGCCAAGGTACCGAAATTTTGTCAGCGGACCTCTAATCCGGGATGCTAAAAGCGATTCACACAAATAGCCGGCATCGGATTTATCGAGAGTATTCGAAGCGTCGCGATCCATCGCCAGCGTTTGCATTAGGCATCGACCGGAGCGATGATTGCCCCGTTCGAGGCTGGATCCCGAGCGAAACGCATTTGGAGGAAAGCGGATGTGAACCCACGATCGATTCACACTCTCAGCGTTGGCTACGACTCTTATACACGATCACGGAGTAACCGTCGACGTAAGTTCTTAACTGCTACCTGCGCATCTCCAGCCAAACTATGGGCAACTCACTTCGCCACAACTCGGGTGTCTTTATATCGTATGCCCGCAGCGACGGCGCAGCGTTTGCCCAACGGTTGCGCCAGCAACTCGAAAAACGAGCGATCAGAATCTGGCAGGATCGTGTTGGGTTGGAAGGCGGACGCGATTGGTGGTTACAGATCACCCAGGCTCTCGACCACGTTGAATTTATGGTGCTCGTCCTCACGCCGAACGCGGTCGAATCCGAGATGGTGCGCAAAGAATGGCGCTACGCTCGACAGCAGGGCATCTGTATCTACCCCGTCAAAGGCGCGCTCGATCTGGACTTCAATAGGCTCCCACGTTGGATGCGCGACGTGCAGATCTACGACCTCGGCTCGCTCGAAAGCAAGAAACCTGGAATCGAATGGCAGAAGTTTCTCAACGATCTGAATACCACGCCCCAAGTTCGGCGAGTGCCTTTTATGGCAGAGGACGTGCCCGAAGATTTCGTGCCGCGGCCTAGCGAGTTCGAGCGACTGAAGCAGCTATTACTCGATCGACAGCGCGCGGAAGCAGTGGCGATTACAGCGGCGCTACGTGGCGCAGGCGGCTATGGCAAGACGATTCTGGCCAGAGCATTGTGCCATGACGAGGAGATTCAAGAGGCCTTTGACGATGGCGTCCTGTGGGTGACACTGGGCGAACATCCTGGTGAGTTGACCGCGCGCGTGGAAAATCTGATAAGGGTGCTCAGCGGGGCAAACTCCGGTTTTACAAACATTGAAGCCTGCATATCACGCCTGGTCGAATTGCTAACTGACCGCGATATCTTGTTCGTTATCGACGACGTTTGGAGCCGTGATCAGCTGCGTCCGTTTCTGCAAGGGGGTGCGCGTTGCGCGCGGCTGATCACGACGCGCAACTTGGATGCAGTGCCCGCGACCGCTCAAACAGTCAAAGTTGACGCGATGCAACCTAGCGAAGCGGTCGCGTTACTAAGCGCAGGTCTGCCCGCTGGTGGGGCGGCACAGCGTGTGGAAGAGTTGCGGAAGTTGGCGGCGCGTTTGGGTGAATGGCCGTTGTTGCTCAAGCTCGTTAATGGCGCCCTGCGACACCGTGTCAACACCGCCAATCAAGACCCCACGGAAGCTCTCAATTTCATCAGCCGGGCGCTCGACAAGCGTGGCTTGAGCTTCTTCGATGCGTCCGACGCGGTGGCCCGCGAGCAGAGCGTAAAGAAGACCATTGGCGTGAGCCTAGAACGTTTGAAATCTGATGAGTGCGCACGCTACTTCGAGTTGGCCGTCTTCCCCGAAGACGTAAACGTGCCCTTGGCGAATCTGGAGCGGTATTGGCGTTTGGACGAATTCGAGTGCGAGACGTTGTGCGAGCGCCTCCACAAACTCTCACTGCTGCTCAATTTCGATCTGACCACACGCACGATCCGGCTGCACGACGTGCTCCGCCGGTATTTAATTGATGAACAACGCGACCGACTCAGGCAGTTTCACCAACAACTGTTGGATGCTCATTGTCCCCTGCCTCGACTTCCCTACTCTCTCTCGCCTGCCTGGGCCGCGTTGCCCGAAGACGATCACTACCTCTGGGATTATCTGGCCTTCCACCTGTGCGAGGCGGAACGTGGAGCAGAGTTGGTGGCAACGGTGAAGGATTGGCGCTATCTCGCACAGAAGACCGTATTGCGCAAAGTGCACGCGGTCGAAAACGATTTAGTAAGGGCAGGGGAGATCGCATCAGACGACCTGTCGCTGCGGGCACTGCGACGTGGAATTGCAGTCTCATCTCATCTCCTCGCCCGTTGCGCAAACAGACGCGACGTCGAAGCAACTCTTTTTTCTCGGTTACAACACCTGGATGAGGTCAAGCCTATATTGCAGAACATGGCGAAGTGCCTTGATCGTCCATATATCGCACCTTTTCGCGAGGCCGACCTTCCGGATTTGCCACATCGCGCATTGCTTCGCCGACTAGAAGGTCATTTGCATCGAGTTAAGGACTGCGCAATCAGCCCGAATGGAGCATTGCTTGCTTCAGCTTCGAAGGACGGCACACTGAAAATTTGGGATCTTCAGAACGGCGAAATGTTGCGAACACTGGGTCAACATCGGGAGGCTGTTGATAGCTGCGCATTTAGCCCTGATGGTACGCTAATCATCTCGGCCCCGAGAGACGACAGTCTAAAGGTCTGGGATGTGCAGACAGGCGATTTCCGGCGCTCGCTTGGGACGCACCTAGGCCTTGTCGATAGCTGCGAGTTCAGCGCGGACGGACGATTGATCGTGTCCGCCTCTAATGATGGGAGGCTTGCAGTCCAGAATGTGGAGACCGGCCAAACGCTGCGTATTCTCAAAGGACATTCGGGCCCAGTGAATGGCTGCGCGTTTAGCCCAGATGGCAAGCGGATTTTATCCGGGTCCGCTGACCAGACCCTCAAAATCTGGGACGTAGAGACAGGCCGAATGCTGCACACGCTCAAGGGTCATTCGAATTCAGTGAATGGCTGTGCTTTTAGCCGAGACGGCAAGTTGATCTTGTCCGCGTCTGCTGACCAGACGCTCCGGGTTTGGGATGCGGAGACAGGGAAACTGATACGCACGCTCGTAGGCCATTCTCTTGGGGTAAATGACTGCGCGATCAGTCCTGATGGCAAGTTGGCCGTCTCTGCCTCTGATGACAAAACACTAAAAGTGTGGGATGTTCAGGGCGGGGAGATGCTGCGCTCCTTCCAAGGTCATTCAGGTCCAGTATTCAGTTGCGCATTCAGCCCAGACGGGAAGTTGATCGCGTCGGCTGCTGACGACCGGACGCTGGGGCTCTGGGAGGTTGATTCGGACGAAGTCTCAAGCTCGGGAGGAAGGCCTCGGCCTTCCTCTGACTCCGCCATCAACCTCCAAGTGGGGCTAATCGTCTCCCGCCCTGAGGAAGGGGCGCTGACAATTTGGGATGCTCAAAGTGGAGAAATGCTGCGCATGCTCGAAGAACCCTCCGATTCTTTGCTCAGTTTCGGACTCAGCCCAGATGGGAATTTAGTTGTCTCGGTCTCTTTTGAAGGAAAGCTGACAGTCTGGGACGCTCAGACAGGACAAATGTTGCGGACACTCAAAAGTCATGCACGATTTGTGGACGGCGGTGCGATCAACAACGGGGGACAATTAATAGCCTGCTGTTATTCCTTTAATGACCAACTTAAAGTCTGGGACTCGCGGACGCGTAAGGTGAGATGGTCTTTTAAGGGTGATGCTTTGGGTGCACGAAGGTGCGCATTCAGCCCTGATGGAAAACTGCTCGTCTCGGCTTGGTTGGACGGCAAGGTGAGAGTCTATGATTTGTCGGCAGGTAAGATTTTGCACTTGCTTGAAGGCCATTCTGATTCTGCTTTCAATTGCGCATTCAGTACTGATGGGACGTTAATCATCTCGACTTCAAACGACAAAACATTGAAGGTCTGGAATGCGCAGAGAGGCAATTGCGTGGCGACATTTTATGCGGATGGGTACCTTGATTGCTGTGCGATTCATGGAGAGGTAATCGTCGCCGCCGGCTCTGCGGGTTGGTATTATCTACGAATGGTATCGTGAACTGTGATCGCAGCGGAGTTGAGAGCTGCACTGTGGTTCGCCAATATTCCCGACAGTGCCACATTAGTCACGCAGATGCGGAGTCCGACTCAGAACCCCGTAATGTCCCACGACTGGATCGACGCCAATCGCTTAGACTTCGCGCGTGATTCTGTTCGAGTTGTTGATCGCGGCGGTGTGTGCGTGGCTTCATCGTGAACAGACAGATCTGATCGCGTTTCTGCGTGAGGAAAATCGAGTTCTCAAGGCGCGACTCGGTGGACAGCGCCTGCGCTTCGAGGACGACGAACGGCGACGGCTCGGCGAACTGGGACACCGACTGGGGCGGCGCCTGCTCGCGCAAGTGGCGACGGTCGTCACGCCAGACACGATTCTGCGCTGGCACCGTGAACGGGTCGCGCGCAAGTGGACCTACGGTGGCGCTCATCCGAGCCGTGCTGGCCTGCAGGCCCACCTTCGAGGGCTCGTGGTTCGGATGGCGACAGAGAATCCGACGTGGGGCTATACGCGGATTCAGGGCGCATTGAAGAACTTGGGCCACCGCGTTGGTCGCTCGACCGTCGCACGTATCCTACGCGCGCATGGCATTCCACCGGGTGGGCAGCGCGCGACGCCGTGGCGGACATTTGTGCAGGCTCACTGGCCAGCACTGGTGGCCGCCGACTTCTTCACGACCGAGGTGTGGACCACGCGTGGGCTGGTGACGTATTACACCGCATTCATGATCGAATTGGAGTCCCGCCGTGTGCAGGTGTTAGGCTCGACGCCGTATCCGGACGAAGCCTTCGTCATCCAGTGCCTGCGGCAGGCCACCGGCGAGCCGCACGCTCTGCTCCGGGAAGGGCGGATTTTGGTCTGCGATCGCGATCCGAAGTGGAGCAGGGCGGTGGAGCAGTGGCTCTCCACGACGGGCGTTCGCGTCATCCGAACACCGCCGTGTGCGCCGAACTGCAACGCGCAGGCGGAACGGTTTGTCCGGTCGGTGAAGGAGGAATGTCTGAATCGAGTCGTCCCGCTCGGCGAATGGCACCTTCGTCGGACTCTGCGAGAGTTCGTCACCCATTACCATCGCGAGCGGAATCACCAAGGACTTGCCAACGAGCTGATTCACGGTCCGGCCGCGCAACGACCGACGGGTGCCGTCCGTCGTCGCCAACGAGTCGGAGGGATTCTCAGCTACTACTACCGGTCAGCTGCGTAGACCAAATGGCGGATCCAGGATGGGACAGAACTCCTTTTTCGCGGAGAGGACGGGCAGGGGAACCCGCGACAGGACCCGAATCGGTAGCAACACAATGGATCGCGGGAACAACCTCACCTAGGCTGCTACACCAGCGTGTATCCCAGGTCTATATCAGGGTGGGCCAACGCCAGGTACTCATGAATGTCGATCGGGTGCGTCCCACCCGTGAACTTATGTTTGAAAAGATCGCCAAGGTGCGCCAGCAGTTGGCCGTTCTCGTCGATATCCGTATCGAGCAGCCACGCTTCTTCGCCTGATTCCGGATCGGTGCCTCTCCCGACTGTCAATTGAAGATTGCCGTGGTCTTCCGTAGTCTTGATGCTGAACATGCTGCTCTTGGTCACGCCGAAGGCCGCGGGCATGTTGCCGTGATGATCACCAACGGGAGCCAACTTGTAGACCTCCGAATGGTCGCCGATGTTCTCGCGCACTTCGCGGATCCTGGCAGGCATCTCCGAGTCCACGACCGCGATGATCCGCTCTCGACGAATTTCCAGGATCCTTTCTACGAAGTGGAACCACGTCTTGCGTCTCCTGGTCGGCTCGCGGAGCTGGGTGAGCTTTGCAAAGAGGTTTAGCATCGCCGCTTTCGGCAACACTCTGCGCTCGTCGTCAACCAAGTCATATTCGTCCTCGGTGAATGCGTCGACAGTCGTGGCCCCGACGATGCGGAGTCGCGGTGAGTCTTCGAGAGCGGTTTTCAAAGTGTCGAAGGTGTTGTCGAGCGAATCCCACGCAGTGAAGTCGATATCCCATTCCGACGGCTGCCGAAACACCGTGACATTTCGCGCGATGGTCTTCCCATTCGTCAGCGTGAACAACGGCAGCGGCTTGGACCGGAATCGAGACGGCTCGATGAATGGCGAGAGCGCGTTTTCTGTCGGGAACGCTGGCAGAACGAATTGTCGGCTCGGTGGGAACGACGTTCTGAACACCTTGATCGGATCCCCACTGGTGGAGCGCCGAACTGTGAGCCGTGTGTGCGGATCCACTGCCGGCGCGCCGGTAACGTTCAACAAGGTCACTTCAAGGAGGCCTTCATTTGGCATGGCAGTGTCCTCCTATGCGCGTGACTCACGTAGGCCATCGCGTCTCACACTAACGAGGCCTCAAGCGGCAGCGGGAACGGCGGTCCTCCAGGTTTCGTGACCGCGACCGCCGCGAGTTGCCCGTTCTTCAGCACTCCAAACGGCGTAATCCTCATCGTCTTGGCCGGTGTGTATTCCACCACGAGAAAATGATGGTTCGGTGACCAGGCGATGTTATGCGCGTCGGCATCGCCACGGAGCTTGGCAGCGCGTACCTCTCCAGCGGCACCTGACAGCACGTAGTGAATGCCGTTGTGACGTTGTGCTCCGCAAAAATTCACGCCGCGATGGGTTCGAGCAGGTAGTGGTGATGCAGGCCGCCGAGACGCGCGTTGGCAACGACGCGATGCGTGGCGGGTATGCGATGTCCGGTCGGTGCCGTTTGGTGCGTCGGGTCATAGGGAAGTCCAGGGCCCAACGCAGAATGTGGTCGTTCACCGTTGTAATGGGACATCCACTGCGCGAGAATCAACCGTAGATGCCGTTCGTTAAGTGGAATCATCCAATCGAGACATTCCCGCCGTGCCGTCCCGATGAAGCGTTCACAGTGCGCATTCGCTTGCGGCGCACGTACCGGGGTCTTCAACACCTGGAGTGCCATCGACCGCAGGGCCGCGTCCACGGCCGGCGCGAAGATGCCATCGCGATCATGGACGAGAAAGCGATACGAGCCATCCAGCGGCAGACCGTTCCGGAACTGCTGGATCGTCCATTCCGACGTGGGGTGATCGGTGAGATTCCAGTGCACGATCCGTCGGCTGCCGACGTCGAGGAGGACGAAGACGTACAGCCGTTGAAACGTGGCCGTTATCACGATGAAGAAGTCGCAGGCGAGTACGGCGCCGGCATGATTGCGCAGGAACGTGGCCCACGATTGGGTTGATCGGCCACCATTGCTCCGGGGCCGTGATGGCATGTAGCGTCGCACCGTGCGCGGCGACACCGTCAGCCCAAGCTTCACGCGGAGCTCCGCCGCGATGCGCTCCTCACCCCATGTCTGGTTGTGACTGGCCATCTCCGCGATGAGTCGCTGCACCGCAATGGGAATGCGGGGTCGTCCACGTTGACGGGATTTCACCCGCCAGAAGAGGCGAAAGAGATCGCGGTGCCACCGCACGAGCGTATCGGGACGCACAATAGTCAAGAGCTCGCGCCAGTCGATGAACGGCGAGAGCAGGACGAGTGCGATTCGGGAGGCGTTGTCTGTGCGGCGCGGTCGGACTCGGCGTTCGATGTAGCAGGCAAGCTGCTTCCGGAGGAATATATTCTCGGCTGCCAATTGCGGGCGGGACCGAAACATCAGGCGCAGCCAACGCAATAAGTCAGCGCCGAGTGTGAGCGAGGTTCGAAGCACGTGTGGCGATGATACCGTGTGCGACCAGTTGCTGGCGGTGTTTGGCAGTTGACGGGTGGCGGCATTACTTATTGCAGACAACACCTAACTCCAGGAGTGAGTTACCCAATGACTCTGCCCAGTCGCCCTCGCCGCAGACTGCGACCCTAAATAGATCAACTTTAAGCGTGAATCGAGTTTTCAGTAGGGACAACTACCGGTCGGCAGCGTGAATACTGGGCTCGTCCGAGTGTGGGACTGTACGGGCCCAGGCCTCACGCCAGCACAGGGTGGCGGTGTGAATCAGGCGTTGCCATCTTGTCGACCGGCAACTAATCGCTTTCGAAGTTCACCTTGACGTCACCAGAGAGCTGCGCAGGCACCTGCAGCAGCGAGCGTGATGTGACTTGTCGAGGATTGGCAGGATTGTGCGTGCTATTCTGCGTCGAAATCGCCAGCCACCTGGCCCGCCAAGGAGACTGTTTCATGAAAGTGGCGAAGAAACCTGCAAGAACCCAACGCGAACCGGCGAAGAGTACCAAAATATTTTTGGGGTGGTCGGGCTCTCGGAGTAAGGCAATTGCGGAAATTGTTAGGGCCTTCATCGAGGCGCTCGTGCCACAGCCGACGATTTTCTTTTCACCGGGTGACATCGATAAGGGAAGCAAGTGGCGGGGCGCCGTTGCCCAGGAGCTGCAGGACTGTGACGTCGGAGTCTGGTGTCTGACCCGGCGCAGCCTAAAGAGCACGTGGGTTCCTTATGAGGCGGGCGCTATTTCGAAAGCCGCCGCTCCTGGACTTGTGTGTCCTGTGCTATTCGGGATCTCATCGACACTATTGCCGAGCCCTTTGTCGGATTTTCACGCAACGGAGTTCAACAAATCTGATTTGTGGCGCCTTATCAAGAATCTGACGGAACTCTCGAAGTCCGACGTGGACACTGAAAGGCTGCGTGGGGTATTCGATGGGCTCTGGGGAGGTTTCGAAAGGGAAGTCGCTGCCGTTCTGGAGACAGCCTCGGACGATGACAGTCCCATTGAGCGAGTCCAGGGTCACTGGTGGTCCAGGATTCAAGTCGGTCCCGCGGTCGGCTCCCTTGGATATGTCACGATTAGTTCCGATCCAGTGACCGACGCACCCTTTCTCCGAGGACTCAGTTACGAACAGAACGGGACCGAAGCAGCAGACTGGCACAGTAAGGGAGCGTGCATTATCGAGCGCGAAGGGGAACTGGTGTTCTTCTACTATTGGGAAGGGTCGCATCGAAGTGAGAATCCCCTGTTCGTGGGTTCCGGTGAGATTCGATTTCCTACTTCGCCCAGCCGTATCGAGACCGGCGACAACTTCTTTACGGACACGATGCTTGCCGAGATTCCAACGAGTGTGATCAAGAAAGGGAAGTTCCGGCGAGCTACCGTTTCAGAAGAGGCAGTTATGGCAATGGATGACGCCCGGAAACCAGAACTGATTCAACGAAAGCTGGCGGAGCGGTGGTGAGTTGACTGTCGATGACGACAATGAGCATCCGGGCATAAACGTACGCTCTTCTGGGTGTGCCGTGTCTCTCTCGTTGCTGGCGCATGATGCGCAGTGGCACGATTACAATAACCAACGCCCGCATGACGCACTCGGTCAGCTGACGCCGAGTGAGTACGCCGAACAAGGTCAGACGCCAGGCTCAGAAGCGGCCCACCTCCAACTCGGCCCCGTCTGAGAACGGGGGCAACGTCAGTGACCGCCGGATTCTAAAGAGAACTGCTACTCAAGACGGGGGGCGCACCTCCTGAATATTCATCCTGAAGGGTGCACAAATTCAGATCCGGTTCATTTCGTCGGACCCGGAATAAAGCAGACACGAGCCGATGCTTACAATTGGGTACACAGGAGGCTTCGTGCTTGTCTCGTTCTGCTACCTGGTGCTGCGTCGCCTTCTCCAACTCGCGGCCTTGCGGGTGCGGTCGAACGACTTCAAAGAGCTGGAAATCGTCGTCCTCCGCCACGAACTCGCCATTCTCCGCCGACAACGCAAGCGACCCGTATTGACGGCGGTCGACCGGCTCTTCCTCGCCGCGGCGAGTCGGTGCCTCGCTCGGGACCGCTGGCCATCGTTCCTGATCACGCCCGCGACACTGCTTCGATGGCACCGGCGCTTGGTCGCGAAACGGTGGACCTTCACGCGTCAGGGTCGACCACCGATGCGACGCGAGGTTCGAGACCTCGTGCTCCGTCTCGCGCGAGACAATCCGCGGTGGGGCTATCAACGGATTGTGGGTGAGTTGAAGGGCCTGGGCATCCCTATCTCCGCGACCACGGTGCGCACCTGGCTGAGGGCCGCGGGGCTTGGGCCGTCGGGCACGCGTCGGGGAATCACCTGGCGTGAGTTCGTACGCACACACCGGCACAGCCTGTTGGCCGTCGACTTCTTTACGGTGGAGACGCTGTGGCTGCAACGGCTCTACGTCCTCTTCTTCATCGAGTTGGGCAGCCGTCGTCTGCATCTGGCCGGATGCACATCGCATCCTGGTGCGCCGTGGGTCATTCAGCGCGCTCGCGAAGTGACCTGGGCGTTCGCGGACCGGTCCGAACACCTTCGCTTCCTGATCCGCGATCGGGATCGGAAATTCACCGCCGGGTTTGACGAGGTGTTCCGGAGTGACGGGATCGAAATCGTTCGCACGCCGTTCCGCGCCCCACAAGCCAACGCGGTGGCCGAGCGGTTCGTGCGCACCGTCCGCTCGGAATGTCTCGACTGGCTGCTCGTTCTGAACGAGGGACACCTTGAGCGTGTTCTCCAGGTGTTCGTGAACCATTACAACGAACACCGGCCCCATCGAGCACTGTCGCTCGCGCCACCCGAGCCACGACGTTCATCGGTCGCGTCGGCGACTGGCGAGGTTCGTGTTCACCGTCGCGACCGTCTCGGCGGTGTGATTCACGAGTACGTCTTGGCGGCGTGATCAGGTTCTTGCACCCTACACGCTGACGCCGCGTTCGGTTCGGTTCAGCACGGCGAGCTGGTGTCGGAGCGCGACGTTCTCCAAGTGCAGCGAGGCGCGCGACTGGACGACAAATCGGAGCGAGTGGAGCAGCGAAACGACAACGGACGACACGACTGCAGGCTATCGGAGAATGCCGGCAACCTCAATCCACGCAACACGTACGAAGTTTTCGGCAGCCACAGGTTCTCGGCCGCGAGTTGGGTCCTCGACCTGCACATCAGCCGCAGTAGGTGCAACAGGTCAGCGAGAAGCGCGAGCGCCGTACGGAACACGTCTGGCGATGATCTGTGTGCACCACATCATCGAGTTAGCTGGGCAGGCGCGCTGCGGAATTCGTTTTTGCGGAGTACAACCTCACGAAACAGATTAAGCCGGCGGTTTTTTCAACCATGACTCCGCGGCACGTGTCGAAGCTGCCGTCTCACCAGTCAGGCGACCGATCTCGTCCACAATCGATGTGATGTACGCGGCGTCGATGAAGCTGCTCAGTTTGCCCTCAAGATTGGAACGCGCGCCGTCGAAGCCTGCATGCAAAAGCGCCATTCCGAGTTGAACGTCGGCCGACGCCGCGCGAGCACCATGCGCGGCGACTGTCGCCGCGAGCTCCAATCCCTGCGCACACAGGCGCATCACCTCCAGGGGCACGTCTGCAGAGGCACGAAGCGCGAGCTGTATCGCGTCTTGCCGTTCTGAGCGTTGCGCGGCGCTCGCTTGTGGCAGGTTGCGCGCGGTGAAGAGCTTCACTGCAGTTTCCGTTTCGATCGTTTCAATCAATTGCTGTCGCAGGCCTGTCAACGCAGCCGCTGCCTCCACCAGCTTTGCCCGATCGGCAACCGAGTCTGACCTCGTCTGAGGCAGCGCCGCGACCATTAGGA
>Ga0111538_10006564_pt1 | contig 15734 bp, 14 predicted proteins | sample SoiMethybrSBSTD1_FD_79669 | JGI IMG/M metagenome (GOLD analysis project Ga0111538, IMG submission 79669) | Bulk soil microbial communities from a Populus tree surrounding site in Tennessee, USA - Soil MetaG P. TD hybrid SBSTD1 (version 2)... | ecosystem: Environmental > Terrestrial > Soil >...
AACCCATGACTGATGAACGGCAAGAAACCTGTGTGTTGCAGCTGGAAGTCGAAGAACTAGAGACGATCGTCGCTCCCAATATTGTCTGGTCCACGTAATCGATGAGTTTCAGGCGCAGAACTTTTCCCCTAAGTTCGGGCATTAACATACCTGGGGAATCACCGTGACTTCGACGCGTGCAAAACTCTCCTCCTCAGCCGAGGAGGGGTAGCCGCGACCTCAAAAAAATATTGCGAAGCTTCCTTGGTTTGGAGCGGACGGGGGCTGGTCAGAATTCTTGGCCAACACCACCCCGTCTGCGCGAAAAACGTTGCTTCGCGACTTCTTGTTAATCGCGCAGCCACCCCTCCTCGGCTGAGGAGGGGAACCGCTTGCCCTTAAACATTCCTTGATACCATTTCACGTCCGACCAGCTGCCAGAGACATAGCGACAGCGCACAACAGACAGCTGACATCTCACATTGAAAATGCAGTGCGCTGTTGCAATGTCCCTGGCAATTGGTCGGATGGTCGGATGCTCAAACCTTCCGCGGCCCACGGCATTTGCCGGGGGAAGTTCCGGTCACCTTTCGAAAGTCCTCATAGAACCGCGTGGTGTCGTTGAACCCGACTTCATATCCCACATCGAGGATCTTCTCTCCCTGAGAAAGCCGGCCCATCGCGTCACTTACCCGGAGGCGGTGGCGATAGCCGACAGGAGTCAGTCCGTAGTCGCGCTTGAATTGCCGCGTCAAGTGGGCGTGGGAAACGCCAAGCTGGTCGGCGACATCCGAGACGGCGATATCGGCACGATAGTTCGAGGCAATGAGGTTCTTTGCCTTTCGAGAGAGAGGTGACACCGGCGTCGTCCCTTCCAGCGGCTCGAAAGGAAGGGGCTTTGTGAGGAGTGAGGCAAACTCTTCTGGCGTTCGAGCCAGAGGGATATCCCCCAGATCGAACATCATCGAAACGGTCAGCCATGCGGCCGGAGGCTTGCCTTGTGTGGAAAAGCCCACGAAACGGCAATTCCACATGCTGCTCACCCCAGGAATCTCGTGAATAATCGAGAACGGAGCCCAGTAGTACCCGACCGTGGAACGGCGGCTTTCATTCCGAAGCATCTCGACCAACCACCCTGCCCCGATGACGAGCGGGCCGGAGACACCTTCAGCCTGTGATTCCATCGTACCTTCGATCCAGATTGGCTCCGCGACTTCGGCCACGAAGCCGTTATACGACGACTATCGAAGCTCCTCAAAGCGTTTGTAAAACGTTTCGGCGATTTTGTCGGGATCGCCGAAAGCCACGCCGTGTGGACCGACTACCTCTTTGAGCCAGAGTGGCCGCTCCGTTGACAACCGCGCGCGGATCGTCAGGTTCTGACGGTCCTCTTCGAGGACCGTGCTTGGATTGACGGCGTGCTTTTCGAATTCGGAGCGCACGCGCAAAGTAATCTTTAGCCATCCTTCATCCATCAACGGCTCCCAGGTGCCCTTGAGATTGGGCCGCGCGCCGTCGATATCTGTGATGCCGTACTCCTCCGCAAGTTCTCCAGATCTCAAAAGCGTGCCGGTCTTCAAAATCGCGCGACGATCCGCGGCCAGAGCAGCAACAGCGCGACCGACAAAGAAAGGGGTCTCCGAACCCGCGAAGTAAGGATCCTGCTTGATGGCGTCGCGCCAATTGGATTCCTTAACGCCGTAATGTTCGAGAACGGCTTCAGAGCGCAGAAAGCCCGGCGTCACGGACACCGCTGTGATCCCGTGTGGTATCAACTCCGGCGCAAGCAATTCCGCAGTCCGCATCACCGACTGCTTCACAAAGCCGTAGAAAAATGTTCCCCCACCCTCATCGGTGATTCCGACAATCAGCCCGCCTTTCCGTTTCAACATCAAAGGCAGCGCGGCGTGAGCCGTGATCAGATGCGTGTTCACGCCGCGCTCCATGGAACGGAATCCATTCTCCAGGGACAGTTCCCAGAACGCCTTCCATTCGAGGAGATCGTCCCCGTTTGCATTGTTGATAAGAATGTCGAGCCGGCCTTTTTCGGATGCCACGCGGTCGAAGAGCGCGCGCACTTGCTCCGGAACCGTGTGGTCCACCTGCACGGCGATTCCCTCCCCACCGTGTTCCGTAACCAGTCGGGCTGTATCCTCGATGATTTCCGGACGCTTCTTGTTTGGAAGGTTTCCGCGAACACTACGACCGGTGCAGTACACAGTCGCGCCCGCCTCTCCCAGCATGCATGCAATACCGCGGCCGGCCCCGCGTGTGGCCCCGGCGACCACAGCAACTTTCCCGGTTAGAGGTTTTGTTTTCATGCGCTGTACTGTAAGCGCGGCGAGGAGATCGCGTCTTGGCGTTTTTTGATTTTGTATCAAAACGATACGTCGCTCTTTGTCCTACCCATCGACCGGGGAATAGAGGAAGTTTTTCTCCCTCTTCGCCGATCCCGCAGGCTCACCGCAGCCCCCCTGCTGAGTTTTCAGCAGTTAAACATAAGAGGTTTTAATACATGTGCTCTATGGCAGGGTTCGTGCCCACACGTTGGATACTTCTGAAAGATTGTAAACACCAGGAGGTTTAGTAATGAAGAGTTCAAAGGTATTCGCGGCAATCGCGATGGCGTTGCTGGTCACTGTCAGCTTGACTGCAGCCCCCCTGCTGCAAGGCCCAGAACGCGGCGCACCGGGTGGACAGGCTCCGGGCGGCCCTCCGGCCGGACAGGCCCCGGAACGCGGTGGCGGCGGACAGGCACAGACAGCGACGGGTCAGCTCGCCAAAGTCGATACAAACGCGAAGGAGATTACCATCAAGGGAGCTGACAACAAGGAGATGGTAATCACCTGGAATGACCAAACCCAAATAACCGGTGTCGATGGTGGCGCGCAGGGTTTGAGCGGGAAAACGGGCGCAACTCTGAGAGTGACCTATCAATCCAGAGGCGGTGGGAATCTTGCCTCTCGAATCGAAGTACAGGAAGCGAAAAAGTAGATTGAGGCCTTAGTGACCCAGGGGTCGTGACGGCAATCGCCGCTGCGCTCCTGGGCCCCGCCGCGTAAACGTCCTATCGACTGCTACCTCCTATGTCCGTATGGGATCCCTGTTCAAGCAACTGCCTGGTTCTCGGGGTTGGCACTCCACAACGCAGCAGATAATAAGCCGCCTGGAATTTGTAGATGGATTCCATTGTTGGAGCATCAAGCACACCGTTTAGAGGCCCCGCATACAAGCCCCGATTCTTCATCACCGATTGAACATGCTCTATTGTCGTGGCGCTGTAACGGGGATACAGCTCTCCGTTCAATCCCATAATCAGCTCACCTTCGAATCCCTGAGCCCACACTGCCTCACCACTGCCTGGCAATGGCGTCGCCGTTTCCTGGACTTCTTCTCTTTCCGGCTTATCTGAAGCCTCCAGCGATGGCGTCAGTACTGGTGGCGTCGGCACTGCCTGGGGTTCATTAACGGAAGGTTTGGACGGCTGCTCCTGTTTGGGTTCAGCACATCCGGATATCGCTATCAGAACTGCTGCCAGGTAAACGGCGCAGGCGCGAAAGCGGAAAAAGTAGATCTTTCTGCTCATGGTGACCCCCGGTCACAGCCAAGAGAGAACGCGTCGAAGCGGTCCCATCATATATCGCCCGCTGGTGTGTTGGTGGATACATCATCGCCCTGCGCGGGCCCAAGTAGCTCGTCCATAGGAACGCCGGTTGTGCGTTCATACGCCCAAAGCTTTGTATAGACTCGTTCAAAGTTCCGCCGAGGAACCACTCTTTGTCCAATGGTATTGGCCAGCATTTCCGTGTGCAAAAAGGGGAAATGCGTAAAGATCCAAACGTGTCCCATCTCATGGGCCAGCGCCGCCAATAACTCGTCATCGTCGAGTCGCAGGAAGAAATTGACTTCTATCGACAACCGGAAACGCTGCTTGCGTGGGTCCTCCGGTTCGACAAAGAAAACCAGCGGGTGATATTTGACGAGGGCGATATCGACCTCACTGCGAATAGACAACTCGCCACGCAGGTGGTTCACGATCTCCCGGGCCCGCGCCACTCGGAGGTTCAAGAGATTCGGAGGATCCGGCGCCACAGGAACAGCAACCAGGAAAATGAAGCCCAGGCTCAGAGCGGGCTCAAGAAGTCCTGCGCCTGGTTTGACGGCCGCGAGCAACCACCGCCCTATTCGGTTCAGCTTTCGCCTCTCCGTCATAACGATAGTGTATGCCTTCGCCCGGGAGCTGCGCACTCCCCTGACAAATCAGTCGAACTCGCGGTAGTGGAGTACTTTGAATTTCGGAGTTTCTTCAATTAGCGTCATGCCCGGCTGAGTGAGGGAATCAACACACCTGAAGCATGCTCTGGTACGAAAATCGGAAATTGGACGAATCCTGCATCTCAAGACCGAAATCCGAAGTATCACATTGGACTGACTCTTGCGAGGCACAGCGACGACTCATTCACTTCGTCGCGAAGGTGCTTGTCGCACGTCGTCAGGCGGTCCAATCCGATCTCGGATTTCGGACTTGAGATGCAGGATTCGTCCAATTTTCCGTTTTTCTACCAGAGGAATCAGGCGTGTCGATTCCTGACTCAGGAGGGGGCGGGCTCCATCACTTGCCGATCAGGTGGTAGACAACTTCCTTTAACGATGTCAGTCCGCGAGCTTTGAATCGCGGTTCGTCTTCCAGGCAATCGAACTCCAGAAGCTTTCTGCAATCAAACGCCGAAAAAAGCCGGTGGACCTCACCCTGAGGGACAGTAAATGGCGGACCGTGCATTTGCGAAGGGTCGTATTCGAGACTGACCAAAAGACCTTCACCACCCGGCTCCATCAGCGAAGTCAGGTGCTGCGCGTACTCGGGCCGCATTTCCGGGGGCAACGCAATGAGCGCAGCCCTGTCGTAGAAGAGAGGAAACACGCCTTCCTTTTCGCGAGTGAAATCGAAGAAGTCTCCAACGTAGTACGTTATCCTGGGCCCACGCAGCACAGTAAACGGCGGTTCGTGAGTTTCCGTGAAGATCATCCCCTGCTCGGCCCCGAAAGCCTTCGCTGCGATCAACGAAAGCTCGACACCGACAACATCATGGCCGCGCTCCGCAAGCCAGCGGAGGTCCTCGCTCTTGCCACAAAGAGGGACCAGCGTCTTCATTGCCGACACTGCCACGTCAGACCAGAATTGAGTTAGAGAAGGATTAACACCCTGGTGGTGAAAGCCGATCTGATTTTCGTTCCACCGGCTAAGCCAGAAGTCGCGGTTCATGCCGTACGAAGTCTATCTCACCACGCCGACGATCAACTGGAAACCGCGTTGGCGTTTTCCGGCCGCTCGGAGTAAGCGGTCACATCCTGGGGGCTCCCTGCTATGTAGGGACGGGGAAGGCTAGTCTCAAAATTGTTTTGAACACCGCAGCAAGCAAGTGGATTGACACAGAAATGTTTTAGCGCAGACGGAGTGGTCTGGCCAAGGTTCGGGGAATTTAAGTGTTGATCAACACCACCCCGTCCGCGACTTCAGCGGAACTAGCCATTTGCTTGATGTCGCGGACACACCCTCCCCGGCTGCACTGCTGTCCAGATTATCCTCGCACCCCTCCGGTAGGGGTGCGGTTGGCGTTGAACGAACAACCCCGGGTGTCGCTTGCGCTCCACCCGGGGCTCCTGCCAGCCCTCCGGGCTGGCTCTTGCACGCCGGAGGCGTGCGAGGATGGTAGCCCGGGGTGTGCGAGCGATAGCGAGCCACCCCGGGTCAGCGACCAAATCCGCACCCCGGTAGGGGTGCGAGGAGCCTGCCCGCACCAGCAGTGAGTTTCGGCCAATCAGCCAGTGCTATTTTGGACAGTTGTGCCTCGGCTGAGGAGGGGAACGCCTGCTTCGTTGGACAGGTGTATGGTGACGCCAAGCCGTGGTCCTATTACGGGACACCCGTTCCTTACACTAAATGTCCCATGCGTTCTTCGCTGCCCTTACCGAAAGCCGTACTCTTCGATCTCTTTCACACGCTCGCATCTGTACCGCCGCCCGCACTCGCGGGCGAGATTCCGGTTTCTGAAATTCTCGGAGTCTCCGGCCGTGATTGGCATCGCCTCTACTATGACGAGGATGTGCTCGGCCGCTGCGTCGGCGATATATGCGACGGCATCGAGGCCATGCGCCGTGTCACGCATGCGCTGGATCCGACCGTCGCAGAGGATCGAATTCTCGAAGCCGCCCGAAGCCGGCAGCGTCGGTTTGAACTGGGCTTGACGAGGATTGAACCGGAGATTCTGGATGCGCTCGACCGCCTGCGGGCTGCCGGTGTCCGGACCGTCCTGGTTTCGGATGCGGGGGCCGATGATGTCGAGTACTGGGACCAATCACCGCTGCGCACGCGTCTCGACACCACGTTGTTTTCGTATAAACTCGGCTTCCGTAAACCGGATCCGCGCATTTACAAGCACGCGTTACAGGCCGCCAAAGTGGAGGCGAAGGATGCGTTGTTCGTGGGAGATGGCGGGAGCGATGAGCACCGCGGCGCGCGGGCGGTGGGAATTTCGCCGGTGCTCGTCACGCGATTCGCGTCAATGTACTTTCCGGAGAAACTGGAAGAGCGCCGAGCTCATGTGGACTGGGTGTTCGAGGACGTTGTCGCCTTTGTCGCCGCGATGGGAATTTAAAACCGCGGATTACACGGATTTTCACGGATAGATGGGTCATTTCCCCCAACGTATCGTTTGCCTGACGGAGGAAACCACCGAGACGCTGTATCTTCTCGGCGAAGGCGATCGGGTGGTTGGCATATCCGGCTACACCGTGCGCCCACCGGAAGCGCGGCAAAAGCCCAAAGTTTCTGCATTCATCAATGCAAAGTTCGACAAGATCGTTGCGCTGGAGCCCGACCTTGTCCTGACGTTCTCTGACCTGCAGGCGGACATCGCGGCCGAACTCATCCGCCGCGGGTTGACGGTGCTCTCCTTCAATCAGCGCAGTGTGGACGAAATCCTGAACATGATCCAGACGCTGTCGTCGGTTATTGGCGTTCCCGAAAAAGGCCATGACCTCGTGACGCGATTTCAAGCCGACCTCGAAACGATTCGTGCCGCGGCATCGTCGTTCCCGTTCCGTCCTCACGTCTTCTTTGAGGAGTGGAACGATCCATTGATCAGCGGCATTCGTTGGGTTGAAGAGTTGATTGAGATTGCAGGAGGAATCCCCATCTTTCCCGAGCTGCGTACGATGAAAAACGCGCCGAACCGCATCGTCGATCCAGCGGAGGTGGTGTCGCGCAATCCGGACGTGATCATTGGATCCTGGTGCGGCGTGAAGGTAAATAAGAAGACGATACGTTCGAGGCCAGGCTGGACTGCGATTACCGCGGTTAAGGATGATCACATCTACGAGATCAAATCGACGTACATCCTGCAGCCCGGTCCTGCCGCGTTGACCGATGGCGTGCAGCAGCTGCATACGATCCTTGCGGAGGTCGCCGCTTCTACTTCTGCGACCGGGAGACGTTAGTCACCGGTTCGATCGGCGGCAACATTCCTGCTTCCCATTCGGTATAGAGCCGTCGCAGTTTTTCGAGAATTTCAGGCCGGCTGCTCGCAAGGTTCTCACGCTCCTGCGGATCATGGCTCAGATCAAAGAGAAGCTCCCCCGTCTCGGGCCGCGTCGAGCGCGCTTGCCGCGTATCGATTCTCAGATACTTCCAGTTCCCCTGTCGTGCAGCGTGTTGCAAACCCCAACGGGTGCTCCGCCAGAAAACTGTCCGCTCCGTCGGCCCCGAGCTGCCGCGCAGATGCGGCATCAAATCCATGCCATCGAGTTCGGGTCCCGTGGCAACACCGGCGGCCGCCAGCATCGTGGCGGTCCAATCGAGAGTTGTGGCGACCTGATGGGTTGTCTGTCCTGCAGGCACGACGCCGGGCCAGCGAACGAAAGCGGGCACGCGGATTCCGCCTTCCCACAACTGGAGTTTCATTCCCTCGAGACCTGCCATGCTGGAAAACTTCTCTCCACCGTTATCCGAAGTGAAGACAACGATCGTGTTCTCCGCGTAGCCCTTCTCTGCCAGAACGGCAAGAACGCGGGCGACGCCTTCATCGAGAGCTTTCATCATGCCGGCAAAGATCTCCGGAGAGCCACCGTAAGTCGACGGATCTTTGTCGTCGGGGTAAGGCCCATCGCCTCGCTGCTGCCAGGGCCAGTGAGGGGCGCTGTACTCCAGGTTCAAGAAGAAGGGCGGTTTCGCAGAACGCAGAAACGCTTCGGCCTGATCAGTAAACATGTCCGTGAGGTAGCCCTTCGCGTGGACTTCCTGGCCATCCTGGTAGAGATCATGGGGACCACTCGGGTCGCCGGGGTCAGTAGACCGATGCAGCACGTAGTCGGCTCCACCGCTAAGAATGGCAAACCATTTCTGGAATCCATGATCGCTCGGCAAGAACCCTGTATTCCATCCGAGATGCCACTTCCCCACGAGCCCCGTCTGATACCCCGCATCACGGAGCCGTCGGGCGAGTGTGGGAGTAGAGGTATCGAGACCTTCGCTGTTGAACTGAGTTCGAAGCGGCTCCCATAACCCTGCCCGATGCCGCGCCGGATATTGGCCCGTGATCAAGCCCACGCGCGTGGGCGTGCACACCGGAGCAATTGCGTAGGCATTTGTGAAACGAGTGCCCTCGCCGGCAAGTTTGTCGAGGGCGGGCGTGGAGTATTCCTTGCGACCGTATCCGCTGAGGTCGCCGTATCCCAGGTCATCCGCCATGATGTAGACGATGTTTGGACGCTGGTTCTGGGTTGGTTCCGGGCCACCAGCACTGCAGGCGGCCAGGGAAACCACGAATGCCGCAACGATGAAGGTCGGCGTGAGTTTCGTTCCGGAATCCAGAGGCATAGAGACTTGCGCGCGATTATACGGGAAGTGCGGCGAAATTCAGTGACGTTGACAGAGATGGCGCGGGCGAGTTTTCATCCACTATTTCGTCAACGTCACCAATTTCTTGCATCCTGCAAACTGTGGCAGGTTGGCATGCTAAATCCGTAGCTTCTTTTCTTTCCTTTCGTCACCGTTTGGGTCTAAGATCCGCCATAGACGACTCTCGAAAGGGCAACACGTTTCGATCCACATTTACATAGGGAGAACCTATGACTCGATTTCTCGTTCTCGTTTTGCTGACGATGACCGCGTTAGGAACGGAAATTACGTCGCCTTCCGCTCCGAACCAAACGAACGCGACCTTCAATAAAGATGTTCTGCCTGTGTTGCAGAACAACTGTCAGAACTGCCACCGACCCGGCGGAATTGCTCCGATGTCGTTCATGACATACGAGAGCACCCGCCCCTTTGCAAAAGCGATCAAGGCTGCAGTGGTTAGTAAGAAAATGCCGCCCTGGTTCGCAGACCCTCATGTTGGAGAGTTCCGCAACGCGCCCAAACTCAGCCAGACCGATATCACCAAGCTGGCGGCGTGGGCGGATAGCGGTGCTCCGGAAGGCAAAGCATCCGACAAACCCTCCGCGAAGCAATGGACCGATGGCTGGCAGATTCAGCCGGACGTCGTTGTTTCGATGCCGACTCCGTTTCGCGTAGCGGCGCGAGGCGCCGGCGAAGTCCGGCAATTTATGGTTCCGAACCCGTTCAAGGAAGACACGTGGGTCTCCGCGATCGAGATTCGGCCCGGTGATCCTTCCGTAGTTCACCACGTCATCGTCCAGATTCCGGAACAAGACGACAAGAAGGCTTTCGCCGCCAACTTTGCGAATGTCGTCGTCTGCGCCGATTGTGATGAAGCGCACGCCGGTGTGCGGCAAGCTGAAGCACAGGTGCAGGCGAAGCAACTTGTCCTGAAAGAACAAGTAGAACTCGTAAAAGCAACGGCAGAGTTGGCAAAGGTCCAGGCGGAAGCTGCCGCCCAGCAGGCTTTTTTTGCAGGACAAGAGGCCGGGAGACAGGTGGCCGCTCTGAGAGTCAATGGCCAGCGAGGTGGCGGGAATGGCGGCGCATACTCCGACATCATTGCCCGACTTCGCGAGCAGCAGACCGGCGAAGGGAATTTCACGACGATGGAAGCTGTCTATGCGCCCGGTAGCCAGCCTCTCGATTTCGCGTACACGAACTCGGCCAAGCTGATAAAGGCCGGGCTGCCGATCCGTATCGAGGTGCACTACACGCCGAATGGCAACGAAACAATGGACCAGACAAGGGTTGCCTTCACTCTTGCGAAGAGTCCGGCACAACGTCGTTTCGTCATGATGGCTCCCGAGCATCTTGTCGATTCACGAAAGCCGATTCCGGCCGGTGAAAGCAATTGGGAAACCCGCGGTCAGTTGACGTTCAAGCAGGATGCAGATCTCGTGTGGTTCATGCCGCACATGCATCTTCGCGGAAAAGACATGACCTTCCGGTTGATCTATCCGGATGGGCGTGAAGAGACGGTACTGAACGCCAAATTCAACTTCAACTGGCAGCTTGGCTATGAAGTCGCGGAACCCATCCACCTGCCGAAGGGCACAAAGATGGTGGTCACCGCCCATCACGACAATTCCGCGAACAATCCGATGAATCCGACGCCGGGACAGGCTGTCTCGTGGGGTGAAATGACCTCACAGGAGATGATGCTGCCCTGGTTCGGCGTTGTTGTGGATCGCGATGCAAAGCCCGAAATGATCGCGACGTATCGCCCCGGCGATCTGGAAATGCTTACGCAGAATCGCGTCCGGGGAGTCAGCGTAACTGTGACGCCGGACGAAGTACCTATAATCCGACATTAGTTTGTTTTGCCACGGATTGCGCGGGAACCCGCGTGATCCGTGGCAAATTCCCTCTCTCCACGGCTTCTGGTAGTCTGAACATTCATGGAGAGTTCACGCCCGACCCTGCCGAATCTCAAACCCAGCTTTGCAGAGCAGGCGCTGTCTCGCGTCGCCGGCGCTCCTCTCATCGAAGGCAATAGCGTTCGACTTCTTCAGGACGCGCGAGAAAACTATCCAGCCTGGCTTGCCGCTGTCCGCGCAGCGAAGCATCACGTCCACTTTGAAACGTTCATCTTTCACGAAGACGAAGTCGGACAGGAATTCGCAGACGTGTTCATGGAAAAGGCGCGTGAAGGTGTGCGCGTCCGGATGATCTACGACTGGCTGGGATGCCTTGGAAATGCATCATGGGGATTGTGGAAGCGCCTGCGGGCCGCTGGCGTCGAGACACGAGCCTACAACCCGCCGCGGTTGGAAAGCCCCCTGGGATGGTTGTCGCGCGATCATCGAAAAATGTTGTCCGTAGACGCAGAAGTCGGTTTTGTTGCCGGGCTCTGCATCGGCAAAGCGTGGGTTGGCGATCCCGAAAGGAACGTTGTGCCATGGCGCGACACCGGTGTGGAACTACGAGGCCCTGCGGTAGCGGAAATTGAACGGGCGTTTGGCCAGATGTGGGCTTCAATCGGAAGTCCCATACCGATTGAAGAACAGCTCGCAGGTCCGAGCGTTGAAGAAGCCGGGTCGACGAACGTGCGCATCGTCGCCAGCCTTCCGGCAACTGCCTGGATGATCCGCACGGACCAGCTCGTTGCAGCGCTTGCGCAGAAGCGACTGTGGCTCGCAGATGCCTACTATGCGGGAACGCCCTCGTACGTGCAGGCTCTGAGATCGGCTGCGATGGATGACGTGGATGTTCGTCTCCTGGTGCCGAACAGCACCGACATTCCAGTGCTTCGCCCGCTTTCAAGAAGCGGGTACCGAACATTGCTCGAAGCGGGAGTTCGCGTCTTTGAATGGAATGGTCCGATGATGCACGCCAAAACTGCCGTCGCCGACGGGCATTGGGCTCGCGTGGGTTCCACGAATCTGAACCTGCTCAGCTGGCTTGGCAATTGCGAGCTCGACGTGATCATCGAAGATGAATCCTTCGCCGGGGAGATGGAGGCCGCGTATCTCGAGGATCTGACGAACTCGACCGAGATCGTTCTGGATAGGCGACACAAGGTGCGCGTCTCGCGTGAAGGACTCACGCGTCGAAGGAACCGCCCTGGCAGCGCACGCCGCGCTGCGGCCGGAGCTGTGCGCCTGAGCAACGCGATTGGGGCGGCGATCACCAGCCGGCGCGTCCTGGAACCGGTGGAGGCCAAGGTTGCGATATGGTGCAGTCTTCTCTTGCTGGCGATTGCCGTCCTGTTTGCTGTCTTTCCTCGAGTTCTGATCTACCCGCTCGTGCTGTTGCTGGTCTGGATTGCTCTCGGGCTTTTCTACAGGGGATACAGGCTGTACCGGAAGAAGAAGAGACACCGCGGGGAATAGGCCTTGCGACTGATCGTTGACTGCTGACTGTTCTTGCGTCGACTGCTGGACTTGTTGCGCGGATTGTTAGGCAGATTTAATCAACGCAACAAGCGCAACAGTTAACGCAAGAACAGTCAGCAGTCAATGGTCAAGCGTGACCCTTCAGGCCGCGCTCACAGCCCCTCGCGTTACCCGTGGCCGCACGAGTTTTTCCGATGCGGTCCTCAGGGTGGGGCTGACGACCACGACCCCGCCGGCCGTGACGGTGAACCGCATTCGGTCCAGATGCGAATTCATCCCCACGCGGATGCCGTCCGCGATCGAGCAGCCCTCATCAACGACAGCGTTACGCAGGTGAACGTAGTCGCCGACTCGGGCATCGGGCAGGATGACAGAGTTTTCGACGATCGCTCCTCTGCCGATGCACGCGCCATGCGAGACGACCGATCGGTGAATCGTGGCGGTGCGGTCCACGAAGGCGCCGAGCGAAATCCGCGAACCGTCCACTTTCCGAACTGGGGCATCACCCAACCCATAGACCCGCCAACTCGGCTCCCCTTCTGGATTGAAGAGGGGATCAGGGCCGAGAAGATCCATGTTGGACTGGAAGTAACTGTCGAGGCTGCCGACATCACGCCAGTAGTTGCAAGGCTCTCTGTCAAAATCATAAACAGCAACCTTCCGACGAGGGATGAGTTTCGGAATAATGTCGCGTCCGAAATCGATGTCCAGGGGCGAAGCCTGTTCCGCGATTTCCAGCAGAGACCGCTGCGTGAAGATATAAACCCCTGTGCTTACGAAAACGCTGCCCGTCGCCGGCAGCGTATCTCTCGAGGGCTTCTCGCGGAACTGTTGAACGAAACCGTTTTCAACATCCAGGACGCCAAACTCACCAGCCTGCTGAACGGGACGCCGAACCGCGGCGATCGTCAAGTCCGCGCCGGAATCAATGTGACACTGGAGAAGATTGCGATAGTCCATCGAGTAGACGTGATCGCCGGACGCAATCAGCACATGCTCCGCCGGATTGACGCTGACCAGGGGCAGATTTTGAAACACGGCATCCGCCGTCCCTCGATAACGTTTGCCGCTCAGAGGCGGCAGCGACATGAGTTCGTCACCCTCGCTCCAGTTAAAGAAGTCCGTCATCCGAAGCCGGTTCTCGCGAATGTAATCCTGCAGGTGTTCGCGTTGATACTGTGTGAGAACGAAAATTCTTCGGAGGCCGGAGTTAATACAGTTCGACAGCGTGAAGTCGATAATCTGGTGCGTTGCTCCAAAGGCGACCGCAGGCTTGGGCCGGACTTCGGTCAGTGGGTTCAGGCGTTCTCCAGCACCACCGGCGAGGATAAACACAGGCATAGAGCTCGGGCGGTCAATCATAAGCGGTTCTCCTGAATCAGAAAAAGCCGGACAGACGGAGTCCTTCCAACTCGCCCAGCGGTCAATCGCAATTGATGCGATGCCGGGTGCTAAGCAATTTTCAAACCAAGTCAGTTTGCCTGGAGACCGCCAACTCAACCCGCATGAAAATCAGGCAGCCTTGGGAGTCGTATTCAACTCGGAAGACGACTTCACCACGTCATCCAAATCACAGTTCAACGCCCAGGTGTTTCGACGGCCCACATAGTCTCGGATGTGAAAGCGGCGATTGACTGCTGCAATCGCTCCGCGATCCCGGCCTGTCGTCCGGGCGATATCCATGAGCGACAAGCTCGTCGTAGCGAGCAAGGTAAGGATCGTCCGGATCTTCGAGTCCAATAAAGAGCATCCGTGTCTCGCCATCTCAACGACTCCCGCACTGGTGGTATGGCAATGCGTGAATGCAATCTGCACACCACGACTGCGAACGTCTCGCTAATCCACAACGTCGGTAGTTGTTAGATAAGAAAATACGTTCCAGAGTCATGGGACAGATGTCAGGGGTGACGCATCTGTAGCACATGTTCTATTTCTGAGCAGACGCCTGCGCGCTCTCCTGGTTGGCACTATATATAAGGATGCCGCTTGATTACCGTACGTATGTTCGGTATACAAGTTCCGGAGGTTCGCGCCATGATTTACTGCCGGGAATGCCGGAAGCAGGTCACCGACTGTGCCCATTTCGTTGCCCCGCTGGACGTTCCCGCGATCGAAGTATTCGATCCAAAGGTCAAGACGCTGGCTTACCAGAGGAACGGACACATCCTCGAGATTTCGTTCAAAAACGGTCAGGTCTGGCAGCTCTTCGGCGTGAGGCCCGATATTTACGATGAACTGTTGCACGCAACGCTTTCTTCGTTTCTGAACTTCCTCGCTCACCGCTACAAAGCTGCGCCGGTTCGGAAGAGGTCGCTCGCACGGCAGGCACCGGATGCGGAGCCGTGTCCGGCCTGCAAACGTCCGATGACGATCCAACATCGGACAACGGGCAGCACACCCAGAATCCTATGGAAGTGTGAGCCGTGCCATCAATCGCTGTGGAGGTCGTATGCGACCGAATCGGTCCGGGAAAGGACGTAAAAGTTCCGAACTCTCGGAGGTCTAAAGGTTCAACTCCGAACGCTCGGAGCCAAATTCTGGTACTCTCACTGCCCGAGCGAGATGCAGGTTCGAATTGATACACGGCCTTTGCCGATCGTCATACTTTCCCGATGGTGGCGATTTCCCGTCTTTCTTCTGCTGAGTTATGCGTTGTACCACGCGTACTGGCTGAGTCCCCCCAGCGGACTTTCCGTTTCTGGATTCCGCGCGCTGGTCGTTTTTCTGGCGTGTGTCTTCCTCTGGATGACTCAGCTTCTCCCGTTGCCGGTGACAGGACTGTTTGCGTTGATTGCCCCGTCGCTGCTGGGAGTCATCTCCCTGAAAGACGCGTTTTCGTTTTTTGGTTCCGATGCCGTTTTCTTCATCCTCGGCGTCTTCATCCTCGCCGCAGCTTTGTACAAGTCCGGCCTCTCCACGCGCATGGCGCTGATTCTCCTGAAGAAGGGCGCAAAATCGCCACGAAGGCTCGTGTTCCAGGTGATGCTGACGGCAGCCCTTCTGTCGTTCATCATGAGTGAACACGCGGTCGCGGCGATGATGTTTCCGCTGATTGTGATCATTTCCAAGCGTCTTGAATCCAGCCCCGAAGGACGCAGCTACTCGCGGGTACTGTTTCTTGCGATGGCGTGGGGGTGTGTTATCGGGGGCATCGCGACGATGCTCGGCGGAGCGCGCGTTCCCCTGGCGGTCTCGTTCCTTCAGGAGAAGACAGGACAAACGATCACGTTTACCCAGTGGTCGATGGGAATGTTTCCGATCGTCGTCATCCTGTTTTCGTTCTGCTACTTCCTGCTGACCCGTTATTACCCGATCAAGGTCCTTACCGTTGTCGACGCCGATACCGTGATCGACAAACAGCTTCGCGACTGCGGACGCCCTCTTCTTGAAGAGAGGTTCCTCGGTCTGCTGCTGGTGTGCACGGTTCTCTCGTGGGTCCTCTGGGGCTCATCGACAGCGATCATGGCGGCGATCGCGATTCT
>Ga0111538_10006565_pt1 | contig 15734 bp, 16 predicted proteins | sample SoiMethybrSBSTD1_FD_79669 | JGI IMG/M metagenome (GOLD analysis project Ga0111538, IMG submission 79669) | Bulk soil microbial communities from a Populus tree surrounding site in Tennessee, USA - Soil MetaG P. TD hybrid SBSTD1 (version 2)... | ecosystem: Environmental > Terrestrial > Soil >...
CCCGAATGTTAGAGGTGGTGTGGAGTGACAACGCTCGCACCACGCCAAAGGAGGTTCGTCTGAGCGGCGAATCGTCGGTGTGGCGGACCGCTGAAGGTATCTCGCTCGGCACACGCTCCGTGAGATCGAACATCTGAATGCTTCCCCGTTCAAATTGGCGGGGTTCGCGTTTGACTACGCGGGTACCGTCGTTGACCGATCGCGGCCGGTTGACGATGCTCGGGTGCTCTGGCGACTCTGAGCGCGCGCTAAAAAGTCGGCAGGTGGTCATGCGACTCCGCCCCGGCGCGAATGCGACTGGGTCCCCCGAGTACCGTCAGGTGCTCGGGGATCATGTCTTTTCGTCAGGTCACCCCGCGATGCAAGCACTCAATCCGCGCGTTTATCAAATGATCGTGCTCGACGTCCTTAACGCCATGGGTCGACTGAGCTCAACCAAGGGGGATGAGATAACCGCGCGCAAGGCGAACGGCCAAAACCAGTTTCAGGATCTCTCTCCCGCAGAGAAACAATGGTTGGAAGAGGCGGTGCGGTGTATTGTCCGAAGACTTGGCGAGCACGCTGCTGGCGCGCAGGGGAGCGTCATCACCATGGCAGACCTTCCCCGCATATGACGACACAGTGCGGCCCAACAAAGCGGGCGTTGTGCCGCAAACAGTGCCCTCCTGTGTAAGCTAGATTGCACGCATGCTCTCTGTTCGGAGAGACAGGAGTTCAAAGGTGACATTGGTAGAACTTCAACCCTACTTAACAGCACTGTCCGCAGGCCTCAGCGTTGCGAGTCTCGGGCTCATTTTGAACCTTGCGAAGGCTTTCCGAGATGCCGCTCAAGATCGGATCGCGGTGCAAGAGGAGCGCCTCAAAAGTGCTGCTGACGATCACACACGGTTGAAGGAATGGTCTGAGCGCGAAAAGACGGAACTCAAGATTCAACTCGATCAGGCCAAGGTTCAGATTGACGCCCTGTTGAAAAAGGAGGGACTAGATGCCTCTTCTTTGATTGCGGGTAAGAGGCTTTCAGAGTCGGCATCAGAAATGCAGTCAACCGTGACACGCCTGACAGAGGAGATGCGGCTGACTCTAAGTAAGTTGTCAGAATCGAACCAGCAAGTTGGGCCGAACACTGCTAACGCGGTCCGAACGCTCGCAATGGCTGCCATGGCTACCGGACATTATCAGGATGCCGCTGACCAATACGATGTTCTTCTAGCAAGCGGAACGGCGAAGTGGGAGGACCACATGTCGCGTGGAGTGGCACACGCGAATGCGCGCCGCGGTAGGGGCTCCGATTTGGCCGCGCTCATGGCATACAACGATGCCATAGCACTCGCACCGCGAGATCTTGAAGCTAACCGCCGTGCAAGGTTATTTACTTATAGGGCAGCAATGCTCAAAAGGCTGCGTCGGCTGCATGAAGCAGAGAATGATCTGGGCATTTCACTCTCAGAGGCAACGGCGGAGTACGAAAAGTTGGATGCCCATTACAACCTTGCGTGCATTTACGCGATGCAGAGCAACCCGGACAAGATGTACGAGCAAGTCTCGGCGCTACGAGAAAGTCCACGATTCTTGGCTATCGTCAGACGAAACCTGGATGAGTACTTTTCGAACTACAGCTCGGACGCTCGGCTTCTCTCACTGCTGTCCCCGACGAGGTGATGCATCGGCCCGCACATCTGTGCGGCAAAAGTGAAAAGCCGGCATGACAAGTCGCTGGTTCCGACTCGGACCGCTAACAACGTATTGCAGAGTGAGACGCCGAAACCGATGCGTGCCTGAACAGTGCGTTAGGTCGTACATGAAGCGCCAATTCATCCGCTACATACAGCTTTGAGGTGAACCGGTGGACATCACTGCGGCTCGAAGACGTGCGCTACCGGCAGTCACCGTCTTATCGCTCTTCGCATTGGCAAGAGTTGGCGCCGGAGTATGGATGGCTCGATCACAGGACCTCCCGCTCAATGCCGCATTGCTCGGTTACGGAGCGAGCGCAGTTGTATATGTCGCACTGGCGTCGGGGCTATGAGACTCACTTCGTTGAAAGCGCCTGCTCTCACTTCAACCCCTTCACGATCGCATCGACCAGCACTCCGCCCGAGTCCTGGCTCAGCTCCCAGAACATCACGCCGCCGAGCCCGTGTTTGTGCACGTACTCGGCCTTGATCGCGATCGACTGCGGATCGTCGTAGGTGATGAACGCGCGCGTCTGCGCGTTCCATAGGAACGGCGCCTGCGCCTTTGCGTCCCACTTGCGCACGAAGCCGTCGCGGTCGATGAACTTCGCGACGAGCTCCGAGTACGGATGCGCCGCCTCGAAGCGCTCGTACGGCTGATTCACTCCATCGTGCAGCGGCGTGACACTCGCGAACCCGCGGCCGTAGAACGCGAGGCCGAGCACAAGCTTCTGCGGCGGAACGCCCGCAGCGAGATGCTGCTTCACCGAAGCGTCCGCGTTGCGGTCACCCGGTGCGGCGAACGCCGAAGCGTACAGGCCGGCATGGTGTCCAGTGGTCGGCGTCAGGCTGTTGAAGAAGTCGTAGCTCATCACGTTGATCCAGTCGAGATAGACGTGCAGCCGGTCCATCTCCGTGAACTGGAAATACTCGCGATCGGCTGACGCGATGGTCAGCAGATAGCGGTCCCCCAATTGCGCACGCATCTCCTGCAACAGCGCAGTGAAGTTCTGCTTGTCTTCGGGCCGCGACTTGATGCCCGCAACGCTCTGGCCCGGGTATTCCCAGTCGAGATCGACGCCGTCGAGCGAATGCTCGCGCAGCAGGGCAACGACGCTGCGGGCGAATGTCTCGCGTGCCGTCGCGGACGCTGCTGCGTCCGAGAACCCTTCGGCCTCCCAGCCGCCGACCGACAGCAGAATCTTGAGCTGCGGATTCTTCGCCTTCAGCGAGCGCAGGTACGCCAGGTGATCAGGGACACCCGGATGCGGCAACACGGCTTTGCCCTCAGCGTCGATCCGCGCGAACGCATAGTTGATGTGCGTGAGCTTCGTCGCAGGGATGTCGGGCGGCGTTTGCCAGCCAGTGACATAAGCCACGACGCGCTGCGCGCCCAACGCCGCAGGTATAGGGGCGAGCAGCAGCGCCGCCGGTAGCAGGGCGCGGAGTGTGGACGCAAGGGACATGGCGAAATGCTATCGTACTCGCCCGTCGGGAGAACGCTCCCAGGGAGACCCAGATGTCGATCCAACCCACTCAGCCCCAGTCCATCGGCGGCGTGCTCGACACGACGTTCCAGCTCTACAAGGCATCGATGGTCAAGATGCTGGGGCTGTCGGTGCTGATGTCGGTCGCCGAGGCTCCGACTTCGATCTACTTGTTCACTCAGGGCGGCACCGCCACCTCCACCAATCCGTACGCGATCCTCGAAATGATGAGCAGTCCGATGCTCTGGCTCGTAGTGGTCGTCCAGGTGGTCCTTTCGACGTGGATCATGTCCGCCGGCTATCTGAAGATTGGCGCCATCGGCGCGGGCGGCGATCTCGGGGCCGGCACAGCTTTGCAGAGGGCGCTGGCGCGTTTGCCAGCGTTGCTCGTCATGGTGATCCTGTTCGGCATCGCGCTGATGATCTCGTTCCTGCTGCTCGTCATCCCGTTCTTCATCCTGACGGTCAGCCTGATGCTGTGCTACACCCTCGCCATGCTGGAGAGCCGGGGCCCCGTCGAAGCGCTGTCCGAAAGCCATCGGCTGGTGTGGGGCAATTGGTGGCGCACCGCGGCGATCCTCACCGTCGGCTTCATCATCATCTTCGTGATCTCCATGGTCGCGGGCCTGATCACCGGCGTCATCACCCCGCTGCTGGCGCTCAGCGGCGGCGCCGAGTATGTGCTGCTCCTGAGCACGATCGTCGGCTGGGTGGTCGGCGTAGGAATGAACGTGCTGCTCACGCCGTTCTACATTGCCCTGCCGATCTCGATCTACTGGGATCTGAAGTTGCGCAAGGACGGCGGCGATCTCGCTGCCCGCGTCGGTGCGCTCAACCCCGCGTAGTTCGTGCGCTCGATCGTCCTTCTCATCCTGCTGGCAATTGCGCCAGCCGTCTCCTGTCAGGCGGCCGGTGAGGCCGCACGTTCCGCAGTGGATCGCATCGCGGACTGCAGCCACTCGGCGGAAGATGACACGGTCGGCCTGACAGACCTCGAGAGCGTGTGCCCGGGCCTGACGAGCGCGCTCGAAGATTCCGGATATCTGCCGCTGCTGTCGACCGCCGAGCGTGACGCGCTGGACGTCTATGGTCTCTCGGATCTGCTTGCGGTCGACGACTGGTACCAGCAGCAGGAAGCGCGAGACGTCGATGTCAGCACGCTCGGGCCGATCCTCGATTCGCTGCGCGCCGAAGAGCCGGAGCGCACGCAGGGTATGCTCGATCGGCTGCAGCGTTGGCTGCGCTCGCTGTTCGGGCGGCAGCAGAATGATCCGGACAACTGGCTGTCGCGCTGGCTCGACGAGCTGGATGTTTCCCAGACTGTCGTGCGCACGATCCTGCTGGTCGCGATCGCGTTGCTGCTCGTGATGGTGATAGGGGTCGTCTACAACGAGCTGCGGACGGCCGGCCTGCTGCGCCAGCGGCCTGTCGTGCAGGACGATACGGTCAATGCAGCGACTTCAGTGTCGGGAGATGCAGCGGAGCTCGACGCGCTCTCTGCAGATCGCAAAGCGTCGATGCTCTTGCGCATGCTCGTGGCAACGCTCGTCCGCAGCGGACGTCTGCGCACGGAGCGCGGACTCACGTACCGCGAGCTCTCTGCGCGGGCGTCCTTCGACGACGCGCAGCAGCGTGAAAGTTTCCGGCGCGTCGCCTCGCTGGCGGAGCGCACGGTGTACGGCGGTCGCGAGATCACCTCCGAGGAAGTCGAGCCTGTCGTCGAAGTCGCGCGCGCTCTCGATGCGCAATTGCGCGGAGCGTCGGCATGAAGGACCGCTTGCTCACGCTGATGCTGGCGCTCGGCGCATTCGCGGCCTTCTACGTGCTGCTGGCGCCGAAACCCGATGTGCCGCAGGAGCGGATCACGCGGCCGCTGAGCACCGAAGCAGGCCCGAACGGCTATCTCGGCATGATGCGCTGGCTGGAGGCGGAACGGATTCCCGTTGTCTCGCTGCGCGAGCGCTACGGGAGCCTCGGGCAGACGACGCCGGGCGTGCCGACCGGAAATCTGCTGATCGCGACGGCGCCGCAGGTCTATCCGCTGCGCAACTCGGAAGCGCAGCCGCTGCGCAAGTGGGTCGAATCGGGCAACACCCTGCTCGTGCTCGCCGGCCTGTCGGATACGCCGGAGTGGTCGATGGACGAAGGCATCGACCCGGACTTGCCTGAGCACATGCGCGCGATGACGAGCCTGACGTTCACGCAGATTACGCCGCCCGCGCCCGCGCAGAAGGAGAAAGAGAAAGAGAAGGAGGACGCCAAAGACGGCGCCAAGGACGACCAGCAGGATGCGGCTGCAGGCGACGCGCTACTCGCTGTCGTGCGCCTGAACGAGCCGGAGCGGACCGAGTCCACGCCCAACGGCACGCATCCGTTGCTGCGTGGCGTGCAGTCGATTCTTGCTGTTTCCGAGTATCCATCGTCGCGCTGGCAGGCCTCCTCGGAACGCTCATTGGTGCTGGAGCTCGCGAGCAATCGTGAGAGCGGCGTGCCGGCGCTGTGGCTGCTGCCGTACGGCGATGGCCAGGTCATCGTCAGTGCCTACGGCAGCGTCTTCACCAACAAGGTCATCGGCGAGCGCGACAACGCGCGCCTGCTCGCGAACGTCGCGCGCTGGTCGCTTGGCGAGAAGGGTCGCGTCATCATCGATGACGCGCACCAGGGCCTGGTCTCGTTCTATGACCCCGACAAATTCTTCGGCGACTCGCGCCTGCATCGCTCGTTGTGGTGGCTGTTCGCATTGTGGCTGGTGTTCGTGCTCGGGCCGCGACGCCTGCGAGGCACGAGCCGCGCGTGGAATCCGCTGGACGTGACCAGCTTCGTGCGCGCCACGGGCGGCTTCATGGCGCGCGTACTGCGACCCGCCGCCGCCGGGCAGCGCCTGTTCGCGAACTTCTTCAATGAGATCCGCGGCCGGCTTGGCCTGGCGCTCGACGGCGCTCCGCTGTGGGAGTGGCTCAGCGGGCAGGCGGCGATTGCGCCGACCGATCTCGACCGCCTGCAGGAGCTGCATCGCCGCGCAGCCGGGCGTCGCCGCATCGATCTCCTCGAACTGCACAATTTGATTGCGCGCATTCGCGCTCAGCTGGAGACTCCCGCACGATGAACGCACTGGAATCGTTCGAACAAAAACTACAGCAGGATCTCGGCGCCGTCGTGATCGGCATGGAGCCGGTGATCCGCGCACTCGCGATCGCGGTCGTCGCGCGTGGCCACGTGCTGCTGCAAGGCGCGCCGGGACTGGGCAAGACGTTGTTGAGCAAGTCGCTGGCCGGCGCGCTGGGCGGTGTGTTCAAGCGCGTGCAAGGCACCGCCGACCTGATGCCGTCCGACATCACCGGCGTGCACGTCTTCGACGCCGAGCGGCGCGACTTCGTGTTCCGCCCAGGCCCGGTGTTCGCGGACGTGCTGCTGGTCGACGAGATCAACCGCACCGGCCCGAAGACTCAGTCGGCGCTACTCGAAGCGATGGAAGAGCGGCAAGTCACGATCGACCGGCAGAACTATCGCCTGCCGGAGAAATTCCTGGTCATCGCCACGCAGAATCCGCGCGAGTTCGAAGGCACGTATCCGCTGCCAGAATCGCAGCTCGACCGATTCATGCTGCGCATCGATCTCGCGCATCCGGCGCGCGACCACGAGCTGCAGATCCTCGCGAAATACGGCAACGCCGACGCGCATGCAATCGCGCACGAGCCGGAGGCTGCAAGTGCCGCGGTGACCGCGGCGCAGGCGGCGGTCGAAAGCGTGCACGTGGCGCCGGAGCTGAGTGCATATGTCGTCGATATCGCGGCCGCTTCACGCCAGCACGCGCACGTGACGCTTGGACTCTCGACTCGCGGTGTGCTCGCACTTCTGCGCGCGGCGCGCATCGACGCGGGCATGCGCGGCGCCGAGTTCGTCACGCCCGATGACGTCAAGGCTGTCGCGCCGCTGGTCATTCCGCATCGACTGGTGCTGGCGCCGGAAGCCGTGCTGGAAGGCATCGCAGCGCGCACGATCACGCAGCAGCTGCTCGATCAGACGCCGGTGCCGCGGTAGCAGCGCATGAGCCTGCGCCAGAACGCACTCGCGCTGGTGGTGCTGACCGTGCTGATGGCCATCATCGGCGACTGGAGCGGCGATCCGGATCTCGCGCGCCTGTGGTACTTCGCGCTCGCAGTGCTGCTGCTCGGTCTTGCGTATGAAGGCTGGGTCATGCTGCGCGCAGGTCTCGGGGTCTCGCTCAGTTCGCCGAAGCCGCGGTGGATTCTCGGCCGACCGGCTACGTTGCAGATGACGTTCACGCATCGGCTGGCGCGCACGCTGACGCTCGAGATCGCGACCGATCCGCCGGCGGCTGTCGAAATCGACGGCGCGGTGCGCGCGCTCGTCGTGCCTAAGGACGAGGGCGCGAGCATCTCGCTCGCTGCCACCCCACGACGGCTCGGCAACCAGAGCTGGCCCACACTGCGCACGCGCGTCGCCGGCCCGCTCGGACTTGCATGGTGGACGCGGCCGCTGACCGCATCGTTCACGCTGAGCGTCGCGCCCGACCTGTTGCATGACGACGCCGAGCGAGCGGGCGGCGTTGGAACGGGCACGCGCGCACGATCGCTGCTTGGTGCGGGCGGCGAGGTGCTGCAGCTTCGCGAATATCGTCCTGGCGATCCGCAACACGTCATCGACTGGAAGGCGACCGCGCGCAGCAACCGCCTCGTCAGCCGCGATTTCTCCGAAGATCAGCACCTGGAGATCGTGCTCGCGATCGACGCCGGCCGCGCCAGCGCCTTGCGCGCCGGCGATCTCGACCGCTTCGGTCACTATGCCAACATCGCAGCGCGCTTCGCGGAGCACGCTATTGCGCACGACGATCAGGTCGGGCTGGTGATCTTCGCGGACCGCCCGCTCGCGTCGATCGCACCCGGTCGGGGCGTCGGCACGGTTGCCCGGATCCGCGCGCTGCTCACGGCCGCAGCGCCTGCTGCCGCCGAATCAAATCCGCTCAATGCGGTGCTGCGAATCCGCACGCTCGTGCGTCATCGCAGTCTCGTCGTGATGTTCACCGACCTCGACGACGCCACGGTTGCCGGGCAGCTAGCCGCGGCGGCCCGCCTCTTGCTGCCGAAGCACTTGCCGCTGGTCGCGGGACTCGCGAGTTCCGAGGCCCAAACCCTGGCACACGCCCACGCCGGCAACTGGCTCGGCCCGTATGAAGCTCTCGCCGCTCAGGAGTACGTCACGCGTCTGGCTCGGAACGCGGCGGCGCTACGCGCCCTCGGCGCGCCTACGCTGCTAGCGCTGCCGGATCAGATGGAGCGTGCGGTGCTGAGCGCGTATGCGGAGTTTCGCGTCCGCCGGCGGGTGTAAAACCGAAGAAATTGCTCTCGCCAAGATCGCCAAGACGCCAAGGTAAGAGTTTGGAATTTGAAAGTTGGCTTATCCGAATTAGGAATCTCCGAAATACTGAGTTTTTTCTTTTCTTCCTTGGCGTCTTGGCGATCTTGGCGAGAGATATTTCTTATCTCTTCACTCTTTTCCGTGATCTTGGGTAGCAGCTTCCCTCTTCTCCGGTCTCCGCCCAAACAAACGCCCCGTCAGCGCAGCGAGCATGACGAACCAGAAGCCGAAGCCGACGATGGCGCGGTTCAGCATCGGGAAATCGGGGTCCGGCGAAAGATAGCCTTCGATGAAGCCGCAGACGACCAACAGCATCGCGCACAGTAACAGGAGCTTGCCGGCCTTGGCGGCTGCGTGCTGAAACGATTCGCGCCGCGTCGCGTGGGTGGGGCGGATCAGGGCCTCGCCGAGCATCATGCCGGCGGCACCGGCGAGGCAGATCACTGAGAGCTCGACCACGCCGTGCGCGAGCACGAATTTCAGCAGCTCGCCGGCCATGCCGTGCTGATGCGTGAACGCGAACAGGGCGCCGAGCATCAGGCCGTTGGTGGCGATGATGTAGAACGTGCCGAGGCCGAAGAAGATGCCGACTACGAACGCGAACATGCTGACGGCGATGTTGTTGGCGAGGATGCTGACCGAGAGCACCGAGGACGGTACGACGTTGAACAGGCCTTCGGTCCACAGCCGGCCCTGCTCGACGCCGTTGATCATCTTTTCATCGGCGAGCAGCCCGATGAGCTCGGGATAGCTTGCGACCAGCCACCAGCCGGCGCCGGCGCTCAGCGCGAACAACAGCGCGACGAACTGAATCTGCGGCCGCAGCTCGCGCACGACCTGTGGAATCTCCTCGCGAAACAGCAGTCGCAACCGGTCGCGCCAGTTGTGCGGCTTGCGATAGATGACGGCGTGCAGTCGCGCATAGCTCTGGGCCAGGGCGCGGCTCATGCGGCCTTCCGGCAGCGTGCGGCGAACGATGGAGAGGTCGCGCCCGAGCGCACGATACAACTCGATCGCACGCAATGCTTCGGCGACGGTGTGATCGCGCTTGCGTTCGAGTGCATCGAGGATCGTGCCGAGATCGCTCCACGCAGCGATGCGCGAAGTCGCCCATGATTGCAGACCGCGATTGTCGCTCACGGCGCGCTCAGCTTCGCGGCAAGCCGCTGGCGCAGGTCGAGCGCGCTGAGTCTCGCGAGGTCGTCGGGCGCAATCTGCGGCTCGATGCGCGCCAGCAGCGTGCGCGCGAGCGTGGCGCGAGTCTGTTCCTCGAGCGCCGGCCAGCGATCGAGCAACTCCTGGATCAGGTCAGCGGCTTGCGGCGTCAAGCCGCTTCTCGCGGCGCCGCCCACGAACGAGGCAGCAGTGCTGTCTTCGTCGACGACCAGCAGCGTGCCGGCAGCCAGATCGCCGACGCGCACGTGCTGCTCCGTTAGTACGACCGTAGTCAAGCCGACGAGATAGATGAAGGGCATGCTGTCGATGAGCCGAAAAATATTTCGCAGCACGAGTGCGCCCGCGCCGGGAATGTCACCCTCGCGCGTGACCAGCCGCACGCCCGCCATACGCTTTCCCGGCGTGCGGCCGCGCATCGCGACCTCCAGCACCGGGTGATAGAGCAGGTAGGCGAGCAGGCCCGGCAGCCACACCACCAGAAAATAGGTGCGATCCGGTTCTTCCTGCAGGATGAACGTGCCGCCGGTGTAGAGCAGCTGAGTAGCCGCGACCCAGCCCAGCAGCAGCAGGATGCGGATGTGCCAGTCGATGACGAAGGCATAGCTGCGCCGGCCGGGGCCGGCGATGGTCAACTCGACGTCGACTCCGGTGACGGTCTGCAGCGTGATCTGCGGCGAGCTCATGCGCCGCGATTTTACACCGAACGTGCGGGAAACTTTCCGGCTCGCGTGCGCATTCCTCAGGCAACATAAGTTCGTCGGAGCCTGGCGTGAGCACGATCCTGCTGATCATTCTCGTTCTGCTGCTGGTCGGCGCGTTGCCGACCTGGCCGCACAGCCGTAGCTGGGGCTACGGGCCGAGCGGCCTGCTCGGCGTCGTCCTGGTCGTGCTGGTCATCCTGCTGCTGCTCGGACGGATCTAGCCGGACGCAATCGGCCGCCGACTGCAACCTTTTCCGCTGGCTTCGCATCGCATTCCACGGGTACACCCGGGGAGGAGATGCGATGAAGACTGCGTTGCTGGCGATCTTACTGGCCAATGCGGCCGTGGCGGCTGCGGAGCCCCAGACTCTGCAAGTCACCGTCGTTCCGGCACAGCCGCTGCTGGAACGGACGCTGTACGGCCAGGCGATGAACTGCGATTTCCGCATCGCCAACCGCGGCACGCAGGCGCTCGAGCTGCGAGTGGTGCAGCTCGACGTGCGTGATCGCAGCGGAGCGCTGATCGCAAAGCTGGAGCTCAACGACAACGGCATTCAGCCCGGCATCACCATTGTTGCGGAACGCAAGCTCGCTCCGGGCGCGCAGCTGACACTCTTCAATCCGTTTCACACGCTGGCGGCGCAGTGGCCGTTGGCGTCGCTCGACTACACGTTTCGCTTCGGCGTCGAGAACGGAGCCGACGTCGTGCAGAGCGTGCACGTCGAGCCGAAGCCGTATGCGACGAAGACGCGGCTGCGACTGCCGCTCGACGGACGCCTGCTCGTGTGGGACGGCCATGACTTCTACTCGCATCATAGACGCTTCAACTTCGATCATCCGGTTGCCGTCCAGATCGGATTCAAAACCAACGCGGCCCGCTATTCCTACGACTTCACGCTCGTCGACGCCGAAGGCAAGCGCTACCGCGGCGACGGAGCGAAGTCGGAAGATCATTTCTCCTACGGGAAGCCGGTGCTCGCGCCCGGCGACGGCAGGGTCGCGAGCGTCTCCGACGGCGTCACCGAAGGGGATGAGGGCGCAATGAGCCGGGAGGCTGTCAAAGTGAACGGCATGGTGCTTTTCGGGAACTACGTCGTCATCGATCACGGCAACGGCGAGTTCAGTCACCTGGGTCACCTGAAGCCCGGCAGCGTGAAGGTCGCGGTCGGCGACAAAGTGCGCGCGGGTCAGCCGATAGCGCAGGCCGGCACGTCAGGATCGTCGCTGTTCCCACACTTGCACTATGAACTGGCGACGAGCGCGGGCACCGACGGCGAGGGCTTGCCCTCGCAATTCGTGGACTTCGATCGCGTGCTCGGCTCGTCGCGCCTGCGTGCGGACGGGACGAGCCCGGATTCGGGTGACATCATCGAGGCGAGATGAGTACGATGGGTGGGTGTCGGCACCCACCTTCAGACTTGCCGTTCCCGCCGAGCGCAGCGCCCTCGAAGAGCTGCAGCGGCGCGCTTCCCTGATGTGGGAAGAGGATCGCGCGGCGCTGCTCGCGAATCCCGATGCGATCGAGCTGCCGCTGGAGCAGGTCACGGGCGGCCGCACTGTCGTTGCCGAGAGCGCCGGCCAGTTGCTCGGCTTTGCAGTCGTGTTGCCGCGTGAAGATGGCGATGCGGAGCTCGATGGTCTGTTCGTCGAGCCGACATACTGGCGTCACGGCCTCGGTCGCGCGCTGGTCGAGCAGGCCGAGCGGATCGCGACGGCGGACGGTGCGTCGAACCTGTGGGTGACTGCGAACACGCGGGCGCTCGGGTTCTACGACTCCTGCGGCTTCGTCACGGTCGGCGAAGTCCAGACACGGTTCAGACCTGCACCCAAGATGCGGAAGAGCATCGATGTCGAACGCTGATTCGGACGTTCGCGTAGCGCTGATCGGCTACGGGCTCGGCGGTGCTGCGTTCCACGCGCCGCTGATCGCTTGCACGCCGCGCATGCAGCTGACGACCATCGTGACAAGCAATCCCGAGCGTCGCAGTCAGGCAATGAGGGAGCACAGCCGGGCGAAGATCGTCGATTCGGTGCAAGCGGTGTGGGATCGCGCGCAGGATCACGACCTGGCGGTCGTGACCACCAGCAACGACTCGCATGTTTCGCTCGCGATGGCGGCGCTGGCGGCCGGCCTGCCGGTCGTCGTCGACAAGCCTTTCGCAGTGCATGCGGCCGAAGCTCGCCAACTCATCGACGAAGCGCGTCGGCGCAACCTGATGGTGACGGTCTATCACAACCGCCGCTGGGACAGTGAGATGCTGACGGTCAAGCGTCTGCTCGCTGAGCATGCGTTCGGCGACGTGCTGCGGTTCGAGTCGCGGCTCGAGCGCTGGCGCCCGGAGCCGAAAGGCGGATGGCGCGAGCAGGGCGCGCCCGAGCTTGCCGGCGGATTGCTCTACGATCTCGGCACGCATCTCATCGATCAGGCGTTGCATCTCTTCGGTCCGGCGACGCAGGTGTATGCCGAGCTCGATCGCCGCCGGCCCGGCATGCAAGTTGACGACGACACGTTCATCGCGCTCACGCATGCGTCCGGTGTCCGTTCGCACCTCAGCGCGACATCGCTGAGCGCTCAGCCGCTCGCGCGCGTGCGAGTGCTCGGCACCCGCGCGGCGTACCTGAAAGTGCAGGGCGACGTGCAGGAAGCCGCGTTGCGCTCCGGTGCGCGTCCCGATCGACCGGGCTGGGGCGAGGAGCCGCGGGAGCATTGGGGACTGCTCGGCGTCGGCGATGCCGCGGTGCCGGTGCGCAGCGAGCCCGGCGCGTATCAGCAGTTCTATGCTGGAGTCGTCGCTGCCCTCAGGGACGGCGCGCCGCCGCCGGTCGACCCCGAGGATGCAGTGGCAGGACTGGAAATCATCGAAGCAGCGAGGAGTCAGGCTGATGTCATACGCAGCGGCTGAGGATCGCTACGACAACGCTCCTTTCCGGACGGTCGGGCGCAGCGGATTGAAGCTGCCGCCGATCTCACTCGGTCTGTGGCACAACTTCGGCGCCGACACGCCGATCGATCGCCAGCGCGAGATCCTGCGCACGGCATTCGACCACGGCGTCACGCACTTCGATCTGGCGAACAACTACGGCACGCCGTACGGCAGCGCCGAGACCAACTTCGGCCGGCTGTTCCGCGAGGACTTCCGCCCCTATCGCGACGAGCTGATCATCTCGACCAAGGCGGGCTGGGACATGTGGCCGGGGCCGTACGGGCAGGGCGGCGGCTCGCGCAAGTATGTGCTCGCGAGTCTCGACCAGAGCCTGCAGCGCATGGGTCTCGAGTACGTCGACATCTTCTACTCGCACCGCTTCGATCCGGACACGCCGCTGGAAGAGACCGCGGGCGCGCTGGCGACCGCAGTTCAGCAGGGCAAAGCGCTGTACGCCGGCATCTCCGCCTATTCGCCGGAGAAGACGCGACAGATGGCCGCGACGCTGCGAGCCTGGCACGTGCCGCTGCTGATTCACCAGCCGGCCTACAGCCTGTTCAACCGCAAGATCGAAAGCGGCCTGTTCGAGGCCGTCGAGCAGGTCGGGGCCGGGATGATCGCGTTCTCGCCGCTTGCGCAGGGTCTGCTGACGAGCCGCTATCTCGGCGGCATCCCGGCCGGCTCGCGCGCGACCCATAGTGTTTTCCTCAAGCCCGAGGAGATCACGACCGAGGTCATGCGCAAGGTCCGCGCATTGAACGAGCTGGCGGCCGCGCGAGGACAGACGCTGGCGCAGTTGGCGATCGCGTGGGTATTACGGGATCCGCGCATGACTTCGGCGCTGGTCGGCGCCAGCAGCGTCGAGCAGTTACGCGAGAATCTGGGAGCACTGAAGCAACTGACCTTCGGGCCCGGGGAGCTGGCGGCAATCGATCGGATCGCGCCGGTCTGACAGGCCCGATCGACACCGGATTGACACCCGGGCCTCGGGCGGCGCTTCATAGGCGCCTTCGCCTCTCCCCCAAACAAGACCATTTCAACCGGAGGTCCCATGGCCATCGCGATCCATCCTGCCGTCGACGGCGGCGTTAAGAAGGGATCCGCCTCGTTCTCGGGCGGCACATTGAAATGCAAATGCTCACAGGGACCCGTGACGGTGCGCATCTCCGCGCAAACTGCGCACAACCACGTATGCGGCTGCACCAAGTGCTGGAAGCCCGCGGGCGCGGTGTTCTCGCAGGTCGCCGTCGTGGCGCGCGACAAGGTCGAGGTCACCTCGGGTAAGGAGAAGCTCAAGGTCGTCAATGCCGAAGCGCCGATCCAGCGCTACGCCTGCACCGGTTGCGGCGTCCACATGTACGGCCGCATCGAGAACAAGGGTCATCCGTTCTATGGCCTCGACTTCATTCACACCGAGCTGTCGTCGGAGTCCGGCTGGTCGGCGCCCGAGTTCGCGGCGTTCGTGTCCAGCATCATCGAGTCGGGTTTCGATCCGGCGAAGATGGGTCAGGTGCGCTCGCGCCTCAAAGAGCTGGGTCTCGAGCCGTATGACTGCCTGTCGCCGCCGCTGATGGACGCGATTGCCACGCACACCGCCAAGACGAAGGGCGTTCTGAAGTGACGTTGACGAAGAAGGACAGCTGGCGCTGCTTCGAAGGAACGCTGTCCGTCTTCGAGCATCGCTCGCAAGCCTGCGATTGCGACATGCGCTTCGCGGTGTTCGCGCCGCCGCAAGCGCAGTCGCAACGCGTTCCGGTGCTGTGGTACCTGTCGGGCCTGACGTGCACCTGGGAAAACGTGATGACCAAGGCGGGCCTGCAGCGCACCGCCGCAGCGCTCGGCCTGATGGTGATTGCGCCGGACACTTCGCCGCGCGGCGACGACGTTCCTGACGATCCGGCCTACGATCTCGGCAAGGGCGCGGGCTTCTATCTCACGGCTACGCAGGAGCCGTGGTCGAAGCATTACCGGATGGACCAGTACATCGTCGACGAGTTACAGCGGCTCGTCGGCGAGAATTTCCCGGCCGCGGATCTCGCGCGGCAGGGAATCACCGGCCATTCGATGGGCGGTCACGGTGCGCTGACGCTGCATCTGAAACATCCGCAGCGTTATCGCTCCGTCTCGGCCTTCTCGCCGATCGTCGCGCCGTCGCAGGTGCCGTGGGGTCAGAAAGCGTTCACGGCCTATCTCGGCAGCGATCGCTCCGCGTGGTCGCGCTATGACGCGACCGAGCTCGTGCACAAGCAACCTTCCGGCGCGCACATCCTGATCGAACAGGGCGCGGCCGATGCGTTCCTGGAGCGCGAGTTGCAGCCGCAGCGCTTCGTCGAAGCCGCGCGCTCAGCAGGTCAACAAGTGACGCTGCGGATGCGCGACGGCTACGACCACTCC
>Ga0111538_10006567_pt1 | contig 15729 bp, 15 predicted proteins | sample SoiMethybrSBSTD1_FD_79669 | JGI IMG/M metagenome (GOLD analysis project Ga0111538, IMG submission 79669) | Bulk soil microbial communities from a Populus tree surrounding site in Tennessee, USA - Soil MetaG P. TD hybrid SBSTD1 (version 2)... | ecosystem: Environmental > Terrestrial > Soil >...
AGCAACGCTCGATCGTGTGATCGGAGACGAACCTGCGAATGTCGCGGCTCTCCTCGAACGCGCCGATCTTTTGACTGATGAGAAAAACTTAGAACCGGCCATCGCGGATCTACGCGCAGCTTCAAAAGTAAAACCCGGCGATAAGACGATCGCGTCGCGACTCGCGTACGCGCTTCAGCAAGCCGGTCGCAACGAAGAGGCCGCGGAAGTCGCGAAGTCGGCGGGTCTGGAAGTGCAGCCTTCGCGGGGCGACACAAAAGGCGGTGTGGTCGGAACACCGGAAGAGATCGAAGCGGCAAACAGCGACGATCCGGCCGTTGCCCGCAAGGCGCTCGAAAAACTTCTCGAAAAGAACCCGCGCAACGCGACGCTGCTCGGCCGTCTCGGCGCTTCATACCGTACAGACGATCCGTCGAAGTCGCTTGAGTATTATCGTCGCGCCTCCGAGCTTCAACCGGAAGCAGCCGAGTACGCGATCGGATATGCCTCGGCGTTGGTCCAGGCGCGTCGCTTTCCCGACGCCACACGAATCCTGCAACAGGTCGTGCGCCTGAATCCGCAAAACTATGCGGCGCGCGCGAACCTCGCGACGGCATTGTACGAGTCGAAGCGGTATAGCGAAGCCATTCCGGAGTATCAGTGGATTCTGGAGGCAAAACCGGAAATCGCCGTGGCTCATTATTTCATTGCCACGTCGCACGATTATCTTGGAGAATATCCGGAAGCACTCGCAGCGTATGAGAAGTTTCTAGCCGCGGCTGACGCAAAAACGAATCAGCTCGAGATAGACAAAGTGAAACTAAGGCTCCCGTCTCTGCGGCGGCAGATTCAGTTGGGCGAGGGCGCGAAAAAGAACAAGCCGTGATCAAATTGCCGATTGCAAATTGTCGATTGCCGATTGGTGCAGTATTGCTGCTGGTCCTTCTTTACGTTCCCGCCGTCAGCGCGCAGGACCCCGGTCCGATGCCAACACCTGCCGCTTCCCCAACTCCATTACCGGCGCCGCCACCGATAAAGGTCATCACCAAAGAAGAACGAGCGCAGATCGACGGGGCGGGAGACTCGAAGGCCCGCGTTCGGACAACGCTTGACCTGGCCGCGCTCCGCCTGACCCGCGCGGAACAACTCGCAAAACAGACCAACTACGACGATGCGCTTGCTGAAGTCGGCAGTTACGAAGCTCTCATCCAGGACATACTCGATTTCCTGAACGGAATGAAGCGCGACAGTAACAAGACGCGTGATTTATGCAAACGAGTCGAACTCGCGTTGCGCGGACATGGTCCACGTTTGACGACGATGCGTCGCGAGACGCCGCTCGAGTTTGCGGTGTGGATCAAGAAATCGGAAGAGTTTGCCCGCGCCGCGCGCACTGAAGTGCTCAACACGTTCTACGGCCACACTGTCGTGCGCGATTCGGAAAAATCAAACCCAAATAAGCCGCAGGAAAAACCGAAAGAGACCCCAACTCCAACACCTAAGAGTGACCAACCATGATAAGCCGAACGCTAATCGCCCCCGTTTTCGTTCTGTTACTGATCGTTGCAATCATCTATCCGACGCCATCTTCCGCCTTTCAGAAACGCGACCACCTGACGCCGCAGGAAGTCGATCTAGTGAAGGAGAATCAGATTCTCGACAAGCGGATCGAGGTGTTCATCAAGGCCGCTGAGCGAAGGGTGATGGTGATCAACGGCACCGCCGGCGCGAATGCGAAGCAGTTAAAGAAGGACGCGGAGAAGTGGGGCGAACTGCCCGCCGGATCGCGTTTCGAACTCGTCGGCGATATCGCGAAGATCTTCGACGAAGCGATCACGAACATCGACGACGTCGTTACGCGCGATGAGCACAATCCACTGGTCCCCAAGGCGACGCGAAAGCTGGCGGCGTCCGTGACGAGCATCATGGAACAACTCAAGCCGCTGAAGACTGAGGCAAAGACGGAGGCCGATATTGCGAGTCTGGAGAACTTGAATGAATACGCGCAGCAGATCCTCGCAGCAGCCACCAAGCTCCCGCCGGAGGTCGATAAGAAAGCGAAGAAGAACTAATAACAAGAGGCACAAAAACAAGAGACAGGATTGCTCAATTCATTCTTGGCCGTCTTCTTCGTCTTGTGCCTTTTGTGGCTCTGTCTTGTGCCTTTTGTGGTAACTAGTCTCGCGCTTGCTTCAATGTGTTTGTCGCGCGCTTGATCGCCTGGACGATTTTTTCCAACGACTCTTTCGCGCTTGCACCGTTGCGTTCGTCGAGCGCCTGACGAAAGTCCGTGAGCGGTTGCGCTGCGTACCCGGTGTAGAAACCTGGCGCGTAGATCTGGTGCTTGTACCACACGCGCCCACGCAATCCCCGCGGATCGATCAACTGCCGCTCCGTTTGAATCAACGCGTCGTTAATCCGCGCCAGCGCCGCGCGATCGGAACCACGCACGGCATCCTGCCGCAGCTTGTTCACTCGCTCCGCCTCTTTCGCAAAACCGTCCAGCGCTTCATTCATCGACTTCTCGTCAAACGCACTGCCGAGACTTCGTAGACCAGCCAAACGTACCGTCTCCGAGAAGTAATCGCGAATCTGCTTCGCGTAATCGGAGTAATCGAAGGGCAGCGCATCTGCTTCAGCCAGCCGCAACGCAAGCGTCCCCCACAACTGCGCAGCCGCAACGTGGTACACAAAACCGGGATCGCCAAACTGGTCCATCCAGTGAAACGAATCGTACGACGAGTGGTAAACGCCATAGTCGCCGCCGAATCCCATGTCAGTCGACGCGATGCCGAGATGCTGCAGAAACGGCGTGTAGTCTGAACCGGAACCAAGTGGTCCAATCTGTGCCTCGTCCTTGTTCGAAGCACCTTCCGGACGCCCTTCACGCGAGCGATCCTGCCACTGCTGATACACACTCTTCCCCGTCTTCGGATCTTTCACGTCCATCGTCGCGGCACGCATAACCTTCCACAACGACGGTACCGACGACGCTCCAAAATGCGGACCCGAGACCGCCGCGTCGAGATTCAAATACGCGACCGCTTTTTGTCTCAGCTCCGGCGCGAGCTCTTCGGCCCACTCAGTCGAACCAATTAGCCCATACTCTTCCGCGTCCCAACTGCCCAGGATAATCGTGCGCCTTGGTTTCCAGCCTTGCTTCAACAACTCTCCGAACCCGCGCCCGACTTCGAGCATCGTCGACGTGCCGCTGTTTGGATCGACCGCGCCAAACACCCACGCATCACGATGGTTGCCGAGAATCACCCAACGGTCCTTCTCCTCGTTGCCTTCAATGCGACCGATGACGTTCCAGATCTTTCGGATCTTGTAGTCCATGTCCGTCTTCAAACGGAGCTTGACGTCCGTCGTGCCGCCGAGGTGATAAGCGAACGGCAGACCGCCCTGGAAACCGCGGGGTCTAACTGGTCCTTTTAATACCGAGAGAATCGCTCGCGCCGCGTCGTATGAAATCGGCTGCACCGGGATGCGGGTGAGATCGGTCGCCTGTTCCGGCTTCAAGCGTTCGACGCCGGGAATCGCAGGACGTCCGGGAGTCAACGGATCGCCCGGATAATCGAAAAGATATTGGACCGATCCGCGTTGGCCCGACTCACCAGGACGCCACGGACCTTTCGGATAAATGTCGCCCTGCATGTAACCGTCGTCAGCCGGATCAGAATAAATAATGCAACCAACAGCGCCACTATCTTCGGCGACTTTTGCTTTCACACCGCGGAACGAGTTGCCGTAACGCACGATCACGATCTTGCCTTTGACGTCGACGCCCGCTTTCTTGAGATCGTCGTAGTCGTTGGGTAGACCATAACTCGCATAGACCACCGGCGCAGTGACGTCACCGCTCGCGCTGTAGCCGTTGAAGAGCGGTGAGATGTCCGGGTGCGACGACGTAGGATCGCCCGGCACCGCGGGTTCCTGAATGTTCAGTCGCTGCGGTCGCGACGCGATCAGTTCGACGATGCTCGGCGAGTTTGGATAGTTGAGGTAGACCTCGTACTCCTTCAGCTCGGCGGCGATACCGTAACTCCGCAGTTGATCGCGCACGTAGACCGCGGTGTCGTAGTCGGCTTTCGTGCCCGCGATGTGTGGCTCGCGCGTCAGGATGCGCAAGTGCTCGCGCGCGGAGTTGGGCGCCGGCACTGCGCGGAAACGTTCTTCCCAACGACGTTCGGCCTGGGCGCGATCGGCGCCGAATCCGTCGAGCGTGGTCTGCGCGACTGCGAGCGTTGAACTGAGTAGAAGACTGAACGCGAGAGATAGAGTTAGAACAAGTTTCATATTAGTATCGTTTACCAGGTCGAGTAACGTGGTCGAGACCGCAGCGAAAGGAACCAGTTATTAATGGACAGCCGATATTACCCGAACGTAGAAGCCGACATTGCCCAGTTGAACGCGGAACTACGCAACCTATTTGACAGCGAATATGAAGTGCAAACATTCCAGGTTTCAACCACCAGCATCGTGCAAGCGCGAAAGTCGAACACCCTGCGCGATCTGACCGGTCTCTCTTCTGCACTGACGATCAAGATTACACCGGAGCCAGGCGGCACGCGGGTAGAAATCGGAATGCAAAAGTGGTTCGACAAGGCAGCGGTGGCCGCTGTCGGCGCGATCGTGTTTGCGCCGCTCCTGGCGCTCGCCGCCCTGGGTGCATACTGGCAATACAGACTTACGGAAGACGCGTGGAAGATAATCGAAGATCACATCTCGCGCAAAGCGGGCGGTTACGTGCCGCCGTTGCCGGGACGTTGCGGCACCTGCGGCGCCGCGAACGTTGCAGGTTCGGACTTCTGTTCGTCTTGCGGCGCTAACTTGAAAGTCGGTCGGAGCTGTCCGTCATGCGGCACCGCGCAAAAGGACATCTCCGCGCGCTTCTGTAATCGCTGCGGCACCGCGCTAGCTGGTTAGACTTCCTTAGTCGTGCCTTAACGCGCGAACCGGATCGATGCGCGCTGCGCGTGATGCGGGGTAAAGGGCCGCGAGGATCGATACGACCAGCGCGAATAGGATCGCGCCGATCCACAGGTAAGGCGGGATCGAGAAGAAGTCGACGAACGACGCGCCCTGCGGCTTCAGTATGAACCGATAGGCCAAGCGGTTTGCGAGTCCGTCGATTCCCCACGCGAGCAACACGCCGAGCACGCCGCCCACCAATCCGATCACCGCTGCTTCCACGAAGAAGATCAGTTTGATCTCGCGGTTTTCCGCGCCGATCGCTTTCATGATGCCGATCTCTCGCGTCCGTTCGAGGATCGACATGATCATCGTGTTCGCAATTCCAAACGACGCGACCAGCAACGAGATCCCGCCGAGCAATCCTAAAACCGAGTCGATGATCAGAAACACCAACCGGATCTGGTCCAACTCGTCGACGATCGAAAAACTTCCAAACCCCAGTTCGGTGATCTTCGACCGCACTGCCGTCAAGTGCTTCGGATCCGTCACGCGCACGACCGCTGCGTCGTAGCCTTCGTTTTGGTTCTCGCCAAGGCTTCCCTGTTGACGGGCCAGCGCCAGCGCGACCTGACTCATTGGCCCACGATTATTGAGGGCCCACTTATGGGCCACCTCCAGCGGCACATAGACTCGCGCCCCCGGCATCATTCCCCGAAGGCCACCCTGCCCCGCTCCCTCCTTCAGTTCGCCCAACACGCCGACGATCGTGAACTTGCGGATCTCGACCGCACTCGACTCGTCCAAACCCGGATCATCCAAAGGAATGCCGAAGAAGTTCGGCGTCTCTTCTTCCTCTTCGTCTTTCTTGTTTGGCGGCGCGAGCAGTTCGAGAGTCTTGCCGACGGCGTCGGCCGGTTTATCGAAGCCGAAGTCCTTGATGAAACGTTCGGTAACAACAGCTTCGTCAGCGGCGGGCGACGAGATCATTCGACCCGCTGCAAAATGCTGAAAGCGGCTTGATTCGTTTGGCACGTTAGTGCCACCGACGCTTTGCGTGAGCACTTTGTCGTTCAGCCGCACGAACGCACCGAACGCAACGCTCGGTTCGACGTACATCACGCCCGGAATCGCGGCGATCTCCTTGACGCCTGCATCGTCGAGAATGCGAGTCGCCTGTCGTTCGCGACGGCTGCTCCGATCGCCTTCGTCGCGCGGTCCCTGACGATTGGAGCCGACGAGGTTACTGAGCCCCTGCCCAAACACCTGGATCTCATTGAACAGATCGAGCGCCTTGAACCGTTCGAGCATGTTGCTCTGCAAACCGAGACCGAACGAGACCATCGTAACGATCACCGACACCCCGACGATCACACCCATCGTCGTCAGCGTCGCTCGCAGTTTCGCCTGCCGCAGGTTTCGTAGCGCCAGATGAAGGATATCGAGGAAGCTCATCAGTGTTGCGAGTTTGAGTAAACGAGTTTGACTGCGTCGACGGTCCAATCCGCCAGGCTCGCAGTTACAACGTCAGCGCCCGCGGTGCGCAACGCATCGGCGGAAACTGTGTTTGTGACGCCGAGCGTTCGCATTCCAGCGGCACGCGCCGACTGAATCCCCGGAGGCGAGTCTTCGATCGCCAAACATTCCGCCGGCAACAACGGCAGCAGGCGTTCGTGTTGTCGTTTCGCATTCAGCTTCACCAGCCCGGTGACATAACAGTGCGGATCGGGCTTGCAAGCCGTGGCGTCTTCGGCAGTAACAACGACAGAAAAGAGCGGCGTGAGATTCGCACGTTGGAAGACGTAACCCACCTCAGTTTTATTCGCCATGCTAACCAGACCGAGCGAAAAGTGACGCGACGTCGACTTCAAAAACGTCAACACGCCCGGAAACAGCGGCAGTTGGTCCTCGATCATCTTGCGGTGCTCGATAGTCTTCGCATCCAACACTGACTGCCACACTGAATCCGTCAACGGCTTCTTCGCCCGCTCAAACATCGCGCGCACGAAAGTCCGATCGTCCATGCCGAGCGCATCGAAATACCACTCCTCGGTGAGCTGGATGTCGTGCCCGCGCAGGACCTCCTGATACGCTTTCATTTGAATCGTCTCGTCGTCGATGATGACGCCGTTGAAGTCAAAAAAGATTGCTTTGATCATCGGGGTTCTACTTTTCCGCGTTCTACTTTTCCATAGCCACTCTAAGATCATCCACGATTTTCGGCAGCCGCTCGCTCTCGAGTACGTCCAAACGGCGCAAGACTTCCGCCAGCGATAGTTCGTTTTTCAGGTTGACCTGGAAATCGAGGTCCGCGCGCAGCCGATCTTTCAGCCCCTGCCGGTTCTGCGACATCATGATGATCGGCGCCTGCATACCCGCGATAATCGCCAGCGCGAGATTCAGCATTGCATACGGAGCGGGATCTAAACCGCGTGCAAGCAGAAACGAGTTGAAAATAATCCAAAAAATTATCAACCCGATCGACACGCCGATAAACTTCCAACTACCGCCAAACTCCGCAATCAAATCCGCAGCGCGATCCGCGAGCGTCAATCGCGCGTCGTCTTCTTCGTTCGCGTTGCGCGACACTCGCGATCGCAGCAGTTCGTCAGTCCGTCGCAAGCGATCGGTCAAGGCACTGAGCATCTCGAGTGCTACGTCAGGCTTGGTGCGCACGAACCTCAGGAAGTCGTCACGCGAAAGAACTGCCAGCCGCGCCTCTTCGAGCACTCGCGCATCGGCGGATCGTTGCCGCCCGTCGATAATCGACATCTCACCAAAAAAGTCGCCCTGGGCCAACTCCGCGAGCGTCAACTCCTGCTCGTCTTCGTCGCGAATACTGATCCGGACGCGACCGCTTTCGATCAGGTACATGGCGTTGCCCTGGTCGCCCTGGTGAAAGAGCGCCGTGTTTTGCGGCACTGTTTTCTCGCGCAGCAGGCTGCGCAATTCCTTGGCGGCGTCGTCGTCCAGCGAAGCAAACAGCGGCACTGACCGCAGCGCCTCGAGCGTCATTTGGCTAGCGGGGTAAGGCATTCGAACCTCCGTCTGTAATCCTTCCATCCTTCATAAACACGATGCGGTCGGCGAAGCTGTTGGCCAGTTCGTGATCGTGCGTGACCATCAGGATCGTCAATGAATCCTGGTCCACCATCTCGCGCAGCAGTCCGAGTAGCTCATGCGCGCGAATTGAATCTAGATTTCCGGTGGGCTCGTCCGCCAGCAAGACTTTCGGATTGTTTGCCAACGCTCGCGCGATCGCGACCCGCTGTTGCTCGCCGCCTGAAAGCTCCGACGGCTTGTGCGTGAGACGATCGCCAAGACCAACGCGCGCCAGCAATTCACTCGACCGCGCGCGACGCTGTTGCCCGCGCTGTCCACCGAAAGCAAGAGCAAGTGAGACGTTCTCACGCGCAGTCATCGTCGGGATCAGGTTGAAGTTCTGGAAAATCATCCCGACCGAGAAACGGCGGTAATGCGCCATCTGTTTTTTGGTGAATGGTCCAAGGGGTTTTGACGCGAAGAACACTTCGCCTTTGGTCGGATGATCGAGCCCGCCGAGCATGTTCAGCAACGTCGACTTCCCGGAGCCGGACGTGCCCTGGATCGCCACAAACTCGCCCTCGCCGATTTCCAGCGAGACGTTGTCGAGGGCCGTCACGTTGTTGCTGCCCATCTGATAGATCTTTGAAACTTCCTGCGCTGCCAGTATCGGGGTCATTCGTGTTTCGAACTAACTCTCCATAACTCGAAGCGCTCGTTTTCAAAACCTTTCAGCGCCATGTCAAATTCAACTGCCGATAAGCCTTGCGACTCGATCAGGTTTCGCACTTTCGGGTCGTCATGCACCGCGCCCGAGATTATCACGTCGGAACCGGTTGACAGTCCTTCGAGTCGCGCGGCCATGTTGACTGTAGAACCAAAATAATCGAGACGATCGTTCAGCGTCACCGCGATGCACGGACCCGTGTGCAGTCCGGCTTTTAACGTCAGCGGCATCGTTCCTTCGGGTGGCTCGGCGAGGAGCCGTTGCGCTTCGATCATCGCGGTTACTGCGTCGGCAGCGCTGCGAAACACGGCCATCACAGCATCGCCAATCGTCTTCACGATCGCGCCGTCGTGTTCCTGGATCTGCTTTCGCAAGATGTCGAAATGGTTCATTACGCGGCCAAACGCAGTCGCATCGCCGATCTCGCGATAAAGCTGCGTCGAGTTGCGTAGGTCGGTAAACAGGACGGTCAATGTTCCGACGCTGATCTGTTCGCCGGGACGGAGCGCTTCACTCGAAAAGAAATCGCGAAACATCTGCAACGCTGTTACTTCGGCAGCAGTCGTCGCCTGATCGGTCCAGGCCATTCGCTCGAGCATCAACAGTTGTTCGGCGCCGGTCCGGTTTTCGAGACTCAGCGAAAAGTTCTCGGTGACGTGCAGGGGCGCGTAACTCCAACCCTGGTTCGATATGACAACCTCTGCTGAAGCATCACCTTCCGGTGAGACGTCGAGATCCTGTGAACCCGGCAGCTCCAGCGTGCGCAAGCGATAGCGACCTTCTTCAAGCGGCAACGTCAGCACGCGTTTGTCACCCGCGGGCAGAAGCTGCTGCGCGACCACATGCGGCGTCAACTGCGGGCTGCCAACGCAATACGATTGCACTTCCACGCGCCGCACTGCCGCGTTCGGACGAAACGTCAATTCGACGTAGCGATCGAAGTCGACAGTGAAGTCGATCTTGCATGCTTCGCAATGCGAGTGGGGATCGATGTCTTTTAACGACAGCGGCGACTCCTGTGGACCACGACACAACGGACACAGCAGGTCCCACTGAAAATCGAGCAAGCCGACGCGCACCGCTCGCAGACAAACTTCGAGTACGAGACGCCGCGGCTCGCGCCAATCGTCGGCGAGCTTGTACGCGCGAATGCGAGCGACGTCGAAGTCGTCAGCGTGTTCGAGATAGTCCGCGAGCCGATCGGCAATCGCGCCCTTCTGTTCACTCGTGTCGCCGTCCGTAAGCGAATCGATCAGTTTCTGATGCAGCGACTGCAACCGCGTGAGATCGAATGACGAAAGTGAAGTGTCCGCCTCGCGCGGAATCGCACCGTTGGTCATCACCGCCGACTTGTCATACTCCTGAATCGCCGCCCGGAACCGTGGCGCAACTACCAGTTTGACTTGTGAGGGTATGGCTATCGAGCCCAGCAGGTTGCGTGGCGTGGCCCATAGTTCATAAGTGAGGTGCGTGCCGCCGTCAGGGTTCTCGTTCAGTTCCGCGCGCACGCGCAAGCGGGCCATCGGACCTTTGCTGTAGACACGTTCGATGCCGAAGCGCACCGGCTTCACCCATTCAAACGGCTGCTCTTCCCACTCGACCGGCATTCCGTAAATCGACAAGCGTATTTTGCGACGCGCATTCGGCCGTCGCTTCTGTTCCTTCTCGACGTCGATCTTGGGAACGCCTGTGTCGCGATTGAAACGGTTGGTGTCGGCAATAAACGGCCATAGCCGCTCGGGGCTAGATTTGAGGTCAAACGTCCATCGAAAATGAAACTCGCGATTACTCATTGAGATCTAAGATCTCGGATCTGAGACCTCAGACTCAGACCTCTTTGTATTCGGAGTCGACGTCTTCGTGAGAAAGCGCGACGCGGTAGTTCTTCGACTGTAGTTGCTTGGTGATTAGCAGATCATCTTTCGTCTTGAGGAGATCTGCGCGACTGTAAACCGAGAGCTCGAAATTGTACCCGTGCGTGATCGCGTCTTTTGGACACGCCTCGACGCAGTAGCCACAGAAAATACAACGTCCGTAATCGATGTTGTAAACGGAGGCGTATCGTTCGTCGACGCCGATGCGCTGATCGGGCGGACGCGGATCGTCGGCGGCCACGATGTAGATGCACTCGGACGGACAGGCCGCAGCGCAGAGATAACAAGCAACGCATTTCTCACGGCCCAGCTCGTCTACGTGCAACAGGTGCTGCCCGCGATAACGCGGCTGCACGGTGACCGGCTCGTCCGGATATTCGACGGTCCATTTGCGCTTAGGAATATAGGACAACGTCACGCCCATGCCCTGGATGATTGCTTTAGTTGATTCGATTACGTCGGTGATGATTGACATGTGCTTTTTGCTTACTGTCGTTGATAAACTTCCGATCCGGTTGCCTGCCAGCGACCGTTCCGCCAAACAAACTTATCTGTGAAATCAAAAACCTGAATACTCGGGCCGACCCGAATGAAATATGTGATCTGCCCGGTCAGCGTCGCGCGATCCCCGGACAGATCGACTTTCAAATTCGCAAATTCCCATTTTTCCGTGATGGTGTCACGTTCGACCGTATCGATGTATTCCTTCTTGCCCTGAAGTCCACCCTGAGGTGGTCCTCGTGGGCCAACGTAGTCGTCGGCCAGAATTCTACCCAACTTCTTCTTGTCGGCGTTTAGGTTGGCGGCTGTCCAATCGTTCTCAATGTCGGTCAACTGCGCTAACACCTGCGCCTCGTCAGTCGGCGCTGGAGCGTCGACATTCTCCGCTGGATCCGGTTCATCAGTGCTGACGATGACCGGTTGATTCGCCGGCGGCGGCGCCTGACGAGAGCGCACCATTCGCGGAACAAATATCGCCGCGGCGATCATCAACGCAACCGCGCCTAGAACAAACGCGGCCATGACGCCGACGACCCACGGCCATGCCCGCCGCTGTTTCCCGGGAGGCATCGAACCCGGCGGAACATATGCACTCGGCGGACGATATGCAACCGCGTTCCAATCGTCTGTCGAACGGTCGTTGGCCGACGAAGTGTTGACTACAGTCGACTCATCATCGGCAACGTCGGTGACTAACGGAGTGCCGTCGTCGATGCAGTAACTCAGGTTCGGATCCGTGTACGTCCGATTGCAGGTCCGGCAGCGCTTCATTTCGCGAGAATTCTAAACCACCGCGCCACGTCACCCAAATGCAACCACCAGAAGGAACCACAGCATGCCCAGCGCGAAGATAGCCAAATTGATGCCGCCCATCACGATTCCGGCGATCGCCAGACCGCGCCCGGTGGAGTTTGGGACGACGCGCATCTGCTTGAGCGCGATGATGCCCAGGATCACGGCAACGATTCCGGGAATCGGAAACCAGCACACCAGACCAATCATTACGCCAAGGATGCCAAGGATAAGCGAGGCGATCGCCATTCCGGGTGGCGTCGATCCGGCTGGCGGCTGAGGAGGAGGCGGAGGCGGTTGCCACGGACGCTCGACAGGGCCGCGCGCCGACGGACCAGATTCGCTCGGCGTCATCCAGCCGCTGCCTGCGGCCGGGTCGCGCGGCAGCCATTGCGTTTGCTGCTCCGACGGATCGTCGTATTTCGTTTCGCGAATACGCGGATCCCAGTTCGGATCGGCGGCCGGCGTCAGGTCTTCGCGCAGAATACTGCCATCGTCCGTGCAGAACGTCAGCCAGGCTTCAGAGTATTGTTTGTTGCACTGCGGGCAGTACTTCATCCGTGACTAGACTAGTTCGAGACGACTAAAGAAATACGCAATCTCGATGGCGGCGTTTTCGTCTGAGTCGGAGCCGTGAACGGCGTTCTCGCCGACTGAGCCACCGAACTGTTTGCGCAAGGTGCCCTCGTCGGCTTTCGCGGGATCGGTCGCGCCCATGAGGTCGCGCCAGGCTTTCACCGCGGTCTCTTTTTCGAGCGCCATGACGACGCAGGGCGCGCTCGACATGAACTCGACGAGGCCCGGGAAGAAAGGTCGCTCGCGGTGGACGGCGTAGAAACCTTCCGCTTGCGTGCGCGTCATGTGGATCAGTTTCAGTCCGCGAATTTTGAAACCCGTGTCGAGGATGCGTTGGATGATCGAGCCTGTGTGACCCGCGCGTACGGCGTCGGGTTTGATGATTCCGAATGTTGAATTTGACATATCTGCGATCTGTTTTTTATCCGGTTCTTAGAGTGCGTCCTTCATTGCTTTGCCGATATCGGCGGGCGACTTGACTACGTGAATGCCAGCTTCAGCGAGTGCTTTCATCTTTTCTGCTGCTGTGCCTTTGCCGCCGGCGATGATTGCACCTGCGTGACCCATGCGTCTTCCGGGAGGTGCGGTTTGTCCGGCGATGAATGCGACGATCGGTTTGGTCACGTGCTCTTTCGCAAACGCAGCCGCTTCTTCTTCAGCGCTGCCGCCGATCTCGCCGATCATCACGATGCCCGTCGTCTCGTCGTCTGCTTGAAACAGTCGCAACGCGTCGACGTGAGTCGTGCCGACAATTGGATCACCGCCGATGCCGATCGCCGACGATTGGCCCAGGCCCAACGCGGTCAACTGTCCGACCGCTTCGTACGTCAGCGTTCCGGATCGCGAAACGACGCCGATGGGTCCTTCGCGATGAATGTGACCCGGCATGATGCCGATCTTGCACTTGCCTGGCGAGATAATGCCCGGGCAGTTTGGACCAATGAGACGGGTCGGCTTGTCGCTCAAGTACTCCTTGACCCGTACCATATCGAGCGTCGGAATACCTTCGGTGATACAAACCACGACCGGAATTCCCGCATCAGCCGCTTCCATGATTGCATCGGCGGCGAAAGACGGCGGCACATAGATCACGCTCGCATTCGCCCCCGCCTGTTTGACGGCATCCGCCACGGTATTAAAAACGGGAATCCCTTCATGCGTCGTTCCACCCTTACCCGGCGTCACGCCACCGACGACATTCGTCCCATACTCCACCATCTGCTTCGTATGAAACGTCCCTTCCTTCCCAGTAATCCCCTGCACCACAAGGCGAGTAGATTTATCGACTAGCACACTCAACGATGATTGCTCCTCCAGATGAAGTATCTGTGTTTAACCCAACAAAGACAAAAAAACAAATCCGTCTTACACCAGCTCGACGCGCTCGCCGTATTGCGGCACGTGAACGTTCCAGCCGAAGCGTTCCTTGATGTGACCGGCCATCGCGTTGGCGGCCTCGGGTTCGCCGTGCGTTAAGAAAGTGCGGCTGGGCGTGCCCGATTCCATTCCCGCCAACCACTGCAAGACTTCCCCATAATCAGCATGCGCGGAAAAACCGCCGATCTTCGCCAGACGGCAACGAACCGGGATCCATTGGCCCATGATCTTTACTTCCGGTTCGCCGTCGAGTATTCGACGCCCAGTCGTGCCTGCTGCCTGATAACCAACGAACACGATCGTCGCCTCAGGATTCGGAACCAAACGCATGGCGTGGTGCAACACACGACCACCGGTCATCATTCCCGACGCACTAATGATCACGCGCGCACCCTCGGCATCATTCAACTTCTTCGACTCCTGTCGCGACGATGCAGTGATCATCGAATGCGTCCGCAACGGATGCCTCTGCTGCCGCAACACGCTCGCGTACTCTTCGTCCTGCTCCTCAGTGCGACGCGCATACGCCGCTGTTGTTGCTGCAGCCATCGGCGAGTCGACACTCACCGGCAACACCGGGATCGCTTTCTCGTCTTCCAATTCACGAATGAGATAAACGATCTCCTGCGTCCGTCCGACGGCAAAGGCCGGTATCAACACCGGCGCATCACGTTGCGCGGCATCGTTGATGATGCGAGCCAGCGCGACCTTCGGATCTTCCGGATCGTGCAAACGATCGCCGTAAGTCGATTCGACGAGAAGATAATCGCACGGCGGCGGCGGAACCGGATCGCGAATGATCGGCTGATCGTAGTGGCCCAGATCGCCGGAGAACAGCACCCGCCGGCCCTTGCCATCCGCGCCTCCATGGTCCAACTCGAGTAATACCAGACTCGATCCGAGAATGTGTCCGGCAACTCGAAACCCGGCGCGAATTCCGGGCGCCACTTGAACCGACTCACCCGTGTTCGCGACGGGCTCTAGTAACTCCAACGACGCAAACGCGTCTTTCTCGGTATACAGCGGCAACGCCGGTTTGTGCTTCGTCAGGTTGTGACGATTGCGGAAGTCAGCGTCTTCTTCCTGAAGCCTTCCGGAGTCGGGCAAAAGTATCTTCAACAGATCGGCCGTGCCGCGCGAACAGTAAACCGGACCACGAAAACCCTGGGTGACGAGCCGCGGCAAATAACCTCTGTGGTCGATGTGCGCGTGCGTGATGAGGACCGCATTCAACGAGCGCGGATCGAACGGCGGATCCTGCCAGTTGCGCTCGCGCAGTTCCTTCAACCCCTGAAACAACCCGCAATCGACCAGCACGCGCCCGTTGCCCGACTCGACCAGATACTTCGATCCGGTGACTGTCCCCACACCGCCCCAAAACTCGATACTTGCCAATTAAGAACCTCCGTTTACGCAGCCGATCGTACAACCTTCTCCGCGGCGTCCTGCATTCCCGTCGCGACCGTAAAATTCATTCCCGACTCGCGAATCACTCGCTGACCTTCTTCGACGTTCGTGCCTTCAAGCCGTACTACCACCGGCACTTCGATCTTCAAATTCCGCGCTGCTTCGACGACACCACGGGCCACCATGTCGCAACGCACGATCCCGCCAAAGATATTGATCAAGACTGCTTTCACATTCTCGTCCGCCAACAGAATTCGAAACGCAGCCTCGACCCGCTCCTGCGACGCGCCACCGCCGACGTCCAGAAAGTTCGCCGGTTCACCACCCGCGAGTTTGATGATGTCCATCGTCGCCATCGCCAATCCCGCTCCGTTCACCATGCACGCGATGTTGCCGTCGAGCTTGATGTAGTTGAGATCAAACTTCGACGCTTCGATCTCGAGTGGCTCCTCTTCGTTCAGATCGCGCAGGTCGAGAAAGTCCTTGTGACGAAACATCGCGTTGTCGTCGAAGTTGACCTTCGCATCGAGCGCGATCAGA
>Ga0111538_10006568_pt1 | contig 15728 bp, 26 predicted proteins | sample SoiMethybrSBSTD1_FD_79669 | JGI IMG/M metagenome (GOLD analysis project Ga0111538, IMG submission 79669) | Bulk soil microbial communities from a Populus tree surrounding site in Tennessee, USA - Soil MetaG P. TD hybrid SBSTD1 (version 2)... | ecosystem: Environmental > Terrestrial > Soil >...
GAACCACCCCAAGGGAAACAGGATCTCCCTGCGCAAAGTCAAGCAGTAGACCGTGAAGGCCCGAACGATGCCTCGCTGATGCTGCTTCGGCGGTACTACTCCGGCAAAACCCGGCCCAGCCATGGGTGCCGTTATTGAGCAAGGCAGGAATTCGCAGTCCTTCGGAGTCGGCATATCCCGGTGCCCTGCCAGCGCCGCGCAAATCTCCTCGCTAAAAAGAGATCAAACGCTTGGCAGGGTCCAACTGCTATACAGCGTATGCGCCCTGATAGCCACGCTGAATGTCCCATATGGATATTTCTCCGAATTGAAGCATCCGCCTAATAGAAGTGATCAGGTCAAATAGGATCAATTCGTGACCGATCGAATGGCCCGTGTATTGTTGCGACCCGGAAGGTCCACAATGCCCGCTAAGACGGTCAATAACAGCGCCGCCGAGCCCGATACTCACCGCTTCTGGCATTGCCCTGTGGTGGGGTGTGGTGCCAGGTCGATTCCGATGGAAATGTCGGTGACCACTTCAGCACCTACGGGAGCTGTCCCGGCAGCGGTGAGCCCACGGCCTTCACGGGAAGCGCCCCGTCTGAAGGGGGTCAGGACGCTTTGCCCGGGCGGGTGGTCGAACTGGCCGAGTCAGTGGTCCGTGCACTACAGCCGGGTGCCCGGTACCGATGCGAGAGCGAGGACGAATTACCGGAGCGGCTTGCGCATGCCGGCGTGGACTTCGACCCCGATGATCTCACCGTCGCCTTGGAGATGTTGGAACAGAACGGCGTTGGTGCTTTGGACACGGGCGCTATTGCGGGTTTGCCGTACCGGGTGCTGCGGCCGGAGTCGCGGTACCCGCGGACCAAGGACAATCCTCACCCTCTGACGCCGGTTGTGTTGCAGGAGTTGCGCTCGCTTTGATCGATGATCGCGGCCGCACCGCATGAACGCGCCGGGCTAAGCCTGGCTAAGCCTGGATCGGTCGCCGTCAGTCGCGTCGTCCCCTGTAGGTTGGCCGCATTGCCGCCAGCCTCTGTTCGGCTTCATCACAGAAGGCGTCAACCTGGTGCACGTCGCAGCCGCCGCGCCGGGCCATCCTGAACCGCTTGTGGTTGGCCTCATCTTATGTGAGCGGGGGTTGCCTGACCCCAAGGAACTTGTCGCGAATCTCTTGTCGGAACGCGTCGATCTCCGCCGTCTCGTAGCCCGACCCTCGGGGGGTGGTTTAAAAACTTGTTGAGTCGGCCCATTCGGCCCATCGGTGAGAATCTCACCGTTCTCCAGTGGTTTCTTCTGGCCCGTCGGTCGCCTCCATCGCGGCCAGCCTGATGCCGGCGGCATCCAGGAACGCGTGGACTTGCTTCTCGTCATAGCCGCGGCCATCTTCGGACGATGGCTTGGAGAAATGCGCGCCGCGGACGCCATTAGTTACCTCCTGCCACTCCGAGCTGCTCGATCCCAATCGACGCCTTCTTAGGGATTTCACTGGGGATTTTGTTGCTCCGAGGAAGGTGTCGCGAATTTCTTCCCGCAACGCGTCCACCTCTTTTGGCGTGTAGCCCCGCCCCTGCCCGATCCTGGGTTGTGTGAATGTCGCCGAGTCGGCCCATGCGGCCCAGGCGGCAAGGGTTGCGCCGCTCACCAATAGTGGTTCTGCCGGTCTGTCCCTCGACTCCATCGCGGCCAGCCTGAGGGCGGCGGCGTCAAGGAACGCGTCAACCTGCTTCTTGTCATAGCCCTCCCACAGCCAGTGGGTCGAGAACTGCTTGCCGCGGACGTCATCTGATCGCACGGGAGGTTCGCCTACCCCGAGGAACGCGTCGCGAACGGCGCTGCGGAAGGCCTCAACCTCCGCTGTGTCATAGCTGGACCCCAGACCGGTGTAGGAAAATGTGGTGGCCGCGGCCCACGCGGCCCAGTCGACAAGAGTGGCAGCGCTCACCCTCTCATCAAGCGGTGCTACCGGCCCGGGCTGGACCGTCGACCGGGCCTTCATCGTGCCCAGGAACGCCCGGGCCCGCTGGGCCCTGCTGATCAGCAGCGCGTTCTCACCTCCCGGCCCGCCATAGACCGTCACCCGCTCACCGGGCACCAACATGCCGGCCTTCTTCCATAACGCAAGGCGAACCTCGGACAAGGGCTGATACGCGCGATGGGCGCCATCCCAAGGAATGTCAAGGATCAGCGTGCGCCCACCATGCTTCAAGGCCACCACCGTAGCCGTGCGTTGATCGCTGGGCCGCCGGAGCAGCCTGGAAAACCGGCCACGCCCCTCGAGCGCGTCGAACGCCATCGCAACACCCAAGAACCCCAGACCACCCACCGGGATGGCAAAGCAGAGAGCCTCAACGATGTCGTCGTCGAACAACTCTGTGACGTCAAAGCGGATGACGGCAGAGCGGATGTGGGCGTCGAAGATGACAAAGACGATAGGCACGAGAGCAGCCGCGACGCAGGCCAAGCCGCCGACGAACAAACCACAAGCAATAGCGACGTAGCCACCCAGTACCAGCCGAAGCCCTGCAGGGGGCTTTTCGCCGGAACCCGGCATAAACGGCTCCGGCAGCGACTGCCCGGCAACCGGCCACATATCAGTAATCGGCGATCCTCCTTCCACGCGGACGGCCGCGTCACGCGGTGCGCCTGTGTTTCGCTGCCCCGGCGGGTGAAGTGTTGCATGCGTCGAGGCGGTGCCGGGGGAAAGTACGTAATGGAGGTTGCAGCGTCGCTCGTGGCGTGACTCTTTGACCCTGAGCGCCGGCCGTGACTGAATCGAGAATCTAGGAGGCGTTCCACGACTATGACCCGTCAGACCAGAGCCAGTCGTAGAAGTCGGTGACCTCATCCCAAAATGGCACATGAACTGTCAGCCAGTCGCCCACTACGGATAGGGAGTCGAGGACAACGATCAAGAAGGCCGCCAGACCGAATAAGACGACGACAGCGCCGAACAAGGCGTACAGGAGCCAATCGCGTAAGGTCTGCGACGGGCGCTTGGGCTGGTCTGTCGGCGGCTGGGGCTGGTCTGTCGGGTACCCCGGCCAGGAGTCTTCCCGGTCGCCTTCTAGGGCAACGGATCGCATGGCGAGCAGACGCTCTCGGAGCTCGAAGAGATACTCGCCGGGTCGTGTTCCACCGCGGGGTGCCTCGGAGGTGACCCGATATCCGTCACGGCGCACGAAGACCAGCTCGTTCACCTCGTAGTAGTCCATGTCGCTCAATGCGTCCGACTCCACCCCCTCGAACTCGATGGCGGCAAGCTCGTGCCAGGGGAATCGAGATGGCCCGAAACATGTTCTTGACGACCACGCTGTCGCTGTCAGCATCGACGCCCCGCCCGAAGCTCCGCACCGCGAGCACGACCAACAACACCGCCAAGCACAGAAAGAGTGACAGAAAGATCTGATGCGACCCGAGCGTGTCCTCCGGCGTATCTCCGTACATGCCGAGTAGAACGCAGCCAACCGCGGCTGCCAGCCACAGCGCTAGCCAGAGAGCTCGGACTCGGCCGCGCACCTTTATGGTGTCAGGCGGCCGGGCAGCAGGAGCAGAGGGCAGCTCAGTCACGGGTCCTCCGAGTGATCGTGGAGGTGATGATGGCCTATGGATTGGGCCGGCGGGTGCTATTGGCTGGATCGTTACGAGCTGGAGGACCCTTGCAAGCGAGGTGCTCTCATTTGGATCACCGACCGCCTGCTGGACTCCTCATTTGCAGGCAGCACCGGGACTCCTCTGCACACCCGGACGAGCCAGATGCCGCGAAGCGACTCGTTACAGTGCCGCCGTGGACGTTGAGCGTTCGGCCGACCTGTACACCCAGGGCTGGACCCTCCGCCAGATCGGTGCCGAGCTAGGCGTTCATTCCAGCACGGTCAGCCAACAGCTCCGGAGTGCCGGCGTCACCATGCGCAGGTCAGGGCCTCCCGCACACGGCGCCACCACTGATCGGATCCTGGAGCTTCGCGATCAAGACCTGAGCTGGACCGAGGTCGCAGAACAGGTCGATATGACGGTTTCCGGTGTCTGGAGCCGCTACCGCAGGGCCCGGCCGCCGAAGTCTGCACGCTTGGGCCGTTGGCAGCAGGTGCTTACCGACGCCCTTGATCAACACCTGGCGATCGGCGTCCGAGCGGCCGTCATTGATCATCTCGGTCGAACCCCCACTCGAGCTGAGCTCGCCGCGCGACGAGCCGCCCATAGTCTCGCCGCCCTCGGCCGCGCCCAAGTCCTTCATGTGCCGGGGGCCGACGCCGACGCTGATTTAGGCGACCGCAAGTACCTGGTCCTCGCAAAGCCGAACGTGATCATGAACGACATCCGACTCCGAGGACTGGCGGTTGCAGGAAGCGACGCTGCCGGCCGGAAGAGCCCAAACAACCATGCCCAGACCGCACGCAACCTGAGACGTTCCCTCCGGAATGCAGCTGCTGGCGCGCGGCTAATCCAGGCAGAGGGTTTGGCGAGCAACTCGGCTGCCGATGTTGCAGCCTCCCTCGCAGATGCCCTCGAAGAGCTTCACCGGCTCCAGCGCAGCCTCGATCGACGTATCCGACGTGACCATGGACGCCCTGAGAAGCCGCACCATGAACGCCGAGTTGGGGGGCTTAGCGATCGTCGATAGGGCCGCCTACCCTTCGGAATTGCTACCTGTGAATGCACTGAGTCGCCCCGGTCGCTTTGCTCGGCTATGTAGTATTCGCGCGCCTTGTCGCCCGTCGGTCACCTCATACTGACCTGTCCTGAGGAATATCGAATTGACCGGCGGGGTCTTGTCCGCCCCGGAGTGGGTGAATCGCAAAAGAAGGCGTCCGGCTTCCCGGGGCATGACGAGACCGACGTCGGTCACGCGTAGTGGATGACGAAGCATCGCAATTAGGCGGCTCTGGCTGTGACTCTGCTCAAAAACGCACATTTGTGTGTGGACAGTTCTTTTCGGCTCTGAATTAATGGTGAGCCTGGGAGGTGGCGATGAGCGATAGCGAGCTGACGCGTCCGCATCTGTGGCGGCGCGGAAGGTTAGCCCGATGCATTGGTTGGCTCGCGATCATGGTTGTCATATCGACCATGATCGTCCCGCTAAGGTACTCGCCAGAGGCGGCCGCATTGCCGACTTCGGTGACGCTCGACGATGCTTTGGCCGTTGTCAGCCGGAAGGGCTATGACGCGTCTGATTATGCGATCGAGAATGTGCCCGACGAAGCCACTTGGGAAGCTACAAGACTCCGGGTTCTGCTCGGTGTGAGAACGCCCAGTGACAGATACGATCAGCGTGCGTTCTTTTTTCTCAGGGATCGTTACCTTGGGACAGATACGCGGCTTCCGAGTGCCAGAATCTCCCTAGCCGAACAGGCCAACACTACCGCAACCATTGAATACACCTTATATAGGCGTCGGGATCCATTGTCAGATCCAACAGGCGGTAGTGCTACGGTGCGATACCACTGGAATGGCAGGAGGCTGGTTCCGATGGATCCTATTCCGCCAGCCGCGTGGAGTGCTCAGTTGAGCCGTCGCGGTGGGGCTCCCGGTACTTGGCCCATCCAACCGCAATAACGCCTCGTTCCCGTTAATGTCAGCTCTGCGCTTGGAGTTGCGATCCGGTAGCATACGCGGCCGGCGGCGAGTAGTTGCAGGCGCTCTCTTTTTTCTTCTCGTAATTTTTCTTGCGCCGATTCCGCAGCTAGCGACGGCAAGTCCAGCGGAGACGTGTATTCAACCGAACGAATCGTGCACTTCATGGGACCCCACCTCGGGTCCAGCGGGAACGGACGTGCATATTCGCGGGTGGAATTGGTCAGCCAGCTCAGCGGGCGATATGAGCCAGATCGCTTGGGGATTTGCGCCTGACAATGTCGCTGGCACGATAACCATCAACGGTGATGGGACGTTTTCTGAGACGATTAAGGTCCCCGATGGCGCGCCGGTCGGTAAAACGACAATTGACGTCGACGGCGACTTCACCTTGGGGCGACCCCTTGACTTCAAAGTAACCGAAGGCTCAACCGCCTCAGCTGAGCTAGAGGGACCAAGCTTTGTTTACCCGAAGAATGGTCAGACGCTAGACTCCGAAGGCGCCTACGTGTTCAAAGTCACGCCGGTTCCGGGTGCCTCTGGATACCTGTGGGGATTCTTCCAGGGCGGAAAGATGATCTGGGAAAACTATCGTAATGAGCGGAAGCTGTCAGGCACTGAATACGCCATTCGGCCTGGAACACTGGCACACAAGACATTTGTAAAGGGCAAGGTTGCGGTCTGGGTGCGTGGTCTTGTTAACGGGAAGTGGACCAAAGCAACTATCATCACGATTCATCTCCAGCCGAAAGCCGCGCCGCCAGTACGGTCGCAGACTCCGGCTACGCCGACGCCAACGCCAGTGCCTAAGCCTCAGGGCATTTACGTGGCCCTCGGCGACAGCTTTTCCTCCGGCGAGGGCGCCGTGTTCAACAAAGACGGCGCGAAGGTTGCCGACTACGAGTCCGGGACCGACTACAGCACCTCCGATGGCACGAATATATGCCATAGGACCACGAAGGCGTACGCCTACAAAGTCCATCGGCTGCTGAGCGCCAAGGTGGGCCAACTCGAGCTAAAGGCTTGTAGCGGGGCCGCGGTGAAGGATTACTTTCACGCTAACAAGCAGTCCGCGCATGAACCTGCGCAGGAAGCCGCAGTCACCAAAGATAATAAAAATAACAATATCAAGCTGGTTACCCTCACGTTCGGGGGGAATGATATTGGTTTTGCGACGGTCCTGTCGCGTTGCCTGGCGTGGAACCCAGCCTCACTCGATTGCATCGGGAAAATCGAAAAAGCCATAACACAGGTGCCGACAATAGGATTGTTTAAGCTCTATAGCAAGCTCCTCGACGACGCGCCAGAAGCTCGAATCATGGTTGTCGGCTATCCACGACTATACGACAAAGACCCGAAGCCTATCCCTGACCCTAACCACCGTCACACGCTGGGGTGGTGTACCACCACAGCTCCGTTCGCCCACGTCCACTCCGTCGATGAACAGAAAAAATCAAACGAGCTCGTCAACACGCTTAACAAGTACATCGATGACACAGTCGCTAAAGTGAACAAAGAAAGAAATACCCACCGCTTAGTGTATGTAAACGTCTCGAACGCATTTGAAGGCCAGGGCATTTGTGCACTGCAAGCCCAACGTATGGTAAACCCCTTCATTCTCGATGGGCGGCTTAGCCCGAACCAGAGCTTTCACCCGAACGATAAAGGCCAAGAAAAACTGGCTGATCTAGTGGTGGAGTGCTACAAGAACCGAGAGCGAGATCCCGAGAGTGCGTGTTGAATGGCTTCAAGACCAGCGATAGACAACGTTCCGCTCGTCTATGAGGGCGACCCGGAAGAGGACGAGAACCGGAAGACGGCTCAGGAGCTGGTAACTATTGATGGTTCGCGGGGTAATGAAGGTCACCGTCTCGAGAGAAGGCATGGGACTACCGCTGACGTCTGACCGCCGACAATGGCGAAGTGATCGCTGATTCAGGCGAGGGCTACCGGCGTAAGAGTTACGCGATCAAGAAGGCTGAGGAGCTGTTCCCCAACGCCGAGCTGGTGGTCGACGACCCTACGGGGTGATTCCGTACGACAACGGGCTGATTGCAACCTGAATCACCAGTGCCGCCCCAATGCCGCTGATCAGGAACCCCAGTCCGTAGAGAACCAGGGAGAGGGTCGTGCGAGTTCCGATTTTGTCCTCGAGCAGCCAGCCGAGGCCAACCGACCCAAAGCCGACGAGCCACAACGCCAGCACAGGCTCCATCTCACGCTCCATCGGTCCAAGAGGGCTTCTGTACGGACCCAGCTGAGCACTCCCACAGCTTTCACGAAGCCTCTTTGTCACCAACGTCAATTGTTCTAGCGGCCTCCAAGGCCCGCTCATCTACGGACAGGCACCAAGAGTTCGGTGATCACTATCTTGTTGATCAGGAGGCGCTCTTCCCGAACGTCGAGTTCGTGATCAACGACGCTCCGCAGCGCTAGTCCCACCTCAAGAGACTTTTGCTCCTGTCGGTACGTTGAAGTTGGACTCAGGGGAGACAACCGGCAGTTCCGCAGGCAAGGAGCGTAGGAGCCAGTGTCGTCGGATCCGAGCACCTCAGACGAAGAGTTCTCCGACTTCGTGCGTCGGCCGACCAGAACGGCCGGCGATCTGTCCGAGGTCGCCGAGGGCTCAGCGGAAATCACGACGGAGGACGTTGCTCGTGATCTTGAATCCATTGCTTCGAAGTCGCGGACTCAAACCGACAGGGAGCTGCTCCAGAGCCTCCTCCGACGGGTAGAGCGCATCGAGCAGCATCTCGGAATTTCAAGCGCGGACCACGACGTCGAGTAGTAGCAATTCCATGCTTGCGTGACCTGGACAATTGAGGCATCCATCATTATTCCCACACCAGCTAGGAGCGTGAGGAGCCGATGTCATCCGACTCTTCGACCGTGAACGAGTTGCTCCTGCAAATACTTCTGCGACTGGGGCGAATTGAGGAGCAGCTTGCACAGGGCACTCCTCAAATGCGCCCATCGCTAGAGCTCAGCGCCCTTAAGGACATGCTCAACGAGTTCATGGAACATATCCGGCGAATGGAGCGCGGTAGCGACGAACTCAGCGACCGTGTCCGCCGACTCGAGCGTAATGTCGGCGGCACCCTCAACCTTCCGCCGGATAGCAATCTCGGGGACGGCACGGTCGACTATCAGAACCCAGGCATCGTGCACACTATGGAGCGGGACAGGAAGCCACCCGTGGCCTCAGTGGGCCACAGAATGCCTGAACGAGTGCGCAAATCGACGAGTTCGATCACGACAGAACCCGAGGCAAAGTCATCCAAGTCTGAGGACTGAAACGGGTAACTTGCCCGGCTGCATCCAACGTCGCCCATCCAGTGACACGCAAGGCGGCCGTTTAGCCACCCTCGGTACCCTCCCGCACGTGCGCGTCTTCATCTCCTGGAGCGGCGAGCCAAGTCGCTCGATTGCTCATGCTCTCAATGGCTGGCTCGAGGGCGTCCTCCCGCAGGTCGAACCGTGGATGTCAGATGACGGGATCGACAGTGGTGCTCGATGGAACGAAGTGATCGCTGAGTCCCTTGACGAGACCAACTACGGAGTCGTCTGCATCACGCGGTCGAATCAGCATGCCCCTTGGCTGACGTTCGAGGCGGGCGCATTGGCCAAGAGCGCGAGGACCGCGAAGGTCGTTCCACTTTGCATCGATCTGCCTTTCTCGGACGTGACAGGCCTCTTGCAGCTCTTCAAAAGCGGAGGCTCGATAAGGATGACGTCAAGCGGCTGCTTCATGACATGAACCAAGCGACCGAAAAACCGAAGGACAAGGAGCGCCTGGACAAGATCTTCGAGAGGGCTTGGCCGGACTTTGAGAGTGATATGAGTGCCGCGCTGGCGAAAGTGCCGTCCCCGAAGCCGGAACGCAAGTTGCAAGACATGATGGCGGAGGTGGTCGAGACCGTGCGGCACATGGATCGTCGTCTGGACGAGGATCTGACGAGGGCGTATGAGAGGGCGCTTCGACTTGATGAGTTCAGCGCTTCGCTCGGCGCGGAGCAGATGGGCCGGCCATTTGTGGCTACCTCGGGACAACCAATCAGTCCGAAATATCAAAGGATCCTTGGATTTCAACGGTCCCGAATTGCATCACCACCGTGGGATCGGCCGGAATCAGAAGATGTGGCCAATCGAGAGAGTCCAGCAAGTAGCGAGTGACTTGCCCAAAATGATCATGAAATTGTTGATCATTTGATCAGTAATCTGTCGTAATCATGACCTCACGGAGCGCGACCACCACATGAAAGCTCCCGCCGTCCGGGGCAAGGCAACCTCGAAACAAACCGGGAAGCAATGCAAGAACTGGGCGATCAAGGGCGGTGAAGTATGTCGAAGCACGGTGGTGGAGCGCCCGCGGTGAGGGCTAAGGCGGCGATCCGGGCTGAGGTCATGAACTGGGGACTCGGCGATTCTCACGTCGATCCTGGTGAGGTACTGCTCCGGCTCGTCACCCAGTCCGCAGCACGAGCGCAGCGGTATGCGTCGGAGCTCGAGCAGTTGGTCGATGATGAAGGTCTTGCCGCGGCGCTGGTTGGCAAGATTGAGGTACCGACGAAACACGGCGGCTACAAGGCCGGCGAGTACATCAGAGGTCTCGCGCAGCTGGAAGCTCAAGAACGAGATCGTTGCGCGAACTTCGCTTCGAAGGCAGTTGCCGCCGGTCTCGCCGCGCGCACCGCACGAGTGGCAGAACGACAAGGTCAGCTCATGGTCGAGATGGTGCAAGCAGCACTTCGGGAAGTTGACCTTTCACCGGAGCAGGCATCAGCGTTCAAAGCTGCTTTGGCCCGCCAAGCACGGGAGCTGATGGTTTCCCGATAAATCTGCCCTTGATCAATCTTTGAGCGGCCCAGCGGGCATCCGTTTCTGAGCCCGCCGAGCCTGTGGCGTGGCGCAGGGTACCGCCACGCCAGGCCATATCAGGTGATTACCCCCAACCGCCTTGCACGATCGCCCAGCGCTATGTGAGTTTGATCGCTGAGAAAGGTCGAGACTGTCAGCCTCGACTGCGCAGCGCGCCAGTCTGGACGAGCTCTGCAGCCACGTCGCGCAGTTTGGTGTTGGTTCGTTGGGAGGCGTGGGCGAGCATCGTGAACGCCGCGTCCTCTGTAACCTTGTGCCGCTCCATCAAGATGCCTTTCGCCAGGTCGATGAAGGCACGAGACATCATCGCGGTGCGCAGGTGACCGAGGTCCTCGCTACTCCGGGCCGCCGCTTGGGCACTGCCGACCGCGAGCGCTACCCAGCCCGCAACCTCCTGGGCCAAGACAACATCCTCTTCGCCGAAGGCCTTGGGGCATCCGGCGTAGGTGTTGAGTGCCCCGATGGTCGCGTCTTGGAACGGTAGTGGCATCGAAAGGGAGCTGAGGACGCCGTGGGCGGCGGCGTGTTGGGCGTAGTCAGGCCAGCGCTGCTCGGTCCGCATGTCGTCGACGAGGAACATTTGGCCCGCCCTCCCGGCATCCACACAGGGGCCGTATCCGCGCTCGTACTGCAACTCGTCAGCGTCCAAAGCCATCTGTCCGTCATGGGCAGCCGTGAACGGGTTGTCGCCGCGGATCAACGTGATCGAGGCCGCCTCGGTGCCGGGCATCGCCCTGCGTGCGAGACCAGTGGTCACCGTCAAGACGTCGGGAAGCTCACGGTCGGTGAAGACCACCCTGGCCAGCGCCTCATGCAGCTCGGTCAGGTTGGGCATTCAGGCTTCCGTTCTCTGGAGCTGAGAACTGGTAAAGGAAGCCAGTCACGCTCGATCGGCGGTCAGTTACTCCACAGTAGCGACAGCCAAGATCCGCCGCTAGATGCTGCGAGCACACACCAGCGTCGCAGATACCGGGGTTTCCGATCGGCTTCAGACAGACTGGCGGGCCTTGACTTCCACCTCATCGTTGGCGTGGCAGGCCTTCGCTGACCTGCTCGATCCACCGCCGAACCCGTACGTTCGCGATCCGGTCGGCTGGGTCACTGAGTCATTGGGCGAGTTTTGGTGGTCCGGCCAGCACCGCATGGCGCGCTCGGTGGTCGAGAACCGTTACAGCGCCTTCAAGGCATCGCACGATGTGTCGAAGTCGCACACCATGTCGAGGCGGGCGCTTTGGTGGATCGACGTGCATCCACCCGCGAAGCGTTCGTAGTCACTACCGCGCCGACGACTCCGCGGGTGGAGGCGATCCTGTGGCGGTACATGAGCAATGCTCACGAGAAGGCGGGCTTGCCGGGTCGCATCACTCTGGATGCCAAGTGGTACATCGGCAACAAGCTCGTCGCCCACGGCCGCAAGCCCGCTGAGTACGACCCTGCTGCGTTCCAGGGCATCCACGCTCGCTATGTCTTGCTGATCATCGATGAGGCCGGCGGCGTACCGAAGTCGATCTTCGATGCCGTCGACGCCCTGGCCACCAACATCGATGCCAGGGTCGTGGCAGTAGGTAACCCCGATGATCCCGCCTCGCACTTCGCCACAATCTGCAAGCCCGGGTCGGGTTGGCACGTCGAGACGATCAGCGCTTTCGACACTCCGGCATATACGGGCGAGAAGGTGCCCGACGACTTGCTCCCGCTGCTGGTCTCGCCCGAGTGGGTGGAGTAGCGCAAGATCAGATGGGGCGTCAACAGCCCGATCTATCAGTCCAAGGGCCTCGGCGAGTTTCCTGATCTGTCAGACGACACGTTGATCTTGCCGAAGTGGATCGAGGCAGCTCAGAAGCGATCAATCGAACGCGGCCGCCGACCGGTTCTGTCTTCGGACATCGCGCGGTTCGGTGAGGACGAGACCGTCGGCATGCGACGGGAGGGCGGCTGGATCCGGCTGCATAGTGCGCACCACAAAGCCGACACGATGACAACCACGGGTCACATCGTCAAAGCCCATCGAGACATCAATGGTGAACGAGGGCTGAACGACTTCCCGACGATCATCGTCGACGTGGTTGGCGTAGGCGCCGGAGTGTTCGATCGTCTTGTCGAACTCGGGCTTCCAGTGGCGGCGTACAACGGGGGAGAGGCGCCCTACGAGAGGCGCCCTACGACAAAAGAGCGGTTTGTCAACGCGCGAGCCGAGGACTACTGGAATCTGCGGGAGCTGTTCGAGAACGGAGAGATCGACATCGACGAGCTCGACGACAAACTTGCTGCTCAACTCGGCTCCATCAAGTGGACGGTGGATTCACGGGGACGGATCAAGATCGAATCGAAGGAAGACATGCGGAAGCGGGGAATGCCGTCACCTGACTGCGCGGATGCCGTGGCGCAGGCATTCACACGTCGTGGTTCTGCGGCGCCGATCAATGTGGAGAGTCACGCCGACGAAGGCATCACTGGAGATTTGATGACAAAGGCGTGGTGACAGCAGGTCGGGATGGATGGAACACTGCTGACTCGTGGCCACTTTCGATGAACTCAGACAGCAGGCGGAGCAAGAGATCAGAGGCCAGGGTGGCGCCTCATCCTCGGGCGACTTCGTTGGACAGGCAGCAGATTTGATCGCTGCTCTCCGGCTCTGGGCAACCGCTCAGCACCGAACTGAGGACGACGTCCGGGAAGAGGTAGAGCTCGCTGACGATACGGCGCTGAAGAACATTGTCCCCGAGCTGCAAGAAGGCGGCGGTGATCATGCGTTGGAAGCCAGCCGACGACTTGAAGCCATTGCTTATGCACCTTCAGAGCGCTTGAGCGAAATATTCGGGGTTGCACAGACGGTCTTTCCACCAAGCACAGCTAACGAGCCTCTTTGGCCCGACGAAGATCAGTAGCTTTGATCTTTCGCAGGCTGCTATACATCGAACGTGCCTTCTGACGAGCGCGCAGACCTAGAGGAGAAGGTCGCGAATCTGGAGGAAGCGACTGAACAGCGTATGCAATCCGTCGCTGAGCTCTACCGCAAACCGAAAAGATGCACGAGCGTGCCGACCGACTGTCTGACAGGGCGGAGGAGCACCGCCGGCGAGTTGAGCGCCGTCGCGCCGATGACAACGACAGGGTGATGACACCGGAGCGGACGAGTCCCAAGGCGAGGTGTAGTCGGATCCTGAGCACAGCGGACGGCCGTCGGTACTAATCAATGAGGACCACGCTGTGAACCCGAAGCTCCGTCCTCTTGACGCCTCACGACCATCAGCGCGACGGCCCGCAACAGGGAGAGAGGCTCCAGCTAGCCCGCGGTGAAGGCCTGCAACTAGCTGGAGTCTCCCCTTGAACTTACCTGCGGACTTTGCGACGCGAAGATTTACGGCATTTCGTACGAGCGTGAGATAAATCGCTCCAACACCTAGACATCTGGCCAATTCCGCGCGCAAATGGTTGCAGGGTCGATATGGGGGTGAGGCTCCAGCTAGTCGGCGGCATAAGACCTGGATCTAGCTGGAGTCTCCTATTGAACCTACCTGTCTTGACTGCCGTCGCAACAAGGTCGTTTCTTGTGCTAGCTCCGGCCACTCCAGCAGGTCGGCCAACCTGTCATCAGCAGCAATGAGCAGCTCGCCTTCGTTGTGAAAGCTCCCCAGACTACCGCCGACCAATCCTCGGCGGCTGACGTGCTGTAGCCGAGCTTCCATCTGCCGTCGGCCTGGACAAGATCAACTTCGGTGTCGTCTTCGAGCTGGACGTCGTATCTAACCCCGCCGTCTGTCCCCAATTTCGTCCAGTGCATGCATGGAACGTAAGGGCAGCCGGTGACACTTCCTTTTTGAAGGACACCGCTAGCCCTTTTCCATTCGTCCTCCGCGCACAGCCATTCGGCGTGTCGCCCGGCTGGCGATGCAACCAAACGCTGGTCACGTGTTCAGGCGGGGGTGATCGCAAATGCGATCAGGGTTGTTTCGAGTAATTGGCGGATTGGCCGCGTGCGCGGCGTTAATGGTTTCGACCGTGTCACCGGCATCAGCTGCTGACCAGGTCAGCAAGTTGCACGTCACCATTGACGCGTACGCCGACGTGGTTGCTTCGTCATGTCCATTCACCAACGTGCCTCCGTCAAACAACGTCGAATGTGAAGACTGGAACCTTCAGTTCGTCAAGGAACGAATCGGGTCGAACGCCACCAAGTCGGTGTGGCAGGCGTTCCTATTCAGGGCCCGCTACACACTGCACCCCGATGGCACGGCAGACATGACCTTTGTAGCTTCCGGAGTCGGGGAGCCAACCAGTTCATATTTCGACGAGGCTCGTCTCACCAAGGCTGGTGTCAAAGCGAATATCGAGTTGGACGACGGCTCACATGAAGACGTGGACATCGCTTGGGACGGAACGGGCTCGCCCCTTCAGTTTTCGGGAAACGCCAGTCCATTCAATGTCAGCAGTCCTCGTCACCTGGTTACCACCTGCTTCACCACGAACGACAACTCGCAACTGCAGTATCGGAGTGGCGTGCGCATTAGCGGAACGATCGACGGGACTGACGTGAATGACAAGACGAAAATGACGTATTTCGAGTCGATGAGCCCCTTCATGGCCAAGGGCACTCGCCAAATTCAGTTCGTCACGCACGGCACTTGCTAGCGAGGGATATTCACGGCTCTGCTGCGCTGAGGGTAACTCTCTCTCCCTGCGCTTGATCATCAATCGCTTCCGAACGCTGGACCGGGGGATAGCGAAATCGACTGGCGTCTCTGGATACTGAGGGGTCTCGGGGCATTCGAAAATGAGGTGCCCAAATGCCGAAGATCAAAATCGTTGTCAGCGGGGTGCCGCCAGTCCCGCCTCCGACCCCGACTCCTCCTCCACAGAACCCGCCTCTAGGGAGTCAGGAAACCTTTACCGATGATCTTGTGCTCCAGCAATACAACAACAGGACGCCGGGAAATGGCCCGAACGACCTGCCGCCGAACCCGGCACAGCGGCTCGCAGGCACGCATTCGGGAACCTTGACCCTCCTGCGAATAGCGGGACCGGGAGATCGTTTTTATCCGCCCGGGACCTACGTCATCCAATACGTGGCCACCTACAAGTTCAACAACCTGCCAAACACTCCTTTGGCGGCAGGTCAGGTCACAACCCATGGCGTGCTTCTCCTTGACAGCAACAACAACTTCGCCCCGTTAGAGACGCCGAACAAGTTCGCGATCACCGGCGGTACCGACGCCTACGACCTGGCCCGTGGAGAGGTCTCTGAGCTGCAAAACCCGACCAACGACAAAGATCTTGAGATAGACGTTTGA
>Ga0111538_10006569_pt1 | contig 15726 bp, 11 predicted proteins | sample SoiMethybrSBSTD1_FD_79669 | JGI IMG/M metagenome (GOLD analysis project Ga0111538, IMG submission 79669) | Bulk soil microbial communities from a Populus tree surrounding site in Tennessee, USA - Soil MetaG P. TD hybrid SBSTD1 (version 2)... | ecosystem: Environmental > Terrestrial > Soil >...
CATCATTCGCATCGACGGGCTCGGTCACACCTGGACGAGGAAGGAAATCGACACCACCGCCGTGATGTGGCAGTTCTTCAAGAGCCACCAACTCGGCCACTGAGTCATTCGATCAACGCCGCCGTAAATAGACTGGCCTCGTCGACGAAGCACAGCGGATTGCCGAACGGGTCGCGCATGTAGAAGGAGCGCTCGCCCCACGGCCGGCGCGCGATGTCGCCCATCGGCAGGTTGCCGTCCCCGGTGACCGGCGACAAACCTCCCACACGCTGCGCGCGTTCGTACACACCATCGAGATCGTGTGTCGCGAAATAGAGATGCTCGAAGTTCGGTCGCGGCGTCGTGGGATCGCCATCCGCTGCGGGATTGTACAGAGCGAGAATCGCTCCACCGCACCCGAAGTAATGACGACCGGGGGAGATGCGCATGCCCGGCTGCTGCAGGAGATCCGCGTAGAACTGCGCGCCACGCTCGATGTCATCGACGGGCACGATCACGCGATAGAGGCGCAGTGATGTGTTGGTGTCCATGCCCCCGAACAGTAGCGGCGGGGACTGACTTCAACAAGAGGGCACTTTCAAGTACCCGTCGCCGGTTGCGCCGGAGGTCGGCCTGGCGGTACTGCACGCGTACCCCTGGTGGCGCGCGGATGCTGGAGATGCTGCCGTCCCCACAGCCAGAGCGATTCGAACACCGGCCCGAGCGACTGCCCGTGCGTCGTGACTCGATAGCGGACGACACCGCTGGAAGCGACGTCGCGCGGACCGCGCGTGACGAGATCGTCAGCCATCATCTGACGGAGCTGCTCGCGCAAGACCTTCGTCGTGATGCCAGGCAGCGCTCGTCGAAGCGCGCCGAAGCCGAGTGGTCCGGACGTCAGCCGCTGAAAGATCATCGGCTTCCACCGGCCTCCGATCACCGCGATCGCCGTGTAGAGCGGACAGGCCGCGCGTTCCTCGTAGACGTCAGGCATGGCCGGTTCGATGTCGATCCTGTGGTCGCGCGCTCAGACGATCCAGCCGTGCTTCCGCTTCGGAGGCTTGCGTTCCTGTCGGTGTGCCGAGGTCCACGAGCTGCCGCACGTCGTACACGAATAGGTGGTTCGATAGTCCGCGGCCTTGAAGGTCCGCTCGACACGGACTTGTCCAACGCGACCGCATTTCTGGCACTTCTTCGTGACCACTACGAGTGCTCTTTTCCGCGTGGCTTGCGCAAATCGTTCGAGGTTACGGGCGGATCGTGCGCGTCCCATTCGTGATCGCAGTGCCCGCAAAAGTAGTGCGTCTTCGCACCCTGCTTCGTGATGATGCGTTCAGACCGCACGAGGCCTCGCTTGTCGCACTTGGGGCAGATCAGTCGATCTGGCACAGGACGGCGCGACTGTAACACACAGGCTGCCTCCGTTCTCAGAAACCCCAGGCGATCTTTGCGTACACTCCTCGCTCGACCTCTCCACGTTGCCCGGGCGCACCGAACTCGGCGTGATGGTCGTGCAACAGGTTCTGGCCGACGAGTGACAGCTCCATCCGCCGCCAGCCGTGCCACGCCAGCCGCAGATCGAGCTCGGTGTAGCCCTTGATGCCGTCTCCGGTCACGATCGACGGCATCTGCCGCAGCGCGCTCAGGGCACGCAGTTGTCCGTCGACCTGAAAGCTGGCCGGCAGGTCGAGAAACGAGCGCAGGCCGAACTGATGCCGCGGTGTGGCACCGGCGAGAAACCTGCCGCGATTCAGGTCCTGTCCGTGGGGTTCGAGGTCGATGTCGACATACGAATAGGTCGGGGTGATGCGCCAGTCCTTTCGAAGCGAAGCCGTGCTTGCGATCTCGACGCCTTGCGTCCGACCGTCAGTGAGGTTGAGGTTTCGTACAGGGACCACCGTTCGTCCTACGCTCGTGTCGACGAACGGCGCTCCCACTTCCAACGACGCCAGTCCATCGTACTGGTTGTGAAATGCCGCGACGTCGATGAAGAGCCGACGCGACATCTGCCATCGGTATCCGAATTCATAGGCCAGCAACTTCTCGGAGTCGAACGCGTCGTTTCCCACGAGTCGCACGATTGGATTGCCCGCCGGGTTCGTCGTATCGATGGCCACATCGCGCTCGAGGCGTGTCGGAACCCTGACCGCGCGGGAAACCGCCGTCCACACGGTGTGGGCACGGGCCGCATCCCAGGCCGCTCGCGCAGTCGGCTGAATCTCGAAACCGCTGAAGTCGTTGTGCTCCAGTTTCGTGCCGACCGTGAGCCGCAGCGACGGACGCAGCGTCAGCTGATCCTGTACAAAACCACCAAACAGGTTGTCGCTGGAGGACGCCGGGTCCAGAGCGAAGACGCCCTTCCCTCGGTTGTGATTCACGGTGAGACGATCGCTCACACCCCAGATCACTTCCTGATCTCTGCCCAGCGCCCACCGGTGTTGGATCTCCGCGTCGACGGTATGGAGATCGTCGACGAAGCTTGGATCGTCGCGATGGGTGCGGTCGTAATACGCACGAAAATCGATCTCCGACGTGTCGGATACTTTGTGTCGATACCGCCCGAGGACGTTCCCCCCGCTCACATCGACATCCAGCTGGCCAGTCGGCCTGGGTCGCGTGCCGACCAGTACTGACGGCGCGATTCGCCCGACGGTCCCCAGATAGACGTCGCCCTGAATCGTCAGGGAACGGCCATCGCCGGATTCCCAGTCCGTGCGGCCGCTGAATTCCCCGAGGTGCCAGTCATCAGAGGTGGGGCCAGGCGGAATGAAGCTCGCGCCCCGATCGACGTACGAGCCGGAGAAACGGTAGTAGGCACGCTCGCTCACGCGACCGCCGTATCTGGCTGCGACCGTGGCGTGTTCTTCGGTGCCGGCACTCGTTTCCGCGTACAGACCCTGCGTATCTTTCGCGCTCTTGGTCGTGATGTTGATCACGCCGTTGACCGCGTTCGATCCCCAGAGCGTCGCTCCAGGGCCTCGGATGATCTCGATGCGATCGATGTCTTGAAGCAGATAATCCTGGACGTCCCAGAGCACCCCGGAAAAGAGCGGCGTGTAGATGCTGCGGGTGTCGGACAGCACCAGCAGCTTCTCGGAATTGACACTCGAAAATCCGCGCGAACTGAGCGCCCAGATGTTCGACGTCTGACGCGCCACGTGAATGCCCGGCACGGTCCGGAGCGCATCCTGAATCGTCGTCGCACCCGATCGTCTGATTTCCTCATTGGTAACGATGGTCACCGCGGCAGCGGCGCCGCCAAGCCGCTCTTCGGCCCTGGAGACCGACGTAATCTCGACGTCGAGGAGCTGTTCGACACTGAGCTTCTTCAGCTCGCTGATCGTCGTGGCAGAATCGCGTGCCTGCGCCTCGCCCGTGCGGACGTCGAGAACGAGACCGCATGACAGCAGAAGCGCGGTGACCGGACTCAATCGATTCGTCACAAGACCCATTCAGTACGCTCGCTCCCATCGAGTCGCGGCAGTGTAGATCGAAGATCGCGAGATCGAGAGATGCGGAGGCGGGCGTACGCGTCAAGAGTCTGTTAACGCAACACCGTGAGCGACACCGTGCTCCACTTGGCTATTCGAAGTGAACGTCGATCGCCTCGTGAAGGAGGGGATGACGTCGCACGAGCGGCGCGTCGAGAACGACGTCGATGTCGATGCTCGCTCACGTGATGAGGCCGACCAGCCTGCCGATACTGTGGACTGGTGATTCAGAGGTTAGGCGTGGTCGATCATGAATCCGCTGAGGCGGCCGCGACAAAAAACGGCAGCCCGGCGTCTTGCGCGGGCTACTTTTTGTCCATTCGGGCTGGTGTCACCCGTGTCGGGCAGGACGAAGAGGAGGGCGCGGGCTCGGGCCAGGAGTGCGGGTGTGCTCGCAGCAGTTCGATGTTTGCGCGCAATTCCTTGGATTCGCAAAGGGCGGCGTCGAGCTCCCGAACCGCGCGGTCCCGATGGAGTTTGCTGGTCACGCCGCCAGCAATGGCAAAAGACAAGCCCGGTCCCGCCTCGCGCTGAAGCGTTCCTGTCAGCTCGTTGCACAACTGCAGGTAGCTGGGTCGCTGGGTAGGTGGGTAGCTGGGTAGCTAGGTAGCTGGGTAGCTGGGTCGCTGGGCAGGTGCGCTACCTATCCGCCCAGCAACCCAGCACCCCAACTCAGTTGAACGTCACCATGTGCTGGTGGCCGTCCTCGTTGGTCGACTGCACCGCGACCTGCGTTCGCCCGGCAATCATCCGGATCTGATCTGCCGTCAGCGACACCACATGGTTGTGCGTGGCGGTGCCTTGAATGTTGAGCGACACGGCGTTGGCGCCAGTGATCTGCGCCGACGTCACCGTTGCGACGTGGCCGTGATTGGCGCTGATCGCTCCGTTGACGTCCTGCGTCGTAGTCGTAGTCGGCGGCGGCGTATTTGTGGTTGGCGTCGGAGCCGTTGGTGAACTGGAGTCACCGCTGCCGCAACCGGCGACCGTGATGGTCACGCCAGCGAGCAGCGCCAGGATCGATTCGACCGTGAATTCGCGACGGGTGAGCTCGTGAAACTTCGGGACCTCTTGCGACACTTCTTACACCTCGTGAGGGGAAACGACAGGGTTCGGAGCGGCAACCTCGATGCCGCCGCGCTGCTCGAAGAACCCCGCCGTTTCTCCGCTTACTTCAGTGCGTGTCGTTACTCCTCTCGAAATCGCTTTCCTGATCCGGATGTGCGCCGCAATGTCACGGATGACGTTAGCGACGCTTCTTCTCGTCGTCGACGATACTGCCCACACCTTGAGGATCGCTGATGAGGGCATTGCCGGTGACACCAGTGAGATTGACAACGAACGTCTCGTTCGGCTCACTGGTGCGATCACCGATGACGGCCACCTGGATCGTCGCTGAGGTCTGGCCCTGGTTGAACGTCACGGTGCCGGACGTTGACTTGTAGTCGACTCCCGCCGTCGCGGTGTTATTGCCCGTCGCGTACGAGACGGTGATCGTGCCGCTCGCCGCCGAGGAGAGGCTGACGGTGAAGCTCATGGTGCCGCGTGTGAAAGAGGGCCGAGCACCTGCGACTGCTGCGTCGGTCATCACGCCGTCATCCCACAGAAACGCGTGACTTCCCGCGATTCCGGTAATCTGGCCGGCCTTCGAGCCGATTCGCGCATCACGGACGAAGTGTAGTAATGGACGAGGCTGGCGTTGTTGCCGTCAGACGTTCGCGCGTGCGGCGTGTACGTTCAACGCGCGACGGTCACGGCTGCTTGGTCTCGGGCGTCGCGGGCTTCGCGGTCAGCGCTCCCTTGATCGAGTCGGCGCTGAAGCCAAGAAGAAAGACGGCGATCAGGCCAGGAACGATGTCGAGCTTGGTGATTTGCTCACGAGCTCCTGTGACAAGTCCGAGCAGTGCGATGAGCAGCACGACGCCGAGACCAATGATTTCGGCCTTCATGCGATGCGCGCGACGATCGGATAAGTCGACATCGGGTGTCAGCGTTGTCTCGAGAGTTGCAACACGCGAATCGAGCGGCTTCGCCTCCGCCTCGGTCGGTGCGCTGCTCTCGTCGGTCGGACGCACGTTGTACACGGAAACGGATACCTTCAACGGCTTCCTTTCGGTCAGATAGTGGCAGACCTCCCATCCTTCCTCGTTGGTCTGCTGTGACGTCTCATCGTCGGTCTGGCCAAAGCGCCACTCGCACCTGAAGCGCGATTGCGCCGCCGTGTCATTCAACTCCGGCCGATCGAACCGAAGGCGCAGACGCAGCAGTTGGAACGGTTGGAATGACTTCGGTTCGACCTCGATCCGCGCCTGAGAGCGGCGCAGCGCGGCGACGAGATCCGACGCATAGATGCCTTCCCGCATTTCGCGAACAAGCCGCGACGCCGACCGCAACGATTCGATGCTGAGTGCACTCAGGTGGCGAATCAGCTCGGGTTCATGGGCCTTCAGTCGATCGCGCGCGGTTTGATCGGTTGACGTCTCGTGCATCCGGATGTAATTGCGAATCACCGTCAACGCCTGGATCTGAGAGTCCGACCAACTGTCCCCGTCGATGGCACCACCGTCGAGGACGGCAAATGGGCCAGGAAGCTTGCCGCGCAGTTCCTTGGCGACGTCGGTGGACCAGAGCGCCGCCGTTGGCTGCAACGCCGTGCGTTGTGCGTCGAGCGTGGTGTGCAGCGCTTCGCTCAATGCGGCATCCCCGCTGTCGATTCTGCGAATCTCGTCGACGGCCGCCGAAAGATCCGCCTGCACTTTCTCGAATTCGAGGTTGGTCAGCTCGCTCTTCCTGAGCGTCTGAGCGATGCGCCCGAGCGTGTCCTCGACGCCATGAACGTGGGACGGCGGAGCGCACGCGCCGCGCAGCTCCGCCAGGCTGTCCCAGGCGTCATCGAGCGCCTTGAGCTGCTGGAGGCGGCGATACAAGCCGGCCAACCGGCCGCGGTATTCCGCCAGCAGCGCCTCGGAATCGGCGCGGATTGGCAGCACCTGCCGCACTTGATCGATGAGCCGCTTGGCCTCGACACGCATGAGGAGACTGAGCTCGGAACCGAACCGACCTGACACTGGGCCGCTCACCGCATCCACGCGACTCAGTTCATCGAGGAGCTGACGCCGGGCGAGCTCGTTCGGAACCCAATATCTCGAAAGCAACGAGCATCCGCCGCCGAGGCCGAGCACGAGCGCGATGAGCACCGTGCTCCAAATCTGTTGGCCGACGGGACCCATATACGCATAGCCAACGGTCGCCTTGAACGGAATCTGCGTGACCGGGTCAGTGAACACGCTCTTCGTTGCCGGGTCCGTGCCGGCCAGGTCCACCCTCAGGGTGCCGTCACCTTCATCGTTCTTGATCAAGCCGCTGACGATGCCGCTGGACGACCCGCACGGCGGTTCCAGAGACACGATGGCGACGCCGCGTGCCGGCAGCTTGACCGGCTCGACGTTCTGGCAGGAGTTATCGGGCCATCCGAACTGCGACCAGAGCGCCTGTCGCGCGCAGAAGAGGACCGGTCGCTTCGTCGGATCCGCTCGCGCCGCGCAGTATAGCTGCGAGCCGACGGTCATGCCGACCCTGATGTCGTACGCGGTTCGGTCCGCGTTGCGGAGCGTGACGCGTATCGGCGAACCTGCTCGTACTGAAACAACCGATCCGGGCTTGATCTCGTCGACGGTCACCGCAACCGGGTAGCGGATCACGACGAGGTCACCAATCCGCGTCCCGTTGTTGAGAATGGCCACCGTCGCTGTCCCCGATGTGGTCATTCCAACGACTTTGATCCGAACCTGGATTTTTTCACCCGGAGGAAGCGTGGTGCCGGGTGGGGTCGCCTCGAGCATGAGCGCGCCAGGCAGCGGCATGTCGCCTTCGAGCAGGTCACCAGCCTCGAGACTGAGCGGCACCTTGTCGCGGCCGGTGTTCGTGATCGACAGCGTTTCATCCTCGTCGACTCGCGGCGGAATGATCTTGATCGACCGCGCCGTCAGAACCAGAGGTTGCGCGGCCGATGCGGGCGCCGGAGGGTTCTGCGCCTGCGCGTCGGCGCGAGACACGCCCGCGGCTGCCGAGACCAGCCACGCCGCCAGCAGAACGAAACGGAAACGTCGGATGTGGAGAGGCAGCGTCATCGTGCTCCTGAGCAGGCGCGGATACTAGCATGGGTTGAACGCTCGTTCTTGACTGCCGCGGGTAGAATCACGCAGTCCATGTCCTGTTCTTACGTGCACGGCACCGGCTCGGTGCCACTCCTTGGCGAAACGATTGGCGCGTCGCTCGACCGCATCGCCGCGCGATTCGGTGATCGCGATGCATTGATCTCCTGTCACCAGAAGTTGCGGTACACCTACGCGCAGCTGCTCGACGAGGTGAACCGCACCGCGCGCGGGCTCCTGGCGCTCGGCGTCGAGCGCGGAGACCGCGTCGGCATCTGGAGCGGGAACGCCGCCGAGTGGGTCATCACGCAGTACGCGGCCGCGAAGGTCGGCGCGATCCTCGTGAACATCAACCCGGCGTACCGCTTGCGCGAACTGGAATATGCGCTGAAGCAGTCCGGCATCAGCGTGCTCGTCACGGCCCGTACGTTCCGCAAGACCGATTACGTCGAGATGCTCGTGGCGCTCGCGCCGGAATTGACGGCTGCGCGTGACCAGCCGCTCGCGCTCGCCAAAGTGCCCTCGCTGCGACACGTCATCTATCTCGGCGAGGACGGGACGCCGGGCGGTGTGAGCTGGCCGGCGTTCATGCGGCGTGGTGAGCAGATGCCGCTGTCGACTCTCAACGCGATCGCGGACACTCTCCAGTTCGACGATGCGGCCAACATCCAGTACACGTCGGGGACAACGGGGTCGCCGAAGGGCGCCACGCTTTCACACCACAACATCCTCAACAACGGATTCTTCGTGGGTGAGGTGCTGCGGTATTCGGCGGACGATCGGATCTGCGCGCCGGTGCCTTTCTATCATTGCTTCGGCTGCGTGATGGCCAACCTCGCGGCGCTGACGCACGGCGCCGCGGTGATCGTGCCGGCCGAATCGTTCGATCCCGAAGCCACGCTGCGGGCGATCGAGGCGCACCGCTGCACGTCGATTTATGGCGTCCCGACGATGTTCATCGCGATGCTGTCGCATCCGGCGATCGGCGGCATCCGCCTGGATTCATTGCGCACCGGCGTCATGGCCGGCGCGCCGTGCCCGATCGAGGTGATGCGGCAGGTGATCGACCGCATGCACGTGCGCGAGGTGACGATCTGCTACGGCATGACGGAGACCTCGCCTGTCTCGTTCCAGTCGGAAGTGGACGACCCGATCGACGTGCGGGTATCGACCGTCGGTCACATTCACCCACACCTCGAGTGCAAGATCATCGACCCCGATACCGGCCACGTGGTTCCCCGTGGCACGCCAGGCGAGCTGTGCACGCGGGGCTATTCGGTGATGCTCGGCTACTGGGACAACGTCGCCGCGACCGCGTCTGCGATCGACGCGGCGGGATGGATGCACACGGGCGACCTCGCCGTGATGCGAGACGACGGCAATGTGAACATCACCGGCCGCATCACGGACATGATCATCCGCGGAGGCGAGAACATCTACCCGCGCGAGATCGAGGAGTTCCTGTACGCGCATCCCAAGGTGAGCGAGGTGCAGGTGATCGGAGTACCGGATCTCAAGTACGGTGAGGTGGTCTGCGCGTGGGTGCGCCTGCGTCCCGGGGAGGATGCGACCGAGGACGAGATCCGCGAGTACTGCCGTGGTCAGATCGCGACCTACAAGATTCCTCACTACATCCGGTTCACCGCCGAATTCCCGACCACGGTGACCGGCAAGATCCAGAAGTACAGGATGCGCGAGATCTCGATCGCCGAGCTCGGACTCGGCGCTGCCGATGACGTGCGAACGGCGTAGCACGCTGGATGGTGGATGGTGGATGGTGGTTGGAGGTTCGTGACAGCGCTGATCGCCGCGTGTTCAGGTGGCCACGAGCTTCAGGACGAGATGACGGATGACGTTCTCGGCGATTTCCCCGTGCTGTCGAATCAGGGCGCGGAAATGCACACCGGAGATCACGAGCAGGTGAAGGTTCGTCAATGCCCGCAGGTCCGCCGTGTGCTGCATGTCGGCCAGGATCGCGGATTCGCCGACCACCTGTCCCTCGCGCGCTTTCGTCACCACGCGCCCGCCCTCGACGCGCCTGACGATCTCGACCTCGCCCTTCAGGATGATGAACAGTTCCTGTCCCACCTGTCCCTGCCGACAGAGGTACGTTCCGACGCTTGTGTATGTCTCCGACACGATTTTCGCGACGGCTCGGAGTTGCTCGTCGGTCAGGAAGGAAAAGAACGACAGCGTCTTGAGACGTTCCGCGCGTTCGAGCAGGAGCGCTTCTGGCAGTGCGAGAAGATTGGCGAGGAGCCGGAACGCGCCCGGGACGGCGGCAGGCACCTGACGAAAGAGCGAGTAGCCAACGTAGACGAACGCCCCACGACCGTAGCCGGCGGCGACGAGCCCGCCGCGTTTCAGCTCTCCGCCCGGTTCGCGGCATCCGAGAATCGGGGTATAGCGGTCATCGAAGCTCCCAAAGAAGTAGAGACCGCGATCGTGAATCCACCCGGCGAAGTCCTCCTCTGAAATGCGGTTCGGATGCGTCATCAGCGGATGATCGGGCTCGAGGATCGTCACCGCTGCGTCAGGGTCCGTAATCCGATCGTGCGGATGGGCGTAATCGAAGGGATACGGAGCGTACTCGTGGCGCTCGTATCCGTACGCCTGATACTGGACGATCAACGTGCCGCCCGTGGCAACGTAGTCGAGGAACCGGCGAGCGTTCCGGCGCAACTCGTCGCGGAGCAGATACGCATTGGGACCGATGACGATGGCGTCGAACTTCGACAGATCGAGGAAGCGCATTTCCTCGTCGCTGATCACCGACACGTTCACGTCGAACTTGACGAGCGCCGCAAGGATTCCTTCGGCGGCGCCGCGCACGTATCCATAGGTCAGGCCGCGCGCAAACGTCGCGCTCATGATGTGGACGTCGATCTGCGCCGGCGTCGTCAGGAACGCCTCGCGGATGCACGTGGCCGCATCGGGTGCCCGTGGCAGTCCTGGCGCTCCCATCCACACCGGCTCGAACGTGACTGCCGGATGCATGTCGCGGCCGCCAAGCAGGTATTCGAGACGATACCGTCCGGCCGCCGCATCGACGGGAACAGTGACCTGGTGACGTGTCGACGCGACGTCACCCTGTGTGCCGGCCGGAAGTTCCACAAACGGAGGGTCCACGTCCCACCCGTGCGGGATCGTCATCTGGAGACGGTCCGTCTGAGAGCGCTGGTCGACGTGGCGGTGCACGGCGGCGTACACGTCGATGTCGCGACGGGAGGCGTCCACAGGCAGGAAGAGCCGGCGAATCTGAGGTCGGACCGACGCTGTCGGGAGAACGGACAGCGGAAGCTCCCGATACCCGCCCGCGAACGGCTCCCGTCGGATCGCCGGACGCCTGAGCGTCAGGCGCTGCCCCTCGAAAAGGAACGCGCATTCGAGCACGACTGGCGGCGAGTCGAGTGCCTCGCACGTAAATGTCTCGTCCGTGATCGTGTATCGATAGCCGTCATGCGGTTCCCGCAGCCATGAGGGCGTCGACACCGGTGCCTCCACTGGAACGGTGACGTCGCACTCGATCTGCCGCGCGGGATCGTCGGTCGAGCGGGGTGTGATCTTCCATCCATCCGGCACGCACAGCCGGAGACTGCTTTCATCGACGCAGACCGCGAGCGGATTCAACAACTGTCCGCGAATCCGCACGCGTTCACCGGCCGCGACGTGCGCGCGCTCGGCACAGCAGTCGGCATCCACTCCGAGGCAGCCGATGATCACGTCTTCGAACCTGACGATCTTCTCGTCGAGTTGTCGGGCCAGTGCGTCGACGTCGTCGATCTGCGCACGCAGACGGCGAAGCGCCTCGAATCCGTGGAGGAGTGGACCCGCCGCCGCAGGTGGGTTGTCGGGACGAAGCTGCAACAGCGCTGAATCGACGTCGGCGAGGATCGTTTCCAGCATCTCGCGACAGTCGGGCGGACCGCCGCCCGGATACGTGACGAGCCCGACCAGGGTTGGATCGAGTCCGTCGTAAAACGATTGCTCGCGCGCCGCAGTGGCCACGAGGCTTTTGTGCAGCCGGTAATAGTAGTAATGGCTGCCATGCTCGGGAGCGAACCCCATGGCCTGCGTCTGATGGCAGTTGAGCGCAAGCGAGGCCTGCTGCTGGTACGACATTCCAGCCACCGGATCGTGCTCGCCCGTATCGATCCGCAGGTACCCGTCACGCTCGAACTCGGATTGCCGTTGCCCGAGCGCGTGCTGTTCACCCGCCTGCCAGTCGCCGTCGGTGGATTGATAGAGCTTCGCCGTTCGCCAGGCCGGAAGGCTCAACTCCGGAAAGCGGGCGGGATCGGCGGCGGCATCGAATGCCTCCAGCGTGGCGAAACCGATCGCCTGATGTTGACCGTGGCCGTCGGAGGCCTCACCCGTGTATCGAGCGACGATGATTTGCGGCTGTGCAAGGCGGATGGCTCTGACGATTTCTCGAACCAGCTCCTGCCATCCCCACTTCGCAACCGCCTCGGCGCCACTCGTGCCATACCCGAAGTCGTAGAACGGACCGTACCAGGACTCTCCGCCGTCGATCGCACGCGCGGCGAGGCTTTCCCATGTTCGATAGATGCCGAGCGCGTCGCCGGAATACGCTCCGATTCGGTTCTGTCCCGCCTCTCCACGCGTCGCGGACCAGTACACGATTCGCGCGCCGTACTTCCGGGAGACGAACGCCATCAGTCCCGCATCTTCATCGTCGGGATGTGCGCCGACGTGCAGCACGTGGCCAATCATCCGCAGGCCGCGGATTCGATAGAGCAGTTGCTCGACTCGCATTTCCTCGCGTATTAAGTATGCCTGCGACGTTCTCCTGCTGGAGCGGGCGTGCGCCGCACGATTCGCAGTATGCTCACCGTGAGATGACGGAACGTGCGTGGATCGCGTGGGCGATGCAGAAGATCAAGGCGGACTTCTGCCGATCCTCGGACACGCACCTGCTTCCCGTCCGACTCCCTGCCTTCCCAGGTATTCAGCTCTATCTGAAAGACGAATCCACGCACGTCACAGGCAGCCTCAAACACCGGCTCGCGCGTTCCTTGTTTCTGTACGCGCTGACCAACGGACGCCTGAGAGAAGGCAGTCTCGTCGTCGAGGCGTCCTCGGGCAGCACGGCGATCTCCGAGGCCTACTTCGCGCGACTGCTTGGGTTGCCCTTCGTGGCCGTGATGCCAGGGTCCACATCGAAGGAGAAGCTTGCGTTGATCGAGGCGCAGGGAGGCCGCTGTCATCTGGTCGACGATTCGAGTACGGTCTACGCGGTCGCCGCGCAGCTCGCCGACGATGCCAGCGGCTACTACATGGACCAGTTCACCTACGCCGAGCGCGCAACCGACTGGCGGGGGAACAACAACATCGCGGAGACGATCTTCGGGCAGATGCGGGATGAAACACATCCGGTTCCGACGTGGATCGTCGTCGGCGCCGGAACCGGCGGGACGGCGTCGACGATCGGTCGCTTCATTCGCTACGAGGGACATGACACGCGCCTGTGCGTCGTCGACCCCGAGCACTCGGTGACCTTCGACTACTTTCGAACGGGTGACCGGTCGTTGACCCTGGGACGCGGCTCCGGGGTCGAAGGTATCGGCCGCCCGCGGGTGGAACCGTCGTTCATCTCGTCTGTCGTCGATCAGATGATCAAGGTGCCCGACGCCGCGTCGTATGCGGCGATGATGTTCCTCTACAAGCTGATGATGAAGCGTGCCGGGCCGTCGAGCGGGACCAATCTGTGGGGCGCGTTCGAGATCGTCGCCGACATGGCGGCGGCCGGCGAAGAGGGGTCGGTCGTGACCCTGATTTGCGATTCGGGCGAGCGGTACATCCAGAGCTACTACAGTGATGTGTGGCTTGCTCAACGCAAGGTCGACCTGAGACCCTACCGCCGCCAGCTCCAGGCGTTCTACGAGCATGGCGAATGGACGCTTCGTCAGCCGCGAGCGCTGCCTGCGTCCCGGCAGGAGGTGCTTCATGGATAGCGCGAGAGCGGAGACCTGAGGCGTCATGGACGATGTCGGTGCCTTCGTAGCGCAGATGCGCCACGAGCTCAGAACCCCGATCAACGCGATCCTCGGCTACAGTCAGCTGCTCCTGGAAGAAGGGGACCAATCCTCACTGGGCGTCGCGGACCGCAGCCATCTCGTCATCGTGGCAGACTCGGGCAAGCACCTCCTGCGCATCTTCAGCGAGATCCTGGATCCGGCCGCGTTCACCGACGGCATCGAGGAATATGCGTACCGGCTGCGATACACGACGCGTCCCCAGATTTCCAAGGTTCGGGGCTGTATCCAGACGCTGCTCAAGGAGCACGAGAGCGCTCCGATGGCCGACGATCTGCGGCGGATTCGTGCTGCGGCGGTTCGGTTATCCGAGATCATCGACAACGTCGAACACACGTTCCGAGCTCGCATGACAGCCACCCTCGACTTGCCAGCGCCCGTTGCGGACAGCGCCGAGGGGGTCGAAGTCGCCGGCGACGTGGCAAGTTGTGGCGGCTCGATCCTCGTCATCGACGACGAAGAGGCGAACCGTGCGCTGCTGGCGCGCAGACTGATTCGCCAGGGCTATTGCGTGCTGTTCGCCGAAACCGGCGAGGCCGGGCTGGCGATCGCGGCGCGCGAACGGGTCGACGTGATCCTGCTCGACGTGATGCTGCCGGGAATGAGCGGGTACGACGTCCTCGCCCGGCTGAAACGCGATGAGGTGCTGCGCGAGATTCCGGTGCTGATCCTCACGGCGGTGGAGGGCACGGAGAGCGTCACGCGGTGTCTTGCCCTCGGTGCCGACGACTACCTCGCCAAACCGTTCGATCCCGCGGTGCTCGGCACGCGCGTTCGTGCCTGCCTGGCGAAGAAGCGCGCCCGCGATCTCGATCTCGCGTATCTGCGGGGCGTCGCCAAGGTCACCGCGGCGGCGCTCGCGGTCGAGTCGGGGACCTTCACTCCCGAGTGCCTCGACGAAATTGCGCAGCGTCCCGACCCGCTCGGCAATCTTGCCAGGCTCTTCCAGCACATGGCGATCGAAGTCGCCGCGCGGCAGCGTCGCCTCGAGGAACAGGTCCAGCGACTCACCATCGCCATCGACGAGAAGAAGAAGGCCGCCGAGGTCAGCGAGATCACCGACTCCGACTATTTCCGGGATCTCCAGGCGAGGGCCCGTCACTTCGCTGCCCGTCGCGCCACACGCAGCGGCGATTCTCACTGACCGCGACGCGTCCGACATCGCGTGGCCAAGATCATCTCCATTCACTCGTATCGCGGCGGCACAGGGAAGTCGAACATCACCGCCAATGTCGCGGCATCTCTTGCTGCGACAGGGAAGCGCGTGGCCGTCGTCGACACTGATATCCAGTCACCGGGGATACACATGCTCTTCGGGCTCGACGACACGCGCGAGCTGCGAACGCTCAACGACTATTTATGGGAGCGCTGCCGGATCGGTGAAACGGCCGCGGATGTGACACCGGAACAAATCAAGGCCGCCGGAGGACACATCTGGCTCGTTCCGTCCAGTCTCCACGCGGGCGAGATCGCGAAGGTCCTTCGTGAGGGATACAACGCCGGCCTGATGAACGACGGTCTTCAGGATCTCATCGATGAACTGTCGCTCGACTATCTGCTCATCGACACGCACCCGGGTCTGAACGAAGAGACGCTCCTCAGCATCGCCATCTCCGACGTGCTCGTCGTCCTGCTGCGGCCCGATCGGCAGGATTTTCATGGAACAGCGGTGACAGTGGAAGTCGCGCGCAAACTCGAGGTCCGCCAGCTCGTGATGGTGCTCAACAAGGTGATGCCAAGCGTAATCGCGCGAGGGTTCGTCGAGGAAGTCACCCGCGCGTACGGGGCGCAGATCGTCGGCGTGCTACCCGAGGCGCCCGAGATGCTGGAGCTCGGGAGCGAAGGGCTCTTCACACTGAAGTTTCCCGATCATCCGTTGAGCGCGGAGATTCGTCAGGTCGCGGCTCGCCTCGCCTGAAGCGGGCGTCGTGTCCCGCTTCAGCGGGACCGGGTCGGCAGTGTTTACGGCGTGCTTGTTTTCGGTGCGACGACGAACACGACGCCGCCACTGACCGTTGTTCCGGCGCCGTTCTCGTCGGTGGTCGA
>Ga0111538_10006570_pt1 | contig 15724 bp, 17 predicted proteins | sample SoiMethybrSBSTD1_FD_79669 | JGI IMG/M metagenome (GOLD analysis project Ga0111538, IMG submission 79669) | Bulk soil microbial communities from a Populus tree surrounding site in Tennessee, USA - Soil MetaG P. TD hybrid SBSTD1 (version 2)... | ecosystem: Environmental > Terrestrial > Soil >...
AATCCGGCGCTACCTTAATGAGATGTCGTCGCGCCAAAGGAACATTTAATCGATCTTCTTTTTTTCTTGGCACGCCCGCGCCCGCCAACCAAGCGGGAAACAGATGATTTTTTTTGAAACATGAATCGACCGTTGTTGGAAAATCCCTGCCTGCATCCTGCGCAAAAAAAATCCCCAATTCGTCCAACGGACAACAAACGGATAAAAATGAGATTTTCAGGTAGATGGTATTGAGACTGCTAAATTTTTCTCTTTTACATTGAATTACCTTTGGCAAGTCAAAGGTATAAAGAGGACAACTCTTTATAGAAGAAAATAGGTAACACTTATATTCAAATGTTGTGCGCAACTGGTGTAGAGAAAAAGATTTCGGTTGATGGAAATAGTGAGATTGACAATGAGAATTAAACAAATTCTACTAGCGACACTGCTGACACTTTTTCCGCTACTCTCATCATTCGCTACAGACTATTATATAGCAACGTCCGACTTAAATGTTAGAACTGGAGCAGGAACAGGATATTCCGTTTCTTTTACTTTACAGAAAGATGACGAAGTTGAATTATTATCAAAAGAAAATAACTGGTATAAAATAAAGTATTTGGGGAAGACTGGTTATGCCTATTCAAAATATTTAAAATTCAGTAGAACTATTTCTGATACAAAATCAAACCCACCTCAGCAAATAGTGAATACCCTTCTCATAGGAGCTTACGTTAGCTTAGCTATTTTTCTTGGTTTCATTATCTATGGAAAAATACGAAACATCTATGGCAAAATACAAGACAAACATTTATTAGAAAGCGTCACGCACGAGGGTAGAGGCGAAAAATCAGAAAGAGATTTAATACTAAAGCTTTTGAAATATGGAATACCCGAACAAAACATTTTTCATGACCTATTTGTAGAAAAAAGTAAAGGTGAATTTTCTCAAGCTGATTTAGTCATTGTAACCGAGGTAGGTATTATTGTATTTGAAGTGAAAGATTATAGCGGTTGGATTTTTGGGAGCGGCAATCAATCACAATGGACTAAAGTATTAGCTTATGGTAAACAAAAATATTTTTTCTATAATCCAATAAAGCAAAATAATACGCATATAGCTGAATTAAGGAGACAACTCTATCAATTTGAAAATATACCATTTTTTTCAATTGTGGTGTTCTACGGTGATTGTGAATTAAAAAATATCAATTTTGTACCCAACGGAACATTTATTGTAAAATCGAAAAGAGTTTTAGAAGTTGTGAGAAACATTTTGAGAGATAATAAACCATTTCTTTATCCTAATGAAAACGAAGTACTTCGGATTTTAAGAGAAGCCGTGACGAATGGAGGAATTATAGAAAATCAAATTCAGCATAGTAAAAACATCATTGATATGTTAGGCACGCATAGAGTATTTGATTAAAAGTGCTTCGCAAACTAATCGGACACATCCGAACAAAACGATGAATCAGTTTTTTAATGCACACCTCAATGGCAGGGCTCAGTGTAATTTGGTTTATTAAACTCCTTCAGTTTGCACTTCCTAAAATCGAGAATCCTCCGGAGAAAATATAATGGCCTGCATTCTACAATTCGTTTTGGCTTCCTTTGGCTAATTTTAGCGGCAACGGTGGATATTGAATGCAAATCAAGGCCACTAATTATAAATGTCTAATACTCATAAAAATAGGATTATGAAAAAGCTAGAATTGAGACTATCTCTTTTGCTTATTACCAGCGTCATAACGCTTTTCTGCGCCGGCTCAATTTTCGGGCAGACCAAAAACACAAAGTCAGCATTAGGGGAATTGAAATTCACAGCCACAGGTGAACTTGACATTAGCGCATCAGCCACTTCTTCTCAAAATGATTTTGATTTTTTGGTAGGTAAATGGCTATTGAAAGACAAAAAGCTTAAGTCACGTCTGACTGGCAGCAATGAATGGATCGAGTTTGAATCGACTGTGGAAATGCGCAAGCTGCTAAATGGAATTGGTAACATGGATATTTATAGAACAACGTTTGATGGCAAACCTTTTGAAGGAATTGCCATTCGATTATTCAATCCACAGACAAAACTCTGGAGTATTTATTGGGCAGATAGTAATGTTGGCGTAATGGATCCTCCTGTAGTAGGGTCGTTTGAAGGAACCATTGGCAAGTTTTATTGCAAAGACAAGTTTAAGGGGAAGGATATTGTGGTAGCATTTATTTGGGACAAAACCGACCCAGTCAACCCCGTTTGGAGTCAGGCATTCTCTCCGGACAATGGCAAAACCTGGGAGGTGAATGCAACCAATACATCTCATAGAGCAAAGTGAATACTAAATAAATCTATCATTATTGGTTAAGGTCAAATGACAACTGACCGAAACACGAACCGCCTAAAAATATCAAACTGAATTGGTTTCCTTAAATGGAAACATTTCGTATCTTTGTATTTGTTAGCCGTAACTGAATGGATTCAAAATTTGAGGTTCTTTTTCTTGAGGAAGCCAGACAATTTTTAAAAGGGCTTCAGGAGAAGACTAGGATCAAAATCCTCTACAATATTGACAAAGCTAAAATTTTGAATGACCCGAAGCTTTTTAAAAAACTGACTACGGACATTTGGGAGTTTCGAACAAAATATAACAGGCTTCAATATAGATTGCTAGCATTTTGGGATAAGACAGAAAAGGTTAAAACGTTAGTAATTCAACGCACGGATTTGTAAAAAAAGTGGACAAAGTTTCAACGACAGAAATTGATAAGGCAAATGAATTACGAAAACTTTACTTGATGCAGAAGAAAAAATGAAAACGAAGGATAAAAAGCTAAAGACATACACCTTTGACCACATAAAGGATGAAATGATTGGCAAACGTGGCACGGCAGCACGGGATACGTACGAATTTGAATTAAATCTTGAACTCTTAGGCGAAATGATTCGCGTAACTCGCCTACAACGCAACCTGACACAGGAACAATTGGGTGAATTGATTGGCGTGCAGAAAGCGCAAATTTCAAAATTGGAAAAAAACGCAAACAATGTGACCGTTGAAACTATCTTAAAAGTATTCCACGCCTTAAAAGCAAAAGTGAATTTCAAAATCGAATTGCAAAACAAACGAGTAACGTTAGCATAAGAAATTACGCAGGCAACAAAATATTTAAGTCACATGCTGTCTCAAATGTTACCCCTCTGTCATGTAATTTAAAGAGAACATTCTCTAAGGCAATGATTTTACAAAAAGCAACTTTTTTCGAAGCACCGGTTATCTGGAATATTTTACAGGAAGCGATTGAACAAAGAAAACAAGACGGCAGTGAGCAATGGCAAAATGGTTACCCCAACGAACATACCGTTCACGACGACATAACCGACGGATATGCTTACGTGCTTATTGACAATGAAGTGATTGTTGCTTATGCTGCTATCATTTTTGGAATAGAGCCCGCTTACAACGACATTAAAGGAAAATGGCTAACAAATGACGACTATGCAGCAGTACATCGTGTCGCGACATCAAATGCAGCAAAAGGGAAAGGTATTGCGACAGGTTTATTTAAAATGATAGAAGATTTATGCCTGGAACAAAAAGTGTATAGCATTAAAGTGGACACAAATTTTGACAACATTCCAATGCTGAAAATTATGGATAGACTAAACTACACGTATTGTGGCGAAATCTTTTTTAGTGGTGCTCCACGAAAAGCTTATGAAAAAGTGATACCAAGACCGTAAATCGACAAACAGACTGTGGATTTTTGACTTCTCATGTTGCTAACATCGTAACGACCAACAAAAATTAGTCAATGAAAACTACACGACAAATAATCGTAATACTCCTCCTGCTCGCGTCAATCAACTTGTATTCCCAGACAATCAAATTTGACGAAAGACGATTTGACAGCAACCATGTGTCTGTGGCAATCGAAAAAGTAATGGGTAAAATGGCCCTGCGAGTCGTAAAGGACTCTACGGTAAAAGAAGCTGATGAACCTACCTTTGCCGGGACAAAAGAGATTGACTTTAGCAACGGGACCATCGAGGTTTCGGTGCTGAGCAGGCTTCTGAAAAATGCACCTGCCACTGCGCGAGGTTTTATAGGCGTTGCATTCAGAATCAATGACACGGATTCACAATTCGAATGTATTTATATCCGTCCGACAAACGGAAGGGCAGACGATCAGGTGAGACGCAATCACTCCATTCAGTATTTCTCTTTTCCCGACTACAAATTTGACCGGCTTAGAAAAGAGTCGCCGGAAAAATACGAGTCGTACGCAGACATGGGCTTGAATGAATGGATAAAACTGAAAATTGAAGTAAAGGGCAAACAGGCAAAACTCTTTATAAACGAAAACAAACAACCATCGTTAATTGTGAATGATCTAAAACACGGGGATCATTCCTCGGGAGCAGTAGGACTGTACGTCGACAATGGAACGGAAGGATTTTTTACCGACTTAAAAATTGGTAAGGATTGACAGTCAAATGCAGACGCGAGCCGCCAATTATCATGAGAATTTACTGAGCGGTGCCTTTGGTTATTGAGTGTTGAATATTGATTGTTATGTCCTCCAGCCGTAAATTCGATTGATGCGTCGAAAAATGTGAGAAACTAAGTTACCTTCTTGTGGCATTTTTCTTCAAAATTATGGATAATAAAGATAAATCAGTCGCTCTTTTATTACACGATGAGGTTCCAAGTCCAATTGACTTCAGGCGCATGGAAGATGCGTTGTCATGGACGAAAGAAGCCAACATTAAACGTCCGTTTCGCAATGATTTCTTTCATGCCATCGAAGCAGTAATCAAAAATATTAATGCACCTAAAACCAAAGTCCTGGAATTAGGCGCAGGTCCCGGATTCTTAGGTGAATATCTTTTGGGCAGGTTACCTGATTTAACGTATGACTTGTTTGATTTTTCACCTGCAATGCATGAATTATCTTCACAACGATTAACGCCCTGGCAGAACCAGTGCCGTTGGTTGATGGGCGACTTCAAACAACATGGATGGAGTGACCACTTAAAAGAATATGACATTGTGGTGACGATGCAAACCGTTCACGAATTGCGCCATAAACGATACGCGACATCGTTGCATAAATCGGTTTTAAAACTCCTTCGCACCAACGGCGTCTATTTAATGTGTGATCATTATGTTGGTGAGGATGGTATGTCCGACCAGGCATTGTATATGACACCAGGCGAGCATCTCGAGAGTTTAACAACGGCAGGTTTCGGTTTGATCGAAATGATCTTGAAAAAATCGGGATTAATTCTGTTTAGCGTTAAATTAGACAAATGAAGTAGCCGTTAATATGAAAGGAGATCAGGCTAATTTAGTAATCGTTTCTTCCACCAGTGAATAGTTCATCAAGGGTTGACGACCAAGTGGTGCTAATTTGCACTAACGTTGGAAACAATTTTTAATACTAAAAGGGAAAACCGACATAGGAAATAGTATTAAAACAATGAAGAAATTGACAACACTTGCTTTAATAGGGATTGCTTATTTCGTGATTGTTATTGTCACCTTACATTTTTTACGTCCAGATCTGAACCCAATAAGTCGTCCGACAAGTGAGTATGCTGTGGGACCATATGGATTCATGATGACTACCGCTTTTCTAAGCATGAGTATAGCTTCTCTATGTTTGTTAATTGGGTTATATAAAGGAATACCACAGTCTGCACGATCTCGGATCGGTCTTATCCTTTTAGGAATATGGGGAGTCGGTGTTTTAGTCGCCATGTCCTTCCCAATCAACCCGGAAGGATCCAGGCAAACTATCACTGGCCTCATCCATCGCATTAATGGTCCTTTGGTATTTTTAAGTCTGACTATTGGCACTATACTGGTTTCCAAAAGTTTCAGGCGCGATAAACACTGGCGAGCTATTTATCGTTCCGCTCTATCCCTATCATTGGTTATGCTTGTAACTTTTATAATTACTGGAGTGACCATGTCTACAGACTCAGGGTTTGGAGGCATTTCCCAGCGGGTTTTTCTGATTGTGTTTACAACTTGGTTTATTCTAACAACCTTGCATCTTCGTTCAACAATTACGAATTAGAATAACAAAGGACGTACATAATTAAAAAATGGTAACTTCGTAAGCATGATGTAGACTTGGCATCGAACAACTTTTTTTCACTTCAAAAAAAATGTTTATGCGTCTATTATTTATAATTATCGGCTGTATATTTCTGTTAGGTGCCGATCAAAAAAAATACCCGCCTCGTAAAATCATTGATGTGCATTTCCATGCTTTCCAGTATCGTGATGTTGGGGATAAACCACCTCCCAATCCCGTAACAGGTAAAGTACCAAACCGAACAAGTGCGAAAGTGATAGTTGAAACCATGCTGGCCACGCTGCGGGAAAACAATGTGACAAAAGTAATCGCATCCGGCAACTTAACATCGATAAATGATTATCATTTGTCAGATCCCGAAAGATTCATTCCTTCTTTTAGTTATCCCGATGTGGAGCGTGGTCCCCTTCCCGATACTGCCAGTTTTATTCAACTTTTCAAAGAAAAGAAGTTCAATGTTTTTGGTGAGCTAGGCCTACCGTACATAGGAAAAACACTGGCAGATTCTGAATTCGAGCCTTATCTGGCGATTTGTGAAAGAATGGGAATACCTGTAGCACTTCATACGGGAATGTCATTTCCTAATACGCCTTATACTTGTTGTCCGGAATTCAGGACCCGCTTCGGGAATCCGCAGTTAATTGAAGAGATGCTGGTGAAACATCGCAGACTTAAAATACAGATCATGCACGCGGGATTTCCCTGGCTCCAGGAAACCAAAGCAATAATGAATGTATATCCACAGGTGTATGCTGACATCGCAGCAATAAATTGGCTAAGACCTCTTCCTGATTTTTACAGTTACCTAAAATCACTCGTTGATGCAGGATTAAGCAAGCGGCTCATGTATGGCTCTGACCAGATGTTTTGGGAGGATGCCATCCCGCTTTCAATTAAAAACGTCGAAAATGCACCATTTTTAACTGAAGAACAAAAGCAGGATATATTTTATAATAATGCTGCAAAATTTTACAACATTAAATAGAAATATGATCGATAGCATCTAGTTAGTTGCGGCCAACATTGCGTTGCCCAATGTGCCGTTGACAGGACATCATCACTCCACACTTAAGTCGTATTATTGCATTAACTCAAACGGGTATGCTATTACTTTTGCAAAGCGTGCGCTAAAAACATTCAACAACTTGAAAGGAATATTCCTTATTTTATTTACGACAGTTTCCTTTTACTCATTTGGACAAAAGGAAACTATTTTTGGACAGGAAGTCGAGCGGGTATTTCGAACCCGTGACTCGACACAAAATTTCTATTTGGCCCTTACGCCGAAGGCGGGAATTAAAGGATTGTTAGTAATCCTTCCAGGTTTTGGTGGACAGCCCGGAGATGTGTTACAGGAAACTGATCTTCCAGCGAAAGCCCGAGCAAATGGATATTTAGTAGTAATACCCTACTTAGCCGTACTGACTAATTGCTCGGATTCCATATCCCAAAGCCGACTTACGACACTAATACCTGAAGTGACCAGGAAGTACAAAGTACCTAACAACAATTTTATTATTGGCGGACATTCCATTGGAGGTAATGGTGCACTCCTTTATGCTGAGCATGCGTTTAAGACAAATACCGGAACAGTTATTAAACCTAACCTTGTGTTTGGTGTCGATCCGCCGCTCGACATGAAGCATCTATGGGAGAGTTTTATGTACTTTAAAAAAGTAAATTTCAGCAAGACAGCGGTAGACGAAGCGGACTACTTCATAAAAAGGTTTGAAGCAGAATTAGGAGGAACACCATTCGAACAATCTAAACAATACGAGAAAATATCTTCATTTTACAGAGACGTACCTGACGGAGGCAACGCTAAATTTTTGAAATCAATACCCGTAAGACTTTATTGTGACCCGGACGTCAATTGGTATATTGAGAACAGAAGAACACCAATTGAATTCACTAACTTATCAGACTTGACAGCGTGTATTGTACAGTTAAAGCTCTTAGGAAATGATGACGCTGAACTCGTCCCAAACATTGGAAAGGGATATTTTCCAGACGGAAGAAGGCATCCACACGCATTTTCGCAATTGGACTCCGAGGAATTTTTGAAATGGGTCGACAAAAAGATAGGTAAAAAATAATAGTGCACAACAATAAATTTATGGAATACATTGTACTAACATTTCAAATTGCAATTGGAGTTCTCCTCCTAAGGCTGGTAGTTAGAAATAGCATTTTACCGGCGTATATCTCTGAGTGGAGAAGTATTGCACGTCGACGATTGGGTAAACAGAAATAGCATTGAACCCCATCAGAGTCACCGGTTTCCGGGCCTCTGATGCCCCTTGCCACAATTGGGTAATGATGTGGGTGGTTGGATGTGGGAACGCGTGATTTTTTGCCAATGACAAATTCCGTTTTGCAATCATTCACGAATTTGAAACCATGAAAGAATTCATAAATTATCTTCTTCAATTCGGACCGTTAAATCAGCAACAAATTGATTTAATACAAAGCAAAGGAGTCTTCAAGGAAATTAAAAAAGATGAATACTTTCAGGAGGCAGGAAAAATTCCACGTGAAGTCGGTTTTTTGACTGAGGGCATCATTAGAATTTGCTACTACAACAACAAAGGCAATGAAATTACCAAGTATTTCATTGACGAAAATAATCTTATCGTAGACATCAACAGCTACAATCAAAACATTCCGTCCTCAGGATATATACAAGCAATTACCGATTGCAAATTCATCATATTTTCAAAAAAAGCGATGCAAGATTTGTCTATGACTATTCTTATCTGGGACGACCTTATCAATAAAATAATGAACAAGGCTTTAATAGAAAAAGTTAATAAGATAAGCCCGATGTTGGCCGAAGACGCGACCGAACGTTACCGTAACTTCTTTACAAACTTTCCTACACTTGCCAATAGGATCCCGCTGTCATATTTAGCTTCTTATTTAGGCATCACACAATCTTCGTTGAGTCGAATAAGAAAAAACATTCGCTAAAAACGTTTTTTGCCAAATGGCAACTGATTTCATTTTTCAACGACGCACTTTTGAATCGTTAGTCAAAAGAAAAAAATGAAATCAATCATTATTACAGGAGCGAATAGCGGAATAGGGTTTGAATGTGCAATACAAATGGCAAAACTTGCACCCGATGAGCAAATTATTTTAGCCTGCAGAAATGTTGAGGCAGGCAATGACGCCATTCAAAAAATCAAACAAAAGACAAATCATAAAAACATAATTTGTCTGCCGTTGAACCTGGCCTGGTTACAATCCGTCCGAGATTTTAAAACAGCTTTTTTAAATTTGCCAAATCCAACCATTGCAGCATTGGTGAACAATGCAGGATTGCAGAACATCGGCAAGACCGCCTATACGAAAGACGGTTTTGAAGTTACATTCGGCACAAACCATTTAGGAGGATTTTATTTGACGTTGCTCTTATTGCCCTACATTGAAAAAACCGGAAGTATAACATTTACCGCCAGCGACACCCACGACCCAACAGCCAAAACGGCCATTGCACCTCCCCTATTCACAACAGGAAAAGAACTGGCTTTCCCGAAAGAATCTTCAGAAAAAGAAAAGATCGTCGGACAAAGACGATATTCAACGTCAAAACTCTGCAACGTATTGACCACATACATTCTTCACGAAAAATTGCTAGAACACAACATTCGGGTAAACGCGTTTGATCCAGGATTAACACCGGGCACGGGACTTGCGAAAAGTTATCCTGCGCCACTACGTTTCTTGTGGAATAATATAATGCCGATGATGAGATATTTCCGAAAAAATACCAATTCACCTGCAACATCTGGAAGAAGATTGGCAGATCTTGCTTTTGGTAAAGCGCTCATATCCTTGAACGGAATTTATTATTCCGACGGAAAAGTAACGAGATCCTCTATTGACTCATACAACAAAACATATCAAGCCGAATTGTGGAAATCAAGTCTTGAATTGACAGCCATACAGCAACAAGACACTACGATTTCGCTGGCTTATCCAAACGGCCGAAAGTAGAGCAGCACACAACAATGCGGAAGCCTTGCAGGGTGCAGTGTAAATTTGTAGCTTAGTTTTTGGCCTCAATGGCCTTGAACTAATGAGACGAAATAGAAAATGAGAAAGATTGTCTATTACGTTGCAATGTCATTGGACGGGTTTATTTCAGGAGTTAATGGTGACATAAGCGGTTTTGTGGGACACGGAAATGGAGTTGCTAAATATTTAGCAGACTTAGCCAGCTATGACACTGTAATTATGGGAAAGAATACTTATGAATTTGGATACCGGTTTGGACTGCAACCTGGAAAACCAGCGTATCCACACATGACACACTATATTTTCTCAAAGAGCTTGATCTTTGACGATCCCGATCCGAAAGTTTTAGTCAGACCAATTAGGATCGAGGAGATTGAAAAAATTAAAAAGCAAAATGGGACAGATATTTACCTTTGTGGCGGCGGGCAATTTGCAGGTTGGCTTTTGGATAATCACCAAATCGACATACTAAAAATTAAGCTTAATCCTTTACTTTTAGGCAACGGTGTTCGAATCTTCGGAGATGTAAGCAGTGATTTCAAATTGGAATTAATTGAAACCGACAGGTACGACAACGGCCTTCAGATCATGACTTACAAGCTGAAATGATTTAGGAATACGTGTATAAGATCACTTGGCCCGAAGACTAAAATAAAATGACAAACGAGAACAATCAACTAGTTATTTCAGTAATGTTAGCAGTCACAGATGCGCCCGCTGCCTGTGCCTGGTACAAAGAAGCACTCGGTGCTACCGAACTCTGGAACTTAGGATCTGTAATAGGACTGGAAATTGCTGGCGCTGCATTCTTTCTAGGTCAACCTGAAAATAATGGATGGGAAATACCAACTAAGCTTGGTGTTACTACGACAAGGATAGAGGTATTTTGCAATGATCCTGATACATTTATAGCACGTGCTGTACAGGCAGGCGCAAATGGTAGTTTTGACAAAATAAAGAATCATGAAGCACCATGGGGTATTCATAGGCAAGGAGGATTCATAGATCCGTTTGGACATATATGGCTGGTAGGTGACAAGTCCCCTTTGCGCTAGACGCGAAGCAACATGCACTTGCGCCATTGGCAAAAAAATATTTTATGTAGTGTAAAACAAATTGTTGATAGAGGTTTGAATTGTTCTTGCAGTTGAGGCAGTTTCCTTCATATTTCTACAGTTGGCATTTGGACCCATCCACGATTCAGTTACCATTGACTTAGGGTACCACTGCAATTCACAAACGTTGTGGGAAAGTAATTTAAAAAAATAATGCGTAAACAAGATGAAGAAAAAGATTAAATTTTTAAAAGGCTCGAGCTCTCCTTTTTTTGTTTCCTTAAACAAGGAAGTCGATAAATTGCTTAGTCAAAATAATCTTGCTAAAGCGCATAAGTTACTTTGGACCAAAATGATTTTTTACTTTTCGTTACACATTTTATCATATATAATCTTATACCTATTTCCGCACGATTCTTTATTCGGGTTAGTTTTAAATTTTGTTTTTGTCGGACTTTCTGGGATGCTTTTAGCATATAATGTTTCGCATGACGCCTGTCACGGAACGTTTTCTAAAAATCCAAGAATAAACTACTTGTTGTATCATCTTTCATTTAATATGCAAGGCACAAATGCTTATTTATGGAAAATCCGTCATGTTTCTTCACACCATTTATTTCCGAACGTCGATGGCTGTGATGCAGACATAGATGATAATCCTATGATTCGGTTATCTCCACAACATCCAATTAGAAAGCATCAACGCTATCAACATATTTACGCATTCCTGCTCTATTGTATTTATACATTACATTGGTTCGTATTTAAAGATTTATTGTACCTATCAAAAAAGAAACTGGCCAACCTTGAAGCCATTAAGCATCCTATACATGAGTATTTCTTATTTCTTTTGTGGAAAATCATTTACCTGATTGCCATGGTTTATATTCCATTGCTGTTGGGTTACTCACTTAGTCACGTTATCACTGCATTTTTTTTAATGCATGTAGTCAATTCCTTGTTTTTTATTCATTCTTTGATTGCTACGCATCTGTGCCTTGAAACCCAATTTCCCAAGCCTGATAAGGAAGGCTTTTTAACCTACGACTATTATATACATCAACTAGCCACATCGCTTGACTTTTCACCAACAAGCAGATTATTTAATTGGATCTTTGGTGGTTTTAACGCTCATGCTGCACACCATTTGTATCCAAAACTACCTCATACGATATATCCCTTAATTTCTCCGGTTATTGAACGCACAGCAAAAGAGTTTAACGTTAGGTATAACAAGTTGGACCTTCTCAAGGCAATAAAATCTCATTATAAATATTTGAAATTAATGGGAAGTAAAATCAGTTGATCATAAATCGTTATCGTTCCTAATTGTCAGCAACTTCCATTATTGGAAGCCGCGTAAAAAAAATGCTAGATGGAAGCCTATATGAAGATTAATTAACTTTTAAATTGGACTGCCGTATATACTGGCATTAGGCGACCATGGTAACAAACGCGGAAAAAACAAAAATGGACAAAAGGGTAAAATTCGACTTCGAAATATACTTTACGAATGGCGGCAGCATTAAAGGTGAAGACTTTCGGCTTGACATTCTGGGCGATAAGATCTCTGACAAGGAACTTGCAGACTATATCGTACAAGATTTAAGACTTCTTATGGTTGGGGAAACAAAAATCCTCAATAAAGAAATTTTAACGGAGCCACATAAAAGAAAACCAATCAACGAAAAAGTTGATGGGGATTTGTTGATTGATTTAAGTCATACAATAGAAGATGGTCTTGTAACTTACAAAGGTTTACCAGCACCTATTATTTGCGACTACTTGAGCAGAGAAAACTCAAGGAAGTTCTATGCCGAAGGAACCGAGTTTCAAATCGGCAAGATTGAAATGGTAGCAAACACAGGAACCTATATTGACTGTCCCTTTCATAGATTTGAAAATGGGAAAGACTTATCTCAAGTTGGACTAGAATGCTTTACTGACCTTGACGCTATCGTAATAAGTGTTCCGTTCTCAGAAACATTAGAAGTAACAGAAGCGCATTTGAAAAACCACGAAGTAAGAAATAGAGCCGTATTAGTTCATACAGGCTGGGACAGTAATTGGAATACAGAAAAGTACTATGATAACCATCCTTATCTGACGGAAGGTGCAGCCAAATACTTAAGAGATTGTAGTGTTAAATTAGTTGGTATCGACTCTCATAATATTGACAACACCATAGGTAGAACAAGACCTGTTCACACAACGCTTTTAGGAGTTGAAATTTTAATCGTTGAACATCTGTGTAATTTATATTTATTGCCCAAAGACGGTTTTACATTCACTGCCATACCACCTAAGTTTAAGGGTGTGGGGACATTTCCTGTAAGGGCGATGGCCAAACTGAGTAAGGCACGAGAAGGTTAAAAACAATGAACATTGCACATAGCTATCTCAGATTAACTGCCAAATTGAATACTCCCAGTTATGGCCAACACCGACCTTTTACTAAAACCAAACTACATTTTAACATTTCATCCGCAGCTGACATAACGCGGTGTTCGTGATTCGTGCATTTTCAAAGGACCGCAAATGTCATAATACGAACTATTACGATGAAGCATAATTTTTGGTAAATTCACTATCAAAAACGGACAATTGTTTAATTATTACGAAAGAGTAAAATCGCGACCGGGAATTTATAGCCAACTAAACTGCAGAGAGCTTTTGTTTGTACATTATAAATGTCCGATGGAAGAGAAGATGCAGGATTTGTGGTCACAGCAAAATTATATCCAATATATTCTAAGCGGTAAAAAGGCATTCCACACTCCCGTTCGTTCCTGGCTAATGAAAGCCGGGGATGCGTTTTTTGTAAAAAAAGGAGCCACGATTGTCGAAAAATTTTTTGAAGAGACCCTCTGCATTATCACGTTCTTTATACCGGACTCTTACTTGCAGTCTTTTATGCGGGAGAATCGTTCATTGAGAGCAACTTCTCCTTTACTGAAACCGCAGAATGAGTTGCTGATCCCGCTGCGTGTTAACAGCATCATGACCGCTTATTTTGATTCACTCATCCCTTATTTTTATTCCGATACAAAACCAACAGAAGATTTACTGGAATTAAAATTCCGGGAACTGCTACTGAACATTCTTGACAATCCTGAAAACATAGATCTGAAAAATTACTTGCTGCATCTTCTTTCGCCGCAATATGATCCGCTGCAGAGGGTGATGGAAGCCAATTGTCTTTATAATCTTTCCCTTCAGGATTATGCCGAAATGCTGAACCTTAGTTTATCTTCTTTTAAACGGCATTTTATTTCCGTTTATAAAACCACACCCGGCCACTGGCTGCAGGAGCAAAAACTGAATCACGCCTTTAAACTTCTTATCAACACCGATAAGCCGGTGACTGACATTTCCTTTGAAAGCGGTTTTGAAAGCAGCACTCACTTCAGCCATCTCTTTAAAAAAAGGTTTGGTCTTTCGCCTCTGAAATACCGCAAGGAAAATGAAGCTTCGCAGATCTCCTGAAATTGACCTTTTCTAATAGTTAATTGAACTTTTCGAACACGCCATAGGCTAATGTTTGATTTAATTTTATGACAGCTCTTCAGCAAGTGCTGCAAAATTAATTTCATCATTAAAAAAAACTGTGTTATGAAAAGTCATCAGGTATATTCAATTTCATTTTTCATTGCCTTGGTTTTTATATTTTCTGCGGAGGAATCAGGCAGTGACGAGAATAACAAAAGTCTTTTCTCTGCATACTGTGTCAATGAAAATCATTCAGCGCTGACAAATGCTTACGCATCGGAGTTGGTTCTGCGGTGGATGGATATGCAACTGGAACTGATACGCACTAGTTCACCATTCATCGGAGGATTACCGCCATCTCGTCCTTTTGCTTACGCCGGCATAGCGTTGTATGAAGCTGTTGTGCCAGGGATGCCTGGTTACCGGTCGTTGTCAGGACAACTAACTGATATGCCGGTCATGCCGAAAACAGTTCCAACGTATGCTTATCATTGGCCGACCTGCGCCAATGCTGCACTTGCAGCCATGAACCGTAATTTTTTTCCGAATGCTTCTGATGCAAATAAAGCTGCTATCAATGCATTGGAAAATGAATTAAATACAGCGTATCAATCAGAAGTAGATCATGCGACTTTTCAAAGATCCGTAGATTTTGGAAAAGCGGTAGCCGAATTAATATTTGATTGGTCAAAAACTGATGGATATGGCACCAATATCAATAAGCCTTATACACCGCCTGCAGGCCCGGGGTGCTGGGCACCTACGCCTCCTGGCTTTGCGCCGGCTTTCGGACCCTATTGGGGAAACCATCGTCTATTTGTTGCACGCAGTTTAGACGGCACTGCACCACCGGCTCCGCCTACATACTCTACAGATCCTTCTTCCAATTACTACAAGATGGCAAAGGAAGTGTATGATACTTCACAGAAATTGACGCCTGATCAAATTGCTCTTGCACTATTCTATCGTGACTATCCCGGTTTCGGCGACGGCCATTATATATCTATATTAAAACAGTTATTGAAACAGAAACAACCCACTCTTGATTTTACCGCCATGGTTTGTGCAAAGACCGGTATTGC
>Ga0111538_10006571_pt1 | contig 15724 bp, 12 predicted proteins | sample SoiMethybrSBSTD1_FD_79669 | JGI IMG/M metagenome (GOLD analysis project Ga0111538, IMG submission 79669) | Bulk soil microbial communities from a Populus tree surrounding site in Tennessee, USA - Soil MetaG P. TD hybrid SBSTD1 (version 2)... | ecosystem: Environmental > Terrestrial > Soil >...
CGGTCCGGTTCTTCGAGTTTCAGGATTTCAAGAAAGAGAGGATTCTTCGTGAAACCACCCACGGCAATAATACTCTTCACTTTTTTACCAGGATCGATTAGATTGATCGAAATCAATTGCCATTTAACGAGGTAACGAATGAACTGATGGTACGCTTCTGCGATGTCTGAATATAAAGAGTAGTCCGTCTTCCTTGTCTGTTTTTCGGGAATTGGTCCCGTACCTTCCATCCCCAACGGATAAAACGTTTTTGATTTATCCTTATCATCAATCAACTTATTATAAACTGCCGCATTAAAACGGATCGACTTATAAAAATCCGACGGTGCCTTGTAGTACTTGCTCATCGCTTCTGCCTGTAATTCGTGTTCATGCCCTAGGAATATTCGAGATGCCTTGACAGGAGTACCTCCGTAGGTTATGTAGCAGAGGCAATCTGACGACAATTCTTGCTGAGTAAGCGTATCATTGTTGAATGGATTGAAGCAAATATTCCATGTACCGGTTGAAAGTAGCAGGAAAGGTTCTTGTTGGGTTACAAGATAGGGCATCAGAGCTGCAGAACTATCGTGTATGCCGACTCCCATTTTTATGTTCTTACCATCGACAGTGATCGTAAAAGTATGATCAGCCTTTGTGATAGGGGGAAAGAGCTGACGTAGTCCTTCAGCATTGACCCAATCATGGTAGTCGTTTTTGTGAAAATCCCACAGCATGGTGTGGCAACCGACACCAGTGATATCAGTGAATTTTTTTGACGTGAGCAAGTATGTGAAGTACTGCGGAAGGTGTAACGAAGATTGGATCTTTTGAAACTTCGCGGGCCTTTGCTTCTTCAACCAGAACAACTGCAACCCTGAGTTCAGCAAACCAAGAAACGGCGATGCTGTTACAGCTGAAATGTTTTTACCCTGATCGTATGATGATAGAAACGAAGATTTGCACTCCTCAGGAAAGGGTTTCAGGTAGTTGTAGAATGGTTCGATAAATTTTCCGTTGCTGTCCACATGGACGAGGCTCGCTCCATAGGCGGAAATGTTGGATCGAATGACGTCGTACCTCTTGTCGCTTGTATACTGACGGAAAATTTCTTTAACCCATATAGACACTGTTTGAAGATCGTCGCTAGGAAATCCGTCCTCGTCGGGGATCTCCTTAAATGTTTCCGTCTTTTCTTCTAAAGCGTGAAAGGATGAATCGAAGATCAGTGCTTTCTTCGTTGTTTTTCCAATATCGAAAATCAGTGTTACTGGCTGTGCGTTCAAGTCGGTTGAGAGTTTCAGGTAATATCAGAAAAAATTCCACAGGCATGTGGATGGGGGCTGAAATTTTGCGCACTTCCGGCCACCCTTATAAAAAGAAGTGGCCGTAAGCGCTCAATTTATAACCCAAAATTTAATTTTAATTACGTCAAGCGATGGAACACAACTGTCCTGTAATGTCATGTAAGGGAATAATCACTGGTAGCTGGGTTCGGGATATTTGAATAACTTAGAGGCTCTTGCTCGTAAGCCAACAAGAAACTACGAATATGAAGACCTCCGTCCTTGAAGTAATTAACGAGCGTGACGTGGCACGTCATCAGCAGCAATTGGAACACGTAAAGAATCTTCTTGAGCTAAATGAAAATGCGTTTGAATCCATCATCAGGAAGATTCAGGCATTGCAGGTGGCAGTACCGAGTTGGGCATTGGGAACAGGTGGTACCCGTTTTGGAAGGTTTCCTGCCGGCGGTGAACCCAGTAACCTGGAAGAAAAGATCGAAGATGTGGGGTTGATACATCATCTGACGCAGGCAACCAATTCAATTTCTTTGCATATTCCGTGGGACATTCCCAAAGATGCGGTGGCTATACAGCAGTTGCTAAGGACTAATGGATTGACCATCGACTCGGTTAATTCAAACACATTCCAGGATCAAAAGGACCAAAAGTATTCTTATAAGTTCGGGTCGCTTTGTCACACCGATGATGCTGTCCGAAAGCAGGCGATCGATCACAATATTGAGGTTGTCCAGCACGGTGTCAAACTCAATAGCAAAGTTCTCACGGTATGGCTGTCTGACGGATCAAACTTCCCGGGGCAGCATCACTTCCGGAGAGCGTTCGCCCGTACGCTTGATTCGCTGCAAAAGATATATAAAGCAATGCCTTCAGATTGGACAATGCTGATTGAGTATAAGCCCTACGAGCCCAACTTCTACTCAATGGTAATTCCCGATTGGGGTACATCCCTTCAGCTTAGCAACGGCTGTGGTGACCGCGCTCATGTGCTTGTAGATCTCGGTCATCACCTTCCCAATACCAATATTGAACAGATCGTTGCGCGGCTCCTTCACTTCGGACGACTCGGCGGTTTCCACTTTAACGGATCTCAGTATGGTGACGATGATCTCACGACAGGCGCGATCAAACCTTACCAGCTGTTTCTTATCTTCCATGAACTGGTGACGGGAGCAAATGACGCGGCTGTAAAGAATCCTGGTGTCGCATACATGATTGATGCGAGTCATAATCTCAAGGATCCTATCGAAGATCTCATGAATTCACTAGAGAATATTCGTACCGCCTATGCGAAAGCGTTATTGGTTGATTTTTCTTCGCTGGAAAAGGCACAGCAGGACAACGATGTGACACGGTGTGAACAAATTCTGCAGAACGCTTTTCTTGCAGACGTGCGTCCGCTACTCGCAGAGAGCCGTTTGCGCTCCGGCGGAAGTCTCGATCCAATCAGCTTTTTCAGGTCACAACAGATCCGCGAAGGTCTAATCAAACGACGTGGCAAAACATCGATAGCGACAGGGTTGTAAAGATTTACCCTGAAGCAGAGTTGGCCGCTTCATCCAGCATCACTATTCCGTGATCGATAAGCTGGATAACACTGGCAGGTAATGATTCTGAAGGCGACGAGGTTAACACGTTCCTAATAATTGTTGCTTTCTTTTCACCATTGGCCATGAGGATAGGAAGCTTTGCATCGCGGAAGTGCTTTAGGCCCAGGGTTATCCCCTGGCTCAATTGAGTCGCTGTATCAAAATACTTTTGACCGACTGTCTTAGTCTCTTCCGCCAACGTGCTGACGTGCGCTACTGAATCAAAGGATGTTCCCGGCTCGTTCATGGCAATGTGACCGTTCATTCCGACTCCAACTAACATAATGTCGAGTCCGTTATTCTCTTGAATCACTTTGTTAACTGTATCGACCTGTTCTTTAAGGTCTGTAGCCATGCCGTCAAAAAATACTATTTGTTTTTCCTTGATCCCGAGCGGACCAAACAGATCCTTGTCCATCATTTCACGGCATGATCCTTTCTGCGATGCAGCAATACCGATCCACTCATCCAGGCTTACGAAGGTGCACCGATCAAGGTTGAGCTTCCCTGCCTTTACATCATCAACCATACAGTTAAAAACACCGAGGGGAGAATGACCCGAGGCAAGGCATATCAAAGAGTCTGGTTTCTTTTTGAGGTATGCTGAGATAAGATCAGCGGTAGCCCGTGACAGGCTTTTATAATCCGGGTAGACGTTTACCTTCATTCTAGTTTGGTGTAGCTGAGGGCCAATTTAGTAATTTAGGGAATAAGGAGATAAGGGGATAAGGAAATAAGGGAATAAGGTTCATTCACCATTCGCGGAAGAATCACTTTGATTGTACACATACCCCTTATACATTCGAATAATATTCAAACGCTATGAGAACGCTGATAATTCTTTTCTTTTTGATTGCATTTATGGTTACGGCATATGCTCAAAAGCCACCACGCCTCATCGTCCGTGGTGATGACATGGGATTTTCACATTCCGGAAATGAAGCAATCATTAAAGCATATAAAGAAGGCGTGGAAACTTCGGTAGAGATCATTGTTCCATCTCCCTGGTTTCCTGAAGCGGTAAAGATGCTCAACGAAAACCCTTCACTTGATGTCGGCATCCACATTGCGCTTACAAGTGAATGGGATAACGTCAAGTATCGACCTGTATCTTATTGCCCAACTCTTACGGACGAAGACGGCTATTTTTTCCCCATGATATGGCCCAACAAGAATTATCCAGGTAAATCACTCACTGAAAATAAATGGACGATTGAAGACGTGGAGAAAGAACTTCGGGCGCAGATTGAATTAGCCAGGAAGAAGATCCCTCGAATTAGCCACATTTCCGCGCATATGGGGTGTTATAGCATGACACCAGAAGTTAGCGCATTGGCCAAAAGACTAGCGCAGGAGTATAAAATTGATATTGATCCTAAAGAGTTCAACGTAAAAGGTATCAGCTATTCAGGTCCGAAAGTTACAGCAGAAGAAAAGATCCAGAGCTTTATCAAGATGCTGGAGAGTCTGAAGCCTGGAGAAACGTACATATTTGTTGATCATCCCGGCCTGGATTCGCCTGAACTTCGTGCAATCTATCATATCGGATATGAAAACGTCTCAGCAGATAGGCAAGGCGTTACAACTGCATGGACAGACCCAAAAGTAAAGGAAGCAATAAAAAAACTTGGGATACAATTAATCAGCTATGCCGATCTCAAGAAGTAATCTAAAATGAGCTGTAGATAATATTGACTTCTGTTGTGCCCTTGATGATTTCGTCCATGGCGCTTCCATTGAGGATAAGTCTGTTGCCGTCGCAGTCATAAGTAGCGCAACCGAGGCAGCTGCTTATCCAGGGTTGGATCAAAACTGCAACACCACCACTGTATGCAATTGCATAGATTTCGCCTTTAGAATTGAAATCGCTTTCGGTCTGTCGGATCATATCGCGCAGCCAGGGCATCTTAGGCAAACACCCACACTTCCCGGCTGCCAGCATAATGGCGCGATCTTCTTTTTGACGTAGTGAGTCAGCCGAGTCTTGTTCTGAGCATGACATCACAAGCGCAAGCATGACGACAGCAAAACTTCGTTTCATAACAAGAAGGTCTTTCAAAATAATAAGATTATTTCAAATGTTTAAATGATCGGTCCCTAATATCTTTTTACATTAGGATTAATCTGCCTGAACAACCGGTCTGGTGACGATTATCGATTGGCAGGTGTATCTTTTTGTTGGACATAAAAACTATACCCTCTCATGAAACGCAAACTCGAAGGACAAATCGCCCTGGTTACAGGGGCAAGTTCCGGTATTGGCGCGGGCATCGCCAAAGCATTGGCAAACGAAGGAGCCTCGGTTGTAATTAACTATGCATCTAGTCCCGAAAAGGCAGACAAAGTGAAAAGCGAGATCCAGTCAGGAGGAGGTACTGCCATCGCGATTAAAGCCGATGTAAGCAACGAAGAAGAAGTGATTGCGATGTTTAAGGAAACATGTACACAGTTCGGAACGGTCGATATCCTCGTCAACAATGCTGGCTTGCAAAAGGACGCGAAATTTCATGACATGTCGTTGTCTGAATGGAATCACGTGATCGCCATCAACCTCACTGGGCAGTTTCTCTGCGCCCGTGAAGCGATCAAGGAATTCTTGAGACGTGGTGTTGTCCCTGAAAAATCAAAGGCTGCAGGAAAGATCATTTGTATCAGTTCAGTGCATGAAGTTATTCCCTGGGCCGGCCACGCAAACTATGCTGCGTCCAAGGGTGGGGTTATGATGCTGATGAAAAGTATAGCGCAGGAGTATGCGCCGATGAAAATCCGAGTTAATAGTATTGGACCAGGGGCGATACGAACGCCAATAAATCACGCCGCATGGCAAACCCCACACGCTTACCAGCAGCTATTGAAATTAATTCCACAGAAAAGAATCGGCGAAGCCGAGGATATAGGCGGCGCCGCAGTGTGGCTTGCTTCCGATGATGCCGATTATGTAAACGGGATCACACTCTTTGTGGATGGCGGTATGCTGTTGTATCCGGGGTTTGAGGATAACGGATAGCGACTACCCATAAATCCCCTTCGGGGGACTTGAATGCACTTAATATTTATTACTCTGCGCATTACTAGCATTTTCACCTTCGATCAAAAAGCCAGTTTTAATCCTCATCGGTTAATCCTCTTGCACCAATCTCTATTCTCCCCCTTTAGGGGGCCGGGGGGTCAACCGTAGCGGTACTATCATCTTTCAAAGACAATAGTTAACTTAAAGAAGCAAATCGATCAAGAAAACTCATGAGGCAGCTGAAAACTCCCGCCTTCGCGAAACGCTACGGCGGGCATGCATAACTCCTAACTTCTAACTCCTAACTCCTTCCATGACCGCAGAACGACGACGCCTTACCGATGACCGTGACAAGAAAAAGAATTGGCGAAAGTTTGGTCCTTACCTAACAGAAAGACAATGGGGAACAGTTCGCGAAGATTACAGTGCCGGTGGGAGCGCATGGGAATATATAAGTCATGACGCAGCGCGTAGTAAAGCTTATCGCTGGGGCGAGGAAGGGATAGGAGGGATAAGCGACGAAAAACAACTGCTTTGTTTTGCCCTTGCTTTCTGGAATAAAAAAGACCCGATATTAAAGGAACGCCTCTTCGGACTCACAGGAAATGAGGGAAATCACGCGGAAGATTGTAAAGAACATTATTATTACCTGGACAGCACACCCACACATTCATACATGAAGATGTTGTACAAGTACCCACAACAGGAGTTTCCGTATAGGCAATTGGTTGAAGAGAATCGCCGGAGTGGAAAGCTTGATCCGGAATTTGAACTGGTCGATACTGGAATTTTTAATGAGAACAAGTACTTCGATATTTTCATTGAATATGCTAAAGAAGATACAGAGGATGTTCTGATCAAGGTCACCGTACACAACCGCGGTCACGAAAATGCCCTTATAGAAGTATTGCCTAATATCTGGTTTCGCAACACGTGGGTATGGGGTTACGACGATTACAAACCTGAAATGTTCCGAGACGAGGAAGGTTGTATTGAGATCACCCATCGTGACCTCGGACGTTACTATCTCTTCGCTGATGAAAAGCCTGAGGCATTGTTTTGCGAGAATCAGACGAACTCACAAAAACTTTACAACCATCCCCAAAACGGTACGAGTAAAGACGGGATCAACGACTACGTCGTCCACGGAAAGCTGGATGCAATAAATGAAGTCTCAAGGGGAACAAAGGCAGCGTTTCATTACAAACTGGATGTTGCTGCAGGTAAATCAAAAACAATACGACTTCGCCTTACACCTGACTTTCGTACCGCGCCTTTCAAGACATTCAATAATACATTCAAAGGCCGTATTGCGGAAGCAAATGAGTTCTTTGAAGACATACAGAAGGATATTACCGATGAAGATGAGCGTGACATTCAACGCCAGGCGATCGGTGGCATGTTGTGGAGCAAGCAATTCTTTTATTACGATATAGGTAAATGGTTGAAAGGTGATCCTTCTCAACCGGCACCACCGGAGGAACGCAAACGCGGACGTAATAAAGACTGGACTCATCTTAACAACGCGGATATCATTTCCATGCCGGACAAATGGGAATACCCCTGGTATGCGGCATGGGACCTGGCCTTTCACATGATTCCCATCGCGATGGTGGATCCGGAATTTGCAAAGAGCCAGCTCAGGTTATTGACGAAGGAATGGTACATGCATCCCAACGGACAATTTCCTGCCTATGAGTGGGCCTTTGGAGATGTCAATCCCCCCGTGCATGGTTGGGCTACATGGCGAGTTTATAAGATTGATCAGAAGATTCAGGGTGGTAAGGGAGATCACGACTTCCTGGAAGAAGTATTTCACAAGCTGTTACTGAATTTCACCTGGTGGGTGAACCGCAAGGACAACAATGGAAACAACATTTTTCAGGGAGGATTTCTGGGAATGGATAACATCGGAGTGTTTGACCGTAGTGCACAACTTCCAACAGGAGGCTACATTGAACAGTCGGATGGAACCAGTTGGATGGCTATGTTTACTCTGAATATGCTGCGCATGGCGTTGGAGTTAGCCAAAAAGAACCCAACGTATCAGAGTCTCGCCACAAAATTCTTTGAACACTTCCTTTACATTGCCGGTGCAATGACGAACGAAGGTATTGACCTTTGGGATGAACACGACGAATTCTACTATGACGTGTTGCGAACACCGGACGATAAACGTACAATCATGCGAGTTCGTTCTATGGTTGGATTGATTCCCTTGTTTGCCGTAGAAGTACTGGAAGCGGAGTTATTCGAAACAATGCCCGAGTTTACCCAGCGACTCCGTTGGTTTTTGATGAACAGGCCTGACCTGGCAAACCTTATTTCACGTTGGGAAGAAAAAGGAAAAGGAGAGCGACACTTGTTGTCGTTGTTGCGCGGCCATCGGATGAAGAGGCTATTGAAACGTATGCTCGATGAATCCGAGTTTCTTTCCCCGTATGGTGTGCGTGCGCTTTCGCGTTTTCACCTGGATAATCCATATACGTTTCACGCAAACGGAAACACGTTCAGGGTAAAGTATACGCCAGGTGAAAGCGATACGTCGTTGTTTGGTGGCAACTCGAACTGGCGTGGACCGATATGGTTCCCTGTCAATTATCTTCTCATCGAATCGCTGCAGCGCTTCCATCACTATTACGGGGATGAATTTAAAGTGGAACATCCGACAGGTTCCGGGAACATGAAAACATTGCGGGCGATTGCCGACGATCTCTCGAAACGTATGATCAACATCTTCAAAAAGGATGGCGATGGGAAACGGCCGGTGTTTGGGCAATACGAAAAATTACAGTCAGACGAGCATTTCCGTGACTACATTCTCTTCCATGAATATTTCCATGGCGACAACGGCCGGGGTGTTGGAGCAACACATCAAACTGGCTGGACAGGATTGGTAGCAAAACTCATTCAGCCTGCCAGGAATAAATAAAATTTGGTTTGTAAGGATTACACATGAAGTTTGATTCAACGATACTTTCGGATTTCGAAAAAGCAAGAAGCCTCGAGTGGATTGAAACAAACGGATTGGGAGGTTACGCCAGTAGCACGGTTTCCGGGACGCTTTCACGCCGATACCATGGGCTGCTTGTCGCCGCGCTTCATCCGCCTGTTGGACGAACAGTTTTGTTGCATAAGCTCGACGAAACTGTCGTTGTTAAGAATGAATTGGGAGAAAACCGTTATGAGCTAAGCTCAAATCAATTTCCCGGCGCAGTTCATCCGAAGGGTTATGCCTTTCTAACTCGGTTTGAGCGTGATATTTTTCCCGAGTTTTATTACAGCGCCGGCGGAGTGAGCGTAAGGAAAACAATTGCGTGTATTCATGGGGAGAACACTACCGTTGTACTATACGAAGTGTTGGAATCACCCGGTCCGTTTACGCTTGAGTTGCTTCCACTCTGCTCGTCGCGCGATTTTCACAGTTTGACGCATGCTAACGATGTTATCGGCCGCCATTTTCTTTTTGATGAAGGAATATTTCAGACAGTGAATTATCCGGATGGAACGGAGCTTTTTATTTCGGTACCAGGATCCGAATTCAAAGAACAACAAGGATGGTATTATAGATTTGAATATTCCGTTGAACAATACCGCGGACTGGATTTTCACGAGGACCTTTATACGCATGGCACCTTTTCAGTGGCATTGAAAAAAGGAGATAGCCTGGGCGTAATTATTTCAACCGAGGATACCTCCGGTCGAAATGCCTTGAAAGTCTTGGCCACAGAAAGGAAGAGGCGGGAAAATATTGTCCGGGACTTTTCCTTCGACAATACTATCAGACGATTGGTACTTGCTGCAGATCAGTTCATTGTTCAGCGCGGAAAACTGAATACCGTTATTGCCGGCTATCACTGGTTTGCGGATTGGGGTCGCGACACTATGATTTCCTTGCCTGGGCTTTGCCTTTCCATTGGTCGCTTCCGGGAATCAAAGCAAATACTTAAACAGTTTTTGGAAAACGTGAGCCAGGGAATGTTGCCGAACCGCTTTCCTGATTATGGTGAGTTGCCGGAATACAACACATTGGACGCAACTCTTTGGCTCTTTCACACAATTCATGAATATTACGAACACACTCACGACAAACCTTTTGTAAAATCAATTATGCCAGCATTGCGCGAAATCATTGACTGGCATTACAAAGGAACGCGCTATAACATCAAAGTTGATCCCGATGATGAACTGTTGTCAGGAGGTGCCGAAGGAGTTCAACTTACGTGGATGGATGCTAAGGTAGGCAATTGGGTAGTAACGCCGCGACAGGGAAAACCAGTTGAGATCAATGCACTTTGGTATAATGCTTTGCGTTGTATGGAAGACTTTTCAATTGTGCTCGGCGCATCCGTTGATGCCGAGAAGTACAAAACGAAAGCAGAAAAAGTTTTGAATAGTTTCAATGAAAAATTCTGGAATGAAAAGCAGAAATGTTTGTACGACTACATTGAGGGAAGTGTCCGCAATGAGGACTTTCGGCCGAACCAGATATTTGCATTGAGTCTACAGTTCCCGTTACTTTCAGGTGATCGTTCTAAAAAAGTTCTTCAAAAGGTCACCGAAAATCTATTAACCCCTCGAGGTTTACGCAGCCTTGCTGGTTTTCACAAGGAATACCGTCCCGCGTACGGCGGCGATGTTTGGATGCGCGACGGTTGTTATCACCAGGGTACGGTTTGGAGTTATTTGTTAGGACCATATGTCGATGCGTTGTTTTACGTGAAAGGAGATAAAGCCCGAAGTGAAGCTGTACGTATTGTAAAGAAATTCCTCGAGCACCTTGACGAAGCCGGAGTAGGAACAGTGTCAGAGATCTTTGATGCCGATCCGCCGCACATAGCGCGGGGCTGTATTGCGCAGGCGTGGGGAGTGGGAGAGGTGTTGCGTGTGATATTGAAGTACAACATATTGAGTGGAGCCAAAGAAACGATTGCTAAATAAAAATCCATTCGGTTAGCTGGGCCATTTCTCAGCAACTCGTGCTTGGCATTCCTTGATCAATAAGCTGGACGATTTGAAACGCTGAAGTGGCTAACAAGTTGAACCGCTTTGTGACTAAATTCAATTCATTTCAATTACTATGTCAGATTCTCGGACCAACATTGTCAACTTACCAAAATACACTTCAACAAAAGGAGTTATTCTCCCAATAGCCGTTCAGCAACAGCCTAAAAACAAAGCTGTCGGATAAATTTACTCTCACATGAAAAAACTATCGCTACTATTCGTTGTTGGACTGCTGTTCCTTACTTGTGTGCAGGCAATAGGTCAAAGCAGTAAGTACAATAAGATTGAATTCAATCAAGGACTCGCTGATGAACTAAAGACCATGGCAGAAGTCGACCAGGTAGCGGCTTATATACCGCAAGGAAAATTTAAGGATTGGAGCACAGAGAAGTGGAACAACTTTAAAGACAGCGTGTTCACAACGCACAAAAAGAGATTGGAAGAGATATTTGAGAAGTTTGGATATCCTGGATATGATTTGGTTGGGAAGATGGGCTCGCAACATTTTTGGCTAATGGTACAACACTGTGATTCTGACCCAGCCTTTCAACGCAGAGTCCTTGAAAAATTGAAAATAGAAGTGGACAAGAAGAACGCAGACGGCAGCAACTATGGTTTGTTGACAGACAGAGTAAAGATCAACAGTGGGGAAAAACAAATTTACGGCACACAGGTTACTTATAATTCTTTAGGACAGGCTTATCCAAAGAATTTGGCTGATAGTGCTAGTGTGAATAAAAGGAGGGCTGAAGTTGGTCTGGAACCAATTGAAGAGTACTTGAATCTTATGACACAAATGCACTTTGAGATGAACAAAGATTATCTAAAGAGTAAAGGCATTACTAAGCCAATGCTCTACAAGACTAATGAATAAGACAAGATCAGCTGATTACGCTGCGGAGCGAATCGACGAGCTTTGACACTTTATGCATCGCATCTAGTTTACAATGACAAAGGATTCCTGGAACAGTGGTGACCCGTATGAGTACTTTATGGGTAGGTGGAGTAAATTAATTGCTCCCCTCTTCCTTGAATGGCTCAACGTTCCGTCCAGTTTATCATGGCTGGATATTGGATGTGGTACGGGCGCATTGAGTGAAGCGATATATAATAACTGCAAACCTACAAATCTAACGTGCATCGATCCCTCTCCCGAATTTTTGGACATGACAAAAATGCGTCTTTCCAATGAGGTGGATTTTGCGATTGGAACTGCATCGAATATCCCCAGGGCGAGTCATACTTTTGATATTGTCGCTTCCGCCCTTGCACTCAATTTTTTTCCAGACCTACCGAGCGCATTTTCTGAAATGAAGAGAGTGTTGAAACCAAATGGCACGATCGCTGTGTACGTTTGGGACTATTCGGGTCGAATGGATTTCCTTAGATATTTTTGGGATGCAGCCCGTGATGCCGACCCGCACGCAGATAAACTTGATGAAGGAGTTCGGTTTCCAATATGTAATCTCGACAACTTGAAAAGTCTATTTCAAGGAGTTGGTTTGTCCGATGTTAAAACAACACACTTGGACGTTCCAACCGTTTTCAAAAATTTCGAAGACTATTGGAACCCGTTTTTAGGCGGGCAGGGACCTGCGCCTAGCTATGTAGCTTCTTTAAAGGAAGATTTCCGGACTGGCTTAAAACTTAGGCTGCGAGAAAAATTGCCCATAGAGGGAGATGGTTCTATAAAGCTTTTGGCAAGGGCGCTTGCAATTCGTGGAATATATAAACAATAAACTGCGTCGAGCTATTGGATTATTCTCTCGTTCTGGAAGGTTGAAGTGCCAAATCGTCGTTCATAATCCGTCCCCACTTTAACCTACCCCATACCCGCTCATGCAGATAGAACAATCCAATCTTTGTGAAGACCTCAAACCCTCCGATGGTCAAAGCACTTATTGGCTTACCCGTTATGAAGAAAGCGACCATAATTGTATCCATCGTTCCGACCATGCGCCACGTCACACCTTTCAAGAAGCTTCTACCATGCGTTGGGCCTACACCATGGACCCGGCCATACGGAATGATATTCCATAGACGCTCATGGAAATAGAACAAGATGATCTTCGTTATCACTTCCGTGAATCCGATTTTCAACGCATCGCCGATATTTCCAGTTACGATAAAGGATAATACAATAGTATCCAACGTACCCAGGGCCCGCCAGGTCACGCCTTTTAAGAAACTTCGCGAGTGGGAATCGGTCATGATTGAATGATAAATGAGGGCGTAAATATACTAATTCTATAGACAATAGAAACATGATGGTGAAGTTCTTATACTCCAGATTCTTGGTGCGGCCACCGGTTTCGATTGCATGAATAGAGTTGGGAGGATATTAAACTTCAGGCTAATTGGGATTGATCGCTAGTCGGATCAAATTACCTACTGTTGTTGAAAATGGATCGCAAACTTGGTCTTTACAGCCACCCCGATCTCTTGAAAAGAAAAAACATCAAACCGCAGGTTGCAATGATTAGTCCTAATACAAAGGGATAACCGAACGACCATTTTAACTCAGGCATCCCCTCAAAGTTCATCCCATATATACCTGCGATCATGGTGGGAACACCAATGATGGCCGCCCATCCAGCGAACCTCTTAGATACGTCGTTTTGAGATATAGATATTAACGACAAGTTGGCTTCGAGTGCGGTGGAAAGTAGTTCTCTGGAATTGTCGACCATTTCGTTGATCCGGACAACGTGATCATAAACGTCGCGGAAATACGGTCGTGTTTCATCATCGATGAGCCTGAGATCCAGCCGCATCAGTTTATTACAAATATCGATCAGGGGTGATACCGAACGTTTTACTTCCAGCATTTGTCGCTTAAGTAAGTAAATATGTTGCGTGGTTTCTCGCTTTGAGGTTTGTTCAAAGATCATTTCTTCAACCTTTGCAAGTTCGTCCCCGATAGCTTCGATCACTGGAAAATATTGGTCGACAATAAAATCCATCACTGAATAGAGTGCAAACGCAGGGCCCTTTCGAAGAAGTTGAGGCGTGCTTTCACAACGTGCGCGAACATCGACATAGGCTAGGGACGATCCGTGCCGGATCGTTACGATAAAATTCTTTCCCAGGAAGAAATGAGTTTCACCAAAGTCGATCGTGTTCCCATTCATCTGCGCTGTTCGCATCACTATAAAAAGGACTTCACCATAGGCCTCGATCTTGGGTCGTTGGTGAGCACGGTGAGCATCTTCAATGGCGAGATCATGAAGTCCGAATACCTGTTGGATTCGTTTCATCATATGATCATGGGGCTCCTGCAGGCCTATCCACACGAAAGTATCCTTTTGACTTAATACTTCGCCGATATCATCTAACTCCACTACTGAATCAGCCTTTCTGCCCTGGGCATACGCTGAACAATTAACCACACAATCCATAGTATAAGAGATCGACAAGTTTTATCTTCCTCTCATTGAAATTGCACGTGTTGTCGGTCAAACAAAAGTAGTTAAATAATGGCCAATTAGTTAGCGTTCATCATGCGGTTACATGAAACCTGCCTTAATCAGAGCATCGGGTCTATACATTTTTTTCATTTGCATCGCTACGGAATGGATATCATTTCAATCTACAAGATGTGTTTTTGCAAACAGATATTAGTTGTGTATTTTGTACACAATGTTCAATCATCATTTTGCCAACCTAAATCATTGAATTATGCTGAATAGAAGGGAATTCCTGAAAACCTCAGGTGCGCTTGCCGCCGGAAGCCTGGTGGTACCTCAACTGTCGAGGGCTAACACGAAAGAGATGTGGCTTTTTGGCGTGCAACTCTTTACGTTCTTCCGCGAAATTGATAATGACCTGACCGGTACCTTAAAAAAGATTGCTGATCTGGGATACAAGGAACTTGAATCTGCCTTTAGTATGAAGGGCGGTTACTATGGTTTGAAACCAAAAGAGTTCGATAAGACGGCAAAAGACCTGGGACTAGCGTGGAGAGCGCATCATGTCTTGGGTACTCCGTTTATTCCGCCACCAGATATGAAAATTCCGGAGGGCGTTACAAAAATGCGCACGTTAAAAGACAATCATCAGGAGCTTGTGGATGAAGTAGCTGAAGGTGGGATCAGGTATCTCGTATGTGCAAGCATTGACATCAAAACAGGAGATGCTGTAAAAAGCTCCGTCGAAATTCTAAACCGTGCCGGCGAGGCTTGCAAGAATGCAGGATTAACGCTTTGTTATCACAATCACGATGCAGAGTTCAAAACAGTAGATGGTCTGGTCCCCTATGACGTATTCTTGACTGACCTTAACAAGGATATTAAAATGGAGTTGGACCTCGCTTGGGTTTCAAAGGCGGGTGTCGACCCCGTTGACCTATTCAAGAAACACCCGGGACGTTTTCCTCTGTGGCACGTAAAAGATTTTGACAAGGATTATAAAACTCTCATGCCCGTAGGAAGCGGTGTGATTGATTTCAAACGAATATTCGACAACGCAAAACTCGCCGGATTGCAGCACCCTTTTGTGGAGCACGATATGCCACCGAATGCTGTGGAGAGCCTGCGTGCGAGCATTGAATACTTGAGGAAGTTATGAGTTAGGAGTTAGGAGTTATGAGTTGGGGCATGGGTGGGGGTGTGTGAGAGCAACCGCAAACGATCTCTGCGAAACCTTGGCGTCCTTGCGTCTCAGCGGTTAACACACCGACACCCCCACACGCACTTAACTCATGACTCATAACTTAACTGACGGATAGAAGGACCTCATTACTCGCCGGAATAGTTCGGTTACAAACATTCCTGGAGGCGAATTAATCTCTAATTTGCTTCTCCAATGACAAAAAGGATTCTCATTCCTTATTTTCC
>Ga0111538_10006575_pt1 | contig 15712 bp, 17 predicted proteins | sample SoiMethybrSBSTD1_FD_79669 | JGI IMG/M metagenome (GOLD analysis project Ga0111538, IMG submission 79669) | Bulk soil microbial communities from a Populus tree surrounding site in Tennessee, USA - Soil MetaG P. TD hybrid SBSTD1 (version 2)... | ecosystem: Environmental > Terrestrial > Soil >...
GATCGGATGGCGTCAGCCCGCTGACGCGGACGCGTCGGCGAGCGCGGCGCGCGCGATCACGGGCGTCACGAGCGCGCCCAGGACGGCGGCGAAGAGCGCCTTGAAGAGGATGAAGTCGCGGAAGCCCATCTCGACCGTGCCGGCAGCGTCGAGCGCGATCGCCGTCGGAATCCCGGTGACGACGACGCCGATCAGCCCGAGCATGGCGCCTCGCCCCGCGAGGCTCCGCGGCAGGCGTCGGAGCGCCGAGCTGGCCGACAGTGCGACGGCGGGAACGTAACCCGCGCGCACCTGGCTCCGCACGATTGCGCTCGCGATGAGCGTGCTGAGGAACGGCAGCACGAACGCGGTCCCGATCGTGTCGCCGCCGATGCTCTGCTGCCCCCACATCGGCACCGCCTCCATGCCGCGGAAGAGGAGCCAGGCGATCGCGGCGTTGAGCAGCAGGTTGACGATGCCGGCTCCGATGCCCTGGTCGAGCAGCAGGTAGCGACGGTGGCGCGAGGACATGACGCGCCTATAGCCGGGTCGCAGATTCGAGGCGAGGTACCCTATAACGCGCTCCCGACGCGGACCTGCGCGCCGGGGCCGACGACGACATCGGTGCCCACGAACGCCCCGCGATACGACCCGAGCCGGCCCAGGCGTACGAGGCCCGCCGGGGCGTAGATCGTCCCGGTGACCGCGCTCCGCGGACGCCCCTTGAACGCCGGCGGCTCCGAGCCGCCGGCGATGTCGATGCGGACGTTCTGGGGGCCGAGCCCGCCGCGCGCGCCGAGCTCCGTGTTCGGCCCGAGGCGGACGGTCTCGGCGACGCCGATGGTGCACGCCTCGTCACAGATGAGCCTGCCGTCGGCCGCGATGCGAATCGAGCGCACGCTGTAGGCGCCTCCGCTCAGCGTCACGAGCGAGCCGCGGCCGACGATCACCTCGTCGAAGCTGCCGGGCGGCACCGGGGCGATCCCCGTGCGCTCCGGGACGACGAGGTCGGTCCCGCCGGGCACGACCGAGACCGGCGGAAGGAGCGCCGGGTCGACGACGGGATTCGGCAGCGTATTGCACGCCGGGAGCGGCTGGCGGCCGATCACGATGCCGCAGAACGCCCGGCCGACGCGCGTCTCCCGTTTCAGCTCGATCGTCCCGGCCACGATGCTGCCGGCCACCCGCGCGTCGCGCCGGAGCGTCACCGTGCCGTCGACGGCTCCGACGGCACCGGACACGATGCGCGAGGCCGGCCGGAGCGTCACGCTCTCGAGCCCGAGAACGCTGTAATCGGAGAGCGACGGCGGCTGCTGCGCGCCACCTGGACGCGCCGAGACGGCCAGGAACGCAAGGAGTGGGAAGATGAGGCGAAGGTTCGACATGGCTCCTCCCTGAGCGAGGTTCAGTCTGGTGCCAGGGATCCCAGCGTGAGCGGGCCCTTCGGCGTCTCCAGCTCCGCGATCAGCCGCTCCTCCGGCCCGTGGCGGACGGTGACCGCGACGTCGAGCGCGTCGAGCACCACCTTCAGCGCCTCGGCCTCCGGCGCCTCGATGCGGAACGCGACCAGCGAGAGGCCCTCGGGCCCCTCCCGCGACGGATGCTCGCCGACCGGCCACTCGACGAAGAACGGCACCAGCGCGCCCGCGCCGTGGCCGTTCACGAACACGCTCCGCCAGCGGACCACGGTTCCGTCGGGCCGCGTGCGCCGGTTCTCGGTCAGGACGGCGTGATAGCCGGCCTCCGTGGCGCGGGCGACGATGCCGTCGGCGTTCTCGGTGTGCGCCGCCCACATGAGGAGCTGCGGCCCCTTCAGATGCTCGAGACGGGCCGCGAATGCCCCGTGCGAGAGCGCGGGATCGGGGCCGACGACCTCGAGGAACGTGTGATCGCCGAGTCGCGCGATCGCGCTGCGCGCGCCGAGATCCTGGTGGCTGCCCGCCGGCGCGGCGCGCACACCCGTCCGCGACTCGAGCGCAGCCGCCGCGGCGTCCAGGTCCGGACCCGCGAGCAGCAGATGATCGAGAGCAGCCCGTCGCCTCGTCATCGGCGTCGAGCCTATAGCGATGTCCCCGCGATTGCACCACCGGGGCGGCTCGCATAGGCCGGACGCAGTCGATGCGCTGGCTCCTCACGCGGGCAAGGGTCGTGCCCCTCGTGGTGGTCGCTCTCGTGACGGGCGTTCTCGCGCTCCACGCCGCCCGTCTCGGGATCGAGCACGACAACGCGTCTCTGACCGCTGCCGATGCCGCGCAGACCGCGATCGACGCGGCGTTCCGGTCCACGTTCGCCGGCGGTGACGAGCTGCTCATCACCCTCACGCGGCCCGGGCTCCTCGAGGCCCCGGGCCTGCGGCAGATCGACGGCATCACGCGTGCCATCGCGGACCTGGACGGCGTGAGCCGGGTCTGGAGCCTCACGGTCGTCCAGGAGCTGGCGCACGGCGAGGCCGGCGCCGAGCCCCGCCTCCTCATAGAGCCGCCGTGGGACGCGGCCGACGTCGGCACGCGCGCCCGCGCCGCGATCGAGCGGAACCCCGACGTGACCGGCTGGCTCGTGTCGGCCGATCGACAGACCGCGGGGTTCGTCGTCGACCTCCAGGATCGCCCGGCGGACACGGAGTACCGCACGCGGCTCATCGCGGCGCTCCGCGCGCTCATGGCGACCGAGGCCCGCGACGGCGCCGCGCTCCACTTGACCGGCGTGCCGGTCCAGAAGCACGACGTCTCGGCCTACGTCGAGCGCGACCAGCGCGTGCTGCTGCCGCTCGCGGTGGTCGCGCTCGGCGCCGCGCTGGCGGCGTTCTTCCGCCGTGCCGCCGGCGTGCTGGTGCCGCTCGGCATCGCGGGCATCACCGTCGTCTGGACGACCGGGCTGTACGCCTGGACGGGGCACCAGACGAACGCGATCACGGCGCTCCTGCCGCCGGTCCTCCTGACGGTCGCGCTCGTCGTCGGCGTCCACGTGTACGAGGCGTGGCGCGCCGCCGCCCAGCCCGAGCGGGCGGAGCGCGCGCTCGCCGCCGTCCGTGCCGTCGCCGCGCCGGCCGCGCTCTGCACGGTCACGACGGCGCAGGGTTTCCTCTCCCTCGGCGTCAGCGACCTGCCGGCCGTACAGCAGTTCGGGGTCTTCGCCGCCGCCGGCACGATCATCGCGTTCGTCGTCGGCCTGACCGCGATGCCGGCGCTCCTCACCTGGCTCCGCCCGCCGCCGAGCCGCAACGACCACGGATGGACGCTCCGCCTCCTCGACCGCACGTCACGGCTGGCGACGACGCGACCCGGCCTGATCGTCGCACTCTTCGCGGCCGTGACGGCGGTCGCCACCGCCGGCATTCCCCGCATCCGCGCCAACACCGACCTCATCGGCTTCCTGACGGAGGACGCGCCGCTCCGGCGCGACACGGAGTTCATCGACGCGCACCTCATGGGGACGCTGCCGTTCGACTTCATGCTCCGCCGCCGTGACGGCGGCCCCATCACGTCGCTCGACGCCATCCGCCGCCTCGACGCGCTCGAGACGGCGACCCGCGCCCGGCCGCACGTCACGACGGTGACGAGCGTGCTCGCCCTCCTCCGCCAGGTTCACCGCGCGGAGACCGGTAGCGCGACCCTCGCGCTCCCCGACGACGAGGCGACGCTGCGGGAGGAGATCGCGCTCCTCGACGGGCACGGCCACGAGCTCGTACGCCGCTTCGCGGCTCCCGAGCTCCGGGCGCTCCGGTTGTCGGTCCGGGTCCACGCCGTCGGCACGGCGGAGTCGGCGCCGCTCGTCGACGCCATCGTCGCGGACGGCCGGAGGCTCCTCGGTCCCGACTACGTCCTCGCGCCGGCGGGCGAGCTCTATCGCGTGGTGCACGACTCGACCGGCCTCGTTCGCCAGCAGGTGACGAGCTTCGGCGCGGCGATCGTGCTGGTCGTCCTGGCCATCGGGCTCCTCTTCCGTTCGGTTGCGTTCACCGTGTTGGCGCTCATCCCGAACGTCCTCCCGATCCTCTGGACGGGCGGGCTCATGGGGTTCGCCGGGATCGAGCTCTCGACCGGCACGGCGATGATCGCCTCCGCCGTGCTCGGCCTCGTCGTCGACGACACCATCTACTACCTCTCCCACTACCGGCGGGCGTTCCGAGGCGATGCGGCCGCCGCCGTCCGCGAGACGACCCGCGCCGTCGGCGCGCCCGTGACCGCAGCGTCGGTGAGCCTGATCGTCGGGTTCCTGGTCGGCGCGCTCTCGAGCTTCAAGCCGACGATCTACTTCTCGGTGCTGACGGGCCTCACGATGATCACCGGCGTCGTGTGCGACGTCCTGATGCTACCGGCGTCGCTCGTGCTGCTCGCGCGCGTGCGGTCAGGTTCCGAGCTGGTCCACCCAGAGGCGGAGGGCGGGCAGCGTGCGCGTTCTCCACGATGACCCACCGCGGGCACGGCAGAACTCGGCGAACAGCCGGTCGAGGACGCCGACCGCGTCGTCGACGTCGGCGAGCCGGAGGTAGAGGTCGTTCTCGAACGCCGCGCGGCGATCCTCCGGCGATGCCGCGTCGTGCGGGCCGAGCGCCGGGCAGCGCAGGCCGTCGTAGGTGAGGAGGCCGCCGTCGAGCGACAGCTCCCAGCGCCGCTCGCCGCGGAGGATCGCGAGCCGCGCCTGATCGAGGAGCTTCCCGCGCCGGAGGCCGGCGCCCATCTCGGCGCGGAGATCGCCCGCCCCCGCGACCGTGAGGCGCGCCTTGTCGGCCCCCGTGCCGGCGAGCGTCAGGCGGTCACCGAGCTGGAGCTCGACGATGTCGCCGTCGCGCTCGATGCGTCCCCCACCTTCCTCGATGGTCCAGACGAGCCAGGTGAGGAACTCCCGCCCGAGAAAGCGCTTCTGCTCGACGACGGCGAGGAAGTCCTCCTTCATTCGCGCGCCTCCTCCGGCTCGAGCGGCAGCCGCGGCACGTCGTCGCGCACGCGCGGAGCCTCCTCGGCGACGAGGCTCGCGGGCTCGACGGCGCGGAGTGTCTCGACGTGCTGGGCGTCCAACCCGACGTGCTCCGCCGCGAGGTACGGGATCAGCGGCACCGGGACGACGCCGAACGTCTGCCGGAAGCACTCCGAGAACGCCTCGCGCGCCGCCCGCACCTTGCCCGTGAAGTAGACGCGCCCGGTGTCCAGGTTCCAGATGCAGTCGAAGAGTCGCGGCACCGGGAGCGCGCGCGTCATGAGGCGCTGCGCGACCTCCTCCTTGATCTCCTTCCGCTCGGGGGCCGACAGGCGCTCGACGCCCCGCTCGGCACACCGCTCGGCCTCGAGGCGGCGGCGCTCGAGCCAGAGGAGCTTCGGCGGCACCGCGCGCAGATCCCAGCGGAAGCCGACCACCAAGTAGTGCTGGACGAAGAGATCGGCCGGGCCGAGCTCGGTCACGAGCGGGTCGTGGATGCCGACCCATCCCGACGACTCGCGCCGATCGCCGAGCTCGAGGTCGGGCTCGCGAAACGCGTGCCGCGACACCGCGGCGGCGAGCGCCTCGCGCTGGATGCGCGCCGGCGGCGCCGCGATCAGGCGGACGACGCTCGTGCTGGCGGACAGAACTCCCACGGGGGGCGGCGTTGGTACCACCCGCGTCGCATGGGACGCAAGGGGCCGAGCGATTTTTTTTCAGCGCGCGGGCGGCGCCAGTGCTTCGCGCACGACGGCCTCGATCTTCGTGCCGTCGAGATCCAGCGCGAAGGCGCCGTAGAAGCCCGCCGTGTACTGCGGCCGCGGTCCCGGCGCGCCGGCGTCGCGGCCGCCGCACGCGAGTGCCGTCGCGTGGAACGCGTGCACCTCCTCGCGCGTCCGCGCGCGGAAGCTCACGTGCAGGCCGATCCCCGGCCGCGCCGCCTCCGGCTCGCGGTGCTCGAGGATCCAGAAGACGGGTGGCGCGACGAGGTCTGGCCCGTAGCCGATCGCGCCCTCGCGTTCCTTCCGGCGCCGGAGGCCGAGCGTCGCCAGGACGGCATCGTAGAACACGGCGGCGCGCGCGAGGTCGGCGACGGCGATCGAGACGTGGTCGATCACGTCCGGGCAGTAGGCTCGACGCTTCGCTGCGTCAAGCGCTGCTTGATCCTCGGGCCCGCCGTCCGGATGGTGGAAGGAGTGAGCTTCGCGACCGACCCCTTTCCGGCCTACGAGGTCGCGGCCCGCATCGGGTCGAGCCTCGGCATCGGCCTCCTGGTCGGGCTCGAGCGCGAGTGGGCGCACAAGGAGATCGGCGTCCGGACGTTCGCGATCATCGCGCTCCTCGGCGCGCTGACGTCGCTGCTCGAGGGACCGCTCACCGTGACGGCGCTCGTCGGGTCGTTCCTCCTCGTTGCCTTCCTGAACGTGCAGAGCCTGCTGCGCGACCGCTCGCTCGAGCTGACCACGTCCGCCGCGCTGATCGTGACGCTCGTGCTCGGCGCCCTCGTCGGCCACGGGCACTTCTTCGCCGCGGTCACGTCGGCCATCGCGATGACCATGCTGCTGGCCTGGAAAGCCGAGCTGTCGCGCTTCGCCGGCGGGCTCGCGCCGGACGAGATCCGGAGCGCCGTGCTCCTCGGCCTGCTCAGCCTGGTGATCCATCCGCTGCTCCCCGATCGCTTCCTCGATCCGTGGGACCTCGTGAACCCGCGGCAGGCATGGGTCGTCGTGCTGGTGATCGCGGGCCTCGGCTTCGGAAACTACTGGCTCCTCCGGCTCTACGGCACGAAGGGCGCGTACTACGCCGCATTCCTCGGCGGCCTCGTGAACAGCACCGCCACGGCGGCGGAGCTGGCGGCACAGCTCGGGCGCTCCGCGGGCAGCGCCGGGCTCGCGCTCGCCCTCCTTCTCCTGACCAACGTCGCCATGTTCGCCCGCAACCTGACCATCTTCCTGATCTTCGCGCCCTTCGCCGCGCGCGACGCGGCGACGGCGTTCGCGCTCATGACGTTCGGCATGCTCCCGTGGGTGTGGCCGCGAGGCAGACGGGCGAAGCTCCCGTCGCCGCAGCTGCAGCTCACCTCGCCGCTGTCGCTCCGGCACGTGCTCGCGTTCGGGGCGCTGTTCGTGGCGCTCGCCGCGGCGGGCACGCTCGTGGAGCGCCATTTCGGCGGCGCGGGCTTCCTCGTCCTGAGCCTCGTCGGCGGCCTGATCAGCAGCGCCAGCACCACCGCGAGCGCGGCGTCGCTGGCCGCGAGCGGCACCATCGCGCCCGAGACCGCCGGGATGGCCGCCGTCCTCGCGTCGATGGCGAGCGCGCTCGCGAGCCTCCCCGTCGTCTACGTACAGACGCGCGGCGTGCGGCTCTTCCGCATGCTCGCGCTGTCGACGGGAGTGGTGGTGGCGATCGGCCTCAGCGTCTTCGCGATCCGGCAGGCATGGGCCGGCTAGGCGCGAGGCGCCCGAGACCGCGCCTCGGGTCACGCTCCTAGGCCGGCCCCGAGCAGGCTCACCGGTCGTCGAGCGAGCGAGACGAGGATGCGCCCGCGACGGTGCCCTGCGCTTCCCGCTCTTCGGCGCGCCCGATCGCCGCGAATCGTTCCGATACCTCGCTCTGGGTGGACTCCGTCGCCAGGTAGCGGATGCGCTTGTGCACGTCGGTGTTGATGGAGTGATAGGGCTGCGCGAGGTTCCCCGGCGCGAAGAGCGTCTGGCGCATGTGCTCGGCGTCGTCGTTCCCGATCGCATCGGTGAAGATGGGGAGGAGGTACTCGACGCCGAGCTTCGAGGGCTTCATCAGCACCGGATCGTAGAGGTCCGGGTGCATGGTGCGGCCGTGGATGTGGCCCCAGCGGTCGCGGAAGCGGTTCGCGTCGTAGTCCTCGACGTAGAAGCCCTTCGCCTTCGTGTGCTGGAGGATCGCGACGGCGTTGTTCCGGCCCTCGAGCAGCATGTCGATGGCCTTCGCCCCGAGCTGCGCGGCATAGAAGCGGTCGAAGAGGATCGGCCGGCCGCCGCGCTGCGTGTGGCCCACCTTTCTGGTGAAGATCGCCTCGCGCGCCGACTCGCCGCGCCGGTAGCGCTGGAAGTACTGGTCGCCGATCAGGTTGATGAGCCGCGAGCGGAGCGCCTCGGCGGCGCCGCTCAGGATGACGTTCCCCGCCGGGTCCATGGTCCGCGTCTCGGCGCCGAGCTCGCGCCCCCGCTCGTCGACGATACCCTCGCCACAGACGATGACGACGTTCTTCTGCAGGTCGTAGAGGTGCTTCACGCGCTCGACGAGCGCCTCCACGTCGAGCGCCTGCTCCGGCACCAGCACGATGTCCGGGCGCCCGTAGGCGGAGCCGAGCGCGATGTAGCCCGCGCGCCGGCCCATCACCTCGACGATGGCGATGCGGCGGTGGCTCTCCGCCGTCGAGCGCACGCGATCGACACCGGTCGCGGAGACGAAGACGGCCGTCGCGTAGCCCGGCGTGACGTAGTTGACGATGTGGTCCGTGTCGAAGCGGGTGCTGGAACGCGTCCGCTTGTAGTCGCCGCCGTTCTTCGACGCCGGATCGGAGACGCGCACCCACTCGTCGGGCTCGCTCGGGTAGTTGAGGCCGAGGTCGTTGTCGATGGTCTTCGGCGCGAGCACCACCGGGAAGCGCTCCGCGAGCGGCTGGAGCCCGTTCAGCGTGCCGTCGCCCCCGACGCAGACGAGGCCCTCGATCTTGAGGCGTCGCATGCGCGAGACGACGAGGTCGAGGTCCGCGCCCCGTTCCGGATCGACGTAGTCGCGCGAGGAGCCGATGAGCGTCCCGCCGCGCGTGGGATCGAGCTCCGGGATCTCCTGGTAGAGCGGGTTCAGCTGGACGTGGGGGACGCGTGGGTTGAAGAGGCAGTTGAAGCCCTTGATGAGCCCGATCACCTCGACGCGGAGCTGGTTGGCTCGCATGACGGCGCCGTGAATCGTCGCGTTGAGGGCGGGCGTATCGCCGCCGGCGGTCAGGATGCCGATGCGCCGCACGGAGAGGATCCAAAGCAACACACGTGCCGTCCGCGCCTGCCGGACGAGCCCACCGGCAAAGGCTCGCGTCGCGGCGGGCTCATCGGCGATGTCAAAGAGTTGTCAGTCCGCGAACGCCCTGGGATCATGCCTCGCGTGTGGGCCTGGTCTGCCGCGAGAGTGGGCATCGGCGTGCTGTCGCTGGCGCGCATCGCGGCGGCGGCACCGCTGCCGTCCGTCGACGAGCTGGTCCGCCGCGCTGACACCCGCGACTGGGAGTTCACCGAGGTGACACGGCGCCTTCCCGCCGCGGCGATCGTCGGCGAGCGGAGAGAAGTCGACGTGAAGCGGCGAGCGACACACTGAGCCCGCCCGCCAGCCGCACTCGGGGGCGTCGCGACGTCGTGCTCGTCGGCGGCGGCCACACACACGTCCAGATCCTCCGCGGTTGGATCATGCGTCCCGTCGACGACGTGCGACTGACCGTCGTGCTCGATCGGCGCGAGGCCGTCTACTCCGGCATGGTGCCGGGGTTCGTCGCCGGGGACTATCAGATGCACGAGCTGGAGCTCGACGTCGCCGCGCTCGCGCGGCGCGCGGGAGCGTGCGTCGTCCTCGCGCCCGCGACCTGGGTCGATCCGGAGGCGCGACGAGTCCACGTCGAGGGGCGGGAGCCGATCGCGTGGGATGTCGCGAGCCTCGACGTCGGCGCGGGCGTTCGTGGGCTCGACGTGCCGGGCGTGCGCGAGCACGCGCTCGCGACGCGGCCGATCAGGTCGCTCGTGGACCACGTCGGAGCGCGCGTCGCGCGGGCGGCGAGCGCGGGCGTCGCACGCGTGGCCGTGGTCGGCGCCGGCGCGGCGGGCGTGGAGCTCTCGTGCACGCTGCGCGCGCGCCTGAAGACCCTGGGGGCGCGCGCCGACATCACGGTCCTCTCGGAGGAAGTGGACATCCTGACGGGCTATCCCCGCCGCGTGGGTCGGCGGATGCGGGCCGAGCTCGCGCGTCGCGACATTGCGGTACGCGAGCGGGCGCGGGCCGTCGCCGTCGAGCCCGACGCGGTCGTGCTCGAGACGGGCCGGGTGCCCGCCGACCTCGTGGTGTGGGCGACGGGCGCGGCGCCGCTGCCCTTCCTCGCGGACGCGCCCCTGCCGCACGATCCCGCGGGCTTCATCGGCGTCCGGCCGACGCTTCAGGTGGACGGCCACGACGATCTCTTCGCCGCCGGCGACTGCGCCTCGATCTCCACCGCGCCGTGGGTGCGGAAGGCGGGCGTGTATGCCGTCCGCGAGGGGCCGGTGCTCGACGCCAATCTGCGGGCCCGGTTGGCGGGCACGCCGCTCCGCCGCTATCGCCCGCAGCGCGACTTCCTCTCGCTTTTGAATCTCGGCGAGCGGCGCGCGCTCGCGGCGAAGTGGGGGCTGGTCGCCGTCGGCGGCTGGGTCTGGCGCTGGAAGGACCGCATCGACCGTCGCTTCGTCGAGCGCTTCCAGGCGCGTTGACGCCCCCCTTGTCGGTCACGAGGGACGGTGGTAGCGCGACGACAGTCACTACTCCGTCAGGAGGACGACCATGGGACTCATCGAATTCGTGCGCGACGCGGGTCAGAAGATCTTCGGCGCGGACGCCGCAGCCGCAGCGCCCGACGACCCGGCGGTGCAGTCGAAGCGCGCCACGGCGCTCGAGGAGCAGGTGAAGAAGCTCGGGCTCCCGGTCGAGAACCTGAAGATCAAGATGGCCGGCGCCACGGCGCACGTGCGCGGCAAGGTTCCCGATCAGGCGACGCGGGAGAAGGTCGTCCTCGCGATCGGCAACACGGCCGGTATCGCGGGCGTCGACGACGGGCTCGAGGTGACCGCGAAGGCGCCGGAAGGCCGGTACTACACGGTCAAGAGCGGCGACAACCTATCGAAGATCTCGAAGGCGATGTACGGCGACGCCAACAAGTACCAGGCGATCTTCGAAGCCAACAAGCCGATGCTCAAGGACCCGGACAAGATCTACCCCGGCCAGGTCCTCCGCATTCCGCCGCTCTGAGCCCCGTTACCCGACGTTCCACGTGATCGGCACGCGGGAGTCGGGAACGTACGCGCAGTAGGTGCCGGTGCGGATCGTCGTGTCGAGATGCCGCCCGAGGCTCGGGTGGCACGCGGCGATCCGGGCCTGCGCCCGGCGGATCGCCCGCGTGACGCTCAGGCGGGCGCGCTCGAGCGCGGCGTAGGCATCGCCGTCGCAGTCCCCGTGCGTGCACTCGTCGTCGGGATGATGGAGGGCGACCAGGTCGAGCGTGTGCAGCTGCCGGCCCGGGGCACGGAGGAGCTCGGCGAGGTAGCCGAGTCCCTTCCCGTCGCGCAGGTTGCACGCACGGCCCTCGAACCGGACCGTCCAGTACTCGCCGGTGAGGCGAAACTCCTCGACGTCGTCGTGGTGACCGCCGAACGCTTGCAGCTCGTGCCCGCATGACGTGCAGATGCTCGCGACCGCTTCCATGTTTGAACCTCCCGAGCCTCGCGAGAGCAACTCGGGTGCCAGCGACGGCTGCGGCGTCCGCGGCGGCGCCTGGGCCCTCCGGGCCGCAGAAAGGCGGCCACTGTCTCCGTCCGTGGACAGCCTATCGCGCCCGGTGGACATCGAGGCACCTTTGCACCGTGGCCTCCAGCCATGCCGGGTCCTCCTGCTGCGCCTGCCGTACCGGACGGTCGGAGCCGAGCCGCGGCAGCACAAGCCGTAGGACGGCGTCCCGGACCCGCCGCAGCGCCGCCGGGCGGACCTCGCCGAGTCGCGCGAGCACCGCCGCGGTGTCCTGGACGCGGCGTACGGCGGGCCGGCGCCGCGCGTCATAGCGGGCGAGGGCGGCCGAGACATCCGCCTCGGTTGCGAGCGCGTCGACGAGCACGACGGCGTCGACGAGCGCGCTGTTGGCGCCCTGCCCCAGGTTCGGGGCCATGGCGTGCGCCGCGTCGCCGAGGAGGACCAGCCGCCCGTCATACCAGCGCGCGCAGTCGACGCGTGTCACCTGGTTCACGAGGAGGTCGTCGATCCCGTCGATGCCGTCGAAGGCCGCGCCGGCGGCCGGGCACGCGCCCCGCCACCGCGAGCGCAGCGCGTCCAGGTCGCGTCGCGCGAGCGCGGCGGCGAGCGGCCGCGCGGCCGTCGAGGCGTAGAAGTACGTCGCCCCGTCGACGGGGCCGGCGCCGAAGATGCCCGCTGCCGTCCAGTACTCGGTCATCGGCCCCGACAGAGCCGTCCGGCTGAGGCCGCGGAGATAGGTGGGGCCGGGTGTGGAGACGGCGTCGAACCGCCCGCCGGCACGCACGCTCGAGTGGAGCCCGTCCGCGCCGACGACGAGGTCGGCCCGCGTCGCCTCCTCGCCCGCCGGCCCGCGCCAGGTCACGCGCCCCTCGCGGTCGGCGTGCGTCACCTCGCAGCCGAAGCGGCAGACGATTGCCGGCTCGGCCCGCACGGCGTCGAAGAGTACGACCAGGAGGTGGCTGCGCCGGAGCACGGCGACGTGGTCGTAGCCGCCGCCGAGGTCCGGCATCGGCGTCGCGGCGAGCAGGCGTCCGCTCCCGTCGGCGAGACGCGCCTCGCGCGCGATGCGGGCGCGCGCCACGATGGCCTCGCGGAGCCCGAGCCCGTAGAGCACGGCGAGCCCGTTCGGCTGCAGGAGGATCCCGGCCCCGACCGCGCGCGGCTCGGCCACGCGCTCGAGGAGTGTCACCCGCGCGCCCGAGCGCGCGAGCAGCAACGCCGCCGCCGCGCCGCCGATCCCGGCCCCCGCGACGACTACATGTTCGACCGCGCGCGGCATCGCGCGCCGCTAGCACATTCCTCAGTAGAGAAGCAGCGACTGGCGCTCTGCGAGCCACGCCGCCTCGTCCGTCGAGGCCAGCGCGTCGAGATCCGCCGGTGTCGCGGCCGGATCGTCGACCCACTCGCGCAGGAGCGGGCTCCCGTTGATGACGTCGAAGCCGAGCTTCCCGTGCTCGTACTCGTAGTCCCAGTCGCGCCAGAGCGGCGCGTCCGGGCGCATCGTGCGAATCGCCTTCAGCGCCAGCGCGACGAGACGCCAGGGGCGGAACGCCTCGTGCTGGTAGGCGCCGTCGTCGACGTGGATCTGAAAGCCGCCGCAGAGGCGGCCGACGTGCTTCTGGAAGGTCGGCTCGAACCAGCACGCACGGAGGCGGCAGCCACGGAGCCACTCGGGCGCGAGCGTCGCCATGCGCGAGAGCAGCGCCGGCGCGTCGAGATCGGGAGCCCCGAGCACCTCGAGGGGATGCGTCGTGCCCCGGCCCTCGGACAGCGTCGTCCCCTCGAGCAGCACCGTGCCGGCATAGCAGCGCGCCATGGAGAGCGTGGCGGCGTTCGGGCTCGGGTTCACCCACGAGCGCCCGCCGAGCGGCCATCCGAATCCTGGGCCGACCGCCGGCTGCCAGCCCTCGAGCTCGATCACGCGATAGTCGACGTCGAGCCCGAGGTGTCGAACGAACCAGCGCGCGAGCTCGCCGAGCGTGAGGCCGTGGCGCATCGGAAGCGGACCGGCGCCGACGAAGCTCTCCCAGCCCTCGCGGAGCGTGAGGCCCTCGACGGGCCGGCCCGCCGGATTCGGCCGGTCGAGCACCCACACGGTCTTCTTCCGCGCCGCCGCCTCCTCGAGCACGTAGCGGAGCGTCGTGATGAACGTGTAGATGCGGCAGCCCAGGTCCTGGAGGTCGACGAGCAGCACGTCGAACGCATCCATCATCGCCGCGGTCGGCCGCCGGACGTCGCCGTAGAGGCTGAAGACCGGGATGCCGTGCACGGGGTCCGTGAAATCCGGCGACTCGATCATGTTGTCCTGCTTGTCGCCGCGAAGCCCGTGCTGCGGGCCGAAGGCCGCGACGAGCCGCACGTCCGGGAGCGCGGCGAGCGCATCGAGCGCGTGCCCGAGGGTCGGCGTCACCGACGCGGGATGCGCCAGCAGCGCCACCCGCCGGCCCGCGAGCGGCCGCCGGAGGGACGCGTCCGCCAGCAGGCGATCGATGCCGAATCGCACTGCCTAGGCGGTAGCACGCGCGCCGCTAGGTCTCCAGCACGAGCGCGAAGCCGTCGCGGTGATGGAAGTCGGGGCGGCCCGGCGGATGGCGGAGCGCCCAGTACGAGCGGCCGCCGCGCGCGTCCTCGACGACCGCCGTCAACGCGAGCCGGAGCCGCGCTCCGGCAGAGGCCGGCGCGAGCGCGACGAGCGGCACGCGGGCGTCGAGCACCAGCCGGGTGTCGCCCTCGCGCCGCGCGACGATGTGCGGTGCGAGCGCCGAATCGGTGAGCGGCACACCGTCACGGTAGCCGCGGAAGCCGAAGGCGGCCCACGCGCCCGACGGCGCGAAGTTCAGCTCGTGATAGCCCGGGTGGCCGTCGACGGCGAAGAAGAGCTCGAAGCACGTGTGCTCCCAGAGCCCGTGGACGATCGACGGCGCGACCGGCGCCGGAACGCGGATCGCACCGAGGTCGCCCTCGAGCGCGTAGGTGAGCCCGAGCGCTTCCGACGTGCGCGTCACGATGGCCTGGACACCTCGGACCGGACCGGGGTCGTGATCGGGATGCGGGACGAGCGCGAGCGGCCCGTGCGCGCCGCTCACGGACACCACTCGTACTTCGCTTCCGCGGCGCAGAGTGCCTGGCAGTCCGGGCGCATCGGATCGATCGGGCACTCGAGCGCCTGCGCGGTCGTCGGCGGCCCCGGCGGCGGCGCCTCCTGCGCGCGCGCCTGCCGCGTGGTCCGACGCGCGCCCGGCAGCGCCTCCGGCGCGCGGGCCACCCACCCGTCCGACGTCGACTCGACGATGATGCGGCGGCCTGTGCGCTTGTAGACGAGCGCGATGTCCTTCCGCTGGTAGCGGCCGCCGAGGACCTCGATCGCGTCCGGTTCCCCGTGACCCTCGAAGAGGGCCGCCAGGCTCGGCTCACCCCGCAGCGCGCGGACGATCCTCGGACCGGGCGCATCGCGCTTCGCGCCGCGCACGGCGAGCGGCCCCGAGTTCGGATACTCGTCCCAGGGAGCCGGTCGGAGCACCGGCGAGAGGCGCGCGCATCCGGCGACCACGAGCACGAGGGCCGCGAGGGCCCCGGCCCACCGCGGCGGGCTCACGCACCGGGCTCCTTGAGGGAATTGATCGCGAGCTTCAGCTGCGCCTTGACCCGCGCGTCCGACTCGACCGCCAGCCGCTGGCTCAGGTGCCGTCCGGCGCCGGCGCAATCGTTCGAGCCGAGGACGCGCGCGGCCCACGCGCGGCGCTGCCACAGCGGGTCGTCGAGCCGGTTCGCGAGCGCCGTGGCAACCGCGTCGCACGAGCGGCCCGAGAGCGCGCGCATACAGGCCATGGACACGTGCAGCGATTCGGCGTCGACGCCGGCGAGCAGCGCCTTGGTGGCGACGTCGCTCGAATCCTTCATCAGCTCGTCGACGACCGCGAGCTGCGCCGCCTCCGAGACGCCGGGCGTGCGGAGCACCTGGCCGACGTCCAGGACCGCCGGTTGGGGGCCGGCCGGCAACGGCGCGCTCACGAGCGGAGCCGGCGCCTGCTCCGCAACCACGTTCGCCTTCCGCTGGGGCAGCTCGTCCGTGGGACCACCCGTCCACCACGCGACGCCGAAGGCGAACGCGAAGCTCGCCAGGCCGACGAAGATCGACGGCTGGCGGGGCAGCGCCGGCGGGCCCGGCCGGTGCCACTGGAAGTCCCACCGCGGGCGCGCGGCGACCCAATCGTGCAGGCGATGCGCGAACGCGGCCTTCCCCTCCAGGAGGCGCGCGGCGAGCGCGTTTGTCTCCTCGCGAAGCGCATGTCGCAGC
>Ga0111538_10006576_pt1 | contig 15709 bp, 14 predicted proteins | sample SoiMethybrSBSTD1_FD_79669 | JGI IMG/M metagenome (GOLD analysis project Ga0111538, IMG submission 79669) | Bulk soil microbial communities from a Populus tree surrounding site in Tennessee, USA - Soil MetaG P. TD hybrid SBSTD1 (version 2)... | ecosystem: Environmental > Terrestrial > Soil >...
AGATGGAAACGTGTCCGAGACGCGCGACCCGCAATGATTCTGTGCAATTTCGGTTCGGAATTCCACGTCGAACGATTCCTAAGGTTCCTTGGTCCTGACGTGTTATCGCGCTTGAGGGGGCCCGAAACCGTACACACAATGCAGCCATGGCGATCAAGACTCAGGCCGAGGATTTCATCGTGGAGGAGGAACTCGGTGCTGATTTTCTTGCGGGTGTCGCACCGGCAGTGGGCCCATTCGCGCTGTATCAGGTGCGGAAACGTTCGCTGACGACTCACGAACTTCTGGACGCATTGGCGAAGCGTCTGGGTCTGCCGGTGGCCGACCTGGCGGCCGCGGGGTTGAAAGACAAGCACGCTGTCACGAGTCAGCACATCACGCTGCGTGTCGACGCCAACCGCCGCCTGCCGCCGCGCTCGATCGAATCGCCATCGTACTCAGCGCAGCAACTGGGCTTCGTGCCGAGCGCGATCGATGCCCAGGCGATCGCGCGGAACCGATTCCGCCTGGTTATTCGCGGCCTGACCAGGCGGGCCATCGACCTGATGCACCAGGCCGCGCAAAGGTTGATGATGGAGCCCGCCGACCTGCACCGCAGCGGAGCGCGGCTGTGCATCACGAATTACTTTGGCAACCAGCGCTTCGGATCGGCCCGGGCCGGCCAGGGCTTCATCGCCGCCCATCTTGTGCGAGGCGAGTTCGAACGCGCGCTGCAACTGGCCATCAGCATTCCACATCGCAGGGACCTGCTGCGCGTCAAGCAGTTCAAGCAGATGGTCGCAGAGCAGTGGGACTCCCACCGCTGGAGCGATGTCCTCGACTCGCTGCCAAAACTGCCAGAGCGCGCTGCCATCGAACACCTGGCCCGCAAGCCAGGTGACTTTCGCGGCGCGTTCGCGGCCTTGCCGTACTTTTTTCAGCAACTGACGGTCGAGGCCTACCAGAGCCTTCTGTGGAACCGGATGGTGACGGCACTGTTGATCGACCGGCTGAGCGAAGGCGGACGCCTCTGGGTGGTTGACGATTCCTTCGGCCAATTGATCTTCCCTGAGGCCGAGGCGATTCCGGCAGACCTGCGCGACCTCGAAGTGCCGTTGCTCGGCCGAAAGACCGTGCTTGCGGAGCCGTGGAAATCGGCGGCGACCCAAGTGCTGCGCGAGGAGGGCCTGGAGATCGGCGATTTGCGAATTCCCGGCCTCGATAGGCCATGGTTTGGCGAGGTTTCGCGAACTGTGTTCGCGGAGGCCGAGCGCTTCCACATGGGCATTCCGCAGACCGATGATTCGGATTCGAAGCGACGCCGCCTCAAGGTGACCACAAGTTTCGCGCTGCCGCGCGGCGCCTACGCGACCGTCGTCCTGCGCGCCCTCGGACACTAGTCATGCGCGCTATTCGACTTTCGCCAACTTGAACACGTGGTACGGCGCCGTGCGCGTGTCTTTCCCGTCATTGAAGCGTGGCATGCGATGGATCTGCGACGTCGTGAAGTACAGCGAGCCATCGGGCCCGAAGGCCATGCTGTCGGGCCAGGCGATTCGCTCGTCTTTCGCAATGGTCTGGCCGCGGTGCGAACCGTGATCGAACCAGACAATCGAGTCCTCGCCAATCACCGTGTGATAGATGCGGTTCTTCTCGTCGATCAGCATGCCATCCGTCACGGTCGTCTCGGAGACGAGTTCCACCGCCTCGTCCGGGGCGCTGCGCGCCAGCGATTCGCTGCGTAGCACCTCGGTTGGCACGCGATAGAGCGACCGGCCGGTGAGCGCGTGGTAGTAGAGGTACGCACCGTCGCTGGAAAGCGCGATGCCGTCGGAATGGATCTCCGGCGTCTTGCCGGTCTTCTCATCGAGCAACTCCACGCCCTGGACCGTGATGCGAACATCGGGCTCGGCCTTGGTTGATGGGTGATCCGAGAGCAGCCGGCGCGCCTGTCCCGTGTCGAGGTTGACGACGAGGATCGCGCCCATTCCCGAATCGGTGATGTACGCGAACCGGCGCTGCGCATCCACGCGCACATCGTTGAGGTAGCTGCGCGGCGGTGCGATGTCATCGCCGAAGCGGATCACCTTGTCGATGGTATTGTCCGAGAGATTAACGCTGATGAGTTTCGGTCCGCCGGGGACGACGCGCTCCATGCGCGGCGACGCGGCATCGAGAATCCACAATCGGTCGCGATCATCCGCCCACACGCTCTGCACGCACACGAACATCTCCCCGGCTGAGCGCGGCCGCTCGCGCGGATCGCCCACGTCCGAGGGCGATGTCACTGAGCCGTGGCCGGTGTTCCACTGCTCATCGGGATAGGGCTTCACCTTGCCATCCTGAAGGACCTCCACGACCGCGAACTGGTAGTCGTCGGACCATTTCGGAAAGCAGACGAAGATGCGGCCGGACTTCGAGACCGTGATGCCCGTGGGCTGCAAGCGTTCGAAGGCGATGACCTCCTGCAGTGGCCCGTAACGCGGTGCTTCCGAGGCGGTCTGTTCCTGCGGCGGCTGCGCCGGCGGCGCGGATGTCTGTTGCAGCGCCAGCACGAGTATGTTGACGATCAGGTCAATCGCCAGCAGCGCGATGCGCGACATCATGTGCGTTTCTCCTGCTGCGTCGCACCAGGGCGTGGTATCGGCGCGCCGTGGAATGATTCGCGGCGGCGCGCCCACCAGCAACACCGCAGCCGATGATTAAGGCGATGTGCTTATCCGGCCACGGAGAGTCGTGACCTATTCCCCGATCCGTTCGGCCAGGAATGCGCTCACCTTGTCGATCGCGATGCGATCCTGCTGCTGGCTGTCGCGATGGCGCACCGTCACGGTCTGATCCTTCAAGGTGTCGCCATCGATCGTGAAGCAGTAGGGGGTGCCGGCTTCATCCATGCGCGCGTACCGCTTGCCGATGGATTGCTTCTCGTCGAACTGCACGCTCCAAAGCTTGCGCAACTCTCGATACAACTTCTCGGCGACTTCAGGCATGCCGTCCTTGTTCACCAAGGGGAATACTGCCGCCTTGATCGGCGCCATGCGCGGGTGAAACTTCATGAACACGCCGCTGGCCCGCGAAGGGTCGGCGGTGTAAGCCTCGCACAACAGCGCCAGCGTGCCGCGGTCGGCCCCGGCTGACGGCTCGATCACGTGCGGGAAGTAGCGCGACTTCTCGTTGATCTCTTCCTTAGGCTTGCCTTCGGCCTGAAGTTTGACCTGCAGGTCCTGATCGAAGTACTTGAGTTTGTCGCCCTTGCCGCACTTCTCGGCATGAGCCTTGAGATCAAAGTCGGCGCGATGGGCAACGCCTTCGAGTTCGCCGTAACCGGGCGCGGTAAACGGGAAGCGATATTCGATGTCGGAAGTGCCGGCGCCTGATTTGGCGTAATGCGCGAGTTCATCTTTCTCATGCTCGCGAAGTTGCAGGTTTGCGCCGGCGAGGCCGATCGATTGCCACCACTTGTAGCGCGCATCGCGCCAGAACGGGTACCACTCGCTTGCCGTCGATGGATGAATGAAGAACTCGATCTCCATCTGCTCGAACTCACGCGAGCGGAAGGTGAAGTTGCGCGGCGTGACCTCGTTGCGGAACGCCTTGCCCTGCTGCGCGATGCCGAACGGCACCTTCACGCGCGAAGTGTCCACGACGTTCCAGAAGTTGACGAAGATGCCCTGAGCGGTTTCCGGGCGAAGAAAGGCCTTGTTCTCCTCGTCTTTCACCGCGCCGACGTAGGTTTCGAACATGAGGTTGAATTGCCTCGGCGCGGTCAATGTGCCCGCCTTCTTCGCATCAGGCCCAACCGTGATGGCAATCTCTTCGCACGACAGGTTCGCAAACGCGCACGTATCAATTTCCTCATCCGCCAACGGTCGCCGCTTGTCCTTCTCCAACTTCTTGCGAGCGCCGCGCAATGAATCTTCATCGCCGTTGACATAGGCATAGATCATGCCCGTCTTGTCGCCCCTTTGACCGATGGCCATCAGGTGATCGGCCCGATATCGCATCTTCGATTCGCGGCAATCCACCATCGGATCATTGAATCCCGCGACGTGTCCACTCGCCTCCCACACCTTCGGGTTCATGATGATCGTCGTGTCGAGGCCGACGATGTCCATCGGCTTACCATCGGGCCCGGCCATCTCGTTGAGCACAATGTCCTGCCACCACGCCGCCTTGAGGTTGCGCTTCAGCTCCGTTCCCAGCGGGCCGTAATCCCAGAATCCGTTGATGCCGCCGTAGATCTCCGACGACTGGAAGATGAACCCGCGGCGGCGGCACAGCGCGACGATGTCGTCCATCGACTTCGTGCCGGCCGCTGCGGGCGCAGCGGAAGTGGAATCGGAGGGTGAATGGGGGGCGCGGGAGGCGGCAGCATCGGTCATCGGACGAAGTTTCCTTCCAGGGATCGAACGGCGATCGTAGATCGGCATGCACCAGCCCTCAACCGCGCGGCCGCATACACTCTGGTTGCCACGAAGGACGTGCTCCGTCCGGCCGATGTGCCCATTTGTCGCGGCACCTTCGGCAGGCCCCGCCCCCAACCGTTCAGGCACGAAGTCTGGGCTGAAGCATGGCCTCCCGGATATCGACATCTCTGCGTCGCTATCTCTCCCGTCTCCCGAGCGATCGCTATGCCTGGCTTGTGGGGTTCACCTACGCGCTGCTGGGGTTCTTCTACATCTTCGTTTCCGATCACGTGCTCGCGCTGTTTATCTCCGACCCGGCGCAGATCACGCGGCTGCAGACGCTCAAGGGCTGGGCGTTCATCGTCGTCACGTGCCTGCTCCTGGCGCACCTGGTGTATCACGGGCGCGAACGGGCGCGGCGAGCCGAGGCCGCGGCCCGCTCCAGCGATGCCCTGTTCCGGCAGATGATCGAAAGCACCAACGACGGGGTGTGGGTCGTGGCTGTGGGCGGGCGAATCACGTACGTCAACGACACGATGGCCCAGATGCTGGGCGAGCAGCCGCACGCACTTCTGGGGCGCGATGTGCGCGAGTTTGCCTCGCATCATCTCGTGCAGTTCGTGAAGGAGACGCTGCCCGGCCGGCCGCCCGACGATGCGCTGCGCTTCGAGTGCGAGTTGCACCGGGCTGACGGCGGCACGATCTGCGCGATGATTTCCGCCACGCCGCTGAGCGATGCGCTTGGCAACCTCACCGGCACCATGCTGATGGTCACCGACACCACCTCGCGGCGCAACGCCGAGAAGGCAGCGTCGCGCAGCCTCGAGACGCAGCGGCTTCTGCTGAACGAACTCGATCACCGCGTGCGCAACAACCTCAGTTCGCTGGCGTCGCTGATCGACCTTTCGCGCGACGCCTCGGGCAACGTCCAGGAGTTCGCGCACCTGATGAGCGGCCGCGTGCAGGCCATGGCCAAGGCACATGGGCTGGTCGGTCGCGTGCTGCAGGGCGATCTGGACATCGAACGACTGTTGTGCGAGATGCTGCCGGGCCCGCATCGGGAACGCATATCGTGCAACGGACCGCATGTGCGCGTGCCTGCCACGCAGACCATTTCACTGGCCCTTGTCGTGCACGAGTTGATCAGCCGCAGCGAACGCACCGGAGCGCTGGCGTCACCAGGCGGCCGCATCGAACTTCGATGGTCGGCGGCGCTGCGCGAGGATCGCACGCTTGCGCTCGATCTGACATGGCAAGAGTTCAACGGCCCGCAATCCGCATCGAGGTCGGTCGATGGCAACGGGCGACAGGCAGCGAATGGAGAGGCGGCCTCGGATCAATTGGTCAGCGGCATGGTGCGCAGCGACCTGCGCGGCGAGATCTTCTCGACAAGGACTCCCACAGGCTGGCTGCATCACCTTCGAATGGTGTTCGATCGTCCGCTGCCCGGCCAGGAGAGCGTGCCCGAGATCACCACCATCAAGCCGCCGACTCTCGCAAGCGCCAGGCGATGATTCGGTTGGGTCTCACGCCGCGGATTCGCTCTTGGCCGCGCCTGCAAGCGTCGCGCTGGTTGCCTTGTTGATCGACAGTTGCGTCGCCAGTTCGATCGCAGCCCGCATCGAGCCTTCGCTGGCGATGTTCTTGCCGGCAATGTCGAACGCCGTGCCGTGATCGGGGCTGGTGCGGATGATGGGCAGGCCAAGCGTCCAGTTCACGGCCTTGTCCCAGCCCAGCAATTTGACGGGAATCAGCCCCTGGTCGTGATACATCGCAACGACGAGGTCGTACTCGCCTGCGGCGGCTGCGATGAAGATAGTGTCGGCGGGGAACGGGCCGCTCGCATCGATGCCGGCATCGCGGGCCACGCGGATCGCCGGCTCGATCAGGCGTGCTTCCTCATCGCCGAACTGCCCGTTTTCGCCCGCATGCGGGTTCAGGCCGCATACGGCGATCTTCGGCCGCTCAATGCCCAGTTCGCGGCACGCCTGGTGGCCGAGATCGATCGGATCAAACACGCGGCCGATGGTCAGAGCGTTGCGAATGTCATTCAGTGCGACGTGCGTCGTCGCGAGCGTAACGCGCAAGCGCGGAGAAACGAACATCATCGCGTGCCGCCGCACCTTGCAGCGATAGGCGAAGAGTTCGGTATGGCCCGGCCAGTTGAACCCGGCCAGCACCCACGATTCCTTGCAGATCGGCCCCGTGACGACGGCATCGATGTGGCGCGGATGCTCGGGGGCCAGCAGCGCATCGGTGATCGCCTCCTCGACGAAACCTTTCGATGCCAGTCCGCTCGGCTTGGAGGGCTGGTGGGCGACGCGGAGCAGGCCATCGAACTCGTCGAAATCGAGCACGACAACATCATCGTGAATGCGGCTGCCGGTGCGCTCGGAATCATGCTGCACGCGATACCAGAACGGATCGATCTCCTGCCGGTCGGCTGCATAGGTCAGCAGTTCATTCAGGCCGTAGATGACGAATCGTGCCTGCTTGCGGAGGGAACGATCCGCCAAGGCCTTGATGATGACTTCGGGCCCGATGCCCGCGGGATCGCCCATCGTGATGCCGATGGTCGGCCGGTACGGCGAAGGGCTTGGGAGCGGGCTGGTCATTCGAACCAATGTTATGCGCCGAGCGTCTGCAGCACCTGCTTGATCTGCTCGACTTCGCGTTCGAGGCGCTCCAGCCGCTGCATCACTTCGTTGGATGCCGACGCGCCGACAGTTATCGGGGACGGAGGAGCGGTGGGCGCCGGAGCGGCATCAATTGGATGCGCCTCGGGGCAGAGAAGTTGCATGAATCGCGGCGCGCGGTCGCCCGGAGCCGGCGGAAGGTCCCGCACATACGGCTCGGTGCGGTTCATCAGCGAATCGAGAATGTTCTTCACGACTTCCGTCGATTCGAGAGCCTGCATGCGCGAGGCGCGATTGCGCAGCTCGCCGAGGGTCTGCGGCCCGCGCATCAACAGTTCAGCGAGGATCACCAGTTCGCGCGTGTCGATCTCCAGCGTCTCGCGGGCGACGTGCCGGAACTTCTCCACCCGGCTGCCGGTGAGCATCACCTCGCGTGCCAGGGCTTTCTGCCGAAGGCCATCGAGCGCCACCTGCACCTGTTCATCGCTCAAGTCCATCACCGGCTCGCGATTGTTCTTCTGATTGCACCCGGCGGTCAGTGCGTTGAGCGTGAGCGGATACTGCTGCGGCGTGGTCTGGGCCTTCTCGACCAGCACGCCCAGTGCGCGGCATTCATGCGGGGACAGGTGGATCATGCGCGGAAGTGTAGTGCGAATCACACCTTCTTCTGTCGCGCTGCATGGATGAAGTCGGTGTATGCCGGCTTCTGCCCTGCCTGGCCCAGCAGGATGGCGATCTGCCCGCGGTGATAGCCGGCGTGAATGATGATGTGCGTGAGGATCTCGCGGGCGGTGCTGGTCCACGACTCGCCAAGACTGTTGATGTAGGCGATCTTCTGATCAAGGCTCGCCGCGTCCGCCGAGGCGATCCATTTGCGCCACGCTGATTCCAGCGAGTCGATGCGATGCGCCATCTGCTCGATCGAGAGCGCGGGCCAGACGTCGACCTTGATCTTCTCGCCGGTCATTCGCGTCAGCCAGAGATGCGCGGCGGCAAGGATGTGATTCATGATCGCCGGCGCGCGAGGCGGCGTCCTTTCGCCCGCTGCGCGCAACGCTGCCAGCACCTCGCGATCGGCCCAGAACTCGTAGGCGAACAGGCGCGCAAGATCGACATCGAGTGTCATGGCCACCATCGTAGTGTGGCCATCGCCCGACCTGTGCCTCCACCATCAATGGCGCATTGCCAGCCGCTTGCGCAACTGCCCGGCATAGGCTGACATCTCATCGACGGTCTCCGACGGCTTCAGGCCGGCGAGGGCGTTCGGATCCTGCGCGAGCGCCTGCTCGATCTCCTTCACCAGGGCGATCTGCGATGGCGCGAGAAACGAATTCGCATCCGTCTCAAGATGCAAGGCCGCGTTGACCTTCGTCCGCTGCATCGGCGTCAGCGGCAGCCAGCGATATGCAGATTGCGCGAGCCAGTAATCCTGATCCTTCGATGGGGCCGCGCTCGCGCGCGACTTCGCAGCTGATGCCCGGTCGCCGACCACCTGGCGCGCGTGCACCAGTTGCACATCGCCATGGGCGTATACGTTTGTGGCGCATTGGGCCTTGTCGGCCGCGGCGACAAGTTCCTCGATCGACACGATCGTCGGATCGAAGACGACCTCCACCGCTTCCTGCTTGTCATAGAACATCGCCGTGGTCGAGATCACGCCGTCGATCGCGCCCAGACTGGCCTGGCCTTCCCAGAAGCAGTGCATGGCGAAGGTCAATCCCTCGCGATGATCGCGCCGCGCTTCACTTTCGATCATCGCGATCCGCAGGTACTCGGGCACCGCGCGGTCGGCGGTCGCGAGCGTTTCGATCAGCCTCTTGGCCACATCGTGCACGCTGTAGATCTGATCCTGCCGCGGCACGATGTCCTTGCCGGCGGCGTTCAGGAAGCGCATGACGGGATAGTTGGAGGCCGGCTCGTCAAATCGCGCAAGGACTTGTGCGTCGTAGCCGGGCTTGTTGTTGTGGATCGCGACCGGGACGAACAGCGTCTCGATGGCCTCGACCAGCAGCGGATGCGAGAGCGGCTGATCGCCGAACATCTGGCAACCATCGCAGCCGGGAATCTCCTGGAACAGAAGCATCACGGGTTTGTCGCAGGCTTTTGCCTGCGCCAGCGCGCTGTCAAGGTCGCGAGCCCAGTGGACGGCTCCGAGTTCGCGCGGGTTGTCGGCGGCGCCGGCGAGGGGCGTGGCGATGGCCGCCACCATGGTTGATGTGAGCGACGTCAATACCGATGGGTGCATGAGAGACTCAACATCACTTCACTGCCAGATGTTTCAATAATACAAGCCGCCGCGCGGGAATGGCCCGGCGGCGGACTGTTGATTCGTAGAAACCAGACTCGTTCAGATGAGTCGCTTTGGCGCGTCCCCGGCGGTGGCCTGCAGCATGCCCGGAGTGATTTCGCTGACGCCACCGGAGGTGATTGCCGTGAGCGACGGCGCTGGCTGGGCCGCCGACGCCATGGGCGTGTTTGCCGATAGCGCAGCCGGCGGCGGCGTGAGATTCCGCAGAGCCGAGGCGTTCCGGCCGCCCAGCAGGCTGCTGGCCCTGATGCCCGAGGCTTCGCGCTCAAGCGTCGGATCCAGGCGCACATCTTCCTTGAGCACGCCCGCACGGACTCCGTTGCTGAAGCGCAGGCCGATGATGCCCACGCCCACCAGGCACGCCAGCGGCAGCAGGCCGTAGCGGGCATGGAACACGGGCGTACCCCATTTGCCGTCGGCCATCTCGATCTCAACCTGCTTCGTCATCATCTCATACGGCACAAAGCCGCCATGCGACCACGGCAGGCCGACGAACTGGCCGATCGGCAGCACGAGCATCGAGACGAACAGGCTCCACATGAAGGCGGAGACGACGCTGTCGACGCCCGGCGTGGCCGAGCCGGCCGAGAGCATCACGCCCACCATCAGCATCGGAATCATCAGCAGCATCGCGATCGTGCCACAGGTCATGGCGAGCGCCGAAGCGCGGCTCATGATGAGGTCGGCCTTGGTGGCGACGCGGTTTGGATTGGGCGGCGGTAGATTGCCGTCGACCTTCGCCTCGGCGGGTGACTCCAGCGGCAGGGCGTCGGGCGAGCCGATAGGCTCCTGACGCTCGATGGCGGCGGCGGAGACAACAGTTTCCGGCGTGGCCTGCTGCTCGATCGTCACGTAGCGCTCATCCATGAACGTGGCGACGCCCCAGACAAGAATCTGGGTGAGAAGCGAGAGTGCCACGACGCCGCAACAAAGGCTGATGCCTCCGCGAAGTCGCGAGAGCGCATTGCTGATGAACGGTGTTGCCAAAGTGCCCATTGAATCAACTCCTCCCTCGGGAAACCCCGAGCGCCTCAGGACCGTCAGCGCCCGGTTGGCGCTGGGTGTCCGTCGTGTGCTGTATCGACGCAAAATGTGCAGGGAATGATGCGGCTCGCATCGGCCCAGACCTCACAGACGGAACGATTGGCGTATTCCACATCGACGCTGACGGTCGTATCATCTCGGCAAGAAACGCTCACGCACTGCACGCAGTGAACGCGCGATGATCCGCCCGAACCTCGACATTCTCGATTCTGCGGTGCTCGCCGACGTGGTCACGGGCGAATTGCGCATCGCCCCCGAACAGGCGCTGCGGCTGTATCGCGAGATGCCCTTTCAGGATCTCGGACGCTGGGCCGACGCCCGCTGCCGCTTCCTGCACGGCGAGCACATCCGCACCTACGTCATCGACCGCAACATCAACTACAGCAACATCTGCACCGCGAGGTGCACCTTCTGCGCCTTCCGGCGCGACGGCGATGAGCATGACGCCTACACGCTCGACGTTGAGGTGATCCTGGGCAAGATCCAGGAACTGGTCGACATCGGCGGCACACAGATTCTCATGCAGGGCGGCATGAATCCGAACCTGCCGTTGCGTTGGTACCTGGACCTCCTGACGGCAATCCGGACGCGTTTCCCCAAGGTGCACATCCACGCATTCAGCCCGCCGGAGTTCATTGAGTTCGTGCGCTTCTTCCAGCCGCGCGGCGAGACGCTCGAGCAGCAACTCCGTACCGTCATGGTCGCGCTGCAGGAGGCGGGGCTGGACAGCGTGCCCGGCGGCGGAGGCGAGATCTTCGCGCCGGCGGTCCGCCGCAAGATCGGACTTGGCAAGTGCGATGCCGAGCAATGGCTCACCGTCATGCGCGTCGCGCACGAACTGGGCATGAACACCAGCGCCACGATGATGTTCGGCCACATCGAGGGCATCGCCGACCGCATCCATCACATGGAAATGGTGCGCAGTTGGCAGGATCGCTCGATTGAGGATTTCGCAAGCGGTGGAGGGGGGCGATACAAGGCCTTCATCGCCTGGCCGTTCCAGCGCGAGAACACGCCGCTGGGCCGCGCGAAGGAGTGGGGGGAAGGCGAGGGTGATGATCTCAGCCAGCCATTCCCGGGCGATGCCGTCGCCAGACTCGATGGCGCGGGCGAGAAGGAATCGCACCCCGAGTTCGGCCGGCGCGTGCGCATGGCCGGCGCGAGCGAGTATCTGCGCACCCAGGCGCTCAGCCGGCTGTATCTCGACAACATCTACTCCATCGGGGCCAGTTGGGTCACGATGGGTCCAAACGTCGGCCAGGTCGGCCTGCACTGTGGCGCCAACGACATGGGCAGCGTGATGATGGAGGAGAACGTGGTGAGCGCGGCGGGCACGACCTACTGTCTGAACGAAGCGATGATCTGCCGCTTGATTCGCGACGCCGGCTTCGTGCCAGCCCAGCGCGACAACGCCTACAACCTGCTGAGACTGCACGACAACGGCGAATCACCTGACGTGCGCGTCACCGATTGGTCAACGCTCCGTGCCCAGCGGCTGCACGTGCAAGGGAGCAAGACTGGGGAGGCGCACCATGAGCATGCCGAAGGCGTGACGCTCACGGTCAATGCGTCAACCTGATGGCCCTTGTTGGACTGCGGCAGTCTTCCCACACAACGACACGCTCATGGCCAGGGCTCCAGCATGTCCACCACGCCGTCATACGCGAGCAGAACACCGAGCAGCGGCATGCGAACCTCGACCTGCACTCGAATCCGATTGGGCGCGGAGGTCGCCGTCTCGCTGCCGGCGACCTGCGGCGCGAGCCAGCGCGGCAATGGAACTCGCAGCGATGCGAATCGGCACGCGGCGTTCATCTGCACATGATGAACGCTGACCGGCGTGCGATCAACGCGAAAGCGCAGTTCGAGGCATTGGAATTGCTCCGACATCCAGCCGTTGTCGAGCGTTCGCTGTGTCGTGGTCAAGGCCGATGCGCCGAATCGGCGATGCCATCGCTCGCCGCCGTCGGGCATCGACGCGATCCGAAGTGTCGTCGACAGATTTGATCCTTCCTCGGGAAGTCGCAACGTCAGCGCCAGCAGTCGTGCGAACCGGTTGGAGCCGTACCGGATGTCGAAAGTGCCGGCGCATCGCAATCGGCTGCCAACGGTGTCGGCGTCGGGGGCAGCCTCAGCCATGGTTCGCGGTGCCGATTCCATTCACACACTCGCGATTGCGCTGACCGCAGCGACCGCCCGCCCGCACTCCGGGCAGGCCTCGCCGGTCAATTTGTAGAGCAGGTATCCGCACTCGCAGCGCGGCTCCTCGACTTCGATGAACAGACTTGCGCCGCATCCGCTGCAGCGCGCGAAACCGGGCTTGTGCGTCTGCCGCGTGCCGCATTTCGGGCAGCCCAGGTCGATGCGCACGCGTGGGTCGATCGACTCGGGCGCCTCCTGCTTCTTCGCTGCCGCGCTGACGGCGATGGGCACCGCGATCGTGCCCACGATCGTCAGTATGAAGAAGATGCTGAAGCCGATCAGGAGCATGATCATCAGGCCGAAATCGCTCTCACCGATCCACTCCGCGAGCAGGAGCACGCTCAGGATGCCTGCCGCCGTCCAGGCGCATAGGCCCGTGACGATGGCCATGCCGCGAACCAGGCTTGAGCGCGTGCGCACCATCGCCAGTGCTGCGGTGTAGGCGAGTGCGACCGCGATGGCGAGGCTGATCGTACCTCCTCTGACCAGCGCCTGTTCAGCATCGCCGTCGACGTGGTCCGAGCCTGTCAGCAAGGCGATGATGCAGATCGTCCCGCCCGATGCCAGCATGATTCCCGGCACCGATGCAGCGAAGATGACCGTGCTTGCGCCGCGCCCGAGCACGATCGTGAATGTCAGCAACAACGCGAAGCCCAAGGCCGCGATCGCTGGCGCCCCGAGCCAGACCGCGAGAGCGTCGTCGGATGCGCCGGCAAGGATCTGGACGGCGCCCGCCACCGCCGTGAATGCGATGCTCGCAACCAACAGCGCGATCAAGCATCGCTGCACGCTCAACGCCAGCTGTGACCGAGGCTCGCTCACGTGAACTCCACCTTTGTGCGCAACCGACATTGCGTGCAGTGATACTCGCCCGTCACGGCCTGCTGCTCGCGGCCGCAGCGCGGGCAGCGCAGCCAGTACGGCGTGCGCACGGTGGCAATCTGCTTCGCGCGGCCGGATATGGCGTGCATGATGCCGGCGATCAGCGTGGTCGCCAGTGCACCGCCCGCCAAGAGCGCAATCGCCCCGCCGATCTGGTACGCCCCTTCCTCATATCGCTGCAACTGCTCCCATGCCGCGCTCTCCCATGAGCCAACCATGGGTGGGTATGGATAAAACGTCACCGCGCCGGCGATGAAAAGTCCGAATGCCCCCAGCAGGCACAGCGTCACGCCGCGCAGCCACCAGCGCCAGCCGTCGTACATGGGCAGGAGCAGCAGCACGCCGACGAGCATCATCAGGCACGCCCACACGGTCGGCCAGATGACCACGCGCACCGTGTCGAACTCCTCGCGCAACGGCGGCACGAGCAGGGCTGCGAACCAGCCCACCAGCGCCACCAGGCCGACGATCATGCCTGATCGCATCAGCCCCGGCGACTTGCCGCGCTCGTACACCGTTGCGCACGCAAGGCCGACGATCGCATAACCAAGCGTCAGGATCATGCAGACGAAGAGGATCTCGCCCAGGTCGCGCGCGTAGATGATGCCGAGGAATTCGTTGGCCAGCGCCGCCACGCCGACAGCCACCGTTCCGGCGATGGTCCAGAGGTAGAGCCTGCTCAAACGCACGCCATAGCGTAAGTAGCTGTGCTCGAATCAGCCACCGCGTTGACTCGCACGCCGGAACATGTGCAACAATACTGCCGGCATGCCTCGATCGCGTCGCCAGGATTCGTCCAAGGTCGCAGACCAGATTGCGCGCGAGGCTGCGCGCCTGCTGGCTGCCGGCCGCGCCGCCGATCTGGATGAGGCGCGGCGCCTCGCCACGTATGCCATGAACGATCGAACCGGTTCGGCAGCGGCGCGTGGGGGGCGAGGTCGGCCGAGCAATCAGCGCATTCGCCAGCACGCGCAGGCGATGGACATGCAAGCGATGGGCGAGGCGGCGTATCGCGGACAGATTCGCGCGTGGCTGGAACTGGCGGAAGACTTGATGTCCACGATCCAGACCGCGATTCCGGACAGCGAGACGCTGCTGGTCGGCCGCGCTGCTGAAGGTCACTTCGACGGCGATCCTGAATTGCGCTTTCGCATTCTCACGACGGTCGAGATTGGCGAGATCGCTCGCGCCCTCGCAGAGTTCGGCTACGCCGCGCCTGACGCGACATTTCCAACCTTGGACACCGTTGGCGGAGCCGACAGTGGGGGCGGAAGACTCTCGCAGATGCAGTGGCGCGACGAAGGCGGCGTGCGCATCACGCTCACGCGCTGCCCGCAGCGATCGCAGTTCGAAACCCGCGTCAATCTCGCCACGGGCGAGCCTGTTTCGAGGCTTACGCGCATCCAACTTCAGAACCTGCTCGCATCGCCATCACCTGCCGATGGGAGGAATCGATGAAGCGACTCAAGGGCCAAGCAGCTGCAGCGATCATTGTCATCGTGACGCTGGCGCACGGTGCAGGGGCGTGCGCGCAGTCGCCGTTCCCGCCCTCGACCGCGCCGGCGACACAGCCGCCCAAGCCCAAGCGCGAACGCAACTTCGACCTCAACGAAGACCGCCCGCCGATCATGTGGGCGACGGAGATCGGCGATGAGCACTTCACGCGCCTGTGCGATGATCTTGGTCTGGATGACGCGACGCGCATCGCCGCGGCGAATCTTCATCAGCAGTATCTCACGCCGCTGCAGACGCTGGCGGCCGAGCAGGATGAGGAGCGGTACCAGTGGGAAATGAAGATGGAAGCCCAACTCGCGCCGGAGATCATCATTCCTGAAGGCAAGACCTGGCAAGACCTGCCCAAGGAGCAGCAGAGCCAGTGGTTCGAACAACAGCGTCACATGCAGGTGGGAGTCAGCCGCGCATATGGCAACCGGGAGTACGCCATGCGCGGCAACGACTTCACCTACGAACTGGGTATGAGGGCCATGAGGCTTGAAGCGACGCAGCGCACAGCATTCCTTGAGCAACTGCAGGCCGCGCTGCCGCCGGCATCGGCCGCACGCTGGCAGCGTGCGATGGACATGCTCGCGCTGAACCTGGCGACAAGGTTCGATCATGACCCGCGCGAGATGATCGGCGATCCCGCTTCGCGCGTCGGTCTGCACGAGATCGTCCGCGCCGCGGCCGTTCATGATGGAGAGTTGCATGGACTGGTCAGCCTGCCCGGTCTCGCCAGTGATCCGGCCACTGCC
>Ga0111538_10006580_pt1 | contig 15703 bp, 10 predicted proteins | sample SoiMethybrSBSTD1_FD_79669 | JGI IMG/M metagenome (GOLD analysis project Ga0111538, IMG submission 79669) | Bulk soil microbial communities from a Populus tree surrounding site in Tennessee, USA - Soil MetaG P. TD hybrid SBSTD1 (version 2)... | ecosystem: Environmental > Terrestrial > Soil >...
GTAACTCATGAGCGGCAGCGTCAGACCTTTGACCGGCGCCAGGCCGGCCGACATCGTGATGTTGTAAATCACCTGGAAGGTGAAGCTCGCTAAGACGCCCACCACCAGATACGCGCCGAGCCGGTCCTTGGCCAGCCGAGCCGATTCGAGCGCGCGCAATATAACGAACAAATACAGTCCCAGCGCCACCATGACGCCGGCAAATCCATGCTCCTCGGCCAGCACCGAGAAGATGAAGTCATTGTGTGCCACAGGCAGGAAGCGCAACTGGCCTTGCGTTCCGTTCTGGAAGCCTTTGCCCCAAGGCCCGCCGGATCCGGTCGTGATCCGAGCTTGGAGTTGCTGATATCCCGCACCCTTGGCGTCCGCCTCCGGGTCCAGGAAGGTCGAGACGCGCTCCTTCTGATAGTCCTGGAGCGCGAATTTCCACGCGAGGGGCGCAGCCAGCACAGCCACGAGCGCCAGGATGCCGAAGATTCGCATCGGCATGCCGGCGACGAAGGCCACGGCGAACAGCACGGGCAGCAGGGTGGCTGCAGTCCCGAGGTCCGGCTGGCGCGCAATGACGAGGAAGGGAACGGCGGTGATCGCACCCGCGATCAGCAGGTCGCCGCGCATAATCGCGCCGCGGCGGCTGTCGCCGAGGAACTTGGCCAGCACGAGTGCGACCGTCGCTTTCGCGAACTCGGAGGGCTGCAGGTTGAGCGGACCCAGATCGATCCAGCGCCGCGACCCTCCGCGCACGACGCCGAAGAACAACACGAAGACGAGCAAACCAACGATGCCGAGATAGAGGAAAAGCGATTTGTCGGCGAGCGAACGATAGTCGAGGCTCAGGCACACGACCATCGCCACCAGGCCGAGGACGATGCCGTACATCTGCGTGACGTGCAGGGTCTGTCCGGAGGAGGCAGTCGCGCTGTAGATCTGCACCACACCGATCAGGCAGAGCGCCAGAATGGCGGCCAGCATGGCCCAATCGATGTGGTAGTAGAGGCGTTTTTCGAACACGGTCTACGGTCTACGGTCTACGGTCATTTGCGCGACCGTTACGGTATCACCAGCGCGGGAATCGGCAACCTCGATTGCGTCCAGCACCGGCGGGGAGTCTGGATCTTCTTCGGGCTTGACCGGCGGCGCGTTCTTCGGCTGCAGCACCGGCAGCGGTTTCCCTTCCTTTTTCGCGAAATACGTCTCGATCACGTGCTTGGCGATCGGCGCGCCGAGGAATCCGTGCTCATTGTGCTCGCCGAAGATCACCCCGGCAATTTCGGGGTTATCCCTCGGCGCAAAGAACACGAACCAGCCGTGGTCGCGCAGATCTTTCCCTGTGCCTTTGGCCCGCGCGCGGCCCTCATTTGAGATCACCTGCGCCGTGCCGGTCTTGCCCGAGACGTCGCGCCCCTCGACCTTGCCGCGGCCGCCGGTGCCGTGGGCGTTCACGACCATCCACAGGCCGTCGCGCAATGCGGCGAGGGTGTCCGGCTTGAACGCGACATGGTCAGCCACCGCCGGAGGCGGCACCGCCTTCCAGCCGCTGCCTTCGTCCACGGCCTTGATGACGTGCGGCGTCACGCGCGTGCCGCCGTTGGCCACGGTCGAAATCATCACCGCCAGCGACGCGGGCGTCACCGACACTTGCCCCTGACCGATCGACACCGAAATGGTCTCGCCCGGATACCAGCGCTCGCCGGTCCGTTTGAGCTTCCATTCGGTGTTGGGAACGAGGCTCTCCTGCTCATTCGGCAGGTCGATGCCCGTCTTGCCCGCCAGCCCGAGCTTCTGCGCCCATTTGTAGATCTTGTCCACGCCAAGCATGTTGCCGAGCGTGTAGAAGTAGACATTGCAGGACTTCTCGATGGCGTGCCGCATGTCCACCGAGCCGTGACCGCCCTTGAGATGGCATTTGTAGTAGCGGCCGAAGAACGTCGCGCCGCCGCTGCAGTTGACGTGGAAGTCCGGCGTCACCAGGCCTTCTTCGAGCGCCGCCGTCGCCACGACGATCTTGAACGTCGAGCCGGGCGAGTAACGACCCTGCAGCACGCGATTCTGCAAGGGTCGCAGCTTATCGGTGTTGAGCGATGCCCACGTCACGCGATCGATCCCCGCCGCAAAGTCGTTCGGGTCGTACGATGGCAAGCTCGTGTAGGTCAGCACTTCGCCGTTGCGCGGATCCATGATCAGCGCGGCGCCGTTGAACCCGGCGTTGCGGAAGCCGTCTTCCGCGGCCTTCTGCAGGTCATAGTCGACGGTCAACTGGACGCGGCGGCCTTCGGTCGGCGGAATCTCCTCGATCATCCGCATCTCACGGCCCATGCTGTTGACGACGACGCGGCGCGCGCCGTCCTCGCCCTTGAGCAGCTTGTTATAGGCCTTTTCGAGGCCCTGCTGGCCGATGATGTCGCCCTGCACGATTCCGTCGCCGACTTGCGTCTCGCTCGCCTCGCCCACGTAGCCGAACAGATGCGCCGCCAGCGCGTCGGTCGGGTACTTGCGCGTCGGCACCTCTTCGACGACGACGTCCGGAAGCTCGAAGTCGAGACGACGTGCCGTAATCGCCGCGACCTGCGCCAGCGAGGCGTCCTCGACGACGACGATCGGCCGGTAGCTCGGCTCGCCGCGATGCCGATCGACGATCTGCTTGATCTGTTTGGGATCGAGCCCCGCCACGTGGGACAGCAGCCGCACCGTGCGATCGAGATCTTTGGTGTGCTCGCGGACGATCGAAATGGTGAAGGAGTTGCGATTGTCGACGAGGATCCTGCCGTTGCGATCGAACATCACGCCGCGCGGCGCCCGCAGCGCAAGCGTCCGCTGATGATTGTTCTCGGCCATCTCCTCGTACTTGGAGTGCTGAACGATCTGCAGGACCCAGAAACAGATCCCCAGCGCGGCAAACGCGATCACGGCGCCCACCTGCAGGCCGACCAGCCGTGTCCCGATTCGTCTTCGATCCTCTGCTACCGCCATGTGTCTTCCGCTTCCCGGCGGGTCTACACAGCAAGACCCGCCCTACGCAGTCAGTGACGAGAGCGTCTTCCTATCCGGCGCCGCTCAATCACACCCGGCAACGCTTCGATGATCGTGAACGCGATCATCCCGACCACCGCGTTGCCCAGCGCCTGCGTCGCAATGGCTTTCCATGGCGAGGGGAAGCTGCGCAACCCGAGCACCACGTAGAGTCCCATGAACAACGCCTGATAGGCCGCCGTCGCGCCGATGAACGTCACGAACCGCGGCAGCGCCGCGCTGATGATGAACTGCTGTCCGATCGCGCCGACGACAAATCCGACGATCGACTTCGCCAAGCCACCGATACCGAGCACGCCGGTCGAGAGCTGATCCTGAATCAACCCGGCCAGGCTGCCCGCCAGCATGCCGCTCACCGGACCCTTGGTCAGCGCGATATAGACCACGGTCACCAGCACCAGATCGATCGCCGTCGTGCCGCCGACAACGAAGCGCGCCAGCGTCGTCTGCAGCGCCAGCGCCAGCCCGATCGCGATCAGGACGCCGGCCGTTCTCACCGGCCCTCATCGTCTGAACGGTCGTCGGCAGCCGGGGCCGCCAGATTGGACTCCGTCAACACCACGAGCACAGCTTCGAGCGACGAGAATTCCACGGTCGGACGAATGATAATGACGCTGAACTCGCCGGCACGGCGCTCAATCGATTCGATGTGACCGATCTCGAATCCCTTCGGGTAGATCCCTTCAATCCCTGAGGTCGCCACGCGGTCGCCGACTTTGATATCTGCGGTGCCCGACACATGGTCGAACCGCAGCGACGTCCCGGTGCCCACGACGACGCCCTGGGCACGCCCGCGCTCGGTCACCGCACCGGCTGCCGCGTCGCGATCGATCAGCAGTTGTATCTTGGCCGCCCGTGATGTCGGCAGGATGATGCGGCCGACGACGCCGGCCGGCGAGATGACCGCCATGTCGGGCTTCAATCCGTCACGCGTGCCCTTGTCGATCGTGGCGGTCCGGAAGTCAGGACTGGCTGCACCGGCGATGACATACGCCGCGGTCGTCTTGAGCGGCGTTTCCATCTTCATGTCGAGCAGCTTCTGCAGCATGCGCGACTGCTCGGCGAGCGCGCGTTCCTGCTGGAGGCCGACGCGCAACTGGGCCACCTCAGTGCGCAGCTGCTGGTTCTCCTGACGCGTCTGCTGTAGCGCGAAGTAGTTCTGCCACACGTCGCGCACGGATCCGATCCCCGACGTGGTCGTCCGCTGCACTTCGGCGAACACGCCGAAGGTCAGCGCCTCGACAACGGGCACGCCGCGGCGGGTTGCGACCTGTGTGGAGATCAGCAGGATGTGTCCGACGACGACGGCCATGAAGAGCCAGCCGGTGCGCTGTCGGATGTCGAGCAAAGCCATAAAACCTAGGGGCCGGTCGTCGTGGACCTGCCGTTAATCAATCGAGATTTTTCTCAGCAGGTTGAAATCCGAGAGCATCTTGCCCGCGCCCAGCACGACCGACGACAGCGGATCCTCCGCCATCGCCAGCGGCAGTCCGGTCTCTTCGCGCAGACGCTTGTCGAGGTTCTTCAACATCGACCCGCCCCCGGTCAGCACAATGCCGCGATCCACGATATCCGCCGAGAGCTCCGGCGGCGTGCGCTCGAGCGCGACCCGCACCGCATCCACGATGACGTTGACGGTTTCGGTCAGCGCCTCGCGAATCTCTTCGTCGGTGATGGTGATCGTCTTCGGCACGCCCTCGATCAAATGGCGTCCCTTGATCTCCATCGTCATCTTCTCTTCGAGCGGATAGGCGGAGCCGACCTCCATCTTGATCGCCTCGGCCGTGCGTTCGCCGATGAGAAGGTTGTACGTTTTCTTGATGTACTGGATGATCGCTTCATCCATCTCGTTGCCAGCGACGCGCACCGCCTTGCTGTAGACGATGCCGGCGAGCGAGATGACGGCGATGTCGGTGGTGCCGCCGCCGATGTCCACGATCATGTTGCCCGAGGGCTCGGTGATCGGCATGCCGGCGCCGATCGCCGCGGCCATGGCTTCCTCGACGAGATGTACTTCGCTGGCCTTGGCGCGGTAGGCGCTGTCCTTTACCGCCCGCTTCTCGACCTGCGTGATCTCGGAGGGCACACCGATGACGATGCGCGGCCGCACCCAGACGTTGCGGTTGTGGGCCTTCTTGATGAAGTAGGTCAGCATCTTCTCGGTGACCTCGAAGTCGGCAATGACTCCGTCCTTCATCGGCTTGATCGCCACGATGTTGCCGGGCGTGCGGCCCAGCATGTCTTTGGCTTCCTTGCCTACGGCTTCCACGCGGCCGTTGACTTTGTTGATCGCCACGATCGACGGCTCATTGACGACGATGCCCTTTCCGCGGGCATAGACGCAGGTGTTGGCCGTACCCAGATCGATCGCGAGATCGCTGGAGAAAAGAGAGAAAAACGAACCGAGAGGCAACTACGAGCCCTCCTGGGCGAAATGAATGCCGTCTTTGCCAGCGGCCTTGACCCTGTACATCGCCATGTCGGCCAGTTTAATGAGTTCTTCCGCGGTCTTGGGCGATTCCGGAAGCAATGTCGCGACGCCGATCGAAACGGTCTGACGGACTGACAGTCCGTCGGACGTCAGAAAGCGGGCCTCACGCATCGCCTCAAGAATACGCTCTGCGACGTTGATTGCCCCCTCCGTTCCAGTGTCGGGGAGAATTAAAGAGAACTCGTCGCCGCCGAAGCGCGCGACTGTGTCGGTCTCCCGTGAGCACTTCTTGATGACAGATGCGGCCTCGACGAGCACTTTGCTGCCGGCGAGATGTCCATGCTGGTCGTTGACCTGCTTGAAGGTATCGAGGTCGAGGAACAGCAGCGACAGCGCCCGGCCGTTTCGCACGGCGCGCTTGGCCTCCGTCCGTAGCACGCGATACAAGTGCCGCGAGTTCGACAGCCGGGTGAGATCGTCGGTCACCGAGAGCGCGTCGGCCTTCTCGAGGGCCAGCGAATTATCGAGCGCGATCGCCGACGGCTCGAGCAACTCGCGCAGCGCCATGACCAGCGACGCGCTCATCGAGGGGGTCGACGTTGAGGGCATCGGATCGAGGCCAATCAACACACCAACGCTCCGGTTACGGCACAGAAGCGGGAAGGCAATCACCGAGCCGACGGCGCCAGGCCCGCTGCGCGGATCCCGGGCGAGGTCGCCGGAGAAGAATTCGCTGCTGTGTCGCATGACCCAGTTGGCCGACGACCACAGCGACGGCCCGAGGTTGGGCACGAGGCCAGTGTCGGCGAGCACGTTCAGATGGCCGTTCGGGTCATGGGCGATGACCACCCAGCACGGAGCGGGGACCCAGCCCTGCGCCTGACGCACCAGCCACTCGCCGACCTTGCGCGAATCTCGGGTGCCGTTCGCTTCGCGGACCGCCTCGATGAGGGCGTCGCGGCGCTCGACCCGCGATTTGAGGGCCCGCGTACGGAGTTTGAGCCGGGCGGCGAGGTCCGACCGCCGGGGACGTCTGGCCGCACGAGGGGCCGCGTCACGCTTTCTGGAGACAGATCTCACGGTTCGTCAGAGGGGCCGGGCGCCCGACGGCACACGACAGCGCAGGTGAAAGACCGCTAAGTCCTTTCGGTTCTATCAAATAATATCACAAGGCTCGGGTCGGCCAGGCGTCTGGCGCCTGCCCACCGTCGGCTGTTGTGACCCCTTCGACATTCTTATCGGACGGTCGTGCAACTGGTTGCAGCTTCGTTATTTGGTGGCGTACATTGGAGGGTGGCTGGTAGTGGGTTGTTCGTGGTAGAGCCACGAACGATGAACCGGGAAAAACCACGAACTACCAACCATTAACCACCAACTGAGGAAGCTTCGTCCATGACCATGCTCGACCGGATGCGCCGCCACAAGAACATTCTCAAGTGGAGTCTTGCGGTGGTCGTGCTGACGTTCATCCTGCTTTACATCCCGGACTTCGTCAGTACCAGACCGAATGGGACGGGCGCCTCACCTGGCGAGGTCGTCGCCGAAGTCGGCGGACGTGAAGTGACGGCTGGCGAATTCCAGCAACGCTACATCTCGCAGATTCAGGCCTATCGCAATCAGTTGGGCGGCAGCATCAACACGTCGCTGCTGCGGCAGCTCGGTGTCGATCAACAGATCCTCAATCAGCTGATCGAAGAGCAGGTGGCGCTGATCGAAGCCGAACGCAACGGCATTCGCGTCACCGACGATGAACTCGCGCAGCAGATCCTGTCGCTGCCGGGCCTTCAGGAGAACGGACAGTTCATCGGCGAGGCGCGCTATCAGCAGCTGCTGCAAAGCCAGAACCCGCCGATGACGGCCAGCCAGTTCGAAGAGGGGCTGCGTCGCAGCCTCATCGTGGACAAGCTTCGCGGCGCGCTCACCGACTGGATGGCCGTGCCCGATAGCGATCTCGAGCGCGAGTACGCGCAGCGCAACGAGAAGGTGAAGCTGCAGGTCGTCGCGCTCACCGCGGATCGCTTCCGCGACAAGGTCACAGTGACCGACGCCGACATCGCAGCGCACTACCAGTCGCATAGCGCGGAATACCGTCGCGGCGAGCAGCGCAAGATCAAATACCTGCTGCTCGATCGTGAGCAGGCCCGCCAGAAAGTGGTGGTCCCGCCGACTGACGTGCAGCGCCACTACAACGAAAACATTCAGCAGTACCAGACGCCGGAACAGGTGCGCGCCAGCCACATCCTGCTCGAGACGGCCGGCAAGAACGACGCGGACGTCAAGAAGCGCGCCGAAGAGATCCTCAAGCAGGTGAAGAGCGGCGCCGACTTCGCCGAGTTGGCGAAGAAGGTGTCCGAGGACAAGGGCTCTGCGCCGAACGGCGGCGACCTCGATTACTTCGGCCGCGGTCGCATGGTGCCGGAGTTCGAGCAGGCGGCGTTCTCGATGCAGCCCGGACAGATCAGCGATCTGGTGAAGTCGCAGTTCGGCTACCACATCATCAAAGTCGTCGATAAGAAAGCGGGCTCGACGCGCACGCTCGAGGAAGTCCGCCCGCAAATTCAGCAGCAACTGGCGACGGAGACCGCCGATCAGCGGATCGCCCAGCAGGCGCGCGATCTCGAGAAGCGTATCGACGATCCGGGCGACCTCGACACCGTGGCCAAGGAACTGGGCGTGATGGTGCAGGAGTCCGGCTTGTTCCAGCGCGAGGACCCGGTGCCAGGCCTCGGCGTGACCCCGCAAGTCGCTCAGGAAGCGTTCACGCTGACCGACAAGCAGGTCAGCAAAGCGATCGCCTCCTCACGCGGACCGGTGTTCATTACGGTGGTGGAGAAAAAAGATCCGTACGTGCCGAAGCTGGACGAAGTGAAGGACCGCGTGAAAGACGACCTCATTCGCCAGCGCGCCACCGAGTTGAGCAGCCAGCGGGCGAGCGCAATCGCCGCGGCGCTGAAGTCCGCGCCCGACTTTGCGGCCGCGGCCAAGGCGCAGGGCTTCGAGGCGAAGGACACCGCGCTCATCGCGCGGAACGCGGCGCTTCCGGACAACATCGGCGTGAGCCCCGAGGTGGACAAGGTCGCGTTCTCGCTGCCGCTGAACGCCATCAGTGAGCCGATCAAAACCAACGACGGCACCGTGATCGTCCGCGTGGTTGAGAAAGATCCGGTGACGCCCGAGGAGTTCCGGAAGGCGAGGGAGACGTTCCGCGCCGAGATTCTCAACGAACGACGCGGCCGCTTCTTTGCCGCTTACATGACGAAGGCGAGAGACCGCGTCAAACCGGAAATCAACGCTGACGTCGTCCAGCGCATCGTTTCGATGTATCAGTTGTAGGAAACCGCTTCGCTGCCTCTGGGCTTTAGGCTCTCGGCTCTGGGCGTTCGAAGCCCAAAGTCCAAAGCCAAAAGCCCAACGCCGTCGGCCTATCTCACAAACGTAAACGGCAGCAGCGTGAGCGGCTCGCCGCGTCTGAACAGCCGCGCCGGCGCAGTCGCCGCGGCGATCGCCCGGGCATCGCTTCGGCTGCCGAACGCGCCCAGCAGGCTCGCGCCTCCGCCGAACTGCTCTGACAGCGCCTCATAAAGCGTCCGTTGTCCGGTGAAGACGACCAGCTCGACGTCCTCATCCTTGGGAATCTTGGCGCGCTCTTTCGCGATCGCGATCGCCGTATCGAGTCCGCCAAGCGCGTCCACCAGGCCGCGCTCGCGCGCCTGCTGACCGGTCCACACGCGCCCCTGGGCGACGGCGTGCATCTTCTCGGGCGTCGTCTTGCGCGACTCGGCAGCCTTCTCAACGAAGTCGTCGTAGATGCTCTGCATCATGGACTGCACCTTCACGCGCTGGGACGGCGTGAAGGGTGTGAACGGCGAATCGATGCTGGCATTCGGACCAGAGACGACGGCATCGTGGTTGACGCCGATCTTGTTCAGCGCGCCGCCGATCGCGATCTTGCCGCCGAAGACGCCAATCGACCCGGTCAGCGTGCCCGGCTGCGCCACGATCGAGTCACCGGCCATGGCGATGTAATAGCCGCCCGACGCAGCGAGGTCCGACATCGAGACGATGAGCGGGCGGGCGTCGTCGGCCTCGCGGGTGACCATCAGCTCGCGCCAGATGACGTCCGACGCCAACGCCGACCCGCCAGGGCTATCCACGCGCAGGACGATCGCCTTGACGCTGTCGTCGTCGCGCGCATCACGGATCTGCTCGATCAAGGTGTCTGAACCCAGGACGGTGCCGTTGAGCGGATCGAACGTGCTCTTGCCCGAGGCGATCGTTCCCACCGCATAGACGAGGGCGATGCGGGATCGCGGACGGAACCCGACCGACGCGGGCGTGATCCGCAGGTAGTTCCGGCCCTCGATACGGTCCATGTCGTCCTCACTGAGCGTGGGCTCGCGGTCATCGAGCTCATCCTCGTAGGCGAGGTCGTCCACCAATCCGAGTCGGAGGGCTTCTTCCGGCACGAACGGCCCCTGATCGAGCAGTGCGCGCACGTCCTGCTCGCTCTTCTTCCGGCCCTCGGCGATCCCGCGCACGAGCTGCTCGTACATGTCGCGATTGAGCGACTCGGTCATCTCACGATGCGCCGGCGTGAAGCCTTTCTCGGTGAGCTGATTGGCTGCGGACTTGTAGTCGCCGATGTGGATGAAGTCCGGATACGCGCCGACCTTGTCGAACGCACCGCGCAGGAAGATCTCATACGACGCCACGCCGCTCAGATCGAGCGGGCTGCTCGGCAGCAGATACACCTTGTCAGCAGCGCTGGCCAGGAAGTATTCGCGGTCGCCGCCGTATTCGAGGAAGGCGACCACCCGTTTTCCAGACTTGCGGAAGTCGATGACCGCATCGCGCAGCTCCTGCACCTTGGCCCAGTACGGCAGCTGCAGACCGGACGGCATCAGCAAGACCGTCTTGATGCGCGAGTCGCGCTTGGCCTTCTGCAAGTTGTCCACGAAGCCGCGCACGGTGTCCATTTCCCTGCCGAACACCTGGCCGACGACGTCGTCGGGGACCACCTCCTGCAGTTCGCCGCCCGGCCGCAAGACCAGGGTGGCGGAGGAAGGCACCGAAGGCGCGCGCGACACCGCGAAGTACATGAAGGTCATGCCAGCCATCGACACGAGCATGGCGAGACCAATGAACGCGAACACGAATGCGACGCCGCGGCGTAGTGCCACGTGACTCCTCCTGAAAGGGTGTGCGGCTATTGTGTCAAATTAAGGACCCTGGTGTGGCTGAGATCGTCCTCGACGTCGAGCACCTCAACACCTCCGGCGATGGAGTGGCGCGTCATCGCGGCCAGATCATCACCGTTCCATTCACGATTCCCGGCGAGCGTGTGCGCGTGTCGCTCGATCGCTCGCGCAGGCGCGCCGCAACCCTGCTCGAGGTCGTGCGTGCATCGCCGCATCGCGTGCAGCCCGGCTGCGCACACTTTGGCGTCTGCGGCGGCTGCGCCTGGCAGCACATCGCCTATCCCGAACAGCTCCGGCTGAAGACTGAGATGGTGGATCGCCTGGTGAAGCGGGCTGTCCCGAAGGCACCAGCAGCACTCCCCATGATGGCGGCGACACCGATCGAGGATCCGTGGCACTACCGCCAGAAGGCACACTTCGTCTTCGGGCCGCCTTCGCCTGGCGGCTTCGGCGGTCCAGGGTCGCCTGCGTCGCGCGGCGGCGGGTCAGGTCGCGCCGGCCTCATCATGGGCCACTACGCGCGCGGCTCACGGCGCGTGATGGCCGTGCGCGAGTGTCCTGTGCACGACGAACGAGGCAACACGGTCGCGTTTGGACTCTTCGATGCCTATTCGAAGGTCAGCGGGCGGAACGGACTGCCGACCCTGAAGAGCATCGCCATTCGCGTCAGCAGCTCGACCCACGAGACGATGGCGACGCTGGTCGTGACCGACAATACGGATCAACGGCTGCGGAGCGCGACACGGCAGGCACTCTCCGCGCCGTGGGCCCCCTCGTCCTTGCATGTCAACGTGCACCCGCGCGGCGATGCCTACATCTTCGGGCGGGAGACGCGGCGCATCACCGGCACTGAGCGGCTTCGCGACGAGGTCAGCGGCGCGACGTTTCTGATGTCGCCAACGGCGTTTTTCCAGACCAACGTCAGAGCCGCCGAGATCCTGGTTCAGCTCGTGCTCGACGCGATGCCGGCGGACGTTTCCGTACTCGATCTGTATGCAGGCGCGGGCCTCTTCGCGCTACCGCTCGCCAAGCGTGGTCAGCGCGTGACCGCCGTGGAAGCGAACCGTGCGGCCGTCGCGGATGGCGAGGCCAGTCTGCGCGTCACCCGCATTCCGCTGGAGCACTGCCGGTTCGTGGCCAAACCAGTGAGCACGTTCACGACCGCCTTCGCCGATGGGCTACGGCGTGGCAGGCCGGTCCCGGCGGTGATTCTCGATCCGCCGCGTGAGGGCTGTGAGGCGGTGGTGCTGGATGACGTGTTCGGGCGCATCCGCCCGGCGGACGCGGTCTATGTCTCCTGCAACCCGGAGACGCTTGCCCGCGATCTGCAGCTGATCGAGCGGCACGGATACGCAATCCAGTCGATGCAACCGGTGGACATGTTTCCGCACACACCACACATCGAGACAGTTGTCGTTATGTCGAGATAGATCAATCACGCGATCGTGGATGAGAAGGGATTGATCTGCGCCAACGAGCGCTTCACCGGCGGTCTCTACATTCTTCGCTGCACCGGGACTGTGCCGATGGACTAGAGACAACGGAATCTTGCGGAGACAACGAATGAACACGGAGCAACGGAGAAACGGAGGACTCTCCGTAACCTCCGCTCTCTCGGCACAGAGGTATAGTGACTCCATGAACCCAACCCGATGGTGGCGCCGCGCGGACGTCGCAGCGGCGCTGGTGCTCGCCGGTCTTGCCGCGATCGAGGTGACGCGCGCGCAGGGGCAACCACCGAAGAAGTATCCGTATCCCGAGGTGCGCGACATGCGCGGCGTCGTGCCGCCCGGCCCGAAGGTGGCGCCGTATAACAGTCCGCCACTCGGGGATGGTCCGTTCGACTTCGAAACCTACGAGCAGCGCCACATCCGCGTGTCCGTCGTGACCAAGGGCTTGTCACACCCGTGGAGCGTCGCGTTTCTGCCTGGCGGCCCGTCGACTTCAGGCGACATGCTCATCACCGAGCGCGTCGGCCGTCTTCGCCTCGTGCGCAACGGCGTGTTGCAGCCGGAGCCGGTGAAGGGCACACCGAAGGTCGTCTCGATCAGCACGATGGCCGGGCTCATGGACATCGCGCTCCATCCGCGCTTCGCCGAGAACAAGTGGGTGTACATCTCGTACCACAAGCCCGTTGGCATGGGAAAAAGCGCGGACGGAAAAGACTTCCCGCTGGCGAGCAACTCGATCATGCGCGGCACGTGGGACGGCAATCAGCTCACCGACGTGCGCGACGTCTTCGTGGCCGACGACGTGGATATGGAGATGTCGAGGATCGCGTTCGGCCAGGACGGGATGCTGTACATGACGATCGGCGGCCCGGGTACGGGGCCACCCGAGAGTCTCAATCGCCCCCAGCACGGCAACGACTACGCCGGCAAGATTCTCCGGATGACCGACGAGGGCGGCGTGCCGAAGGACAATCCGTTCGTCGGCAAGGCCGGCTTCAAGCCGTTGATCTACACGATGGGCCACCGCACGCAGCTGGGCCTGGCCGTCAATCCGTTCAACGGCGACGTCTGGGCCGGCGAGCAGGGACCGAACGGCGGCGACGAGGTGAACATCCTCAACGCCGGCAAGAACTACGGCTGGCCCGTCGTCAGCGACGGCCGCGATTATCGCGGTCCCTACATGTCGGCGTCGCCGTACAAGGAAGGCATGGAGCGTCCGCATATCGTGTGGGTGCCGTCGATCGCGCTGTCGGGCATGGCGTTCTACACCGGCGATCGCTTCCCTAACTGGAAGCGCAACCTGTTCGTCGGCGGCATGCGCGAAGGCGAGATCGCTCGCACCGGTCAATTGCAGCGCGTCGTGTTCAACGAGAACTGGCAGGAGTTGCGGCGCGAGTCGTTGCTGCGCGATCTGCATCAGCGCATTCGAGACGTGCGGCAGGGGCCTGACGGGTTGTTGTATGTACTGACCGACGAAGATGCCGCGGCGCTCATGAAGATCGAACCCGCGGATTGATCCATCCAGCTCAGCCACTCGCGGTTCTGTAGAATCAACCCCTCCTCCGGAACCCAAGGGACACATGCCCACGGTCCTCGTCATCGACGAGAACCGCGCCACACTCGACACGATCGGCCGAGCTCTGCAGGGAGCCGGCTTCAGCGTCGCTCTGGCCAGCACGGGTCAGGAAGGGCTGAAGCTCGCCGGTGAGCGCGCGTTCGACCTCGTAGTTGCCGATCTTCGACTGCCCGATGTGGCAGATGTCGAGGTGCTGAAGCATCTCCGTCAGACGCTGGCCGACGTGCCGGTGATCGTGACCGGGCTCGCCTCGACGGCCTCAGCCCTCGAAGCCGGCAAGCTAGGCGCGGTGGATTACTTCGAGAAACCGATCCTGCCGGATCACCTTATCCGTCTGGCTCGGACGTACGTTCCCGACCCGACACCGGCACCGGCCTGCGCGCCCGACACCCGCATCAGCCCGCAGGTGATTCGCACGATGCACACCATCGAGAACCGCTATGTCGAGACCACGCTGCAGGTCGGCGCCGTCGCGCACGACCTCGGCGTCTCGACCGAGCACTTGTGCCGCGTGTTGAAGCGCCACACCGGGCTGACATTTGTGACACTGCTCCGCCGCACTCGCGTGCGAGCCGCGTGTCGCCTGCTGCAGACCACGACTCTGAGCATGAAGGAGATTGCGAACCGCGCCGGATTCAGCAGCGCGAGCCGCTTCGATCGCGACTTCAAGACGGTGTGCGGCGTGTCGCCGTCGGAGTATCGAGCCGGTTTCTCGCGCGGATTTGTTAGTAGTTAGTGGTTGGTGGTTGGTGGTCGCTCACCAACCACTAACCAGCTCGTCGCTACGGTTTTCTATCAATTCTCGGCAAGCAATATCAACACGCGTCAAGACTTCGATCGTCCACGTCGCGTGATCGTCGCCACAATACATCGCGAATCGCAGTCCCCCCTCCCGCCTCCGCCAATGCGTCGGCGAGGCAGGCATCTGGTTCTTCACGACACGGATCCAATAGGCCGCGCCACACGTGTCTCGGCGCGGTCACCGCTACAGCCCTGAGACGGGGAAGGGGGCAGCCCATGCGAAGTGTATTCAGAGTCGGAGTGTGTGTGTGCGCGAGTGCGCTGGCGCTGATCATGGCCTTGAGCGCGCGAGTAGAAACGCAAAGCAGTCTGGCCGAAACTCTCGTCAGAGCGGGAGCCGCCACGACGGCCGCAGCCGTCATCAGCGATGCACCGACGGGATTCGACGTCGAGTCGAACGGTTTCGCGGAAGAATTCTGCGCGCGGCAGGACCATCTGGCGAACTCCAACAACTCGCCAGAAATCGACGATGACGAGTGCAGCTTCGACAGCGCCATGGAGGAATTCAACGAACCCAATGGCGAGGCCGACGGCGTTGGCCCGGTGTTCAACGCGACCGGATGCGGTGAATGCCACATCGCGCCGGTACTCGGCGGCGGCAGCCAGGTCATGGAGCGGCGTGCCGGGTTCTTCGATGGCACCCGGTTCATCGATCATCCCGGGGGATCACTGATCCACGATCGCGCGCTCGCCATGTCGCAGCTCGAGACCGTGATCGAGTCGAGAACCAACGTCTTCACGTTCCGCGGGTCGCAGAGTCTGTTCGGGGACGGCTTCGTGGAGGCGGTCGGCAACAGCACGCTGCAGTCAATTGCCACGGCGCAGCCCTCCGCCATGCGCGGGCAGATCATCAACGTGGCGGTCCTCGAGGCCCCGGGGCAGACACGGGTCGGACGCTTTGGCTGGAAAGGACAGCAGGCCAGTCTCGTCTCGTTCAGCGCCGATGCCTATCTCAATGAAATGGGCATCACCAGCCCGCTGCAGCCAACCGAGAACACCTCGAACGGCGACCCCGTGCCCGACGATGGCATCGTCGATGACGACGGCGCAGACGTCGAGCTTTTCGCGCTGTTCATGCGTTCGCTGAAGGCGCCACCACGCCTTGCCGAGTTGGCGACCACGCCGGACGCGAACGCGGGCAGCGCGCTGTTCAATCAGGTCGGCTGCAATGTCTGCCACACCCGCTCGATGACGACGGCGGAGCCCGAGACGCCCA
>Ga0111538_10006583_pt1 | contig 15698 bp, 17 predicted proteins | sample SoiMethybrSBSTD1_FD_79669 | JGI IMG/M metagenome (GOLD analysis project Ga0111538, IMG submission 79669) | Bulk soil microbial communities from a Populus tree surrounding site in Tennessee, USA - Soil MetaG P. TD hybrid SBSTD1 (version 2)... | ecosystem: Environmental > Terrestrial > Soil >...
ATCGCCAAGCATCGGAAATAGAGCACAGAGTCGGTTCACCGCTGGTCAGTCCGAATCAGCCTGAGACCATTCGCGCAGGACGCCCGGCTGCTGGGCGTCAGCCAGAACTCGGGGAAGCTCGTCGCAGCGACGCGCGAGAACGGCCATTCGGGCCGCCAGACCCCCAAGAACGCGGCTGGCGGCGTCTGCCTCCGGCTCGGCGGCCAGGCGCGACACTGCGCGACGAAGAACCTCGGTCACGTTAGCCGCGTCGAGGACCGGCGTGAGGAACCGTACGTTGGGCTCAAGCCATCGGTGGTTGTAGAGATGCCCCGCAAACTGCCAAAGGCATGGCGTACCACCGCCACCTTTGCAGGTCCAGGGTGCAAACACGGGATTCTCGTCGTTACCGTAAGCCAGGCACGAGATGTACTGAACCGCTGCTACGGCGCGCCCGCGAGTTGTGGCCGCCCACCATGCGGTCCAGAGTTGCTCGACATCCGGGAGTAGGACGCCGTATGTCGTAAGCGCATAGACCCAGCGGTAGGGTCGCGCATTCATCCCGGAGAATGAGAGATCGACCTGGTCGTCGATCTCTTCCAGAATGGCTTCGCGCATGAATGTCGCCACAGCGGCGCGCTGGTCTTCGCCCAATACCCGACTGAGGATCCCGCCGTCCACTAGTGCTGGATAGAGATGTTCGACGAAGCCGCCGTGTCGGGAGTCTCTTCCGCGAAGGTCGTCCCGCCAGGCGCGGAGGCAAAATGGCAACATCCAGAGCAGCAGATCTCGCTGGACCTCCTCGTATTGTAGGTCGAGGGCATACTCCACCAGATCCATCGGATTTGGCTGCTCGTCGGGCTGCAGGTGCGCAAGGCGACGAAGATGCGCGTCGTCGTGGTCGAAGGGCCGCTGCGAGATCTCCGTCGGCGGCGAGCGCCTACCTAGGGCCTGGCGCAGCTGCGCAAGTTCCAACATCCGTGGATATGCCTCCAAACGTCAGACCGTTCGCCGGCGGCGGCCGCGCCTCTAACTCGCCTGCGGCAGGGGCGCGCCGGAGATGGTTCGAGCGAGATCCCGATTCGAATGGAGAGGCTTCGCGAGGTCTGTCTGGCTCAGATTCCGCTTCTCGAGGCTTTGCCTGAGGCTGTCCGCCAAACGCAGGCGCAGTTCGACGTAGGCAGCTTCTTCATCCGACAGGCCCAGACAGTCCTGCACGGTCCCGAACCGCCAGCCCCTCGCTCCCAGCTTCTCCTTCTTGCTCCTACCCATCATCGTATTCTTGAGTCGTTTCGCGCGCGGCCCGTGCTCTTGGCGATCAGTCTGTCGGTAGAAGGGGGAGGATCTGAATGCGGAGCGGACCCAGATGATTCTCAACGACGTCCCACACGATATCGAGAGAAACGCCGAAGTAGTCGTGAACGACCCGATCACGCATGCCAGCCATGTCCTTCCAGGCGACCTCCGGATGCGAGGCACGCGTGCCGTCTGACACCTTCTTCGCCGCTTCGCCGATCACCTGTAGGTTGCGCAACACGGCGTCCTGGGTCTTGAGATCGCTCCGGAACGATTCACGGCCCGCGGCCGTGTACGAGACGATCCGGTCGATCGCGTCGAGGATGTGCCGAAGGTAGACCGCATCGTCCTTCACAAGGAGACGGCCTCGGCAAGAACGCGATCGCGAATGTATGGGCTCAGCCCGTCTTCGGTCACGACGTCGACGCGCCGCCCTAGCACCCGCTCAGCCTCTTCGCAGAAAGCCATGAAATCGGAGAACCCGTGGCCGGGTCTGAGGCGGATCAGCAAATCGACATCGCTTCGCGGAGTGGACTCGCCCCGCGCGACCGACCCAAAAACACGAACACCCTCGACGCCGTGCCGATCAGCGACTCGCCGAAGCTCGTCCGCCTGGCTTTGCGGGATGGGCAAGACCGCGCTCATCGAGGCTTTCCTCGGCCGTTATCGTAGCCGATGTCACCTGTCGCCATCTCCAGCACCCGCAGAGCCCGTTCGCGAACGAACGCTCAAGGCGCCGCGTCTTCGACCTCCTCGGTTCTGGCCCTCCCGTTGGTGCTTCGCGAGGGCACCGTCACGCCATCCAGCACCTCGAACCAGCGCACAGTCCCTTTCTCGTAGCCACAGCTCCGGAGCGTCAAGTACAGCGCCGGCATGTGTGCGGCGCCCGCCACGATCGCGATGGGCTGAGCTGCGTCGATTCGAGCCGGATCCTGGGCGACCGCGCGAAGTACGTCGCACATCGCCCTGTCCCTCTTGCCCTTGATTAGCTGACTCAATGGCGTGTCGGCAGCCTGTCGCTTGCGAGCGTACTTCTCCTTCGAGATGGCATCCCACAGAGCATGCCGGCCCGAAGCCGTCAGCGTAATGGCCCAGAGAACGGGGCGCAGGAACCTGAGAACAAGGCGCCAGTGCAACGGGAGGGCGCTCGCCTCGCGGGTGAACTCGACCTCGGACATGTCGAGTGATAGACGTTCGGCACCTTCGGGTAGCCGGAGCCGTGCGCTCTGAGTGACCAGCCCAACATTGCGGGCGGCCAAGTCGTAGAGGGGACCGCGGAGTCCCTTCCATCGGACGCCTTCCAGCAGGAAGATCCTGAAGCGTCGAAGGTCCTCTGAGAGCGCATCGTAGAAGGCTGCCGAGCCGACGTGGAACACCGGGTAGAGCGTGATCCGTAGATCGTGGTCCGGATGGCGCATCACGGTGCGCCCCACGGCGGCAAGACTCCCGCGCACGAACTCGATCATTCGTTGCTCTTGCTCGCCCCAACTCTCGGTATCGCTTTTCTCGCGCGCCCGCGCCGCCCGACGCCTGCCACCGACTGCAGGCGGTCCTCAACGGAGGCTGCGTCCGCGGTCGACAGGACGAGGAACTCCTGCACTGTCCTGAACCGCCAGCCCTTGTTTTCGATCCTCGCTTTCTTCTCTCGGCGCATGACTTGTTCCTGCCGTTCCTGCTCGTCCGACATTCCCGACGTTGCCAAAGTACCACGCCAGTTCTCAGCCGTCCGTCTTCTCTGGTCCCAGTCTCGAGACGTCTTGGAGCATGCGTTCGGCCTCAGCCGTCGCCTGCTCCCACTCATCGGCGCCAGCGGCACGGATCTCTGCGAGCAGCTCGACTTCGTTGACCTTCAGACCCCCACCCTGGGCCGCCCAGAACGCCAGAAGACGGAGGATGCCGAAGGCTGGAGGCCCTAGTAATTCGACCGCTAGGCCCAACCGTTCGAGGACCTCGAGCAACTCGTCGGCGCGGCTGCCCGGGATTCCTTCACGCTCCCGAAGCACCTCGCTTGCGATGTCGAGATAGTCGGCGGCCGCGTGCGATCGCGTGATGCCATGAAGGTCGGCGTAGGCGTCGATCTCTCGCGAGAGCGCATGACCGATCTTCGCGGAGATCGGACAGAGGCGGCTCGATTGAGTGACCCCTGAGGTCGTTCCGAGTGCGCTGCCCTCGCCTCGGCGCGACCGAACTGGCGATTGTGCCGTCGCGGGTGATCTTCGGTTATTGCTGCTCATCGCGCCTCCGCGGCTTCTCCGATGCACGCTCTGTTCCCGCGGTGTGGCCTCGACACGAGCCGGAAACGAGTCACGATCTGTTGGCCGCTCGGTCCCGAGGTTGGTGCCGCAAAGCCGCTGAGAGCGTCGGACGCAAGTAACCGAGGCCTTTCGCGTTAAACCCTTGCTCCGCCGCGGAATGGACATGGAGCGAAAGGCGGGGGTATACCCGCTTTATCTTGCAATGTTCTTTCACTCAGGGATCCCTCGAGGTTTCGGCTGGATTTGTTTCTCGCTCCGGTATGCGTCTGCGTAACACAGCCGTCGACTCTCACGAGAGAGAAAGGGCCACAACACCACCCGGCGCCCTGCGGGCTCCGCACAACAAGGGAGCACGCGGGGCGGGTGTGAGCGAAGGCAGGTTTCGGTCAGAGCTCCGTAAACTGCCAGGACGTTGACGCCGGCGCTCGGCTCGCCGTCGGCGGTGGCGGCGTCCTGGCGCCGTCAGACTTCCGCTAGGGTTGCGGCGCGGCCCTTCCAGCTGATCGGGGGCGTTATCCGGACCTTTCGATCGTCCGGTAGGATGACGTGGTGCATGTCCTTGGGCCAATCGTCGTCCTCACCGCGGCCGCCATCAGCGCTGACACCGCGCCGGCTGCGCCTGCAAGTTCCAACGGTGAGTACGTCCGCAGCGACGGCTTCATGCACGAACGACTCACACTGGTCGCTCCCGGCGCGTTCACATACGAGGAGGTCGGATGCGTCGGGGGTCCAACCAGGTATCGGGGCACTGCCGGGGTCGCAGAGGACCGCGTGTCCATCCAGGGCCGGCACGGCGTGCTCGAGCGTGAACTGACTCCCGTCACCTGGGGCCAGCGCCACTACCTGGTGCCTCCGGCGCAGATGAAACGTTTCTGCTCGTACGTGTCAGGCAAGACGATGGACGAGCCGATCCCGTTTTTCCTCAGGACCGAGGATCAATCGAAGCCCTCGCCCTCCACCAAGGAGCGGCCGAGCCAATGCAACTAGCGAGCGGGCCGCATAACAACAATGCGGACGAGGCACGGCGAGAACGGATCGTCGGTGCTGATGTTGGTGTTGGACGGACCTAGAGGTTGAATGCCTGTACCGTACGATGTCACAAATCCGGACCCTCAGGCGGCCCGCCGCATCTTCCTGGACTGGTTGAGAGCCAACCCCAGCGGTCAACTCGATAGGCAGGGCGACCGGTACGAACCCTTCGTGGAACGGCATGGGCAGTCGAATCGGCGCGTCCTCACTTTCCATTGCGCATGTTCTTAGCGATCGGCGGGCTCTACCTAGGTGTTCCCGCGTTTGCATTGCTGGCCTGGACTGTTGACCTGTGGGCTAAGAGCTTCGACTATCCGATGGAGCAGAGACTAGCGAGGATCTTTCTCGTGTGCGCTGCGATGGCCGGTATGGCTGGCTTTGTAGTACTTGCGAGCTTTGCCATGGAGCGGGCTACTGGTCTGGCTGTCGTCAGCTCTCTGGCGTTCCTTCTACTGCCTCCCCTCGCTGTCATGCTTTGGACCCTTTACGACGTCGACTTGCGCCTAGTTTACGTCGGTGCCCTCGTAGGCGTTGCCGGCGTGGTCGGCCTTCGTGCGACCGCGACACCCGTCGTGTTGTCAGTGGCAGTCGTCGCGGGCCTCGCAGTCCTGGGCATTGCGCTGGCTGGCGAGGTGCCGAGCCGAAGATTTCGTCGCTACGTGGACATGCTTCAACGCGCCTGCAGTTGTTGCGGGTACAAGCAGCGAGCCCTGCACGAACTCGCGGACATGGGTCCGGCAGGCGAAGCGGCGATCATGGAGTACCTGAACAGCAGTGACGGCCATAACGAGAGCCGCGTGCAGGAAGAGTGGCGTGCCGCCAAGCAACGATGAAACACATCATGATCCGGTTCGTGATCGGGCGGTTGACGAGCTTCCGCGAAGGCGAGGCGTCACCGTCCTCGAACTAGATCTCGGTGCTGGCCGACGCTGGGGAGGCCGCAGGTGAGCAAGGGTGACGGCCCGGCGAATACGCCGGACGACATAGCCGCCGCCCCTCCTGGCATCGAAAACCGCTTGGCGGTGGAGGCCGAGCGGCAGGCAATTCTCGCGTCGATCTCGGCCGCTCGGCCGACGACTGTGACTGAGCGCGTCGCGTGGGTCCTGAATAACTACCCGGATACTCGCAACTCAGACGTCGCGCTCATGCTGCAGTACTGGACGCTGTTCACGAGCTATCCCGGCGGCTCGATAAGCCCTGACGATCTCTTCAAGCTGCCTCGGCTCACGTCACTGAGCCGAGCACGAGCTCGCGTCCAGAACACCTTGAAACTCTTCTTGGCTGACCCGGAAGTCCGAAAGCACCGAGGCACCCTATCAGAGGAGGAACGAGAGCAGGCGGTACTTGCGAAGTCAGTGTCTGCGCCGGTGTACGCGGTCTATGCCGACGAGAGCGGCAAGACACAGAAGAACCTCCTGGTTGGCAGCTTGTGGCTCCTGCAGGGCCCCGAGGCCTACCCGATCTCCCGGAAGCTCATGGGATGGCGCGAGGCAACCAAATTCCACGATGAGCTTCATTTCACGGAGGTCGATGAGCGGAGGCTTCCGATCTACAAAGCCGCAGTGGACCTTGTGATCGACAACGCGTCGGCGCTCAGCCTGAAGTACATCACCGTGCCAAGGCAGGGTGCCGGCCAGCCAGCGCAGGTGATCCCGCGGCTGCTGTATCACCTGGTGGCCCGGGGTATCGAGCACGAGAACGAGAGCGGGCGCGCCCCGCTTCCTCGGACTCTCCAGTTATGGAAGGACGCCGAGGAGCCTAGCTACGACAAACTCGTCCTGGCGGATTTGAGCGACCGCCTCAAGAACGCGGCGGCGGGTCAATTCGCGGGCAAACTCATCGTCGATGTGGTCGAAGCCGCGAACTCGAAGGGTAACGACCTGCTGCAAGTGGCCGACCTCTTCGTCGCCTCTCTGAATCGCGTCATCAATCCGCCAGAACCGCCTCCGAGAGCGCCCGGCGCAAAGGACCTGCTCGCGGCTCACGTTCTCGCGCGGACGGGCGTCTCGCCGACCACGGAGGCGGCTGAGGCGTACGAGGACCTCGCTGTGCGGATCAGCATTTGAGCTGGGCGTCGTCGACGTTAAGGGGGCCCATGCGGGGACATTTGGTCACTCTTTTGGCCGGCTTGTTCGTCGCCGCGTGCCGGTCGAACTCGTACACGCCGCCACACCCGCCGCCAGGCTCCGATTGCTATCGACTGCTCTTCTCCTCTTGGTCACCTGAAGTAAGGCGAGCGGACATGGATTGGTTCATGCCGCCAGATGTGGTGGCGCTCACCCGGCAACCCATCCAGCAGCCGGCGCTACCCGGGTCATTTCGTGTGCTTCCAGACGTGGATCCTGCACTGCCTGGGCCCCAGAAGATTGCCTTCGCCGAGTGGCGCACCGCGCAGAATGGGAGCGTCGAAGTGCTATGGGGCAACGGTTTCACCGGTGTTCGACTCGTGCTTCACCGGACCGGGGACAACCTCGAAGGGTCGGCGGCAACATTTTCTGACGCCCCAGGGGGCGTGTACAACGCGAGCGTGCGTGGGACGTCGGTGTCATGTGAGCAAGCGTCAGCGAGCATGGGCGTATCGACGAAGCGCGCCGCCCAGAAATGAAACAGGCGAAGCCTGCGATGGCGCAGCCTCAGTCCTCCGTTTAGTCTAGGAAGACGTGATTGAGCGATCTGGGACTACCGTTCGTGCAGGCGGCTCCGTGTTACCCCGGCGTTACCCCGAGCGAAGCGAGACGAACGGCGCGGCCTACAAGTTACTGACCTAATGGAGCCGGCGCTCGGACTTGAACCGAGGACCTGCTGATTACGAATCAGCTGCTCTACCGCTGAGCTACGCCGGCCAGGACAGGGACGTCGCGCGGGCCGCGACGTGAACCCCGATCGTAACAGAGGCCCCCGGTCCTGGACAAACGCAGGGCGGACGGACGGTCTGTTACGATCGCGGCCTACGGTGAGAGACCTCGTTTCGATCTCCGCGCGGCCGCGCGTGCGGTGGACGGCGGCGATCCTGCTGCTGGCCGTCATGGCGGCGCTGCTGGTCTCGAGCAGCCTCCACAAGCGCTTCGTCTATGACGAGTTCGACAACACGTCCTACGGCTTCCGGTTCCTGACCAAGGGCCCGGGCGTGCCGCCGCTCGGCCAGCGCATGCCGGTCCTCGTGATGAACGCCCTCGGCTGCGTCGCCAGCGGCTGCGAGCGGGACGCGCTCGACGCGAGCGAGACCGCCCGCCTGGCCGTGCGCGCGGGCAGCATGGTGTTCGCGGTCGCCCTCGCGCTGCTGATCTCCGCGTGGGCCGGACGGCTGTTCGGTCCGGTGGCCGCCCTGGCCGGCTTGTGGCTCGCCGTGTTCGATCCGACGCTGCTCGCGCACGGCAAGCAGGTCACGAGCGACGTCGCCGTCGCCTTCTTCATGACCGCGGCGGTCTACGCGTATGGGCGATGGCGGGAGCAACCGAAGATGGCCACGCTCGTCGCCTGCGCGCTCGCGACCGGCGCCGCCATCCTGTCCAAGTTCACGGGCCTCCTGCTCGTGCCCATCCTGGGCCTGCTGGCCGCGGCCGATCTCGCCCGCGCGTGGCGGAGAGATCGCGCCACCCTCGACGCCACCCACGTCAAGCGCGGACTCCTGTGCGCCGCGACCTTCGCGATCGTCGTCGTGGCCCTGATCAACGCGGCCTATCTCTTCCGCGGCAGCTTCCGCTCCGCCGCAACGTATCCATGGGAGAGCACGGCCTTTCGCGCCCACGCGACCTGGCCCGTGCCGATCCCGCTGCCCCGGGTGTTCGTGCAGGGCCTCGACTACTCGAGTTGGCTCCAGGAGACGCCGGACGTCGCGCGCGGCTACAACTACGTGCTCGGCGAGCTCAACCGCGACGGCCGCTGGTACGCCTTCCCGCTGATGGTTCTCCTCAAGACGCCGCTCGCCGTGTTCGTCCTGGCCGCGCTGGGCCTGCGCTCGCCGGGTCCATCCGGATTGCGCGCGCTCCTGGGGATCCCCTTCGCCGTCGTCCTCGTGTTCTTCAGTCTCTGCGTGCAGCCGCAGCTCGGCATCCGCTACGTCCTGCCCGCGCTCCCTTTCCTGATCCTGGCCGCGGCCCGCGGCGCGGCCGACCTGCGCGGCTACCGACGCGTGCTCGTGCCGCTGCTCCTCCTGTGGCAGGCGGGCTCGACGCTGTCGTACCACCCGCACTTCATCGCGTACTTCAACGAGCTCATCGGCCGCCGCGTGAACGCGTACCGCTACCTGGCCGACTCGAACCTGGATTGGGAGGACCACGGGTATTCCATCGCGGAATTCCAGCGGAAGCACCCCGAGATGGACATCACCATCGAGCCCGCGCGCGGCAAGCCGGTGCCAGGGTGGATCCTCGTGGGCGCCAACGGCCTCGTCGGGATCTTCGAGCCGGAGCGGTTTCGCTGGCTGCGGGAGGGCTTCGTGCCCGTGCGGGAGGTCGCGTACTCGCATCTCCTGTACTACATCCCGCCCGACCGCCTGCGCACGCTGCCGGAAGCGCGCGAGCGCCCGGATCCGAAGGCCTCAGCGCCGGAACAGTAAGACGGCGATCGCGCAGGCGACGAGCGAGACGACCGCGCCCCCGAGCAGGGGCGCGGAAGACCATCCGATCTCGACCTCGTGCGTGCCGGCCGGCACGGGAACCCCGACGAGGTGCCCGTCCGCCACCTGGACCTTCGCCACCCCGCCGTCCACACGCGCGCGCCACGCCCCGAAGTAGGTCCGCGACCAGACCACGAGCCCGGGCGCGGGCGCGTCGACCCGTACTCGCAAACGCGTGGCCGTCTCCTCGAGGACTTCCGACAACGACGGAAGCGGCGTGCCGTGGCTCGGCTCCGACGCGAGGATCACCGCGTCCGTGGACGGATCGAAGTCCGGACGCATCTGGCGCGGCACGACGTCGTCGAAGGTCACGGCCGTGAACAGGCGCGTGGCCACCCGCACGGACGGCGCACCGCCCTCGAGCCGATAAAGCGTCACGCCGCCCTCGTGTCCGAGAACGGTCATCGGCGCGAACGGCGGAGGCAGCGCCGTGGGCGCGATCACGTAGCCGACGCCGGCGGCGCGCAGCGCCGGTGCGCGCTCCGCCCAGGGCAGCGCGTCGATGGCCTTCCCCACCACCCGATCGCCTTCGAAATAGATGCCGTCGGGATCGCCGTCGAACGCGTACGGCATTCCCCCGAGGGCGCCGGTGAGGGCCCACAGCTCGCGGGGCGCGCGGCGGAAGATCTCGCGGGTCTCCGTTTCCACGGGCGGCCAGTCGAGGGCATGGGGCAGCGGGTGGGGCTCGGCGGCGGCCCGCTCGTAGAGGCGTCCCCCCGCGAAGCGCGGGGGCGGCTCCGGCGGCACGTCGACCAGCGTGCGCCAGAGCGGGATGTCGGCGAAGGCGAGCGTGATCGCGACCAGCCCGGCGAGGCCCTCGGCGCGCGGGGGACGCGCGATCAGGATCGCCACGGCGGCCACCGAGACCACCGAAGCGATCGCCGCGAGGCCCGTCGGACGGACGAGCGCCACGAGCAGCGCCGTGCCGATCAGGGCGGCGGCGGCGATCCTCCATCGGGCCGCGCTCGGACCCGGGCAATCCTCCTCCCATCGCGCGGCCGCCCAGGCGACCACCGGTATCAGCGCCAGCGCCGCGACATACCACCACTTGACGGGAAACCGCATGCGGCCGCCGAGGGACACGATCGGGTGAATCAGCTTGGCCCCGGGCAGCGAGCGGCCGAAGGAGAGCACGACCGCGAGGCCGAGCAGCGCCCACCACGCGATCTCGCGGCGGTCGCGCGGGCGGCCGCGGGCCAGGATCAGGGCGAGGACCACCCAGCCGACGTGCAGGGTCCAGAGGTAGGGCGCGTGGTTGTCGTAGTGCTCGTGACCGTTGAAGCCCGCTTCCCCCGTGAGGTCGGGACGGCCGAACGGAAAAGGCGCGACCTGCTCGAGCAGGCGCGCGAGCGTCAAGGACGTGTTCGACGCGAGCAGGTACGGGAAGGGGGCCAGGCTGCGCGTCGAGGTCGCGTAGACCTGGGCCGTGCTCGCGATCTGCGGCCCGGCCATAGCGCCGCCGAGCGCGAGCCCAATCCCCGCGGCGAGGAGGGCGCGGCCCTGCGCGGAAGGGGCCATCAGCGCGCGCACGCCGGCCAGGCCGAAGCTCATGAGCGCGATCACGGGCTCGCCGGCCAGGACCTCGAGCGCGGAGACGAGGGCCAGCCCCGCCACGGCCCGGCGCAGCGGAACCGCGGGACCGCCCGCACGAGCGCTCACCCGCGCCGCCGCCGCCAGCACCCAGGGCGCGAGGGCGAGGGCCAGGCCGCTGTTGAAGAACCGCCAGGTCGAGACGTACACGCCGGAGAGGACGAACGCGATCGCCGCGACTTCCGCGGCCGGGCGTGGCGCGCCCTCCGCGCGCGCCCAGCGTCGCGCCCCCACATACGCGAGCACCGCGGCCAGCGCGAAGCGCATCCCGAACGCCACCGGCAACGGCAGGACGAGGAACGCGAACATGTCGGGGAAGAAGGTCCCGAAGTTGGGGTTCCCGGCCAGGGGCTCGCCGAACGACGCGTACGGGCTGAGGAACGGGAACGCGCCCTGGCGCATCTGCTCGACCGTTGCCGCCTTCGCGGGCAGGTGGGTCATGATCGCGTCCTGGTACGTCACCATGCGCCGGCCCGCGATCAGGGGGAGGAGCGGCGCCAGCAGCACCGCGCGCAGCAGCCAGACGCGCCGTGTGGTCATTCGGAGAGAGACGCCAGCGCCGCCAGCTCCCGACGGTACACGGCCGTCCACCAGGCGAACACGCCGACGTGAACCAGCGCGATCACGGTGGCGGCGTTGCGGATCGCCATGCGGATGGCCGGTGGATCCGCGATGCGCATCGGGTCGACCTGGACGGCGTGATCGAGCACCGCGCGTGCCAGATCGAGACCCTGATTCAGGGTGGCCGTCATCGCCAGCAGAACGAAGAGGACGCGCGAACGGGCCGATAGCGGCGCGGCCAGGGCCAGGAGCACGGCCGCGGGCAGGATGTAGCGCTGATGCATCTGCGTCGGCAGCATGAACACGGCGAAGAACTGGAACGCCGCGGCCAGGATCAGGCCTCCGTCACCGGGCCACCGCCACAGCCCGGCCAGGATGAACACGGTCCATCCCGCGATCAGCACGAGCCCCACGTCGCGATGCGTGAGCGGCCCCAGGAACGGGCGCGTGTCCAGGCGTGCCTCGCCGGAGGGTTGCCCGCGAAGGCGGATGTCGACGCGATCGAGCACGTACCAGAGGTTGTAGGCCTCGACGGTGCGGAGCGGGTAATAGCCGACGGCCCCGTGGTACGACGCGAGCACGGGTCGCTCCGCCCCGCGCACGACGTAGGGCACGGCGGTGAGGACCATGGCCAGCACGGCCGCCGCTGCCCCCGCCATCAGCGGCCGCGCCCCGCGCCGGCGCCACGTCCACACCGCGAGCACGGGGACGGCGACGACAGCCAGGAGCTTCGTGGCCAGGCCGAGCCCCAGGGCCGCCCCCGCCCGAACGGGGCGCCCGTCCAGCGCGGCCACGATCGCCGCCACCACGAACAGGGACAGCAGCGCGTCGAACTGTCCCCACGCCGCCGCATTCACGAAGAGGGGCGGAGACAGGGCCACCAGCAGCGCGGCGATGCGCGCGGCGCGCGCGCCGAACGGCCGGCGCAGGCCGATCGCGCACAGCGGGACATGCGCGAGCCAGGCCGCGATGTTCGGCAGCTTCAAGAAGACGATCGCGGCGCCGCTCGTGGGGCCGGCGTTCACGGCCAGCCGCAGGCGTTCGATCAGCGTCAACAGGTACGGCACGACCGGCGGGTAGTCGCAGTCGTCGGTGTCGAAGTGCGTCAAGTAGATGGCCCAGGGCTGGCAACCTCGGGAGGCGCGCGCCCAGTTCAGGAAGCAGTCGACGACGTCGTAGTGGTGGAAGACGAGCGGCGCCACGAGGAGGGACACCACGAACGCACCCGCCACGGCCAGCCAGAGCGTGGCAAGGGGCAGCGGCTCGGACGGGGCGCGCGGCGACAGGCTGGCCAAGGACTTCCGGCGAGTCTACCGCGGTCCTTCTAGAGTGACCAAGCGCACCATTTATATTGCACTGAAGCCAAATTACGCCTAGACTTCTCAACCAGTTTCGAGAGGAGTCTCCCATGGTCCGCAAACTGGCCGCAACCGTCGTGCTCGGTCTACTCGCTGCGTCATGCCACACCATCACCGAGGAGTTGCCGACGGGCCATACGCAGGGGTCGCCGGTGCCCGCTCCCGTCCCGGTGGTCATCGTCCCGGTGCCGGTCGTGACGCCTCAGCCGACGCCGACGCCCGCGGCCACGCCCGCTCCGGACCCGGGCAATCCGACGCCGACACCTCGTCCGCCGAGCGCCGGCTCCTGCAACCTGGGTAAGGGCACCGGCAGCGGCGAGGGCTGCCCCTTCCAGCAAGCGAGGTTCCAGGAGGTCGTCGAGAGGGCGATCGACAACGCCATTCGCAACAATCCCTCGCTGTTCGACAAGAGCAAGAACCGCTGCGACCAGGGATGTCCCTTCGTCCGCGACACCGACGGCTACTGGGACGCGGTGACGGACGAGGTACGACGCCTCGGGTATTGCGCGACCAACGACGGCGAGGAGCTCGCGGTCAAGAACTCGAACTCCTTCAACGACCAATACGACATCATCAATTCGGAAGGGTTCGTCCGGCGCGGCGCGGGGGCGTATCGCTCGACCTGCTATCCCGCCTGGTTCTGATCGGGAGGATCAAGGCTCCGCCCGGACGCGGCGCGTAGCGCCGACCAGGCGGCGACGAGAGGCACGGCGGCGGCGGCGAACATCGCGTAGTGCATGGGCACGGCCACTCGCCACTCATACAGGAAGAAGCTCTCCGTCGAGAGGTAGTACAAGGGCAGGGCCAGCAGCAGCAGGGCGGACCTCCAGCGCGCGGTCAACAGGATCACGACACCGAGGACGGCGAGCGGGGTGAGCGCCGGGACCATCACCGCTTGCGCCACCCCGAGCAGGGGCCGTAACGTCGCCGCCCAACGCCCGAGCGCCAGCCAGCGCTCGTCGGTCGGCTGGCGGGCGAGGTCGTGCTCGCGCGCCTCGTCCGCATCGTCGTCTTCTGTGCGCGCGAGAAGCCCGGCCCCCGCCGGGCCGTCGGAGAGCCGCGGCGGTCCGGGCTCCGCGTAGCGGAGCATCTCCAGGGCGCGCCCGGCCACCACGCGCGCATATAAGAAAGGATGGGCGCGAATGACGGCCCGGGCGCGCCGATAGCGCTCACGGTCGCGGAAGATCCCGTCCGGCTCCGCCCACCATTCGCGGTAGCGCGGGTTCCCGTAACGCTCGGCCTCCTCCGCCATCACCAGCTTGTCCCGGCGGAAGGCCCCTTCCGCCTCGCCGCCCGCGTCGGCCACGCCCTGCCAGAGCGTCAGGCCGCCGTTGATGCTGACCGGCACCCACTCTCCGAAGACCGCGTGGTTGCGCAGCGTGATGGGCGCGATCATCGCGAAGGAGGCGGCGAGCAGGGCGGCGGCATGGCCCAGGGCGCGCTTCCGCTCGCGCGCGATCACCACGACGAGGGCGGCGAGAAGCGGTGCCAGGAGCAGGACGTTCGGACGAAGCCACACGCCCGCTCCTACCAGCGCTCCCGCCAGCGCGCTCGTCCACCAGGGTCCGCGCGGGCCGGGATGGGCGCGCGCCAGCACGGCCAGGGCGGCCAGCAGCGGCAGCGCGGAGAGGGCGTCGGGCAGCACGAAGTTCGAGCTGTACGCGAGGTGCGGTGACAGGGCCGCGATGAGACCGCCCACGACGCCGACGCCCCAGCCCGCGAGGCGCGCCGCGGCCAGGGCGAGCAGCACGCAGCCGACGGACGTGAGCACGTTCTGGACGAGCTGGGCCGTGAAGAAGCTGCGCCCGAGCGATCCATAGACGAGCGCCATGTACAGGGGATATCCGGGCGGCCGGGCCAGGAGGCCGGTGCGCGCGGGATCGGGGTGGCGCGGCCAGAGGATGCCCTCGCCGCGCAGGATGCCCACCGCCGCCTCGTCGTAACGCCAGGCCATGCGCGTCCCCGGCTGCACCCGCGAATACATCACGGGCGCGAGGTCCAGGGCGTACAGGGAGCGTACGGCCAGGGCGGTCAGGAAGATGAGGGCGAGGCCGGCAACCCGCGTCCGCCGCCGGGGCGTGCGCGAGGCGCCGAGCGCGCGCGCCGCCGCCTCCCGGACGCGCGCGACCAGGCTCGTGGTCAATCGCGGCAGTTTACTCTCCCGACACCTTTTGTTAGAGTCCGGCTCGCTCCGTCAGCGCCCTCTCCCATGCCTCTCACGGTTCCTTCCGCGTCCTTCCTGACCTCCCACTCGGCGATCCTCGTCTTCCTGGTCATGGGGATCGGGTTCCTGGCCGTCAACCTCGTGGTCTGGCGCATCATCCGCCCCTCGCGCTTCAGCGAGGAGAAGCTCACGACCTACGAATGCGGCGAGAACCCCACGGGCAGCGCCTGGATCCAGTTCAACATCCGGTTCTACGTGTTCGCGCTCCTCTTCATCATCTTCGACGTGGAGGCCGTGTTCCTCCTGCCCTGGGCCGTGGTCTTCAAGAAGCTGGGCCAGGAGCAGGGACTCCTTCCGTACGTGGAGGGTCTCGTCTTCATCGCCATCCTCGTGGTCGCGCTCGCCTACGTCTGGCGCAAGGGCGACCTGGAGTGGGTCCGCGCGGAGGACAGGGCGTAGTGCCTGAGATCACGGGTCTCGTCCAGAACAAGTTCAACGACGAGAACGTCGTGTTCACCACCGTCGACAACGTCATCAACTGGGCGCGGAAGTCGAGCCTGTGGCCCATGACCTTCGGCCTGGCCTGCTGCGCCATCGAGATGATGGCCACGGGGGCGAGCCGCTACGACTGGGACCGGTTCGGCATGATCCCGCGCGGGACCCCGCGGCAGAGCGACCTCATGATCGTGGCCGGCACCGTCACCCTGAAGATGGCGACGCGGCTCAAGCGGCTCTACGAGCAGATGCCGGAGCCCAAATACGTCATCTCGATGGGCTCGTGCTCGAACAACGGCGGGCCCTACTGGCGCGTGGGCTACCACGTCCTGAAGGGCGTGGACGAGGTGGTG